>PVBE012576602.1_pt1 | contig 15585 bp, 14 predicted proteins | sample 1631181 | NCBI WGS metagenome assembly PVBE01 (sample SAMN08397723, study PRJNA350692) | Marine metagenome, whole genome shotgun sequencing project. | isolation source: water | place: Pacific Ocean | collected 2012-04 | reverse complement strand
TCGTGTTTCTTGCGAGTTTTACGCCGAATGGCTTTAACGAGTGATTCGGGTGTGTCAGTCATAGGTGACTCCTGTATTCATAGTTAAATGTATCAGAAGTCTCCCTTAGGATTTAAGGCGAATTGGTCCCATATGTTCTGATGTGATACACCGACCTTGGGTTCAGGTAGCGCGAATACTGCTTTTTCTGAGGCCACGATCAAGTCGCACGCTAACGCTATCTCAAAACCACCGCCCATTGCGACTCCGTTCACAGCTGCAATAACAGGCTTAACAAGATCAAATCTGGCCGTGAGCTCAGCAAATTCTAGGGGCATGGGTAGTCTTTCCCCGCCTTCTGACTGATAACGTAAGTCATTACCTGCGGAAAATGCTCTTCCTTCTCCGGTGATTATCGCTACCCACATTTCATCATCAGCGGCGAAATTATTAAAAACCTCGGTCAGTTCGAGGTTTGCCATTGGATGCAATGCGTTTAGACGTTCTGGACGATTTATGCTCACTTTCATGATGTGTTTATCTTTTTTAATCAAACAGTACTTGGTTTTTTCATTTTCATGATTTCACCATTGGTGTATTGTAATGATGGTTGGTGTTAGGGGGCAGTCGCTTGCCCGTTTTAATTAGTTTCCCTTGTAAGGACATGCTCAAAAAAGTTGTTGTTAGCTTAAGAGATAGCACCCAAGCCTTTCAAGATAATAATTTAAGGGAATTGTTAGTAAGATTCGTCGTTTCCTGTTATTTTTCCCGGGCTACATTTTGAATTTTTTATATTTATCCAGCCAGGCTAGTTTATGTCCAATTTAAAAGACACAGACGGTATAGAACAGCAATATACCGAACATCCTTATCCTGCCCCCATTTCCAATATGCGCGAGCGAATTGAACAGGGATATAGGCAAGGATCTTCTCCGGATGTGCTATGGCATAAGCTTTTCCCCGAAAAAAAGTATAGGGACGACTTGAATATCCTAATAGCGGGCTGTGGTACTAATCAAGCAGTCTATCATGCATTGAGATTTCCTAATTCGCACCATTATGCAATCGATGTTAGCAGTGCGTCTTTGAATCATGTTAGGGATATGATCAAGAAATATAATATCAAAAACCTGGAAATTGAAAAAAAAGATATAGTCGAATTGCCGCATAAAAATGAATTCGATTATGTTATTTCTACTGGAGTAATTCACCACACTAAAGACCCTCAAGAAAGCTTGTCCAAGTTGGTTGAAACGACAAAAAATGATGGTGCATTATCTATCATGGTATATGCCTCTTATTTACGAGTAGGAGTTTATTATTTTCAGGATGCTTTTAGGTATCTAGGTCTAAAGTCTAATAAAGAAGGTATTGAAATAGCCAAGAAATTAATTGAATTGACCTCCAAGAAACACTATGCCAATAATTACATTGAAGCTATTACCAAAAGTTCTGGAACTAAGGATCTCTCATTTGATGCTGGTTTTGTAGATACTTTTTTTAATGCAAGAGACGTTTCTTTTGACATTTTCGACTTAAAAGAATTAATAAGTAATGCCGGCGCATACTTTCAGTGCTGGTGTGACAACTCCCTCTATTACAGAGAATTATTTAATTTTTCTGGGGTAGAAAATCTAAATCAAATTTTTAATAACCTTGAACCATGGAAGCTGGCCGATTTCACTCAGAAGATGTCTCCGAGTTCGGGGAAATTCGATTTTGTTTTAAGAAAAGAAAAGAAATATGAGCATCGATATTTTAATATCAATGATATATCGCTGACTAATTACGCACATAGGTACCGCTTAATTGATCGAGGAAAACTCGATATTTTATCTAATAACGGAGGCTCTATCGGGAATGATAGGGTGGAGATTAAATTAGAAGTCACGGAAAGAATAGTCTGGGATAACCTGAATAACAAAATTAAAGACGTTCTAAATAAGTCTAATGAGCTCTTTTCTAAACACGGGATTGATAAAGAACTATCTTTTGAAGAGTTACGGAGAATGCTTCATAGATTTTGGAAACACGGATATTTGTCGTTTTCTGACAAGTGATTTGCCATGATTTGCAGCACGTATATTGCCGCCCTTCGCCTGTACGTCGACAAACCCTTTTGAACAAAGCTCGCTCAAATCTCAGGGGCACATTAGCTCATCCGGGTTAAATTAATCCAGCCTGCCTGTCGTAATGCATCTGACGCCGGCGGATGTATATTCAGCACTAAGAGCCTATTACGAAGCAGAGTTAGGAATTTTTAAGTTGAGATTGAGGGGCTAACTACCAAAGTAACTAGCCCCTCTTATCATTTATGCTTTGTATACAGTTCCTGACCATGTGAGAGATTCAAGAGCGAGTGTGCTTTCAACTCGTGTTTCACCTGCTGCGGAGTCTCTTCCGGTCAAGCTTAATTTCCACACATGATTGCCAGCTTTTTCCCAAGTACCTGATAGAAATCCAATTGTTTTTGAGCCATCAGGGAGAAAACCTTCGTCTGCCCAAGATATTGAGCCTGTGTCTGCATCTGGGTCATTAATATCATGGACTACCCTCAGGCTGCCATAGACAGTTCCATAGACTGCCATATCACCCTCACTCTCCCAATTGGAAATGCTAATCAGCTTGCCATTTTCCCCTTCAGAATAGCTTGAAGCTTTGTGTTTTAACTCAAAATCTGCGACTTTTTCACTCATTGGATTTCCCCTTGTTATTTGCTGATTTTTCCAAATTAGCTTTTAAGTATGGGGTTGGCAACTGTAATTATTAAGGCAGGGGGAAAGCAGAGAAGGGTTATTGTTGTTAGTAGTTTTTTCATTGAATACTTTGGTTCGACCGCACCACTAGCCAGATATCTACGGACAGTATTACGAGAAAGTCCTGTTCTCTTGGCGATCTGTCGAATACTGATTTTGTCGCGCTGTCGACACCGCCTGATTACACTCAATAATGCCACGTCTATCACTCCTTTTGTCTCCTGCTAGTTCGTCAGCAGGGCAGGGTTACACGTGGGTCACTTTTGGATGCAATTTAACATTGCGCTAGGTTAAGAAATAGGTGAATTAGGACGTTAGAGCAACTAATATGTAACATAATGTTAGCACTGTATCCTGCATGGTCAAGAAATTGAGAATACCTCGAGTTATCTTGTTTGTCCTCCTTGTATCCCAAGCACTGGGATCCACCGCCTATGGAGCGGAGATTCAGGAGCCCAAGAGAGTACGGATAATCTTTGGTTTTGAGAGCCTTGGCTTGTGGGAGCAGGAATTTACCGCATCCATTAACCAAGCCATAATTGCCGACCCACGCGTAGTATTCACTCCTGAATTTCTCCCTCTGGATGCCCTCGAATCTGATACATTTACGCTTTTTTCATGGAGCGAATTGTCGCAAAATGCGCTTTAACTTGTCAGTCCGTCAGGGAAGCTTAGGAGCTGGCGCCCGAAGGCGGTGAAGCTGGAGTTTACTCGCCATCCGCACACTGAAATTAGGAGGACATGTTGTGAATCGTGAAAAGGCGGTAGCCCTGTTAAGGCTCACGGGGAATCCCGAGGAGCGGGAAATTAGCGCGGCGTTCGAGGCATTGGCTGGCGAACTTCACGGGAAAATCAATTCCGCACCTGATGAAGCGTCAAAAGATGAATATCGCAAACGGCTGGGAGAGGCCCAAGAGGCCCACGATGCGCTTCTGCTTGATAATCTCCCATTAAGCAAACCGACTATTGCGCCGGAAAAAGAGCCTTTCAAGAACACAAAAGCACACCCTGAATCCACGCCTGAATTCACAGAAAACATGGTTTTTTGTTCGGGGAGGTGTGGGACGCGGCTCCACTGGGAGGTCACTAGATGCCCAAAATGCGGAACGCCTCAAAGAGGGGTTCGATACAGGGATAGACGTGTGGCTGCTCTATTGGCGTACTTTCTTGGTGGGCTTGGCATACACCGATTCTATTTGGGTCTACCGCACGGATTAAATTATTTGTCTTTTATCTGGACGTTTGTGCCGATTGTAAAAGCTATAAAAGAAGGAAGAGCAATCGCACGTTTCGATCAAGTACGGTGGGACGAAAAATACAATAAGGGAAGAGCGTCGCATCAAGGTAAATCAGCAGGGGTTGGTGAGATTGTGGTGATAGTGGCATTAGGGATAGTCATTTACTCCCTTCTTGCCGTTTGGTTTGCATTTCTTATAGTAATGTTCATTTTCTTTGTTGACCAATAATAGTGTGAGTGGGTACTGGCTAGTTAATCACTCAATTTGACAGAATGAAGATTAACTTGTCACTGCCGTTTGTACTTGCATAAATTTTTGTGCTCCTGTAACAATAGCCAAACCAATCCTCGAATCTAAGCTGGAGAACTACAAATGCTAAAACCTATCATTTCAATCCTGGCGGCCCTGGGCTTCACGGTACTAGCTGGCACCGCCATAGCCGCCGACAATGCGGCGATAGTGGGCGCCTGGAACATGGAGATCGATTTTCAGGGTCAGGGCTTTGCGATGGATCTAACCATTACCGAGTCCGAAGAGGGGCTGGCCGGCAGCCTCGGTGCACCGGAATTTGGTAACATTCCCTTAGAGAATGTCTCCTTCGATGGTGAGAACCTGAAATTTGAAACCGATGACCAGCAGGGCGGCACTGCCACCGCTGAGCTGAAGCTAAACGACAATAAACTTGACGGCAATATCTCAGGCTCGATGGGAAATATTCCTGCATATGCCAGCCGCAGGAATTGACAAATTAACTTCACAAATCGATAAAAACCTCTGTCAATCCACGCCTATATCGCCACTGCCTTTTCCCAAGGCGCAAAGGCACGCTTGTGGAAATACCGATAGTTTTCTGCTGATACCTGATGCCGACGCAGGTTGAACAAATTGTAACCGGTGGGTATTGACAAATTATGGCTCAAGGCGAGTTCATTTGTCAGTACCCTAGTTAGGTGCTTTGAATTTTAGTCCGCTTCCATTTCAAGCGCGTAAGCTGTTGCACGCTTTGTTATGTGTTCTGGATACCCCATATTCGCCATCAATTTAAGTGCGTTTCTGGTCTCGCATACTCCTGAATGCAATTTGAATTCGAATGGATGTGTCTTACTGCCTGTCTCTTCGAAATGCCACATTTCATATTTACTGCTGAGATAACTTGCAAGTTCAATATCGTGAGTTGTAACAAATACAATACTATTAGTTGCCAACTCCTGCAGCACAGATGCAGCTCCCGCTATCCTCTCTACAGTATTAGTTCCTCGATAAATTTCATCAATTAACAACAAACAATTACTACCTTTCTCTGTTAACTCCAGAAATGTATTTAACCGTTCAAGCTCCGAAAAGTAGAAACTCTTGCCTTGCTCTAGTCCATCTTCCGTTTTTATGGAAGAGAAGACATTGATCACTGGTAATTGCGCGCGAACAGCATGGCAAAGCCAAAGTGTTCGAGCGAAAATCAAATTGACACCTATAGTTTTGATGAATGTTGTCTTTCCAGCCATATTTGAGCCGGTAATAAGCGCTGACGGACCTTCCGTGCTAAATGAATTCTGAACGCAATTTTCTACGAGCGGATGATAGGTGTCTTCGAGCTCTAATATATGATCGTAGTTTAGTTCGGGATTGCATAGTTTCGAGTTGCGTTGTATGTACGACGCGGTAGATATAATTGTATCAATGGCCCCTATTGAAAAATAGCAGCTCTTGATGACTTCCTTTTCTTTAAGGATTAAATCTATGGAAAATGCGTAAACAATTAGATCATACAGAAAGACAAAATTTAGCAAATACATTGCGTTATTAATCAGCATGCTTTCATGATTTTTACTTACTGACATGAACTTCAGAACTTTCCTGACTTTCCGAATTGATTTTCTGTGTTTTCTCAAATCTTCACATGCAGACATGTCCGGCAATAGGTTCATATTCGCAATTAATTCAGAGGCCGATAACAGATTGTAAAGATAGTAGAAAACATAAGTTATTTTATCTGTAGCGTTCTAGAAATATCTTGAAATTGAAAAATTTGCAATGACGACAGGTAGAATTAGGATGCAAAAATGCCGCCAGATAACAATGCATAAAATATCGTAACTAACGATAATACAGACCACAAAATTATGGCTATTTTCGACAATTTTATTATAGGGAACGTGCCAAATAGCATTCGCGTAACAGAACTTGCATCTCCTTCTTTCATTTTTTTTTGGAAAAAGCTGTAGTTCCTCTCGTAAATTTCGATCTTCTCGTAAAAGGTCCGCAGCTCGGTAGTCGTCTTCTAAACTGCTTTTTGGCTTTTCTAGTAGCCGCATTTTCCGATACAAGTATTGCTGTCCTACGCTTGTCAGAGTCGTATCAACTTTCCAGAAAATGGAATTCATATCCAAATCATTCCATGTTTTACCATCGACGATGCCATGCTCAAGATCAGAGCAAGTCAATTCAAATAGGCTGCTAATTGATGAGAAGTCCCTTTTCCAACTCGTGGGGTTAATCCATTCTTCTCTTAGCTTTTTCACCTGCTTATTTTTGAAATAGTTGAACATGCTGGATTTTCCTCAGCCGCTGTTTTGGAGTACCAATGCTCTCACGACTCCATCCTCCCTATTCTACTATCTTATCAGATCCCCCTCTCTCTCCAGGCAGATTTACGGATTTCCGAAGGTTTCCAGCGCTAACAGGACAATAATTTCGTCAAATGACTGTGGGCTCCAATTGACATAGCTTTAGTCCTACTTATTACTCGATATGCAACACATTAGGAGGCTGGACTGAACGAAATTCTTGCATAAACAGCTAGCGAGTGATGCAATGATCGCACCTCTGCAGCCGTGGCCCTGATCAGGAAGTGTGGGCAGTACAAATACCTTCTTTGGAGGAAGTGTTATGGATTTTCTGTTTGCTCAAGGTTGTTCCATTATTTCCAACAAGCTGTCGCTAGTCTGCGTAATATTAGCTGCGTGCCTCGCGTCGTCGCTGATCACCGCCGCAGAACCAGGCTGGATTCCTCCTCGAACCGCTTCCGGCGCACCAGATCTGCAGGGTTTATGGTCCAACGTGTCGCAAACGCCACTGGAACGACCGCTGGCTCTGGGAACCCAGAGCACCTACACCGCAGACGAAGCCGCTAAGCTGGAAGCCCAAGTCACCCTGTTGGACAGCTTGCGAGCCCTACCCAGTGATCCCGATCGTGAGGCACCCCCGGTGGGCGATATTCAGGAATTGGCCTCGGACCTCAACTTCATACCGGTACTGGGAAGCAGGATCGCCGAATTCTTTGGCGAGTACCGCACCTCGTTGATCATCGACCCACCCGATGGGCGCTTACCGCTGCGTGAGAACAGCATGGATATCTATGATGAGTGGCGCGCCGCAGGTTTTGGTGATTTCGATGGTCCCGAGATACGACCAGTGAGTGAGCGCTGCATGGTGACGGGAGCGCCGATCCCACACATGATTCGGCTGCAGGGCGACAATATCCAGATCGTTCAGAACGATGACTATGTGATGATACTCAACGAATATGGCTACGAGAGGCGCATCGTTCGGTTGAACAGCCAACATCCCGCTAACGCCTTTAACAAATGGATGGGAGATTCAATCGGGCACTTTGAAGACTATACCCTGGTGATTCACACACAGAGTTTCAGGCCGGAACAATCCATGGCTTGGGGCGACCTATATCCTTATCTGAAATCCTCGGAACAACTGGAAGTCACCGAGCGCTTCAGTGTGATTTCCGAGGGTGCCCTGAAGTACAGCTACGTGGCTTCCGATCCAAAAATCTATACCGCGCCCTTCACCGTGGAAATTCCATTGGAGCGAATGCCCGAAGGCCAGTACTTCTATGAATTTGCTTGCCACGAAGGTAACTACTCGATGCGCAACATCATGTCCGGTGCGAGACGACAGGATCTGGACCGCCAACAATAAGCAGGGACTGATTTATTTTATTGTTCTAGTTCACTGCTACTATGGATTCATCTAGTAGCCATAGGGGATACTGAAGATAATTAAATAACCAAATTTTCGTACTTCTAGCAAAAGGCGGCTTCGGAAATTTCCATCATTGATATTTGCTGCCATTCTGTCATTTGTGCGCATTTCTCTTTTATCAAAATCCACACGCGGTAAAACAAGGGCAGAGGCTACTCGCGATTGCTCAGAGCTACCCTAACGTGGATTTGCGTATTTGTTGACCAGCGCCATCACAGCCTGGTTTCCCGGCAAGATCCGCGAGAGACTCGACAGATAAGGAAGTAATTCAGCACCCCTGCCTTCCTGATCCAGGTAGTTCACCAGCAACAATAACGACTCCGGCTGATTTGGCCAGCGTGATTCTGATTCCATGAGCACTTCGATGGCCGCTTGTTTTCCCCCATCGGATTCCAGTGCGACTGCATATACATAGGAATGCCGCGGTGTCGCATCGTTCATTTCCGTCGCTCGCCGGAGTGACTCCAATGCCTGTGCAAGTTCTCCTGTGCGTACGTCTAAAAGCCCAAGTGCGTGATGAGCCGCACCACTGTCGGGTGCGGTCTCCAGCGCCCGGCGCAGATAGTCTTCTGCCGCGGCTTCATTCCCTTTTCCCCGGCGCAGGTCAGCCAGGTTCAGCAGTGCTGGTAAGAATGTGGGCTCGATGGCGAGTGCTCGCTGATATGCGCGTTCTGTAGCAATTGGATTCCCACGGCGATAATAAAAGCTTGCCAGGTTGAACTGGGCGCCGGGTGTATCCTGGTTAAAGAGGAGACTCTGTTCGAATTCTGCATAAAGCTGCAGTAGCTGCGGCCTCGCATTCTCCGGTGCTGATGGGAATGCATCGGCTAACTGATTCGCCACCGCCAGCCTGACCGATTTCACTTCGTCGGTGATGAGTGGCTGCAGAATCTGCAGCCGACCCTGTGGCGGTAAAAATGCTGTTGCCTCGACAGAGGCCCTGCGAACCAGCGGATTGGCATCCTGTAAATTCTGCTGAATACTCTCCAGAGTGATTCTCACCGGGAAATTGGCGGCCTGGCTTAACAGGCTAGCCCTGCGTATGGACGGCACGCTCGAGTCATTTGCGATAGCCAGGATGTCAGGCAGAGCCAGTATATTGCTCCGATTCGCCTCATAGTTGACCTCAGCCCAGGCGGATGCCGGTTCGTCTCCGAACAGCCTGACATAGTTCGCGACGACTTCCGTCGCCTCCCAGTCGTCGTGACAGTTGGCACAGGCGTTGGGGGCATCGACCCTGTTGGCGAGTGCTGGTCTGGGGATAGAGAAACTGTGATCGGCACGGCTATCGACCTGCATGTAGATTCGCTCCGGCATATGACAGGCGACACACTGCGCGCCAGCAGAGCTGGGTTCATGCTTGTGGTGCGCAGTGGTAAGAAATGTGTCAGCCTGATGACAGGATTGACAAAGAGAGTTACCTGGCGCTTTCAATTGGGAGGTATGAGGGTTATGGCAGTCGGTACAGGTAACCCCGGCCTGGTGCATCTTGCTTTGCAGGAATGAACCATAGACGAATACTTCATCGTTGATCTGACCATCGGCGAAATACAGATCCCGGTTCAGCAGGCTTAACTGAAACTGTTCGTGGTAATCCCGGTTAGCTGCGAAGCCACCGGTCACTCCGCGACGAGAATGACAGATGGCACAGGTATCAAGTTGTGCTGTACTGTCGTTGCCAGAATTTTCCGCAATAGGCGAATCACCGCTGAAGACGAACTGGCTCTTGTCGCCAATATCTTTTTCGAATCCAGCCTGGCCACCTGAAAAGCTTCCACTCTGTGCCATCTCAACATGATCGCTGGCGGGGCCATGACAGCCTTCACAGGACACGTTGATTTCTGACCAGCGAGTGTCGTAACTGCTCGTCGCCGGATCGTAATTACGTTGAACATCAGTCGAGTGGCAGTCCGCACAGCGACTATTCCAGTTCTGGACATGATTGGTCCAGTAGAACGGATGTTCCGGTGTAATATCTTCTTCCGGCTGTAGATGGAACCAGCGCTGACCACCCTGGTCTGCCGGTCGGCTGTCCCAGGCCAGGTTGAGTACCTGAATATGACCGTTTTCCAGTTCAATCAGGTATTGCTGCAGGGGGTCATAGCCGAATGTGTACTTCACCTGAAAGCTGCCAGCTTCGCCATTTTCATCCAGTGTATCCACATAATACTGGTTATCAGTGATGTACAAGCGTGATTCGATACCATGAAAGTTGACCGTGATATCTGCGAAGTCTGCCAGTACACTCGCTGCAGATGCCAACTGCATGGATTTGTCGTGGTCAGAGCCGAGCCACTGCTGGAATTCCTGCAGGTGGCAGTTCTCGCAGTCAGCATTGCCAACGTACTCAGCAGCAAACACAGCACCGGTACTGCAAAGCAAAAACAGGGTCAAAAATAAGAGGCTATTTCGCAACTAATTACTCTCTGTTTGTTAGTAAATTGAAACACTATTATCGGTATTGACAAGTTAACTGTTTGAATCGATGGTAAAGCCAAACTGTATATTGAATGATTTCAGAAGGGAATCTGTATCTTTTGTCCATTTTTGTAGAATTCAGCTAAGAATTCTGACAGATAGAGAGTTAACTTGTCAGCACCGGAGCTTGAGCCTATGATCTCGGGTAGTACACAAGTGCTTACGCAGCAACTCTAGTGATTCGACAAATTCCTTATCTGGGTTGTTGTATGATTTTGTCAACGTCCTTAAGGTCTGCCCAATCCCCGGTTGGTGAGCAACTGAGTCTCGTGCAAGCTCGGGATGGTCACTATATCAGCTAGTGTGAGCACATTGGTGATTTACATAGGATCAAATAGTGAAACCAATCTCGAGGCCGACAAAACTTTTTTGGGGATTGCTGCTCTCTGGGCTATGTGCATCAGCCACTGCGCAGCTCGAAGATCGATCTCTTCCTCGTCTGCTGGAGGCTGCCGCGCCACTTCGCGACGTGGCGCCCGATGGTCAGCCCAATATTCTGTTCATCATCGTGGACGACCTGAACACTGCCTTGGGATCCTATCTCGGGTCGGGATCGAGGCCACAGCACGCCACTACGAAAACGCCAAACCTGGACAAGCTTGCAGCCCAGGGCATTCGATTCGAGAATGCCTTTGTGCAGAACCCTCTCTGTAATCCGTCCCGTGCATCGCTTTTAAGCGGGCTAAGGCCAGCCACTGTCGACGTGCACACCGGAACAATCTGGCCGCGCCACAAAATTGGTGATGAGCTGCGTATGTTGCCTGAGCACTTTGATGATCACGGCTACTTCACGGCGCGGGTCGGCAAGGTGGGGCACAATACCTTTGAGCATGCAGTGAGCTGGGGTGTTTCCAATTTTGCGTTGTCCCGTGAACCCGGGACTATACTGCACCTTCCAGGATACCTACCTGGCCAGGATCTGTCGGAAGTGCGGGACAACACCTGGATCGACGGCTCGGAAGAAGGCATGTCGCGCCAGGAAGTGCTTGCCGCCGTTGGCAGACGAGCGGGACTGCCATTATCCTGGCGCGCAACTCACGAATCACCGCGCATGACACCGGACGGGACCACAGCGCAGCGTATCATCCAACTCATGGCCGAGAATCGCGACAAGCCATTCTTCATTGCAGCGGGCTTTCATAAACCTCATCAACCCTGGGTGGGACCGGCGGAGTTCTTCGAGCAACACCCTGTTGATCAGATCGAGTTACCTCCTACACGGGAGGGTGACACTATTGATATTCCCGCGCCCGCAACGGAGGTCAGGGAGGATGATGCCATGCACACCGAGCGGCAACGTAAGCAGGCTATCGCGGCCTACCATGCCATGGTGACTATGACCGACTCATACGTCGGTCAATTGATGCAGGCACTCGAAGACCTCGATCTTGCTAAATCCACCATCGTGGTGTTTACCAGCGACCACGGATTTCAGCTCAACGAGCATGGTGGGCTTTGGCGTAAGCAATCACAGTTTGATGAATCCATACGAGTCCCACTCATCGTGCGACTTCCCGATGGCAGGAACGCCGGTGCGGTAGTGCCAGGGTTGGTGGAACTGGTGGATCTGTATCCGACATTGACTGAATTGCTTGAGCTGCCGGAACCGTCACATGATTTGGAAGGCTTGAGTTTTGTACCTTTGCTGGAAAACCCAACTCGCCAGTGGAAGTCGGCAGCCTTCTCCCAGTCAAGACGCGAAAATTATGATGGCCTTACCATTAGAACGGCTCGATACCGTTACACGGAATGGTCTCCGCTCGAGGGAGATGGAGTGATCCTGACGGAGTTATACGATCTGGAGCAGGACCCCATGGAGTTCGAAAATCTCGTGGATGATCCCAGACAAGCGGATCGGGTCCCTGAACTCTCACGAAGACTCGTCATGGGCTGGCAGGAGGCACTGCCACCTCGCTAGCCTGAATAAACATGGAGTAGATCCAGGAGAACGACATAAAGCCACAGGGGGAAAGCCATAGGAGACACTGAAGATAATAAAATAACCAAATTTTTGTACTTCTAGCAAAAAGCGGCTTCAGGAGTTAGAAGCCAAAGGAAAACCAAAAAACTAACGCGCTTGATTGTTTTAGAGTGCCAATACCCAAAAGTTTGGTCACTGAGATTAATTCGGTGCTGGAACCAAATCCTATTTGAGTGCTATTTGTTCGCCATGGGAACCGGCAATTGCAAAAGCTGGGCAGAATCCGCGCCAGGCTTAGACACAAATTTCTGCGAACGCCCCAGCACGTTATCCGCACCATACCAATTTCCATTCACATCTACACCGAACTCATGCAGCTCTCCAAATTCGCCTGGTCCATTGCCATGCGCATCCCAAGAGAACAATCTATTCCCGTCGGTATCAAACTTGATAATCCGCACTGGCTGATTATCAGATACCCACACATCCTGATTCTCTGTGATCAAAATATAGTTCGGAAAATTCAACTCTGGCCAAGTTGCCAGATGCGTTCCGTCAGCATCGAATACCTGTAGCCGATCATTGTTGCGATCGGCGACATAGATACGATCCTGTTTATCAACAGCTATTGAATGTACTGCATTAAACTGACCCTCAGCGGCCCCCTTGCTTCCCCAGGCAGTCAGGTAATGTCCGTCTTTATCAAACTTGATTACTCGCGAATTCGTCAGACCATCCGCAACAACTATGCTGCCATCGCGCAGAAATGCAATATCTTGTGGCGTCCCCAGGTGGGTTTCATCGTTGGCGGTCTCATTCTCTATTCCCAGTGTCATCAACAACTCTTTGCCATCATTTGAGAAAGCATGAACCTGATGCCGTCCAGAATTGACGACCCAGACTCGTCTCTCGGGATCGTAAGGACTAATCGCTATCATGTGCGGCCCACCTGTGCCTTCAAATAAATAGTCCCATTGATTCCAGTTCTCAATTAGCTTGCCCTCATCATTCACGACGAAGATGACATTTCTCATTTCGCGTATTGTGCCCCTTGGAGGTGACAGTGCAGAAAGTCCTTCGACAGAACCATAGAAATAGTCGAATCCAGCTGGCAATGGACCAGGAACATGAAGTTCGCCTCTCTGAATGACAAATATCCGTTCTGGTGACTCTACGAATAGCCCAGGATGCGAACCCCAGATAAAGCCCGGTTCTGAAAATGGTTCAAGCCACTCAGGCTCTGCTATATAGGGCGAGGTGCCGTGGTTGGCAGTAGGAGGATATTGATCGGTCCAGGATTGAGCAAAAACAGAAGTTGCAGCAGTCGCTATCAATAAGATGCCTATAGCGGTGAGAAGTTTAAGTAAGCGCATGGTCGGTTCTCTAGTTGGTCTCCAGTAATAACTGGCCTGGGTTACTATTTGTTAACTCCTCCTACTCGCTTATCTTGAAAGGAATTAATAGTTGATTTCTGATCATCTCATTAAGCTACTCCTGACCAGATAGAAGTCAATAAAAACTAAAAGACTAACGCACTTGATTGTAATAGAGTGCCGATGCTTTCTCGACTCCATCCTCCTTATTTTACTATCTTCAGTGTCCCCTTCTCTTCCCTGAGACGGTATATTGGATGCCTTCTGGTGGAAATAGATGACACTTGTATATAGATTTTGATCGTTTCATGGCACAATTATCGCTCAGCGCGAGTGAACTTGACGGTACCCGCTGGCGGACTACGAAGCTTCTCAGCAAGCGATGGCGCAAAACTCAACTGTGGGTTTTGTAGCGGAATCCAGCTGGCCCACTAGTTTCAGCAAGTTAGGTGCTCAATCCGTCCGCATCAAGAACGAGGGAATATAGTTTGAACTGGAGGGCTTCTTTGCATCCGAGAGTGGCTTATTCGTTCCTGGCGCACATTTCTCAGTCGAGGAGAGTCAGGGCACCGATCCACCCTACAAGCAGTTGTCAAATAATGACTATCAATACTCCATCGCTGGATAAGCCTGACCAGCACAAGCAATGTGCGCCTACGTCGCGGGCCTGGCATGTGGCCAGCCCCTGTTGTGGGCGTTAAGTGACTTCAATGTCCAAGGATTCTCGGCCATACACCGCATCCAATATTAAGGTTTTAGTTCTCCTTGTAGTTATTCTCCTCGGCCTGACCTTTGTAGCTAACCTGCTAATTACATCATCAGACAATCAGGATTTTGTAGACAGGTACGAGGAGATTGAACTTGGTATGCCGGAATCTGCTGTCCTCTCCCTGCTAGGGACACCGAATGATCGTTCATCCGAGTTCTATCTGGGCGAAAGAGAAGGCTTTGAGAATGCCTATAGGCGGGCCGCAGGGAGTGGGGCGACCCGTTATCTAATGTGGCATAGAGATTCTGATGTAGTCTACGCCGTCGGCATTAACGAGGAAGGAAATGTAGCGATTGTTGAAGCAGGTGGCTCATAGTAGAATACACTTTGTGCGCACTTTTTTTCGGCACCTAACCAGCACAAGCAAGAGACGTTTGAGATGGTCAAGGAAATGCAACCGAATTTTCTGTTGAAATGTTGTTTCGGGCTTGGCATTACAACTCTTGCCGCTAAAGGACTGCTAATTTGGGCCACTGACCGTTTTTATGATTTGTCAGACTCACCACTGGAGAACCTCCCACAAGAGGCTATTGACCCAGCTAATATTTTGGTTTCCGTCATGGCAGTAATTGGCCTTGCTGGTGCCACAGTGGCATTCAAGAAGGGTGCGCGCGGACACTTGCTATATGCCTCCGCAGCGTTTAACAGTGTTGCACTTTTAGTCAACTAATCAACCGGGAGGTAACGTAAGACCATGATGCTTCTACTTATTGTTCTTGGCTTTTGTGCCCCTGTCATATTGGTGTTTGCCTACTCAGTTCGGCTTAATCGCCGTCGGCGGTCTCGCGACACGACAAAATCTGACAGCGACTCGGAGAACGACCCATCTTGAGGGTATTGACAAGTTAATCACTCAAATCAATAAAATCTCCGATTAGGCATTGCTACATTGCTACTGCCTTTTCCCAAGTCGCAAAGACACGAATTCTGAATTTTGTCCGTCGTCAAACAAATGGAACAGATGAGCATCTAATTTAAGGGAGTGTTCTGTTCATCGGTTTTCATCTTACGCAGCATGCCGTTGATAATGCAAACGACGTTCTGCAAGGGTGTTTCGTTTGATCCTTTGTCTGTT
>PVBE011951313.1_pt1 | contig 15586 bp, 12 predicted proteins | sample 1631181 | NCBI WGS metagenome assembly PVBE01 (sample SAMN08397723, study PRJNA350692) | Marine metagenome, whole genome shotgun sequencing project. | isolation source: water | place: Pacific Ocean | collected 2012-04 | reverse complement strand
ACTTTGACGGTGACGGCTACGGCGACATCGCCATCGGGGCTCGTGAGGCGGCCTCCAGCGGCGTCGTGTACCTCGTGGAGGGTCCGGTGAGCGGCACCGTGGACCTGGGCACAGCCGACCACGAATTGCTCGGCGAGGATTCATCGGACCGCTTTGGCCGCAGTCTCACGCCGGCCGACACCGATGGCGATGGCTACGCCGACCTGCTGGTGGTGGCCACCCACGAGGACTCGGGTGGGACCAACGCTGGCGCGGCCTATCTCTTCCGGGGTCCCCTGACCTCGATGGAGGCCGCCGACGCAGATGCCAAGATCCTGGCTGAGGACGGCTACGACCACATGGGTGATGTGGATGCGGCGGACTTCGACGGGGACGGCGCGGACGACTTCCTCATCGCAGCCCAGTACAACAATGCCGGCGGGACCAACGCCGGAGCGGTCTACATCGTGTCCGGTACGCTCACAGGCAATCTGGACCTGAGCTCTGCGAGCACCAAGTTCGTCGGGGAGGAAGCCGGCGACGAGGCGGGCTCCTCGCTGCGTGCCGCCGGAGACACGGACGGCGACGGGAACGAGGACATCCTCGTTGGCGCCCGCTTCAACGACAACGGCGCCAGCAACGCCGGCAGCACCTACCTGCTGTTGGGCCCGCAGACCGGAACGGTGGACCTGAGCAGCAGCGACACCATCCTGCAGGCCAAGGACTCCAGCGACTATGTCGGCGGCGATGTCTCCATCGCGGGCCTGGGGGACCTGGACGGTGACGGCTACGACGACATCGGCGTGGGCGCGGGCTCCGACGACGACAACGGCAGCGACGCCGGGGCGGTCTACATCTACTTCGGCCCCCTGAGCAGCGGTGCCCACTCGGTGCTGATCGCCGACCACAAGATCCTGGGCGAGAGCTCCGGGGACGGTGCCGGCCGCTCGGTCGAACCCCTGGGCGACGTGGACGGTGACAGCTCACCGGACCTGCTGATCGCCAGCATCTACGAGGACACGGGGGCCAGCAATTCCGGGGCGGTGTACCTGGTTCTGGGGCCGGTCACCGGCGTGACAGACCTGTCGGATGCGAAGGCGAAGTTCACGGGCACGGGCGAGGGCGACTACCTGGGCCACCACAGCCTGGCGGTCACCGAGGACATGAACCAGGATGGCTTCGCGGACTGGCTGATCGGAGCCCCGCGGAACGACGACGTGGCCGTCAACGCGGGCTCGGTGTACCTGTTCCTGGGGTCGGGACTCTAGGGGACAGCGACCATGTTGCAGGAGACCTCGACCAGCTCCTTCTTTCCGTCGCAGGTGGCGAAGCGGACGATCTCGACCACGTGTGCGCCGCTGTCCTGGAAGGAGTGGCTGAAGCCCCAGCGGATCTCCTTCTTGCCCTTGAAGTCGACCTCTTCCACGGGCTGGTTGTTCTTGAGAGGCTTCCAGTCCGCGTAGGTGTCGTAGGTGTAGGTGCAGTCCTTCTTCGCCTGGCGGCCGTCCTGACCGATGTAGTGGTAGTAGACGGCCTGGCCGGGATCGATGAGGCAGCCGGCGTTGGGGTAGCAGGCGACCTCGCTCAGCTCCTTCTCGGACTCCGGGAACTTCTCGGTCTTGCTGGCGATCAGGTCGCCACTATCGGTGCAGTGCTCCCACATGTACTCCTCTTCCGACTTCACGAACTGGTCGGTGCCGACGGGGTTGGAGTCTTCCTTGAACTCCCCGTTGTACAGGGTGGAGTACATGTCGGTGACCTGCAGGTAGCACTGCCTGGTCTTCATCTTGGCGTAGAGCTTGCCCCGCAGCTTGTTGCCCAGGTTGTTGTTGTTGAAGACGAACTGTTCCCAGCTGGGCTCCTTGCGGTACTTGTCGACGGCCTTCTGGGCTTCCTCGGCGGCCTTGGCGATGTCCTCGGGGCTGGCATCGCTGGCGATCTTCGCCAGGGTCTCCGGGGTGCACTCCGTGTCCACCACGAGCAGTGACTTGCAGTAGTCCACCAGCTTGGCGTCCTCCTGGCAGAAGAGCTCTTCACCCTTCATCTCGCAGGTGTAGGTGTAGACATCGGAGAAGGAGCCCACGGTGTACTTGGCCTTGACCTTGCCGCCTTCGTCGTAGAACTTGAGCCGCGCTTGGGGATCGGGGGTTCGCGTGCCGGAACCATCCGTCGCCAGCTTGTTGTAGAGCCAGGTGGTACCCGCCAGCGTTTCGGTGGTGTGGGGGCAAGCGACCTCTTCGACCTGGCCGAAGGTGGTGGTCTTTTCCTGGCAGGCGGTCAGGACGAACAGGGCGGCAGACGCGGGCAGCAACAGGCGCTTCATGACGGAATCCTCGACAGACTTGGAACTGTGTAACAAGTCCTGGTTATGCGGACGCATGCGTTCCGATGGCCGCCGTCCGGACGAGCTCCGGCCCATAAACTTCGAGCTCGATGTCAACATGCACGCGGAGGGAAGCTGCATCGTCAGCACCGGGAAGACCCGGGTGTATTGCACCGCCTCCGTGACCACCGATCTGCCCCGCTGGCGCAAGGAGAGCGGGCTCGGCTGGGTCACAGCGGAGTACCGCATGCTGCCGCGTGCCACCGACACGCGAAGCCGCCGGGAAGGCGACAAGCTGAAGGGCCGCACCGCCGAGATCCAGCGCCTGATCGGGCGCAGCCTGCGGGCGATCGTGGATGAAAAGGCCCTCGGCCCGCGCCTGGTCAGCATCGACTGCGACGTGCTGCAGGCTGACGGTGGTACCCGTACAGCAGCCATCAACGGAAGCTACGTGGCTCTGGCCCTGGCTCTGCGGCACCTGCTGCGGGAGGGAGAGCTGGTCCGCACCCCCCTGCGCGGCCCCGTCGCGGCCATCAGCGTGGGCATCGTGAAGGGGGTTCCATTGCTGGACCTTCCCTACGTGGAGGACAGCGCGGCGGAGGTGGACATGAACGTCGTCATGACCGGGGACGAACGCCTGATCGAGGTCCAGGGCACCGCAGAGGGCGAGCCCTTTTCCTTCGACGAGCTGAACAGCCTCCTGGACCTGGCCCGAAGTGGCGTGAAGCAGATCGTGGCTGCGCAGCGAGCCGCTCTGAAGTGAGGGTGGTTCTCGCCAGCAACAACCCGCACAAGCTCGAGGAGATCGGGCGCATGCTCGCGGGCTGGGAGCTGGTGCCCCTGGCGAGCTTCCCTCAGATCCCCGACCCGCCGGAGACGGCGGACACCTTCGAGGGCAACGCTCTTCAGAAGGCCCACTTCGTCTTCGCGCGCACCGCCTTGCCCTGCATCGCCGACGACTCGGGACTGGAGGTCGACGCCCTGGCTGGCGCCCCCGGTGTGCACAGCAAGCGGTGGACCCCCGAGGCCATCGCGGAGACCAACAACGCGAAGATGCTGCGGGAGATGGCCCACGCCGAGAACCGCACAGCCCGCTTCGTCTGTGCCCTGGCGCTGGTCACCGGCAAGGGAGAGCGCGTCTGGCGCGGCACCGTCGAGGGGTGCATCGGCCACGCCCTGCGGGGAAGCAAGGGCTTCGGCTACGACCCGCTCTTCCTGCCCGATGCTGTCCCGGGGAGGACCATGGCCGAGCTCGAGCCCCACGAGAAGGACGCCATCAGCCACCGTGGCAGGGCGCTTGAAGCCCTGCCCGCGGCGATGAAGGCCTTGCTCTAGCTTCTCTTACTCGGAGGGGTGCACCGTGCGCGCCAGGCGGAAACCGCTGTGGATGTCGCGCGTGTAGCCCCAGACCAGGTTGCGGCGGTTCACCCGGAGCTCGGGACGCCGGCAGGCCCAGGACCCTCCTCGCTCACCCGCGTAGTAGCCGTCCTCCGGGTAGGTGAAGGGGTTGGTGACGGCGGTCGCCGTGTAGGGACTCACCCAGTCCAGTACGAACTCGCGGATGTTGCCCCCCATGTCGCACAGGTCGTAGCCGTTGCGCTCTTTGCTGCAGACCGGGTGGGGCACCATGTCCGAGTTCTGTTCCCAGAACCCGATGGCGTTGATGTCGTCACTGCCCGGGAAGAGGTAGGACTCGCCGCCGATCGCGGCCCATTCCCACTCGGCCTCGGTGGGAGGCCGGTAGCCTTCGCAGGTGTATGGATCCTGCGGGATGGAGCAGACCACGTCCTCTCCTTCCCCCATGCAGGTGAAGCAGGGTTCCAGGCCGTGGTACGCGCTCACCGCGTTGCTGAAGGCCAGCATCTCGTCCCAGCTGATGCTGTGGACCGGGCAGTCCAGACACTGCTCCAGCTCCTCCGCCGCCTGCGCCTCTCCGAACCAGATCGCTGTGGGGTGGTAGTCCATGTAGAGCAGCCACTGCTCCACGGTGACCTCGGTTTCGGAGACCCAGAAGTCCTGGGCCAGGGTCACGTGGTGTGGTGTGTGACTGGAGTCGTAGTCTTCGTCCCCCGGCTGCAGCCCCATGTCCCAGTTGCCTTCCGGCACGAAGGAGAGCCGGATCCCTCCCAGGAACATGCCGTGGGTCTCCCAGAAGTCCGGGTTCTGTTCACCCGGCAGATCGGAAGGTGTGACCGAGGACACATCTTCCGGGGGCTGGACGGTGTTGGGCTCGATACAGGCCAGGACAGTGACCAGGATCATCTCGGCTCTCCGCGCTTGAGCGGCCAGTCTACCGCATATTCCGACATGTCCAAGGCCCGCTGAACCATGACGCCAGCCACCCACATCGACCTCTACCAGCTCAGCTCCCTGGTCCCCCACGTCGACGCGGAGATGGGGGACAGCCCGGTGGCGATGTCCTTCTTCAGCCGCCGTCTTCCGCTGACGCCCCACGACCGACAGCCTGTACGAGGATTCCTGCTGTGGGTGGGGCTGCGCCGTATTCTCCAGCACCTGGAGCATGCGCGCTTCGATGGCCCACGCATCGACACGCTGCTCGCCCACCCCATGCTCGGACCCACTCTGAAGACGCGCCCGGAGCTCGTCGAGCGCTTTCGGGCCTGGCGCTTTCGGGGTCGCATCCTCTCCCCACCAGAGGGCACTCCCGTCCTGGCGGGAAGGGCCGTGGACCTGGAAGGCAGGCCACTGGATGTGAACGGCGTGAGGCCGAGCGCTCAGTGCCCCTACCTGGTGGTCGAGACGGACCTGTTCAGCGCCAAGCTCATCGAGACACCTCTGCTGAGCATCATCAACCACATGACCATGGTGGCCAGCAAGGCCGCTCGGGTCGTGCTGGCTGCTGGCGATCGCGGAGTCTTGGAGTTCGGCCAGCGCCGCACCCATCCCGAGGCCGCGGTGGACGCCGCCTACGCCGCCTGGATCGCTGGATGCGTCGGCAGCTCGAACGTCGAGGCCCACCACCGCTGGGGGGTGCCGGTCGCTGGCACCATGGACCACTTCGCCATTCAGGCCTGGGAGCGTCCGGACAGGCCGCGGCACGAGACGGAGAGCGCCTACTTTCGGGCCTTCTACGAGGCCTATCCGGCCTCCTCCTTCCTGCTGGTGGACACCTACGACACCTACGGGGAGAACACGGGCATTCGCGCTGTTGTTCGAGCGACGCAAGGACGCCTGACCGGCATTCGTCTGGACTCCAACCTGACGATCGAGAGCATCCGGGAGGCCCGCCGGATCCTGGATGAGCAGGGAGCGCCTCAGGCGAAGATCGCGGTGAGTGGGGGGATCGACGAGTACAAGGTGCAGGAGCTGGCCGGGGCTCCCGTGGACCTCTTCGGTGTGGGTGAGCGCATCGTGACCTCCCCCGACGCTCCCGTCGGCGTGGGTGCTGTTGGCAAGCTCTGCCTGATCGAAGGGCGGCCCACGATGAAGCTGAGCCGAGGCAGCGGCAAGGCCACGCTCCCCGGCCTGGTGCAGGTCTGGGAGGAGGATGGCCACCAGGTGATCGGCCTGCGTGGTGAGCGTCCTGGAGGCCTGCTCCAGCCCGTGTGGGAGGGAGAGTCGCCCCTGCCGCTTCCTTCCGCTGAGGAAACCCGGGCCTACACCTTGTCTCGCCTCCACGCGCTGACACCGGAACAGCGCCGACCACGCCAGGTGGAGGTTCCTGTCACACCCGCGCTCTGCGCCCTGATCGAGGAGCTCGCCAATGCTCTCTGAGCTGCTTCCCATCTCCCTCTCTCCGCTCGCGCTCGGTGAGGGGCCTGTGGGCCTCGTCATCGTGGATGCGGGGGTCGCCTTTACCCGCGAGGGCAACCTGGCCGACCCGGAACACATGGTCCCGATGGTGAAGCGGATCGGTGAGCGTTGGCGCGAGCTCCAGGGCTTGCTGGGCGAGCGCTTGCACACCCTCTGCTTCCTGGACACCCACCACGCGGACATCCCGGAGCCGCCCTACCCGCCGCACGGAATCATCGGCACCGGCGAGGAGGAGATCGATCCCGATCTGGCCTGGTTGCTGGACGAGCCCAGGGTGCAGGTCATCCGAAAGGACTGCATCAACGGCTTTGTGGGGGCCATCGACCGGGTCACCGGTCGCAACGCCTTCTGCGAGTGGGTGAAGTCCAGGGGCCTGCAGACCGTGCTGGTCTGTGGGGACTGCACCGACATCTGTGTGAGCGACTTCGTGGTGAGCGCTCTGTCCGCCCGCAACCACGGGCTCCTGACCACGGCGGACCCCGAGACAGCGCGCCAGCGCTACGTGGACGACATCACGGGGCTGCGTATCGCTGTCCTGGCCGATGCCTGCGAGACCTTTCACGCGCCGGGCTTCCACGATCGACCGGCGGCCCACCACGTGGGCCTGTGGCTGATGGCTTCCCGGGGAGCGCTGTTGGTCTCACATGTTGCTCACTGACCCCACCTTGGGTGAGGCTATCTTGAAGTCGGGTCGCCCATCCTCCGGCTGAGTGACTCTACAGAACCCCCAGCATGGGCCATCGACGGCCCTCATACGCTCCAGGAAGAACGGGACTCTCAGACGCCGAAGTGCTCAGGAAGAGCCTCCAGGCCGGGACGCCCGCAGAGCTCAGAGAACCGCACATGCTCAAGGCTCGTTTCGCTCCTCGCCGTCAGGCGCAACCTCATCGCAAGACCCTAAGGCTCTTCCTGAGGATCTGGACGACAACGCGCTCCGGCGTGCTGCGCCTGGACTCAGGAGGCGAAGTTCGCTTCATCGGAGGCGAACCCCTGACCCCCGAGGATCTACGGGCCTGCGTCCGCGTCCTGAAGACCGGGGGCGGAGGCGTCTTCGTGAACCAGCGAATGACGGTGTGTCCTCCAATTCCGGTGATGGCCCGCACGCTCTGGAATGCGGCCAGCATCCTGGCCGAGACCCAGAAACTCCCCCTCCGGGGTCCCCTCGTGCCCAGCCCCGCCGCACGGCGTATCAGCGCCTTTCCACTCTGCGAAGCGAGCTCGTCGTGGCTTCGGGAGTCCAACAACCTGGACACCCTGATCCGTCAGCGCCCGCTGGAGCGAGAGGCCATTCGAAGAGACCTCCGGATTCTGGTGGCTCTGGGCGTCTACCGCGTGCGGAACGCCAAGCCCAAGAGCCGCGAGGACGAACCGTGCCTGAATCCGCGAAACGCTTTCTCAGTGGGCTGTGACGAGCTGGAGGGAGGACGCTACAGCAACGCGGTCAAGGCCTTTGCCCTGCTGAAACAGGCCCAGCCCTACAACGCTCGAGGCATCGCCTGGCTGGGCTTTGCGCTCACCAAGGACCCGAACTTTCCGGAACGCCAGCGCCGCGCCAGGGGGCGCCGCTTCCTGGAGGAGGCCGAGGGCCTTGGCTGCGTCGACGCCAAGGTGCTTCTGGCTCGCCTGGACGTCGATGAAGGTGAGCCGGGGCTGGCGCTCTCACGACTCCAGCGCGTCGTCTTGGAGCACCCGCACGACTCTTCGGCCCGCGTGTTGCTGGACCGGGTGCAGAACCTCTTGTCCTAGAGCGTGATGCCTGCTGCGCCCTCGAGCTTCCAGAAGAGGAGGTCGTCACCACCCAGGGCAGGGGGGATGGGCCCTGCTGTCGCGCCGCCGAGCAGCTGCACTCGCCCGAAGGACAAGGCCGTTCCGGCGTGGCCGGTGAGTTGCCAGGTGTCCAGGCGCCAGGTGGTGTCGTCGTACATCACCCACAGGTACTGGCCGCTGTAGCCGCCACCCAGACCCAGGTAGGGTGTCGCGGGGCCCACGGAGCGGGAGAACAACCCTCGCACGGTGAGTGCGCCGTTGCGGTAGGTGTCCACACAGCCGCCGGCCGGAACGCACACCGCGTTGTAGGTGTCGGGCATCAGGATTGCGGGGTTGTCGAAGGAGTCGCGGTTGTTGAACTGTTCCTCGCTGGCGACGACGGGGGCTCGGGCCCTCACGAAGCTCCACTCACCCTGGACCGTGAGGCGGGTCTCCCCGAAGGAGAGAGCCTGAGAGCCGTCCAGGCTCAGCGCCATTGCGGAGGCCCCCTGTACGGGGATGGGGGGGAGAAAGGTCATGCCCACCGCCCGATCGCCAGAGCTCCAGCTGCCGCGGATGCGGGGAAAGACGGGTGAGAATTGGGTGTTCTCGGGCTTGCCCGAGAGGTTCTCTACGGGCGCACCGAAGGGGAAGGTCGAGATTCCGGCCCCCAAGGTCCAGCCTTCGTGCTCGACAAGGGCCGAGCCCAGCGTGGCGTGAGCCTGCATGGCAAAGCCCTGCTCGGACATCGAGGTGCCGAGGAACTCGTAGAAGCGCTCGGTGCAGTCGGGGTCGCTCAGGCAGTTCTGGAACTCAGGTTCACCGTCCACGAGCCGAGCCCCCCCGGCGAGTGCGACCCCCATCATCATCATCATCATGTGAGCATCCTCAGGAGCTTGGCGCTGACCTTCGGGTCCATGTCATTCATGCTTGGGAAGGACCCTACCACCCAATCTTTGGGCCCCTGGAGGTCACCCGCTGCTTATGGCCCGGCTAAGGGGGCGTGGTGAGCGGCCCCCTCCCTGAAGCGATGCGTCCAAGGACTCTCCTCCAGGACCTGGCCGCAGCGCTTGCCGTGACCTTCCTGGCGGTTCCGCAGGGCATCGCCTATGCGCTCATCGCTGGAGTGCCCCCCATCGTGGGGCTCTACGCGGCCACGGTGCCGACCATCGTCGGGAGCCTCTTCCGCAGCTCTCGGCACGTGATCGCGGGTCCGACCAACGCGGTCAGCTTGATCGTCGGAGCCAGCGTGGCCTCCATGTCGGTCCAGCTTGGCTTGACCCCGGCGCAGGTCGCCATCCAGCTGGCCCTGGTCGTGGGCCTGATGCAGGTCGGTGCAGGGGTGCTGCGCCTGGGCGCTCTGGTCAACTACGTCTCGCAGCCCGTGGTGCTCGGCTACATCACCGGCGCTGGGGTGCTCATCGGCGTGGGCCAGCTGCCCAACCTGACCGGGACCTCGGGCGTGAGCGGCACGCTTCCAACGCAGCTGCTCGCCTGGGGGGCTGGGCTGGGGAGGCTGCGTGGCTGCCGCTCACGGTCGGCTTTGGCGTTGCTGCTCTGCTGGTGGGATTGCGGGCCATCGACCGGCGCATCCCCGCCGCGATCCTGGCCTTGGCCTCGGCGACCGTGATCAGCGTGGTCTTCGATCTTCCAGCGAAGGGCTTGACCCAGCTCGGTGACCTCTCGGCCGTACCGGTAGGCCTCCCGCCCTTCACCCTGCCCGGCGTGCCCTCGATGGCCCTGCTGTCCCTTGGGCTGGCGACGATGGTGCTGTCTCTGGTCGAGGCCTCCGCCGTGGCTCGCAGCCTGGCGGACCAGACGGGGGACCCGCTGGACTCCACCCGCGAGTTCGTGGGCCAGGGCCTGGCCAACCTCTCGGCAGCCTTCTTCGGTGGGTACCCGGTGGGCGGTAGCCTCAGCCGCTCGAAGCTGAATCACCAGGCCGGCGCGAAGACCCGCATGGCAGGGGTCTTTGCGGGTCTTCTGACCCTCCTGGTGCTGATGGTTGCCGGTCCGGTGGCCGAGAAGACGCCCATCGCATCGCTCGCGGGGCTGCTCCTGGTGGTGGCCTGGGACCTGGTCGATCGGGAGCGCATCGCGATGGCGATGAACAGCGCGCTGGGTGACAAGGTGGCCTTCGTGACCACCGTCGCTGGAACCTGGCTGCTGCCGCTGGACAAGGCCATCTATCTGGGAGTGGCCATCAGCATCGCTCTCTTCGTTCGCCGTGCCAGCGCGCTGGTGGTGCGTCCGATGCGGGTCGATGCCAGCGGCCGCCTGCGCGAGGTGCCGGTGGCGGAAGCCTCCGCCATCTCGGTCTTGCAGGTCGAGGGGGCTCTGTTCTTTGGCGCCGCACCCGGGCTCCGTGATGCCCTCGCTGCCGCTGGCAGCACCGAAGAGGTCCGTGCCATCGTGGTCCGCCTCAAGCGCACCCAGGGCTTGGACATGACCTGCCTGGATGTGCTCGCACGCGCCGCGACCACCCTCCGAGAGCGAGGGAAGGTACTCATCCTGGCCAGCACCCCGCCGGTGGCGATGGAACGGCTCGCGAGCACCGGCATCGACGAGATCATCGGTCGCGAGAACATCTTCCCCACCTGCGAGGGTTGGTTCGTTGCCATGGACCATGCGCTGGAGAGAGCCGTGGCGGTGAGCGGAGAGTCCGCCGACACCAGCGAGATTCGGCGCTACCTCGAGGGCCGACCCGCGGTGGAGGAGCCGCCTCCGCCGAGCTCTGAAGCGGGCTGACGAGGTACTGGGCTCGCTCATCGTCTGCGGCCTTCCGCTACGATTCGGCCGATGGCCGACCTCTTGGAACTCGAGACCTGTACCGTCGATCTCGAGCAAGGAGTGGTGCTGCGGGACGCCAGGACCCTGAAGCTGACCACCCTGGAGACCCGGCTCGTGCGCTACCTGTGCGATCGGTTGGGGCAAGACGTGTCGCGTGATGAGCTGCTGACCGAGGTGTGGGAGTACGCGCCGACCACGTCCAGCCGTGCCGTGGACAACACGCTCTTTCGCCTGCGCCGCAAGATCGAGGCCGATCCGAAGGATCCGGTCCATCTGCAGACGGTGTACGGAGGCGGGTATCGGCTCTTCCTTCGGTCCACCGAGCCCACCCCTGTGCGGCCACCGCTGCCGGCGGAACTGGACGAACTGGTTGGGCGGGAGCACGAGCTGGAGCGGCTGAAGACGCTTCTCAGCGAAGGGGCGAGGCTGGTGACCTTCACCGGGCCCGGTGGTTCGGGAAAGACGCGGCTGGCCGTGCACGCTGCCCACATCCTGGGCTCCACCCTGGAAGGCGGTGCCCGCTTTGCCTCCCTGGTGGACTGCAGCGCCTGTGACGAGCTCTGCTTTGCGGTGGCTCGGGCCCTGGGCATGCAGCTCGAGAAGGGGGGAGTCGCCGAGTTGGGAACGATGCTCGCCGGCCAGGGCAACTCGCTGCTCGTCCTGGACGACATGGGTGAGCTGGCTCAGCCAGCGATCGAGGCCATCGAGCGCTGGCTGGCGCTGGCTCCCGAGCTGTGTGTGCTCGGGACCTGCCGGACCCCTCTGGCGATTGCCGGGGAGCACGTGGTCGCGATCGGTGGGTTGCCGCTGGAGGACGCGAAGCGCCTGTGGTCGCTGCGTCTGGGTGACTCCACAGCGGATGAAGCCCCGGAGATCGAGGCCCTGGTGCGGGCCGTGGATGGTCTGCCACTGGCGATCGAGCTGGCGGCCGCCAGGATGTCCGTGCTCGACCTCCAGGGGCTTCTGGCACGTCTCGACGACCCCCTCCGGCTGCTGCGCGCCACCTCCGATCCTCAGAGCCGCCACGGTTCGATGGAAGCGGTGCTGGAGTGGACCTGGTCGCGACTGGACGAGCAGGAGCAGGAGGCCTGCCGGCAGCTTGCCGTGTTTCGGGCGGGCTTCAGCCTGCAGGCTGCGCATGCCGTCCTGCAGCTCGGCGCCGATGCGCCCGACACCCTGGACCTGGTGGCGCGGCTGCAGTCTCGCAACCTGCTTCGCTCCGTGCCGTCGACTGGGCGCCGCTTTGCGCTCTACCAGCTCGTGCGCGCCCGTGCCTCTCGGGAGGGACCCCATCTCGAGGCGGCACGGCGCCACAGGTCCTGGTTCTCCGAGATGGGTGCCGACCTTCGCTGGACTCGGCTCGCTGCGGACGCGCTGGGTCTGGAGGAGCGGGAGAACCTCCAGGCTGCTCTGGAACAGGCGATCGCGGAAGGCGACGCGCCACAGGCGGCGCGTCTGGGTCTTGCTGTCTGGGCCGTGCTGGATCATCAGGGTCCGGTTTCTCTGGGCCATCAGGCCCTTCGGCGAGCGGCTCGACTTCCACAGGAAGATCCGTCTCTCAGGCTGCAGCTCAGCCTGGCGACCGGGCGGGCGCTCTGCCGGCTCGGGGATCTCGAGGCGGCGGAGCAGCAACTCTCCAGGACGCTGGAGGAAGCTCGAGCCGAGGGGCTTCCTCGCCTGGTCGGTCAAGCCCTGGACAACCTGGGTACCACCCACCTGCACCGGGGGCACTACGAGCAGGCCGAGCAGACATTCTCCGAGGCAGCGCGGGTGAGCGAGGACGCCGGGGAAGAGCTCAATGCCGGGGTCAGCAGGGCCAACCTGGCCACGGTCTACCTCTACACGGGTCGAAACGAAGAGGGGGCTGTTCTCCTGCGCGCTGCGCTCGAGCGCTTCGAAGAGCTGGGGGCCCGCTTCGACGCCGCCGTCTACCTGGGAAACGAGGGCATCCTCCTCGCGCGCAAGGGCTGCCTGGAGGAGGCGCGGCTGGCGTGGGAGGAAGCGATCACCTGGCACGAGCACTTCGGCCGAGGTCGCTCCATCGCAATCACCGCGCAGAACCTGGGTCGGGTGTGCCTGATGCTGGGGGATCCGGACTCAGCCCGCACGCACCTGGACAAGGCGATGGACACGGCGAAGGCGATGGGCTTGCAGGAGATGATCGCGCAGGCCTGGGAGCTGCGTTCCCTCCTGGCCCTGGACAGCGGAAAGCCCGCAGAGGCGGCGCAGGCCGCGCGTAAGGGGATTGCCCATGGCCAACGCTGGGGCTACGCCCGAGCCGAGGCTCTCGCCCGCCTGGCCCTGGGCTGGGCGCTTGTGGAAGGGGGCAACCGTGAAGGAGCCCAGGAGGCCTTTGCGGGGGCTCAGGAAGCCTTCGGGGACCTGGGTGATGAGGACCACGTGATCTCGGCCCGCGTCGGTCTTGCCTTGAGTGACGAGGCCGAGCCGGCGACGCTCCATGCCTTGCGTGAGGAGATCTCCGGGATGGGGGATCGGGTCGAGCGAGACCGGCTGCTCGCGCTGCTCGCCAAGGGAGGCCTTGGCCCTTCAGGCCACTAGCAGCCCGAGCCCGAGCAGGCGGCGCAGCATCGCGTCCACCATCTCGTGCACGCTGCTGCGCAGCTGTTCGCTGACCATGAGTTCCCCTTTCCACGAGGGGTCGTAGCGCCCTCGGCTCATGATGTGAAGGACGGCCGTTCGTAGCGCTTCGTGGTCCAGATCTCCCTTCATCAAGGGGAGCAGGACCTGCTCCAGATCCTCCACCTCGACTTGGAGGTGTGCTCGACTGACCAGCTTCTCCGCTCCCCGTGCGGCCAGGGCGCGAGCATAGGGGCAGGCTTCTGGCCGTTCGCTCACGGTGGCGGCGCAGCGCCGCGGCCGATCACGGAGCTCCAGGATGCCGTGCTTGAAGACCCGCATCAGCGCGGGTCCCAGTGCGTCTTCGGCAGCCTCGGCTTCCGCGGCCAGCTCGTCCAGTCCCCACAGGCGACTGTGATCCGAGCTCAACAGCTTCATCGCTCGCTTCAGGGGTGCTGCGGAGAAGCTGAGCCAGCAGTCCTCTTCCTCGTCGCCCACGCGGATGGGGACACCGTCCTCCAGGGAGTCCCCGTCGAGATGGAAGGACGAGGACACCAGGAACCCGTCCCGCAGGCGCTCCCAACCCGGCTCGTGCACCACCCCGTTCTCGGAATGCGTGAGCAGACTGGCCCGGAACATGCGGTTGCGCAGGTAGTCCATGCGGCACTCCCTCTCGACCTCGTCGGCCTCGAGGAGCGGGTCCACCTCTTCCGGGAAGTCGACTCCCCAGAGCGGCGCCGCCTCGCCAAGCCAGTGCAGGCCCTGCCCATCGGCACGGTCCAGGAAGGTACTGAAGTGCACGGGCTCGTTCTCTGGCGACAGGTACTCGTGCAGGATGTAGGCATTGCTCATGCCCGTCAGAGATTGGTCCAGGCGGGTCAGGACCTCCCGCTGTGGGTCGTCCTTCGGAAGACCCATCGAGAGCCGCGCCAGCGCGTTGCGTGCCGCCAGGACACGCGCTCGAGGTGTGGAGCACCCCGACGACATCCGGAGCATGAACTCCCGAGCAGGGAGCCGGTCGTACCAGCCTGGGAGCACGTTGTAGGAGACGTACACCAGTCCTCGTGGCGCCAGGTTCTGACGGCCGATCCTCAGGATCGCGGTCTGAACCTCGGGTGGAACCCAGCTGTAGACGCCGTGGCAGATGATCGCATCGAAGAGGCCCCAGTCCTGGTCGACCTCCGTGATGCTGTCGTGCCGCAGTTCGACGTTGCTGATCCCGGCTTCCGACCGCAGGGCTTCCCCCTGGCGGACGTGCTCCCGGCTCAGGTCCACGCCGACGAAGGAGGCCTGTGGCAGCGAGGCGGCCATGGGCAGCAGGTTGTGACCCGGGCCGCAGCCGAGCTCCAGGACCCGCCAGCCCTCCACCGGCTCGGTCTCCAGGCCATGAAGGCGGCCGAAGGCCTGCAGGTGGTCCGGGTGCGTCGCGCGGTAGCAGGCCCCCGTGTAGGGAACCTCGTCGTAGTCCGGGAGCGTCTTCGGAGGCGTGGGTCTCAGAACTCGATCGTGGGGCCGCCCAGCACCATCACCTGGGTGTCTGAGAGGGTGCCAATGGCTGCGTTGTCGGATGCCTGCACCTCGATGGTGCGGTCCGTCAGTTGCGCGGAGACTCCCAGACCTACAGGAAGCGCTGCGCTGGGGCGCAGGCCCAGGTCAAAGGTGAGGGTGCGACTGAAGGGCGTGCTAGCGCTCCACCAGCCCGCCAGGAAGCTCGCGTTGACGTAGCCGCGAAGGTCCCCCTGGCCGAACTCCGCGCCGAACTCGGCCCCGGTGCCCAGGCTGGGGATGGGGTTGTTCCTGTAGTCCAGCAGGGTCTCGTTGTCTCCCTTCTGGTAGGTGATCACGTCGCCGTACAGCAGGCCTGCCTTGACGCCCAGGTGGAGCTGGTTCGTTCCGAGCTGCACCGGGTAGCGGGCTGCCAGCGACAGGGCACCGTGGGGGACCACGTCCGTGATGGAGTCGTCGCTGTCGGGCCAGTCGACGGAGTAGGAGGCCAGGCGGAAGTGGGCCTCGACACCAAAGTGGGGGTACTGCGGCACCCAGACGTTCACCCGAGCGTCGAAGCCCAGTGGATTGCTCGAGTCCAGACTGCCGTCCGCGTTTGTATCGTTCACGTGGACGTTGTCGTTCCACAGCGCCGAGTCCACACCGTCCGTGCGCTCCTGTGCGTAGCTGTAGGTGCCGCCTCCGACGCCGATCCTCACCCGTGCGAAGGGGTGGTCGCCGCTCGTGGTGCTCGGTCGCGGCACCGTGGCTGTGGTCGGGGTCGCCGCGACCGTGGTGGTGGTCGTCTCGCTTCCTCCAGTGGTGGCGAGGGGGAGCATTCCGTCGTCGGGCTCCGTGGCGGCGAGTGTGCTCATTCCGTCGTCGGGCTCCGTGGCGGCGAGTGTGCTCATT
>PVBE012772117.1_pt1 | contig 15590 bp, 10 predicted proteins | sample 1631181 | NCBI WGS metagenome assembly PVBE01 (sample SAMN08397723, study PRJNA350692) | Marine metagenome, whole genome shotgun sequencing project. | isolation source: water | place: Pacific Ocean | collected 2012-04 | reverse complement strand
GTCATGCGCGGGTTAAGCGATGAATAGGGGTCCTGGAAAATGACCTGGATCTTCTGGCGCAGCACGGTCCATCCCCTGCGGTTCATTTCCCCCAGGCTTTTGCCTTCGAACAGGATTTCCCCGTTGGTGATGTTTTCAAGCTGCAGGATGCAGCGCCCGGTGGTGGTCTTGCCGCACCCCGATTCGCCGACCAGCCCCAGCGTTTCGCCCTCAGCTATGTCAAAGCTGATATTGTCCACGGCCTTCACCTGGGCAACGACCTTGTGGAACACGACGCCTTCGGTGACCGGGAAGTATTTTTTCAGGTTGCGCACCTGCACCAGCGGCCGTGCAGCACCGGGGGCGGTTTCGGTCATGGCGGTGGCTGGGCTCATGATGCCTGCCTCGCCGGATTGGTCAGGCTGTCGCTGTGCCAGCAGGCCGACAAATGGCCTTCGCCGACCGGTTCCAGCGGCGGGATGGAAGTGGCGCATTTGTCGCTGGCGAAACGGCAGCGCGGCCGGAACGCACAGCCATCGTCCAGCCGGGTCAGGTCCGGCGGCTGGCCTTCAATCGGCACCAGCCGTTCCCCCCTGGCATGATCAAGCCGGGGCACCGATGCCAGCAGCCCCAGCGTGTTGGGGTGGCTGGGCGTGGCATAGACATCGGCCGCGTCGCCGCGTTCGATGATCTTGCCGGCGTACATGACATTGACCCGGTCGGCATAGCGGGCGACCACGCCCAGATTATGGGTGATCACCACCAGCGCGACGCCCAGCCGCTTGGTCAGATCCTTCATCAGTTCCAGAATCTGGGCCTGGATGGTGACGTCCAGCGCCGTGGTCGGTTCGTCGGCGATGATCAGCTTGGGTTCACAGCACAGCGCCATGGCGATCATTACGCGCTGGCGCATGCCGCCGCTGAAATGATGCGGATACTGGGCCAGGCGGCGAATCGGATCGGGAATGCCGACCAATTCCAGCAGTTCGATGGCGCGGGCATCGGCGGCTTCCTGGGTCATGTCCAGATGGTGGATCAGGGTTTCGGTCAACTGCAGGCCGACGGTCAGCACCGGGTTGAGCGATGTCATCGGTTCCTGGAACACCATGGCGATCTGGGCACCACGGATTTTGCGGATTTTTACGTCGCTTAGCTCCAGAAGATTGGTGCCCGCGAAGCGGATGCTGCCGCCGACGATGCGGCCCGGCGGGTCGGGGATCAGGCGCAGTACGGACAGCGCGCTGACCGATTTGCCGCAGCCCGATTCGCCGACGATGGCGATGGTTTCGCCTTCCTCGACAGAATACGAAATGCCGTCCACCGCCTGCACAGTGCCGGCAGAGGTGAAAAACTGTGTGCGCAGGTCTTCTATTTCAAGAAGCGCCAATAATTGCCTCCCCCCGTCACAACGTGTCGTCACGCATGTTCAGAGGCATGACCGCGCGGTTTAACCCGTTGGGGGGACGTTATTGGGATGAAACACCAAAGTCAAACGATGTAGGCGGTAAGAGCCTAGAAATCAAAGGGCTATTCCACCGTAATTGCGGCTTAAAGCATATTCTGCAAACGCAGAATCGTGCCGGCACGCTCCCCCACCCGGCCACCCAATCAGGATCATACCTTGGGAGTCCAGGAGTGGGCCGGGTCTGGCTCAAAACGAAAATGGTCTAGCGCCCCTTGAATTTGGGCTTGATCTTATCGATGAAGGCCTTGCGCCCGGTGTGGTAATCCTCGGTATCGTAGCAGGCATAGGCTTCATCAAGCTCGGCCTGGGTAAGCGGCGTGGGCTCGGCCAGCCGGTTGACAAATTTCTTGTGCCAGCGCGCCGCCAGCGGTGCCCCGTCGGCGACACGGCGCGCCGTTGCCATGGCCTCGGCCTCGACCTCTCCATCGCCGACGACGCGGTTGACCAGCCCCTTTGCAGTGGCTTCCCCGGCATCCAGGATGCGCCCTTCCAAGAGGATTTCCAGCGCCGTCCCGCGCCCCACCAGGTCGATCAGCAGTGCCAGCTCCGGATAGCCTACCAGCAGCCCGAGCCAGTTAATGGGAATGCCGAAGCGGCTCGATTGCCCACAGATGCGCAGGTCGCAGGCGCTGGCGATTTCCAGCCCGCCGCCGACGCACACGCCATGGATCATGGCCACGGTGGGGTGGCGCATGGCGGCCAGCTTCATCACCGTGCTGGTCACTAGCTCGCCGTATTCTTTGGCGTTTTCGGAACTGGCGCGCACGGTCTCAAACTCCTTGATGTCGGCGCCCGCCGCGAAGGCTTCGGTTCCGGCACCGCGGAACACTACGCAGTGCACCCCATCATCGGCTTCAAGTTCGTCGATCGTCCGGTCCAGCTGTTTCCAGCACGCCATGTCCAGCGCGTTCAGCTTCTTGCCAGAATTCAGAACCACAGTGGCGATGTCGCCATCGCGTTCGACGATGATCGGTTGCGCCATGATGATTGTTCAGCCCGCGGTCTCAGTCAGGTAATCCAGCGCTGCCGTTATGCCGCCCTTTTTATGTGGCACGCCGGCCAGCGAAAGCCCCATCTCGATGCCGGAAAGTGCGCCGGCCAGCATCAGGTCGTTGAAATCGCCGACATGGCCGATGCGAAACTGCCTGCCCTGCATGCGGCCCAGCCCGGTGCCCAGCGACATGTTGAAATTCTCCAGGATGATCTTGCGCAGGGCGTCCGAATCGGTGCCTTCCGGTGTCAGCACCGCGGTAACGGAATTGGAATAGCCGTCTTCGTCCTGGCAGCAGATTTCCAGCCCCCAGCCGCGCACCGCGCGCCGCGTCGCCTCGGCCAGCCGGTTGTGGCGGGCGAACACGTTTTCCAGCCCTTCTTCGGCCAGCATGGTCAGCGCTTCGTCCAGCCCATAGAGCAGGTTGGTCGCAGGGGTGTAGGGGAAGAAGCCCTTTTCGTTGTTGGCCAGCATCGGTCCCCAGGCGAAATAGGCCTTGGGGCAGGTGGCTGTCTGATAAGCTGCCAGCGCCTTTTCGCTGATCCCGGTGAAGGCCAGCCCGGGCGGCAGCATCAGGCCTTTCTGCGACGCCGCGATGGTGACATCGACCCCCCAGCCGTCCTGGGTGTAGGGCATCGACGCCAGCGATGAAATGGTATCGACCATCAGCAGCGCCGGGTGGCTTGCCACATCCATGGCCCTCCTGATGGCCTCTATATCGCTGACCGTGCCGGTCGAGGTATCGTTATGGACCGCCATGACGGCCTTGATGGCGTGTTCCTTATCGTCGCGAAGCCGGGCTTCCATGTCGGCAACGTCGATGCCGTGGCGCCAGTCACCCTCAACCCAGATCACATCGAGGCCGATATTGACCGCCACGTTGCGCCACAGCGTGGCGAACTGGCCGGTCTCGAACATCAATATCCTATCGCCCGGCGACAGCGTGTTGGCAATGGCGGCTTCCCACGCGCCGGTGCCTGACGACGGGAAGATCACTATTTTTGATGTGGTGCCGAACAGCGGGCCAAGGCGTTGGAACAGGCCAAGCGCGAAATCGGCGAATTCGGGGCCGCGATGGTCGATCACCGGTCGGTCTATGGCGCGCAGCACCCGGTCCGGCACGTTGCTTGGTCCGGGAATTTGCAGGAAATGCCTGCCGGGGCTGGTTTGGTTAGGTTTGGCCATTGGTTTCCCAGTTTGGGTTTTTGAGTGCGCTATGAACTAGAGCATTATACGTTCAATTGGAACCCGCGTCCCTCCGGTCGAGCCCCCATGCCAGACGATACCGCAAGTTCACCCGTACCCATCCCCGATGCAAGGCGCGTCGGCGATCTCGCCCTGGCCAGGCGCTTGGCGCGTGAGGTCGAGGGCGAGGTGTTGTTCGACAGCTTCTCACGCGGGCGCTACAGCACCGATGCCTCGATCTACCAGATAGAGCCGCTGGGCGTGGTAATCCCCAGGACGGCGGAAGATATCGAACGGGTGATAGGGATCGCCCGGGATGAAGGCGTGCCGGTTCTGCCGAGGGGCGCCGGCACGTCCCAGTGCGGCCAGACCGTGGGCCGCGCCATCGTCGTCGACACCTCGAAATATCTCAACCAGGTGGTGGATTTTGATGCCGAAAGCGCCACCGTCACGGTGGAGCCCGGGCTGGTGCTGGATACGCTGAACGATTACCTGCGTCCGCACGGCATGTTCTTCCCCGTCGATCCATCGACGGCCAGCCGCGCCACGCTGGGCGGCATGACCGCTAACAACTCCTGCGGCGGGCGCTCGATCCGCTACGGGCTGACGGTCCATAACGTGCGCGCCATCGACGCCGTTCTGGCCGATGGCACCACCCACAGTTTCGGACCGGTGCCGGCCGATCCGGCGGCTACGGTGGGCGATGCCAGATATCTGGATTTGCTGGGCCGCCTGCGCGCCATCGGCGACCGCGAAGCGGCGGAAATCGCGCGCCGATTCCCCGACCTGCTGCGCCGGGTCGGTGGTTACAACATCGACACCATATCGGACGACGGCCACAACATGGCGCAAATGCTGGTCGGCTCGGAAGGTACGCTGGCGTTCTTCCAGCGGCTGCACCTGAAGACACATCCGATCCCGGCCCACAATCTTCTCGCCGTCTGCACCTTCCCGACCTTCTTCCAGGCCATGGACATCACCCGCCATATCGTCGAGCTGGATCCGGCATCGGTAGAGCTGATCGATCGCACCATGCTGAATTTAGCCCACGATATCGACGCCTACCGCCCCACCGTGGAACGTTTTGTGACGGGCGATCCGGAAGCCGTGCTGATGGTGGAATTCGCCGGTGAGGACCACGCTGAACAGGCGCGGCGGATGGACCGGCTGGAAACCCTGATGGCCGATCATGGCTTCCCCGGCGCCGTGCTTAAAGTCACCGATGCGGCTTTTCAGCGCGATATTCTTAACGTGCGCAAGGCCGGCCTCAACATCATGATGTCGATGAAGGGCGACGGCAAACCGGTGTCGTTCATTGAGGATTGCGCCGTGCCGCTTGACGACCTGGCCGAATACACCGACCGGCTCACCGGCGTTTTCCGCAAGCACGGGGTGGAAGGCACCTGGTATGCCCATGCCTCGGTCGGCTGCCTGCATGTGCGCCCGGTGCTGAACATGAAGGACGGCGGTGACGTGAAGAAGATGCGCGACATCGCCGAGGAAACCTTCGCAATGGTGCGCGAATACAAGGGATCGCATTCCGGCGAACACGGTGACGGCATCGTGCGTTCGGAATTTCACGCCCCGATGTTCGGTGCGCGCATCGTTTCCGCATTCGAGGAGGTCAAGGACAGTTTCGATCCCACTGGGATGTTCAACCCGGGGCGCATCGTCCGCGCGCCCAGGATGGACGACCGGGCGCTGTTCCGTTACCGGCCAGATTATGCGCCATGGCAAATGGAAACCGCGCTGGATTGGGGCGAATGGGGCGGCTTCAACCGCGCGGTAGAGATGTGCAACAACAACGGCGCCTGCCGCCAGTTCGACGCCCAGGTGATGTGCCCCAGCTTCCGCGTCACCCGTGACGAGGCCCACGTCACTCGTGGCCGGGCCAATGCGCTGCGCCTTGCCATTACCGGGCAGCTCGGCCCCGGCGCACTGGGCTCGGACGACATGGCCGACGCCATGGACCTGTGCGTGTCATGCAAGGCGTGCCGACGCGAATGCCCAACCGGCATTGACATGGCGCGCATGAAAATCGAATTTCTGTTTGCCCGGAATGCCCAAAAAATCCTTTCGTTGCGCGACATGCTGTTTGCCTTCCTGCCCCGCTTCGCCCCCTTGGCGGCGCGGTTTGGCCCGCTTATCAACGGGCTGAACCGGACGCCGGGGCTGGGCCATATCATCCGCCGCGCGCTGGGACTGGCCGATCGCCCGTTGCCGGTGTGGCGCAGGCCTTACGCCGCCCCGCCCGCCGCCCCGCCCGCCGACGGTGCGGCCGATGTCGTGCTGCTGGCCGACACCTTCAATTGTAATTTCGAGCCGGAAAATCTTGATGCCGCGTACCAAGTGCTGACTGCCGCCGGCTACCGGGTGACGGTTGCCCAGGCCGGTGCGGGCGAACGCCCGTTGTGCTGCGGGCGTACTTTCTTGTCGGCCGGACTGGTCGATCAGGCGCGCGTTGAGGCCCGCCGCTTGGTCAAAGTGCTGGCCCCCCATGTGGCGCGTGGCGCGAAAATTGTTGGGCTGGAGCCGGCCTGCACGCTGACGCTGCGCGATGAGTTGCCGGTGCTGCTGCAAGGCGCGGAGGCGCAAAAGATCGGCCAACATGTGCTGCTGTTCGAAGAATTCCTGGTCGCCGAGCAGGCCGCCGGGCGGTTACGGCTTTCCCTTAAACAATCGCCGTGGCCGAAGGCGTTGCTGCACGGCCACTGTCATCAGAAATCATTCGACGCCATGGGCGATGTGGCCGCGGCGCTTGCCCTGGTGCCGGGGCTGGAAATCGAAAACCTGACATCGGGCTGTTGCGGCATGGCCGGATCGTTCGGTTACGAGGCAGAGCATTACGATGTTTCTATGCAGATGGCCGAACAGACGCTGCTGCCCAAGGTGCGCGAAGCGGATCAGGGCTGCGCCATCGTCGCCGACGGGGTGAGTTGCCGCGCTCAGATCGGCCACGGTACGGGGCGCCGGCCACTGCATGTTGCGCGGGTGCTGGCTGCCGCACTCGATAGCTGAAAGAAACTAACCCGCCTGTTTAAATTCTCACCCCCACCCCCCTCGTCATGCCCAGACTTGATCCGGGCATCCAGTTTTTAGCATTGACACTGGAATGTCGGGTCAGGCCTGGCAATGACGAAGAGAAGAGGAGGGGAACGGTGGACAGATTGTGGATGAATTGTGGATATGTCCCTTTTTGATCCACAAGATTCTTCTCTGGAATTTATTTTTTAATTGCGGCGACTCCTTGACCCGCCGGAACATGGTCATGCGGTTCAACGGGCTTCGGCTCAGTGGATCGTCCGGATCAGGAAGCCTTCGGGTCAAACGGTTCGGGGTCGGGAAGCCATCGGGCGGAACGGCTTGGCGGAAAGGGGAGCCTTCGGGCGCACCGATCCAAAGGGTCATGGAGCCTGACAGTGAAACGGCTAGGGAGACGTCAGGAGTGTTCTTCGGAACACGTTGCCAGGACCCCGCGTCCGCGCACCTGACGTCTCTTCTTTTGCCTGAATTCGGTGAAAACGGCGAAACCCGGCGCGGATACCGCGCCGGGTTCCTCGTCAGGTTGCCAAAGCAGGTCCCGCGTCCATGCACCGACCAGCCCTTCATTAAGGGGGCGTCTGCGTCGTGTCAACCAGATTTTGTGGGTGAAGGCCATAACACCCCTAAATATTGTGGTTTTCTGCCAGATTAGTGTGGGTTATGACGGCCTGTATATAGGCCTCATATCCCCTGGCGGACCAGCGGCATGACGTCTGCGGCGAACAGTTCCATCGCCTCCAGCACCTGGGGCTGTTCCATGCCGGGCCACTGGAAACCGATGATCAGGTGGTTGGCGCCCAGCACCTTGAGCAGCCTGAGGATTTGTTCGGCGACCTCACCGGGTGCGCCCAGCAGGAAGCGGCCGTCGGCCAGTTCGTCGAAATCCATGCCCAGATCGTCGTCGCCTTCGGGCATCGCCTTGTCCTGTCCCCATTCGTGATAGACCCGGTACTTTTCGGCCAGATAGGGCGCGCAAATGCGCATCGCTTCTTGCCGCGTCGAGGCGACGAAAATCTCGCGCCTCAGCGGTAGCTCGTTGGGGAACGGCTTGCCGCATTTGTCCAGTTCGCGGCGATAGATTTCCATTTGGCGTTCGATGGTGTCGATGCGGTTGTGCGGGTTGATGTACCAGACATCACCGATGCGCGCCGCGCGGCGGATCGCGGCATCGGCGTTGGCACCGATCCAGATCGGCGGGCGCGGCTTCTGCACGGGCCGGATTGAACACGACGCATTGTCCAGTTCGAAATGCGATCCCTTCATGTTCACAACGTCTTCGGTCCACAGACGCTTGATCGCTTCAAGATTTTCCTCGAACCGCCTGATCCGGTCCTTTTGGGTGGTGCCGAAGGCTCTGAATTCGACCTCGCGATAGCCCAGCGCGGCGCCGAAGATCAACCTGCCGCCCGATATCACGTCCAGCGTAGCCAGTTGCTCGGCCAGGTCCAGCGGCTTGTGCAGCGATGCCAGCACCACGCCGGCGTTAAGGCGAAGCTTCGGCGTTTCCGCCGCCAGCCGCGACAGGAATGGGATCTGGGCGAAATCCTGCAACGGGTGGGTGCTGTAATGGGACGCTTGGGTGAAGGATGAAAATCCCAGCTTCTCGGCCAGCCGTGCCTGCTCCATGATGTCGTCGAAGGCAGCCGACACATCCGCCCCCGCCGGTATCTGGCTGCGCATGATCACCCCGAACTGCATGACGTCCCCCCGTTATTTCGGGCGCAACATTACTCGACACAAAGGCGGCACGCTACTGGTGCGGCGCTGCGTTACGTGCAACTATGATCGCGGTTGAGACAGGGAAGCCGGTGAAGCTCCACCACGGAAATCAAGGAGTCAGTCCGGTGCTGCCCCCGCAACTGTGAATGGCGAGGCCCCGCAATGGACCACTGGCGTTTTGGCGCCGGGAAGGTGCGGGCGGGCCGATGACCCTGAGCCAGGAGACCTCCTTGACCATGGGTAACATCTTGTCCTCGGAGGGAGGATTCCATGCCGCCGCGCGACAGCACAGATGATTTCACTTCGGTTCAGGGAAACACCGGATCGGCGGCAAAGATTCCGACCACCATCGTTACCGGGTTCCTGGGCGCCGGCAAAACCAGCCTGATCCGCCATCTGCTGGGCACCGCCAACGGGCGCCGGCTGGCGCTGATCATTAACGAATTCGGCGATATCGGTGTGGACGGCGACCTGTTGGCTTCATGCGGCGACGATAGCTGCACCGGGGACGATATCGTCGAACTGGCCAACGGCTGCATCTGCTGCACCGTGGCCGACGATTTTTTGCCCGCCATCCGGGCGCTGCTGGAACGGCCCGAGCCGCCTGATCATATCATCATCGAAACATCCGGCCTGGCGCTGCCCAAGCCGCTGGTGCGCGCCTTCGGCTGGCCAGAGGTACGCACCCGCGTCACCGTGGACGGGGTGGTGGCGGTGATCGATTCGCTGGCCGTGGCCGAAGGTCGCTTCGCCGACGACCCGGAAGCCGTGGCCCGCCAGCGCGCCGAAGACCCGGGGCTGGATCACAACAACCCTTTGGAAGAACTGTTCGAGGACCAGCTTGCCTGCGCCGACATGGTGGTGCTGAACAAGACCGATCAACTGGACGCTGACCGGTTGGGTGCGGTCACGCTCAGCCTCGCCGGTTCAATGCGCCCCGGGGTGAAGCTGGTGCGGGCCGCCTTTGGCGCGGTCGATGGCAGGGTTCTGCTTGGGCTGGATGCCGGGGCGGAAGAAGACCTGGCCGCCCGCCCGTCCCATCACGACGGCGCGCCCGATCACAATCATGACGATTACGACAGCTTCTCGGTTGATTTCGGCGAGGTAACGGACATCGCAGCGCTGACCGGGCGGCTCGCCGCGGTGGTCGCTCAACATGACATCCTGCGTATCAAGGGTTTCGTCGCCGTCAAGGCCAAGAACATGCGGTTGGTGTTGCAGGGGGTGGGCGGCCGTTTTCAGCATTATTTCGACCGTGAATGGAATCCTGGTGAGAAACGCGTCAGCCGGCTGGTGGTGATCGGCCATAGCGGGCTCGACCATGAAGCGGTCGGCAAGGCGATCGGGTGGTTGTGATGCACCTGCTGGCCGCCAAGCCCGGTGCCATCACCGACGGGTCGGAAGCCGTCGATCTGGGCCAGACCCCGGGTGAAATCGTGGTGCTGTCGGCAGCGGACACCGAAATTGCCGGCCTTGCCCGGGCCCACGCCGATCTGGATGGCGAGGGGGGCAAGGGCTTTCCCGCGCTGCGGCTGGCCAATCCGATGCAGCTTTCCCACAATTTGTCGGTCGATATCTATGTCGATGACATCATCGCCCACGCCAAGCTGGTGGTGGTGCGGCTTCTGGGCGGCACCGGCTACTGGCCCTACGGCATAGAGCGCATCGCGCTGTGCTGCCGCGAAAACGGTATCGCGCTTGCCGTGCTGCCGGGTGACGACCAGCCCGACGCGGAACTGGCGGCGCTTTCAACCGCGCCGGCGGAAGCCTGTCACCGGCTGTGGCAGTATCTGGTGCATGGCGGGGCCGAGAATTTCAGGAACGCGCTGTATTATGCCGCGTCACTGACCGACGATGGCGCCGATTGGGCGGAACCCGCGCCGTTGCTGCGTGCCGGTATCTACCATCCCGGCATTGCCCAACCGGATTTGAACAGTCTGCGGGCGGGCTGGCGGCAGGGCCGCCCGGTGGCCGCCATGGTGTTCTACCGCGCCCTGGTGCAGGTCGGTAATCTGGCGCCGGTCGATGCGCTGATCGAAGTGCTGAATGCGCGCGGCTTCAACGTGCTGCCGGTCTATGTCGCCAGCCTGAAAGAAACCATCTCAGCCGAAACCGTGGCCCGGCTATTCGATGCCGCAAAGCCCACCGTGATCCTGAACGCCACCGGCTTCGCGCTTTCCACTCCGGGCCGGGATCGCGCACCGACGCCCTTCGATGGCGCCGGCTGCCCAGTTTTGCAGGTGATCTTTTCCGGTGGAACAAAGGCATCCTGGGAAGAGGGCCAGGCCGGGCTTTCGGCGCGCGATATCGCCATGAACGTAGCGCTGCCGGAAGTCGACGGCCGCATATTATCGCGCGCGGTGTCGTTCAAGGCCGAGGCACGCTTCGATGCAGCGACGCAATCATCCGTCATCGCCTACCAGGCGGTGCCCGACCGCATAGAATTCGTCGCCGCCCTTGCCGCAGCCTGGGCACGACTGGCGGCAGCGCGCGAAAGTGAGCAGCGGATCGCGCTGATCTTCGCCAACTATCCCAACCGCGACGGGCGCATCGGCAACGGTGTCGGGCTGGATGCGCCCCAGGGAGCCGTCGAAGTGCTTCGTGCCATGAAAAAGTCCGGCTACGACACCGGCAAAATCCCCGAAGACGGTAACGCGCTGATCTCGCTGCTCAGCAAAGGCCCGACCAATGTGTTGCAGGGGCGAAGCGGCCGTTCGGGCGGGGTGAGGTTCGCGCTGGCTGATTACCAGGCTTTCTTTGCCACCCTGCCCGAAGCGCTACGCAATGCCGTCAGCGAACGCTGGGGCACCCCCCAGGACGATCCGCATTTTTCCGCCGGCGGGTTCGATCTGGCGGTGATACGGCTCGGCAACGTGGCGGTCGGGGTGCAGCCGGCCCGGGGCTATAACATCGATCCCGCCGCCACGTATCACGACTCCGATTTGATTCCACCACACTTCTATTTCGCCTTCTATGGCTGGCTGCGCACCGGCTTCGACGCCCATGCCGCGATCCACATGGGCAAGCACGGCAATCTGGAATGGCTGCCCGGCAAGGCGTTGGCGCTGTCGGCGGCCTGCTGTCCGGAAGCGGTATTTGGGCCGATGCCCCATCTCTATCCCTTCATCGTCAACGATCCCGGCGAAGGCAGTCAGGCCAAGCGCCGCGCTTGTGCGGTCATAATCGATCACCTGACGCCCCCCATGACGCGGGCGGAAACCTATGGCCCGCTTGCCGATCTGGAACGGCTGGTCGATGAATATTACCAGGCATCGGGTCTCGACCCGCGCCGTCTGGCACCACTGGCGACGGAAATCCTGACCCTGGCGCGGGATTCAGGTCTCGGCCTTGATTGCGGCATCGAGGCCGCCGACGCCGTCGACCGGGCGCTGCCTAAGCTCGATGCCTATCTGTGCGAACTGAAGGAAATGCAGATACGCGACGGGCTGCATGTGTTCGGAAAATCGCCCACCGGCGGCCTGTTGACCGATCTGCTGGTGGCGCTGGTGCGGGTGCCGCGCAATGACGGCAAGGACGCCGATCAATCGTTGCTACGCGCGCTGGCGAAAGATTTTGGCCTTGCCGACTTCGACCCGCTGGATTGCGACATGGCCGAACCGTGGCACGGCCCGCGCGCCGAAGCGCTTGCCGCGCCCGGACCGTGGCGCACCTTCGGTGATACGGTGGAACGGCTGGAACTGCTGGCAAGCGCGCTTGTGGCGGGTGAGGAGCAACCCGATAGTGGCTGGGACAACACCCGGGCGGTGCTGGATTTTGTAGAAACGACGCTGCGCCCCGCAGTCGTATCCAGCGGGGCGGCGGAAATCAAAGGACTGCTCACCGGGCTGAACGGGCGCTTCGTCGAACCCGGTGCTGCCGGGGCGCCGACCCGGGGGCGGCTTGACGTGCTGCCCACCGGGCGCAATTTCTATTCGGTCGATACCCGAACCGTGCCGACACCGGCGGCCTGGCACCTGGGCTGGAAGTCGGCATTGCTGCTGATCGCCCGTCACCGCCAAGAACACGGGGGCTGGCCGCGCACCATGGTGCTCAGTGCGTGGGGCACGTCGAACATGCGAACCGGCGGCGACGATATCGCCCAGGCGCTGGCGCTGATCGGCGCAAGGCCGCGCTGGGATACCGCGTCGGCCCGCGTCACTGGTTTCGAAATTCTGCCCATCGATGTGCTGGACCGTCCCCGGGTCGATGTGATGCTCAGGGTGTCGGGCTTTTTCCGCGACGCCTTCCCGGCCCAGATCGATCTGTTCGACAGTGCGGTGCGCGCCGTTGCTGCCCTTGATGAAACGCCTGAGCAGAACCCACTGGCAGCCAGGGTGCGGGGCGAGACGGCTTCGCTGATCGATGCGGGGGTGGACGAGGCATCGGCGCTGCGCCGTGCTGGCTACCGCGTGTTCGGTTCAAAGCCCGGTGCCTACGGCGCCGGTTTGCAGGCGCTGATCGACGAGCACGGCTGGGACGGCCAGGCCGACCTGGCCCGCGCCTATATCGCCTGGGGCGGTTACGCCTATGGCGCAGGTGCCCAGGGGGCCGCCGAACACCGGCTGTTCGAGGACCGGCTCAGACGGGTTGAGGCGGTGGTGCAGAATCAGGACAACCGCGAACACGATTTGCTGGATTCCGACGATTACTACCAGTTCGAAGGCGGGCTAGCGGCATCGGTGAGCCATTTTGCCGGTGCCCGCCCGGCGGCTTATCACAACGACCATTCGCGCCCGGAAAGCCCGCGCATCCGCACTCTGGAAGAAGAAATCGCCCGTGTCGTCCGCGCCCGGGTGGTCAATCCCAAATGGATCAGCGGCGTCATGCGGCACGGCTATAAGGGCGGCTTCGAAATGGCGGCGACAGTGGATTACCTGTTCGCCTTCGCCGCCACCGCCCACGCCGTCGCCGATCACCATTTCGATGCCGTGTATGACGCCTACATCGAGAGCCCTGAGGTGCGCCGGTTCCTGGCTGAAAACAACCTCGCCGCGCTGGCCGAAATGGCGGCGCGTTTGCTGGAAGCACAGGACCGTGGGCTGTGGCGTCCGCGCGCCAATTCTGCGGCCAGGCGGCTGGCCGAATTGGCCGGGGTCGGGCAGGCGGAGATGGAGAAGGTGCCATGAGCGAAACCGAGGACGTCTATGCCCGGGCCAACGAGAAATCCCGCAAGCGCAAGGCGTCGCGCGACAAAATGCTGGCCACCAAGACTATCGAAAAGGGACTGCTGATCGTCCACACCGGCAAGGGCAAGGGCAAGTCCACCGCCGCCTTCGGGCTGGCGGCGCGGGCCGTCGGCAACGGTATGAAGGTGGGTATCGTGCAGTACGTCAAGAGCAAGTGGAAAACCGGCGAGCGTGCCTTGCTGGAACATTTTCCCGATCAGGTGACGATCCGCACCATGGGTGAAGGCTTCACATGGGAAACCCAGGACCGGGCGCACGATATCAGCGCCGCCCAGGCTGCGTGGGAAACCTCGAAGCAGATGATAGAGGCCTGCCGCGGCGATACGCCGGCCTATGACATGATCGTGCTGGATGAGCTTAACATCGTGCTACGCTACGATTACCTGCCGCTTGCTGATGTGGTGGCATTCCTGACCAATCGCCCGCCCGATCTGCATGTGGTGGTGACCGGGCGCAACGCCAAGGATGAACTGATCTACGCCGCCGACCTGGTGACGGAAATGACCCAGGTAAAACACCCCTTCCGCTCCGGGGTAAAGGCCCAGAAGGGGATAGAGTTTTGACCGTCACCCGGACAGCCGCGCTGATGGTGCAGGGCACCGGCTCCGATGTCGGCAAGTCGCTGCTGGTTGCAGGGCTGTGCCGCGCCTTCCATCGCCACGGTTTGAAAGTGCGCCCGTTCAAGCCGCAAAATATGTCCAATAACGCCGCGGTGACCGATGACGGAGGCGAAATCGGCCGCGCCCAGGCGTTGCAGGCGCTGGCAGCATCCACCCAACCGGTTTCCGACATGGACCCGGTGCTGCTTAAGCCGGAATCGGACTCCGGCGCCCAGCTTGTCGTGCAGGGGCGGGTGCGTGGCCACAGCAAAGCTAGGGATTATCACGCGCTGAAATCCGAACTGCTGCCCAAGGTGCTGGAAAGTTTCCATCGCCTCAGCGAAGGAGCCGATCTGGTGCTGGTCGAAGGGGCCGGCAGCCCGGCAGAAATCAACCTGCGCGACGGCGACATCGCAAACATGGGGTTCGCGGCGGCGGCCGATGTGCCGGTGCTGCTTCTCGGCGATATCGCGCGCGGCGGGGTGATCGCCCAGATCGTCGGCACCTGGCAAGTGCTGGAGCCGGATGAACGCGCCCGTATCAGGGGCTACATCATCAACCGTTTCCACGGCGATGCCTCGTTGTTCGATGACGGGCTTCGGGAAATTACTGAACGCACCGGGCTCCCATCGCTCGGCGTGGTGCCCGACTTCCCCGCCGCAAGGCGACTGCCGGCGGAAGATTCGGTGGGCCTGGACAGCCATCCGGCCGGTGCCATGTCCGCCGTGGCCCCTGCCGATGCCATCCACATCTGCGTGCCGGTGACACCCAGAATTTCCAATTTCGACGATCTTGACCCGTTGCGGGCGGAACCGGACGTACGGCTCGACCTGGTGCGGCCCGGGCAGGCGCTGCCCGGCGATGCCGATTTGATCATCCTTGCCGGCAGCAAATCCACCATCGGCGATCTAGCCGTGCTCAGGGCCGAGGGCTGGGACATTGACATAATGGCGCATCGGCGGCGTGGCGGCCGGGTGCTGGGGCTTTGCGGCGGTTATCAGATGCTGGGACAGGCGGTCAGCGATGCAAAGGGCATCGAAGGCGGTCCCGGTACAGCGCCGGGGCTGGGGCTGCTGGAAATGGAAACCGAACTGGAAGGCGAAAAGACCCTGCGACAGACAAGCGGCACGGAACGGCTTAGCGGCGCGTCCGTGACCGGCTATCGCATGCATGTCGGACACAGCACCGGTGCCGCGCTGGCCCGTCCCATGCTGGCCCTGAGTCCCTTTCTCGGTGTCGTCGGGGTCGTCGCAGTCGTCGGCGAGACCCCAGCCAGCTTATCAAAACCGATCAACAACATTGTAAAACAAAACTGATATCACGCACATGTCCGTCACACCTCTGCATCAAAATGTGATGTTAATATCAAAAGTAATCAAAAACACGGAGAAAAAGAAGGTCGTGCTCATGAAGCCCGCATATTT
>PVBE010390558.1_pt1 | contig 15593 bp, 7 predicted proteins | sample 1631181 | NCBI WGS metagenome assembly PVBE01 (sample SAMN08397723, study PRJNA350692) | Marine metagenome, whole genome shotgun sequencing project. | isolation source: water | place: Pacific Ocean | collected 2012-04 | reverse complement strand
GCAACGAGGATTCGGTATCCTTGTTGGTTCTCCGCCTTCCACGAGAAGGCATATTGATTCAAGGAAAGCCCGAGTTTGTTGGTAACCGGTGCGGCTTGAAGCTCACGGGGTGCGGCCGCCTCCATCGAAACCGCAAGCCCAATCCACCATACGATATTGAGTGCGAGGATCCTACAGTTCATCTCTAATGAAATCCTTATCTGCTCCCATTAACTGTTGGCGATTTTTCACTCACTTGGTTTGATTACTTTCCATTCAATCAGTTCTTGGGGATAACGCTTGGTGATGTCAGTCCAGCAAGGTAAATTCGAGGTTGATTTCATTCAATATTTAAAGGCTTTTTTAAAAGTAAGAATTTTAATGCCACTTTCAATGCCGCTTTTTGAGGCCATCGAGGTTGCCTCTGTATTCAGCCAATGAATCGCGCTCAATGTTGGTACAGACGGACTGTTTACCCCTGACCTCTGAACATGGAATCCAACAGATTTCATCGTATGGTATCTGAACCAAACCGAAGTAGCTGCAATCGTCCTCCGAGTAAAGCTTGTAGGCCGCTCCGATTGCCCCTCTGGCTGACCGGCTCGTATGCTTGAGGTTCAGCCATCAACCCTCAGTTTTTAAGGCTGAAAGCTTTTTGCGGCAACAGTTAAAACGCCTTGAAAACTGCGCTCAACGGGATGACAGTTCCCTCGCTATGAAATCACAACTGATCGTAATCGTCGCAGCCGTGGTTTTGGTGGGGTGTGGGAATACTCAATAAGGCATAGAAGTGGTGCGTTCTTCAATCGGAGGTTTGATGATCGCAACAAAACAACTGTTTTCGTTTCCCGCATTTGTCCCAGTGCATAGTGGTGCTTTGATGTGCATAAGTGTAGGCGGTATATCAAAAACCTCTGAAACCGTTTAAAAACAGCCAAAAAAGACTCATTCGCAATGCGAAGGTCTGCGGTTCGATTCCGCATGGCTCCACCATTCAACAATACGAAACCCGGTTTTTGAATCGGTTAAAAATACCCTGGACTATGGTCCATCAAGGGTGTGGATTGTGTTGTGAATGGTGCGTTTCACCACTTCACCTGAAGCGCCCTTGATGTCCGTCTTAATTTCCATTGACCACGTGGTGACAATGTCGGGAATTTCGAGGAACACGGACTTGGCGTCGGCCAAAAGCTTTGCACCAACCACCTTGAGCGAGCGCTCGTTATAGTGCCTTGACCCGTAGTTTCTGGTGCGCTTTAGCCCCCAAATTTTGATCTGGTAGTTGTCGGGGTTCTGCGCTGAGTCAGGATGGAGGGGATTGGTAAAGGTGATCTTGATGCCTTTCGATCTTGGTTGAAGCCCGATGGGCAGGTGCGCAGGCTTTCCGGTGTGGCGAATCCTGTAAAAGCTTCCGTCCTGGTGCTTGTTGCCTGCCCAGGCAAACATTCCGGTCACATAGAGCTGCCCGTTTTCGGGGTGGAAACGGCCGCGCATGATCCCGGTGGGAAAGTTCAGTCCGAGACTACACATGCCTCCCTGCGCCTGGCCATTGATTTTCTCATGCGGCACGACAAAGACTTGGCCCATGCCATAGCTGAGGTTTAGCAACTGCCCGTTGAGAGTGTCCCAGTTTGCGTTTTCCGGAACCCAAAGCAGTTCACCCGGGCTGCGGTCGAAAGCATTAGTGATCCAGCAGAGCGGCTGTTCCATGGCATCATCCGAACTGTCCGTCACGGAGTGATACCCGTACATATTGCCGTAGAAGCCGCCGACCTTGACATAGTTGATCCGGTTCTTTGGGTTCCAGTGACCCTCTTGGTCAGTCACGATAAACGTGCCATCAGGGTTCAGGCAGACGCCGTTGGCAGCCCGGAATCCGTTGGCAAGGATTTCTGTCTTCGATCCATCTTTGCTGACTTTCAGCAGGGTGCCGTGATGTGCGACAAGGGCGGTCTTGGCATGGCGCGCCGACTTGGCATAGTAGAAGTTGCCCTCGTTGTCGGTTTGCAGTCCCATGGCAAACTCGTGGAAATGCTCGGTGACCTGATGGTCGTTGTTGAAGCTCTCAATGTAATCGATCTCCTCATCACCATTCATGTCGTGGAGCCTAGCGATCTGGTCGCGGCAGGTCACATGGATCTTTCCACCGACAATTTTAACACCAAGCGGCTGGAACAGGCCGGTGCAAATTCGTTTCCAGTTGTGCCTGCCGAGTGCCCCGGCGATGCCATCGACAATCCAGACATCGCCCAGCCAGGTTGCCACCGCGGCGCGTTTGCCATCAGGGTAGAAATCAAAGCCGCCGATGCGCATCCAACTGCCGTAAGGGTTCTCAGCCGGATAGGTGATTTCATCGATCTCGAACGAATTTCCATTTCCGCCCTGCTTGCCCTCGGTAACGACCGTTTTTGTCCAGCGCGCGGGTCCGCCTTGGGTGTATTCCAACAGGTCTTCTGCCGGTTCTGATGCTAGGGATGCGATGTATACCGTTGTCGGATTCGCCTCTGACACCAGCAATTTCACTTTCAGCGGGGTGGCGGCGGCCGGAATTCTTAGGCGATGAAAGCCGTCGACCGTCTCGAGGATCGCAGGGCTGGTCCCGGGTTTGCCCGCAACGAGCGCCGAGACTTCGTTTGGGGCAATGCGCATGGTGAGGTCTCGCGACGTTTTTCCAATGTTGAGTGTCCGGGCAAAAACCGGCTGGCTTCCACCCTGCTCCAGGCTGGGTAGCTCGAGAATATCGGCATCCCCTACGGTATATCGGATGACAACCTTGTTACCGTGAAGGTATTGGCCCTTGAAGTGTGCCCATTCGCGAGGAAGGGGACCATAGGGTTTGTTGTCGCGACCGCGAAACCGCGGGTCGTTCCACGAGTCATCCACGGGATTTGCCCAGCCGGGACCGACCGGGTTCACGAACGCTGTCTTACCAACGATACTCGGGTGCGTGCCGTGGGACTGGTCGAACGCAATGCAACGCCAGTCGATGAACCGATCGCCCGTGTAGGCCGCCGCCACGCGCATGGTGTCGTGATCGTAGATCATCCAGGCGTGCCCTTTGCTCACGCCTCCCAGGCCTTCGTCGAGCCTGATGGAGATTCCTTTGTATGCGATGTTGTCCGGCGCGACCTGATAGGTCCAGTCGAGCATCGGTCCAAAATTCATCCGCAGGTATTTCGGGCCTCTGGCAAATTCGGCCTGTTCCTTGGTGAGCTTGGCGTCGACACCAAGGCCCTTGGGAAGCCCGGCAAGGTAATCGTCGGTGATTTTAAAATATTGGCCTGGATTGTTGGGTTTGACCAATTCCTCGCGGATATAGTGGATAACATCGTAACCCTGCCTGGGCGTGAGCCAGGGTTGTGGTGGCATTTGGTTGAAGCCGTTTCTCATCGTCAGGTAAAGGCTGTGGGGATCGCTGCCATTCTTGAAGGGATCCTTCCAGAACGGGCGTGAAGTCGGCAGGCTGCCTTTTTGCTTCAAGTTGCCATGACAAGTGATACAAAGCCCGTCATATATGCGCCTGCCGCGTTCGAAAGCCGGTCCGCTCCACGCGCGGATAATCGAAGCGTGGTCGACATCCCCAAGCTTGCTCACCCAAATGTTGGCAAAACGAACCCTGGAAGTGTCCGCCTGAAAACGGATCGGGCCCTCGCCAGGATTCGTGATCTGGATTATTTCCGTTTCTTCCTCTGTTATCTCTTCTTCCTCGTCGTCGTCGGACTCCCCATTCACTGCCGTTTCCAATTCCTGGTCCTCAATGGCTCCATCCCGGTAGGCATAGACCCGGTCGTCAGGAATCTGCCCTTCGTTAATCCCGGCGACCTCATTGGCGTTCAGTTCCCGATTAAAAAACGCCAGGTGGGCGATTTGCCCCCGAAAGCTTTTGGGTGCGCCTTCCGGAAAATCGGTCGAACAGGCGCCAACTTTGAATACGTGATCCGTCTCGTCCTCGCTGGTGAATTCATCGCGCTCGTTTCTCAGCTTGCCATCGACAAAAAGTTTCACTCTGCCCGCATTGTGGGTGACCGTGGCTATATGCCATTCACCGTCCGCCACATCCACGTCTTCCGCAGGTAAAGCGCCAACCCAGCCAATGTCATAAATCAGGGTTTCGTCGGCAACAAAAAGCGCCTTGCCACCCTGTGCCCACTCTCCACGGCGAGGCGCCCGCGCCCAAAGCGCTCCACCCACGTGCGTGCGGAAACGCACTGCCACGGAAAAAGGCTTCGCCATGGCAAATTCCTTGATCCTGTCGCCACCGACAATCTCAAGTGCCGGGATCACATCCGGTTCCCACTCAAGCACTGGCTTGACACCCGGAATCGGTTGACTGTCAACAGTCAGCTTGATGTCCTGATCATCCAGGGCCTTGGCGAAGAGTTGCAGGTCGAAGACTTCGCCTTCCCATTCCAACGGTTCTTCGCCATCAGAAGGAACACCGGCCGTGGTTGCCCCGATCTTGATTACGCTGTTACCGTTGTCAGGCGCGTTGAACGCCTTCTTTTCGCCGGCTTTGGCACCGTCGATAAAGATCTCCACCAGGTCGTCCTTACTCCGCACCGCTGCCGTGTGCCATTTGCCATCGTTCACGTCCTTGTCGGTTTCCAATACTCCCACTGAACCGATGTCGTAATGCAGTCGATTGTCGAACAGGTAGAGCACCTTGTCGTGGGTTCGATAATCGTTTTCCCCGGCCTTTGAGAAGAGGGGACCCTGTCCTTCAGTACGGAATCGAACCACTGCGGTGAAGTCTTTACCCATGTCCGCAGCCTTCACCCTGGCACCGCGGAATGCGACCCGGAACGTCTCATCTTCCGCCTCGTTCTCATCCTCTTCCCGATCTTCTTCCTCGAGAAACCCGTAGAGTGTTGGTTCCTCCACGCGCACCCGATCGTGGATCTGTTTGCCGTTGAGCCAGGCGGAAATCTCCACTCCGCGGTCGAGATGGCTGTAGGCGATTTCCATTTTTTGCCATTCACCAGGCTTTCTGCAGGCGTTTACCAAGGGTGCCGCAACCCCAAAAATGGCGCCGCATGTGTTCCTCGAATCAGTCAATTTTCCACCGTGGGAATCGACAATCTGGATCTCGTATTTTCCGTCGATATAAATGCCGCTGTTCCCGCGGAACTTACCCTTGATGTGCCGTGGTTCCCTAGGAATCAGAAAGTCGAAATGCATAACCGAGTCGCCAAAACCGATCTTCGTCACCATATCGCCGAATCCCGGGCGGGCGACCGCGGCGCCCTGGGTGACAACCCAACGCGCCTTGGAAAAGACGGGTCCGCCCGAGGTCGTGTCGGCGCGTCGATCGATCCCGATCGAGCGCGGCTCCACGCTCGGATCATAGTGCCTGAATTCGGAGAGGTCGTTGCCGTTGAACAGGACCGTGACTCCCGCAGGCGTTTTGCGGTCGGGAACGGGAGGGTAACTTTCCTTCAAAGCCAGTTTCTCAGGAGAACCCTGCGCTAGGCACCACTGGCACGAGTTGAGCACCATTTTCCTGAACGCTGCGCTTTCGAAGTTCTCCTCGGCACCGAGCGATGTGTAAAAAAGCCGCTGGCCCGGTTTATACTCGGCAACCCAGGCGACCGGCTCGGCAGGCAGATCACCGGTTTTGCCAAAGAGCAGCGGCGCTGCGTAATCAGACAATGGCTGCGCATTGTATGTGCCACCGTGCGCCATGTGAAACTCGCCTTCGACTCCGTCCATGATTGGGTGTGGCCTGGCCTCGGTCGGGATCACACATGTCGTGCCCTGCCGGTTGTCTGCGTGCGATTTATAGTGACCTCCAAAAAACGGCACAAACCATCCCTTGTCCTCCCAAAACGCGTGGCTTGTCGTGCGAAACGCCACGGCCGGCTTCCCGGAATCGAAATACGCCTTCAGCTGTTCGAACTGCTTATCCGTCGCCTGGCGAAAACGGATGAACAAGATCAACAAGTCGGCCTCTTCAAGTGACTTAAGATCCGGGAGGTCCGTGGTCCCTGCTGGCGATGTCAGAACCGTTGTCTCGAATCCGAGATTCTCCTGCAGTCTCCTGGCCAATGCCGGCATCGTCCTGGCAGACCCGTATTCGGGTTCGCCGTGGATGACGAACACTTTGGGTGCGTCGGCCAGCACCGGGGCTATGCTCAGTGCCAGGGTGCACAAAAGGATAAAGGTTCGTGTTTGGTTTTTCAGGAACATGGGCCTTGTGATTAATGGTTTATTTAAGCGTGGCATCGGAGCAAGCCGTCCTCAATAGTCTCTTGCTTGCGGGTGACTAGAACAAAAGACGCGTCATCTTGGCAATTATTTTCGTCACGAAATTCTTTTCTCGGGTGCTGTAAACAAAGTCATCTGAAAAGCCCTGCGGCAAAAAAATTGTGCGGTTTGACAATGTATGCCATTCCTTGCGTCTTGTTTTTTCGAGGGAAGCAAGAACTGATTATTGCCGCCCTTCCACGTATTGGGGCATTCGATCTGCCCAGTTCTGGTTTGGGATTGAACACCGTAAAGCCTCTGCGCTATCTTTTTCGCGACTAGTGAAGGCCCTTTCCATAATCATCACAGCTCCGAAGTACCGAGCTTTCACGCTTATCGAGTTGCTGGTGGTGATTGCGATCATAGCCATTCTGGCTGCGTTGCTCTTGCCGGCCCTGGCCAAGGCCAAGCGCAAGGCCAAGCAGATCGGGTGCGTTTCCAACCATAAACAGTACGGAATTGCCATCATTGCCAACGCCTCGGACAACGATGAGAAGATCATGAGTATGGTGCAGCAATGGGGCAAGGTTCATTACCCGATGTACATACGGTTCACCAACGAGGAGCAGTCTGAGCCGCGGGAGTGGGCGGTCAACGAGATTGAGCCTTATCTCCAGTCGTTCAACATGGCCAACGAGAACGTATACGGTGTCACGATGTGCCCGGAGATTGATGCCACAAAAATGAACGCATGGCTTAAGCAGGTGAACTTCAGGCAATACAATTTCCTTGAATACCAATACGCTTACTGGGGGCGTGTGGATGTTGCGCACAAGGTGAATGCCGGTCAAATCAGGGGCACTGCGATGCAGGACCTGACAGCCAACAGCCTTGAATCCAGTCGTCTTCTCATGAGCGATATCCTTGAGTACGACGGCGATGGCTGGCGCTACAACCATGGCCCAGCTGGCTGGGCCTACAATGAAAACTTCCCGGGTATGCCCAGGGACAGGGGCAAGGTGCCGAACATCGACGGTATCAACATGCTCTTCGGCGACGGCCATGTGAAGTGGAAGAAGAAGTCTGAGTTTCCGCACCTGTCCAAGATGTACCTCTGGAGCCGCTACCCGGGCGGTGCGATCGCCCACGGGGACTCTTTTTATTACTAATCCAAATCGGCTATTGACAGAAATGTAACTTTCGTTTAATAAACCATTTGAAAGCAATAACAAGCATTTGATTTCATGGTTTTGTCTAAAAACGAAATACGGGGATTTACCCTGATTGAGTTGCTGGTGGTGATTGCGATCATAGCCATTCTGGCTGCGTTGCTCTTGCCGGCCCTGGCCAAAGCCAAGCGCAAGGCCAAGCAGATCGGGTGCGTTTCCAACCATAAACAGTACGGAATTGCCATCATTGCCAACGCCTCGGACAATGATGAGAAGATCATGCGAATGGTGCAGCAATGGGGCAATGTGCATTATCCTAACTACATAAGGTTCACCAACGAAGGCCAAGCGGATCCGCAGGAGTGGGCTGTGAACCAGATCCAGCCGTATTTGGAGTCGTTCAACATGGCCAACGAGAACGTATACGGTGTGGCGATGTGCCCGGAGATTGATGCCGCGAAAATGAACGCGTGGCTTAAGCAGGTGAATTTCAGGCAATTCAATTTCCTTGAATACCAGTACACCTACTGGGGGCGTGTGGACGTTGCGCACAAGGTGAATGCCGGCCAAATCAGGGGCACTGCTCTGCAGGACCTGACCGCCAACAGCCTTGAATCCAGCCGTTTGCTCATGAGCGACATTCTCTATTACGACGCCTCCGATCGTGCCTGGCGCTACAACCACGGTCCGGCCGGTTGGTCGTATAACGAGAATTTCCCGGGCATGCCTAGGGACAGGGGCAGGGAGCCGAACATCGACGGTATCAACATGCTATTCGGCGACGGCCATGTGAAGTGGAAGAAGAAGTCTGAGTTTCCGCACCTGTCCAAGATGTACCTCTGGAGCCGCTACCCGGGCGGTGCAATCGCCCACGGGGACTCATTTTATTACTGATCTAATTCACAAACCCATTTTTTCAAGACCAAGTACAACCAAAAACATGAAAAACAAAAAACTCAGGAACGGAGCGATGACCGGTTTTTCGGCCATCCTGTTATGGAGCCTTCCGGCTGTGGCGCAAATCGATGAGGGGTTGGTGGCCCACTACAACTTCGAGAATGCGGATGACCTTGGCAAGGATGCCATCGGCCACGGTCCCACCCTGGAGATCGCGGGCGATGGTGGCGCTGAGGCTATCGATGGCATCAAGGGCAAGGCGTTGGAACTGGACGGCTTCACCTGGCTTGAGTCTTACGAAGCCGACGCCATTGTGACGGGTGAGACCTTCAGTTGGTCCCTCTGGTACAAGGCCGGTGAGGACAGGGAATCGTCCGGCGGGATTATCTCCAAATCGCCGGACGGGTGGGCTCCCGGCGCCAAGGCGCTTTTCAAGGGTGAGGGTGATGATTTCCTCGGCTTTGACGTTGGTTGGGTCGGAGCCGCCGAGCATGAGGGTGAAGTGTTTGACGATGGCTGGCATCACGTGGTGATCACCTGCGAGTTTTTCGCAGAGGAGGATGGCGAAGAGGTCATTGAATTGGCCTATCTCGCCATGTACGTTGATGGTGCATGGGCCGGCGAATTGGAAGAGGAAGCTGAGGCTTTTGGTGAGCCAGAGGAATCCGTCTTTCGGATTGGTTCAGGTTCTCCCGGCGACGATGCTGATGAGGAATCGGAGCCGTTCCCTGAGATCCCATTTTTCTCCGGCATGATCGACGAGGTGCGCATTTACAATCGTGTCCTGGAGGAGGAGGATGTTATTGAGTTACTCAAGGATGGCCTTGGCGAACTGCCCAAGCCTGAGATCGTTGGCCAACCAGCGGACGCCCGGGGCATTGCTGGTCGTTCAGCGATGTTGAGCGTCGAGGCGGAAGGTATCCTTTTGAGCTACCAGTGGTTCAAGGGCGATGCCGAGATAGAAGAGGCTGACGGACCAAGCTTGTTGCTGGAGGATCTGAGCGCCGAGTCTGCGGGCGAGTACAAGGTGGTTGTTAGTAACGATTCCGGCGAAGTGACCAGCGAGACGGCTAACGTCACGGTCATAGATGAATGGTCGGCAGAAATTGGTTTGCTTGCCCACTTCCAGTTCGAGGATGAGGAAGATGCTGGAAAGGATTCCTCCGGCAACGACAACAATATTTTTGACGAGGGAGTGGTTTTGGCCGAGGGCATCAAGGGCCAGGCTCTGTTGTTGGAGCGTGACTCCCGGTTGAGCGACCTTGACGAGGAATTCGAGTTGAACACCCACGCCAGCTTCACCTGGACGGCGTTCATCAAGACTGAGGATGATGGTGGACTTATTGCCAAGTCTCCCGAGAACTGGAGCCCGGGCTCGAAGGCCATTTTCGTGCGCGAAGGTGTGCTGGGGTTTGACACTGGTTGGATTGGTGACATCAACGGCGAGACCGAGTTGATCGACAACAAGTGGCACCATGTGGCTATTGTCATGGAGGCTGGGGAAGAAGAGGATGCCATCACACTGTATGTTGACGGCAACGAGGATGGTTTCAGCGACGGCATGGACATGGCCTGGGAGGATGACCCGGGTGTTTTGTCCATCGGTTTCAGCAGCGGTGACTTTCCTTTTGAGGAAGAGCCGGAGTTGAACTGGTTCGGTGGTCAGATCGATGAGGTGCGTGTATACAATCAGCCACTGATTCAGGAGGATATCATCACGTTGATGATCGAGGACGGTGGTCAGATTCAGGCTCCTGCGATTGTTGACCATCCGGTGGACGCTTCCGCGACCGAGGGACGCAGTGCCCAGTTCCGGGTCACTGCCACGGGTACCGGTGTTCAGTATCAATGGAAGAAGAACGGTGAAGACATTGAGGACGCCAACGAGGCGACGTTAAAGGTTAAGGCGACCAAGGAGAACGAAGCCTCCTACTCGGTGGAGATCTTCAGTGAGTACTCTGACGTTCGACTGACCAGTGAGTCTGCGATGTTGAAGGCGACACCACGTCCGGTGTTTGGTGGTGGCGAATTGGCACACGTGGCTGAGTTCCTCGAGAGCTACTGGAACTTCGACAGTGAAGAGGACGGTATTGTTGCGGATCAAATTCCGAACTCAACCCACGCTGGTGAACTGCGTGACGGCGCTGAGTTGAGCGAGGAAGGCGAGGGCTACGGTGGAAAGGGACGTGCGCTGAATCCTTCCGCCGAGGAGAATGCCCATATGCTCGCGGCGGATGCCGAGAGTTATGACTTTAACTCATCCTGGACTTGGACTGCTCGCGTGAAATTGAATGACATACCCGAATCCGGCGATGAAGTCGGCTCAGGTATCTTCGGCCGTTCGCCGGCGGATACAGGTCACAATAATGGTTCGAAAGTGATGTTCTTCAACGGCATGCGATTGGGTTTCGACACGGGTTGGGTCGGTGGTTTAATCACCGAGACCGAAGGGGAGTTGGATACTTGGATGCAGATCACGATGAGCTATGACTCGGAGGAACAGGTAATCGCTATGTATCTCAACGATGAAGTGGTGATTTCTGAAGAAGGCGAAGAAGTGATCGACTTTGAGTTTGAAGTGAACGAATTCCCCGAAGACGAAGAGTTCGAGGGCGGTTTTGTGAACACCGGTTTTCGTGTCGGCGGTGGAGCGAATAATTTCTATAACTCACCGTTCCCTGGTTTGATCGACGATGCTGCGGTTTGGTCGACAGTGCTTTCTCCAGAGGATGTCGCGCTGTTGGCTAACGGTGCCTCACCGATGCCGAAGGTCAGCGACAACCCAACATTAACTGTGAGTCGCGCTGGCTCGGGAGACGTGGTAATCGAGTTTACCGGCAAACTGCAGTTGGCCGATTCGGTTACAGGGCCCTGGCAAGAGGTTGCTGCGGAGAGTCCGCATGTGATCAAGGCCGGCGACTTAAAGGCAAACTCGTTTGCTCGTTCGGTAAAGGAATAATGACCTCAGCCTTGCCATCGCTTGGTCAAGTGCGGACGATCTTGCGTTGGTGGAGTTGTGAAAGTGATCAACAGTAAACAAAGCAGATCGGTGCTTCTAGCCGCAGCGACTTGGCTTTGCTTGGCCAATGGCTTGTCCGCCGTGGAGCATTCGGGATCAGCCCTGATTGAGAATTACTGCTTCGACTGCCATGACTCCGATGTGCAAAAAGGGGAAGTCGACCTTGAAGCCGCGCTTGGGATCAAGCCGCTGGTCAAGAATATGGATTTGTGGAGAACGGTCATCGCCCGGGTCGAGAACAGCGATATGCCGCCCAAGAAAAAACCGCAACCCAAGCCGGAGGAGAAGAAGCGGTTGCTGAAATGGTTCGACCGAGAAATCAACCACTTTGACTACAGCCAGATTGACAATCCTGGCTATGAGCCGATTCGTCGACTGACGCATATCGAGTTCAGCAACACGCTGCGCGACCTGCTCGGCTTGGAGCTGAACTTGGTTGCCGATTTCCCGATCGATCTCAGTGGAACAAGCGGGTTCGAGAACAGTGCCAATACACTGTTCCTGCAGCCAATTTTGATGGAACGCTATCTTAGCGCGGTTGACAAGGCGGTTGAAGCGGCGGTGCCGTTGGATAGCAAACCAAGCGCGGACTCGCCAGTTTTTGTCGCTTGGCCAAGCGAGAAGATTACCGAAAAAGAGGCAGCGCAGAAAATTATCGATCGCTTTATGCTTCGTGCGTTTCGGCGGCCGCCGACTGAAGATGAAGCGAAAGAACTCCACGGCGTTTATGCTCGTTCGCGAAAGGCGGGCGAAAGCTTTGGGATGGCAATCCGCCGAGCGCTTGGCGCCGCCTTGGTTTCACCCGCGTTTCTGCTGAAGTCGGAAATTCCCAAGGACACAGATGAGTCGTATCAGGTCAGCGACTACGAGTTGGCCTGTCGGCTGTCATACTATCTTTGGGCGAGCATGCCCGATGACGAACTGTTCCAACTCGCTGCCGAGAAGCGCCTGGCCAAGCCGGGGGTGCTCGCGGAGCAGGTCACCCGCATGCTCGCCGATCCCAAGGCGGGAACACTGGGCAGCGTATTCGCAGCACAGTGGCTTGGCTTTGACGCGTTGGGAGTGCGCGTGCGGCTAGACCCCATTGACAATCCTTGGTGTACGGACACGCTGATGGCTGCGATGAAAAAGGAGTCGGCGATGGTATTCACAGCGCTCATTCGGGAGAATCGTCCGCTCACAAGGCTGATCGATTCGAAGAATACTTTTGTGAACGAGGAGTTGGCCAAGTTTTACAAATTGAAAGGCGTCGAAGGGACGGCGATGCGTCGGGTGTCGCACACGGACAAACGGCGATACGGTCTCTTTGGCCAAGCATCGGTTCTGGCGGTGACCTCATCGCCACATCGCACGAGTCCGATTCGCCGTGGGGAGTGGATTTTGAATTCGCTACTTGGTACGCCGCCGCCGCCGCCGCCGCCCGATGCCGGTGAACTGGACGAGGAAATTGAGGAAAACCGCAAACTCTCCTTCCGCCAAAAACTTGAGATGCACAGCAAGGATCCACGCTGCAGCTCCTGCCATCGTGAGATGGATCCGCTTGGTTTTTCTTTGGAGAACTACGATTGGTTTGGTCGGTGGCGAACCAAGAGCCGCGGCCGCACGATCGATGCCAAGGGCAAACTGCCCAGTGGCACGGAATTCGAGGGGCCGGTTGGTTTGCGCGAGGTTATCCTTGCTGAGAAGTTGGACGACTTGGCTCGTCAGGTGATCCGTAAAATGCTTTCCTACGGGCTTGGCAGGCAACTCGAGTATTACGATGAGCCTGCAGTGCGTAAAATCCTAGCGACGTTCAAAAAGGACGGTTACCGGATGCAAACACTGGTGCGCGAGGTGGTGAAAAGTTACCCGTTTCAGTTCCGTAAAAACCGTGTGGAACCGGACAACGAATCGAAGGAAGTAGTGAATAATGGCTAAATCTTGGCAAATCTCACGAAGAACCCTGCTTCGTGCAGTGGGTGCAGCCGTGGCTCTGCCGTGGCTTGAAGCGATGCAGCCGCTTTCGGCGTTGGCCGTGACCCCCAAGCGGCCGAAGCTGCGTGTCGGTTATCTTTATTTCCCCAACGGCGTGGCGAAGGGCGGCTGGGAGCCGGAGAAGGTTGGGGGCGATGGCGAGCTTCTGAAACTGAACAAGTGGATGAAGGACCTCGAGCCATTCAAGGAAGACATTTTGGTTGCTCGAAATATTTGGACGCCACGCGGCAATGGTCATGGAGCCGGTACGGCGACTTGGCTGACCGGGGGTTCGTATAGCGGTTCGCGCGTGAGTGCCGGAGGCGCGTCGGTCGACCAGATCATCGCGCGTCAGGTTGGCAAAGACACGATGTTGCCGTCGCTCGATATGTCAATGAAGGGCGAGGGCTATTTCTCCAACAGCCTGCCGCGCAATACCATATCTTGGGTAGGCAAAAAACTGCCGGCGACCCGTGATACCAATCCTCGGACAATCTATGACCGGATGTTTCGCAAAGCCAGCGAGGGTGTCACCGACAAGGGCGTGATTGACTTGGTCAATGGCCAAGCAAAGAGTTTGAAGCGTCGCGTTGGTCGCATAGATCAGCAAAAGATTGATGAGTATTTGGAGTCGCTTCGTGCAGTGGAACGCAGGATGGAGTTTGCCGAAAAACAAGCCGAAAAATCTGCGCTTGGCCAAGTGAAAGGGGTGGAGTTTAAACGACCCCAGTTGGGCATTCCGGATAATCACGAGGAGTATATACGCACCATGATGGATTTGATGGTGCTTGGCTTTTGGTCTGGAGCAACGCGTGTGGGTTCGCTGATGTTGGATCACGGGCAGAGCAACCGATACTTTGACTTCATTGATGGTGTGCGCGGCACTTGGCATGCGCTGTCGCATTACCGCGATATCAGCGGCAAGACCGAGGACGATGACGGCACCAACTCGTGGAAGACCGTTTCTGAAAAGCGCGACATGTACAATGTAATCACCGCCTGGCACAATCGCCAGTTCGCCTACATGCTCGGTAAAATGAAGGGCATAGACGAAGGCAATGGCACGCTACTCGAAAACTCTATGCTGCTTTACGGTTCCAGTCTTGGGGACGGTCATGCTCACGGTGAGGAGAATCTGCCAGTGGTGTTTGCAGGTGGCGGCGGTGGAACGATCAAAAATGGTCGCTTCCTCAAATACCGGAAAAACTACTCACTCTCAAAATATCACTTGGCGACGATGCAACGAATGGGCGTTGGAGTGGAGGAGTTTGTCGACGCGGAATCGCCAATGAGCGGCTTGACCAAGGATGTTTAGTTCGTCTTTCACATGAACAAACTGATAGTTCCTGTTTTGGCATCGGTATTTCTTGCCGGTTGTAAGACCTATCAAAAGAGTGCCGATATCCCGATCATCGACACGCACATTCATTTATACGATACCAACCGGCCGCAGGGCCTTCCTTGGCCGCCAAAGGACGACAAGGTTTTGTATCGACCGGTACTCACCGAGCATTTCGACAAGGTGTCAGATGAGAACGGTATCAACGCCACGGTTATCGTCGAAGCGAGCAAATGGATTCCTGACAACCAATGGGTGCTCGATTTGGTAAAGCACGATCCAGATCGTTACATCGGGTTGGTCGGTAGCCTTGAAATTGGCACGCCGGATTTCAAAAAGCATCTGACCGAACTGTCGAAGGATGTGCGTTTTGTTGGCGTTCGCATGCGTGAGAGACCCGGTGGCGATGGTTTCTTCAATAATGAAGCCGTGTGGAGCGATCTCCAGTTGCTGTCCGACATGAATCAGACGCTCGATGTTTTGATGTTTCAATACAGTCTTGATGACGTTGACATGATCTCTAGGCGTTTGCCCAAGGTAAAGATTTTGATAAACCATGTGGCTGGGGCAGACATTGAGGGTAAACCGGTCGATCCGAAATGGGTTGCAGCTGTCCAAAAAGTTGCCAGAAACCCAAATGTACACTGCAAAATCTCCGGTTTGTTCCAGCAGTCACACCGTCAGCCATCTCCAAAGAATTTATCCTTCTACAAACCAGAACTCGATGTGTTGTGGGGGGGGTTCGGCGAAGACCGTCTGATCTATGGTAGCAACTGGCCGGTGACCATGCGTGGCGGCACCTACGGCGAATACCTCGCGGTTGTGAAAGGGTTCTTTGCTGATAAGAGCCGTACGGCGCAGGAGAAATTTTTCTTCAAGAATGCTCTGAAGTTTTATGGGCTTCCAGCACTGAAACGCTAACTCAGTTCGGCTAAAGAAAAAAGAAACCGTCGCCCTCCTCCGCAAACACGGCGGCAAGACCAAGAAGGAACTGGAAGCTGCTGGTAACTAAACCAACCCACTCCACCACTTGACCGCCTCCATCGCCACCTTG
>PVBE011807872.1_pt1 | contig 15595 bp, 16 predicted proteins | sample 1631181 | NCBI WGS metagenome assembly PVBE01 (sample SAMN08397723, study PRJNA350692) | Marine metagenome, whole genome shotgun sequencing project. | isolation source: water | place: Pacific Ocean | collected 2012-04 | reverse complement strand
TGATTTTTTAGCAGTTTCATATCCTGGAAGGTTATTTATCAAAACTTATTATTCCTTAAGTCCGCCAGTTGCAGCTAATATTCGTGAATCAGATGGTAAGAGGAAGATTGTGAGAACCGCACTGGGCCCGATCGTCAAAGTTTTGAAAGACAGATATTCTGATTAAATATCTTGACTAGGAATTGCCCAGTTCCAGAAATATCAGATTCCTTTCCAGATTCTATTCAGGTGGTTTATCCAGGGTTTTCTCCAACGTCGCTAATTGTTCTTCTAACTGCGTATAATCTACTCCTTTATTCTTCAATTTCTCTATCTTTTTCTTAAGTTTCTCATATAGGTATTGCACCTTAAGTTCGTTTATCCGTTCAATTTCAGAATCTTCACCTAGTTCTTCCCATATTTTCAGAGCATGATCAAGATACTTGTCAGGTTCTACATCCTCATTCTTCCGCTCTTTCTGGAAAAGTTCTTCTAGGTCCTGTGCCTCCCTCATTTTTTCTTTTCTTTCTTTTCTCAGTTCTGCCTCTTCCCATTCTTTTTGTTTCTTCTTGACACGTGCAACTTCAGAGTGTTCACCTAAATCATCCCAAATCTCAATAGCTTTGTCGTATCTGCCCCCATCTTCACAATTCCGGGCAGTTCTTTTATTATCCTGTATACGTCGCGCCATATCCTCTTCTTTTCGGCGTTGGTATTCTTCTAATGGCTTAATCTCCTTCTCATCCCAGAACCATGTCTGGTATATGCAAAACCCAAAAAACGGACCAAAGATGAAGACGGTTGACCAGAAAACGTTCGCCATCCGATTATCGGTTCCATATCTTGTGTTATCATACGGAGCTGTAGCTCCAATTATGATTACTAGTTCAAAAAGAAGAAATACAGTGAACAACGCGGTGGCCCATGCATGTCTATTCCATTTTAAATCATCTAATTTTTTGTTGGGTGGTACTTTATACTTTTCTGGAAGCCTGTTGGGCCTATAATTATCGTTAGTTTTCATTCAGCTTCTTTCTTCAGTAGATTGCATTATTATTTTGATGAGATTTCCTTTACAATCTTCAAAGGTATTCTTATCTCCATTCCAGTTGCTCAATTCCTTTGAGTATTCTTTTTCTACATGACTTACTTGTTCAGCGATACAGTCATGTAGATTTCTGTCAGGCTGCCCACGTACGATAGCTACGATATAGAATTTCTTCCCATTCTCCAAAACAAGGAATTTATCACCATACTCGACGGCTTCCAATTGTCCCTTTCCTCCCATTGAATCATTTACGAATTCATTTATTGCACTTAGCATCCCACTCAATATTTCTGGATCTGTGGTCTGTTTTTCTGAAAAACAATGGGTCATCAATCTCCCATCATCGTAAATTAGGTATACGGCCTCAACGAAATAATTTATTCGTTTTTTTTTGATGATGAGCTACTGGAACCACTACTTCGACCTGACACGGCATCTATGACATCCTTGCTCCGTTTGTCGGCTTTGTCCGCTCCTTTTTCGTAGGTTTCCATATCATACTTGCTTTTATCCGCATCCGCTTTTATTTCAGCCAGTTTCTGCTCACCTTCTTGGTCCAGCTTTTTCTCTTCCATCTTATTCGTATGCATTTGGTCCTTGATGTCCATTAAATCTGAGAGTTCCTCCTTGTCTTGGTCCCACTCCTGTTTTTCAAGGTCCAATCTTTGCTCATCATCTTTTTTGTCTCTGGTCCTCTTGCGATCGGTTTTCACATCCTCCATATCCTCAGAATGAGAGGTCTCTTCCAATTCGTCATCTCTATCCTCTTTTCTATCCTCTCTATCCCATTCCCTTTTCCGCTTTTCTCTTTTCCTCCTACGGGCCTCTAGTTCAAAATCTTGATCCTCATCATCCAAATCATCTTCAAAGTCAGCCCTTTTGCTACGGCGTTTTCTTTCGCGTTCTCTATCCGTATCCTCTTCTTTCCATTTTTCGTCTTGAATCGCGTCTTCTCTTCTTGCAATCTTGCCCCATTGGGTTGGAGCTCGTGTGGCCATCCATTCCTGATATTCGTTTGAACCCCATGCCACATAAACATTCTCAAGTGACATACCCCATAAATCCAAGGTATTTTTCAGTTCTATCTGAGCTGCGCTCTCTATTCGTGAACTCACATTTGAATTCCCAAATTCTGCAGCACTGAAACGTCTGATTGTCGGTCCGAAAACCTTGGCATTCGCTTCCTCAGCAAACATTTGTTCAATATCACTTCTGAGCAACTTGGTTTCATATCCCTCGATTACTTCCCTTTTTCTGAAGAACCCACGTGTGACTTTCACTGCTTTCTCTTTTAGAACTCCTGCTATCCTGTTTGCCTGTTCATGGTTTAATCTCAGAGTAAGTGTTGCAGTTCCCTCCTGCATTACATTGTCTGAAGTGTTACCTTCTGCTCCTATCTGTATCTTGAAAGGCTTGTTGTCCACAATAAGCATTCTTACATCCTGACCGCTTATGACTTTCGTGGCTAACCAATTTCTAAAACCTCCACCTATATTATTAAGTCTGGATTGAGTCACCACATCTTCTATCTTTCCGTCCTTTATCCAGATCAGGGTCTCACCTGGTCCGACGACCAGATCCACGTTGCTGTTCCAAAAGGTTGACAATTCGCCTCTTTCTATCATACAGGCCAGTTCTTCTTCAGGATCCTCCCGCCAATGTTGCATTTTAGACATTCTTTATCCCTCCTATGAATTTAGTCCTCTCCCTAAAATAGTTTCTGCTCTCGGTTAAACCCTTTTTCATCCCCGCTAGGTTTTTGGGACTCGTGCTCCTTGTAGCGCTTTTTTCACTAATTTCCAGCCCCACTTTTGACACTTCGTTCAATTTCTCGATTATCTTAAGATCAAAATCTACCAGACTTGCCAAGTCTGCCGATGACTTTTTTGATAGCCTAGGCTGAATATTACCCGTTACGGCCATATTTACTTCATTCTTGAAATGGTCAACTAAAGTTATTATGTCTTTTGCCTCCCGTTCCAGATTTGTGTCATTTACCCTGTACGCATTTGTCATGATATTGGTTCCATGCTCCCTGATGCCATTCAAGGTTTCCATAATCCAGGTTCTAACAGCACGGTCATCTTCCTTATGACTTTCAGCCTTGTGCCCTCTGTAGCTTACCACAAAAAAGGCGACGCGGGCAGCCAAAGTTACTCCTGTGACCAGTTCAACCATAATATTACTATATTGTCTGTTGTAATAATGCTTTTGTCCGTGGTGCATATATCTTATTCAGTTTTAACAATAATTAATAAATCTTTTTCTCAGGGGAGATTCAGTCTTGTGTGTTTTTGATTACAATGCTCTGTGCCATGAAGATAAGAAGATAAATTGAACCTAGCCACAAAGCAAATTTCAGAAGGTGTGGTGTTCCTTCCCCACCGAACAGTTCTTCCAGACTTTTCTCAAAGACAGTTCCCCAGACCATCGCTCCGAATATGACAAACGTGCAGAAATCAAGTAACCACCGAAGGCCAGTCATTACCTCTTTGCTGGAGGCTTCCATTTCCTTTATTTCGGACTTTGTGAGGACGGTGGTCAGAGATCCCACCCCATCCATCAGTTTTGAGAACACACCTTCACCTTCGAAGTTCACTTCCAGCCTTCCCAATCTGAGACGATGCAATCCTTCAAGGGCCATGAATATAGTTGTCCACACTACTGAGACTTCCAAGACCATGGCCAAGTTCTTCCCCAGTGTGTAATCAGAATAGTAATATTCCCAGAAGAGGAGTGTCCAAAGCCATACGAACAGACCATATTGGCTGAATCTCGCGAATTTAGATATCTTTCTTTGCAATTCAATATCATGTCCTAGGAAAGTTTCCAATCCGATTATCAGGAAAACCGAGAGCGTTATCAGAAGACCCAGTAGTGCCCAGGTCCAATCCAGTTCTCCATCTCTCCATTGTGTGCCCAATACTACCATGGACCATAGAAGAACAATGGTTGCCATCGCATTAGTTATACCTTGCATTACGTAGAGAGGATCCTTTCCATCCCTGATTACTGACAGTCCACCCATTAGTCTAACCTCGAAGGCATCATCTCTGTCAGCACCTAAAGCGGCGGCGGCCATTCCCTTGTTTCCACCTCCCAAAGATGCACCGGCGGCGGTTGCCGCTGATGCGTGAGCATCTACCTTTCTGGTAGTCTTGGCACTGTTGTCTTTCGCCCAGTTTCTCAATGCCTTTGAGGTATTCTTCTCGACCTGTTCTTCGCTGAAAGGAGCTCCATGATCAGTGTATAACCACCTACATTGCAAAGGAATGGCCTTCCGGGATACATCAGGAGACACCATCTGGAATTGGCCAGGTCCCAGATTGGGAAGTTCCTTAATCATATCCAAGTTCCCACCATCCTCTTTCAACAAATGTTTGACCTTATCAATGTCCTGAGGCTGTGAAAAGCGCCCAATGAACTTGGTGTTGGCCTGTGCCATTATCTTGTAGTCAACATCAGATGCATTCTGGGTGGCCAGAACAGAGGCAACACCATATTTTCGAGCTTGTTTGAAGATTAATTTGATAAGATCCTTTGCGGGGGGATTCCTTGGTGCTGGAGGGAGGTATGGGGCCACTTCATCCATGAAGAACAGTAATTTCAATTTATTGTCTGTACTCTGCTGTTCCAGCATCCAGCTGTATAGGGCTCTTGATATCTCCTGCACAAAATAGTGTTTTTGGGCTTCATCTTGTATAGTATTGAGGTACACAATATTGATTGGTATTTTTCCTGATTTAGATGGCTTGATCAAGGTGTCTATATCGATTGGAACCCCGTTGCTGAATAGAAGTTGGTTTATTCCTGAGGAATACGAGGCCAGTCTTCTTGAGAGTTCATCATAAGTGGATTTGGGAAGCATACTGGTCAGGTCAGGTATATCATATTCTGCACAAACGTCATCCCAATCTGGTTTGTCTATTTCATCCGCATACAAATGCTCAGTTAGAATCTTGTCAGGTGATTTTGTGGCCCTTGATAGAGCCAGAAAATCATTCACTCCGACTCCGAGGCGGGTCATATGAATTAGAATTTCATAAAGATAGGTTCTGACCTGTTTTCCTGCAGGTTTCTCCATATCGTAGTCGGCCAAGGCTGTGAATCCAGCAGCAACCATGTCCCATGCAGTTATTGATTCTTCCTGATCGAGATTTGCAGAGGGGATTTGAAAAGGATCAATGCATATTGGCAGGCCTTTCTTCCTCAGAGGGGTCCAGAGCCTCACCTCCGCTTTTCTCCTGAAGGATTTTGCTCTTGCAATATCTCCACCGTGTTTTTCGACGTCTTTGTCACTGGCATTTAGGCAGAGACGTGCTAGGTCACCTTGGGGATCTATTATCAGACTGGGGATTTCATCTATCGTACACTCTTCAATCAGCGCCTTTGCCATCACTGTTTTTCCGGAACCGGTTGAACCTAGCATTGCTGCATGCCTGGCAAGAACTTCCGAGTGGATTTCGATCTTCTCGTCGCTGATTCTGTTTGTTCCCAATTGCATTCTTATATCCTTTTTTGTCTTGAGTCTAAGACTGTATCTTTATTTATTGTTTTTCGATTAGCAAAGTAAAGCTATTTATTGTGTTTATTTACTGTGGTTTTTCATGTCTTATAATGATGTTCTGAAAATGCTCGAAGAGGCGCTTAATGACGCAGATCAATTGGAAGGCGACTATGATGTGTGTACGAGTACTATGGCGAACCTTGATAGTAATCGAGCTAAGGCTAAGAAATCTGGTTTATCTTTTTCAGATGATTTATACAATGAGGCCAAGGAAAAATTTGATTCAGGTGATTACGCAGGGGCTAATGAGATTGCTAGTGACTGCAGTCAGAAGTTAGAGTCATGTAACTCAGGTTTTGCAACTCTCTCGAATTTGTTTGAGATGCTAGACACTTTTGAAATGAAGCATACTGATGACTTTGACACCCTTAAAGATAATCTAAGTGAATTAATGGCTGCTGGAGAATTCGATAAGGGTATAGCGCTGTGTGGTCAGGAAGAATCAGCAATTCGTTCTCAGTTATCAGATTATGAAAAGGCTAAGGCTCTGGTTTCAGAATATAATGAGAAAATAATGGATGCCAAAGAACACATTCTGATAGAAGAGTTTGTACCTGATGAAGAATCAGCTGAGCAACATCTGGATAAACGCAATTCGAAGGAAGCCATAAAAATTTCAGAAAAAGGTATAGACCAAATTCAGAATGCACTCGATAACTGGAGACCTGAGATAAAGGTAACATTACCAGATGATCTTGTTGCCTCCGAATCCAATCGGGCAGTAGTAGTGGTCGAGAACACAGGTAAGGCCAAGGCTCAATCAGTAACCCTTGTAGTTGATGGTATTCAGGTAGCTGGAGGAGAGTTGTCAACAGGTGAGATACCACCTAACAATTCTGAGGAAATCGTTGCCGGTTTGATACCCTCTACACCAGGCAATATTCCTGTCAAAGTCACAAAGAATGCAACTAGGTCTTTTGATGGTTCCCAAACCAGTATTGATGAACAAATCTGGGTCGAGGTCCTTAGGACTGGAGGGGTTTCCTCCGGAGTCCAAAGTCGAGGGAAGACGAAGAAGAAAGATACTCAAGAGGAAGAAGTTATTGCTATCTCTCCTGAATGGTCAATTCCAGAGGGGCTTTCAGAGGATGAACTGGTAGTGGGAGAATTCTTTTCAAAGAGATGGGAATCCTATATGACCTATCCTGATAACAAGATTATTCTTGACCATCTGCATAACAATAGGGAAAAATATGCAATCTCCTCTTATTTCGAGATTCCGACGGATTCAAAAAGTATTATGGAAGATTGGGCTCTACCTCACAATTTACGAGGCAATATACACTTGGACGCCAAGAGGAAGGAAATTGTAAGGGACATCTTCGAGTCACAATACAAAGACAATTATGTGATAATCGGGGAACCTGGTGTGGGAAAGACGGTCCTGCTTTTTGAGGTTTTTGACAGGCTGATGAAAAGGGAGCCTGTGGGGGTCTTGACCAATGAGAATATCGGCGACGCTCATGAGAAGTTCAAGATACGCTTGTTTTACGATGACATATCAGAGAAGCCAGATTTGTATGAGGCTATAGCGGCCAAGGAAAAGATAAGTGGATTAGTATTGTCTTCCCGAGAAGCCGAATGGTCCGAATTACCAGTAGATTTCCGGAAAAAATTCACCAGACTGACTGTCCCAAGATTCAGTGATGATGAAATGGAACAATTAGTACTGAAAACGTTGGATATTAACATAATAAAATCGGATGCTACTGCAGTGAAGACCCTGGTTTCCTATGCTCAGGGAAGTCCAATCTATGTAGGTTCTCTGGTCAAGGAGATGGTTTATAGCAATATTAGACGTTTGAGTCAGACCTATTTGAAAGAAAATGCACAGAAAGGAATGGCGGGGTACGTTACGATGATACTTCAAAGACTTCTGAAATCAGGAAATGAATATAGAACAGGGGGTCTCCATGCGCTCAGTTGCCTAATGTTCTTGGCCAATCATGTTGAAGAAAGAAAATGCCATGAACAGTTGCTAAGGGCCTTTGCAGATGAAATTGATGAACCTATGGAGGAAAAGTTCTCTGATGTATATGATCGAAGGACTTTCAACCGTTCTATAGATTACCTTTCGGGTCAAGGCAGTCTGGTGAGATTTCCTCATGACACTTGGGTGGATATTTTACAGGGACAGGGTGCAGCTAATCCATTCAGGCCCGATATTCAGGAGATTCGTAAGGAATTCGAGGATACGGGAATGTTTGAACAATTAAAGAAGGATGCCATAGATGATGCTTGGGAAGCAATTAAGAAGAGGTACATCCGCAACAACGTCCGGGAGAAGGATTCTTTCCTTGAGTTATGTGATACCCTCACCTCTAATTTCCGTCTTAGTGATTTGAAGGAAATGCAAGTAGACATAGATATGGTGAGAGAGGTTTCTTCAAAGCACAGGGACGAACCTGTTGCTGCGGCAATACTTTCGAGACTGGAAGGAGCCGAACCGACTCATAACGTGATTAATATCCAAGATTCGGTCATAAGTAAATCGAATATTGGGACGGATGGTAGTGATGCAGATATAGAGGATAGCATAGTTCATAAGAGTAAAGCAGGTAAGAAAAATAAGTCATAGGGATATATGTTTGATTGGACGGACCAAGCAAAGGTAAAGAACTTTAGGGAGTATTATTTTTACCTTCTTTTCGCTTATAATGGTAGAATAGGAAGGAGTGATTTCGCCAGGGGCCTGTTCTTGGGATATTTTTTTAATTGGATTATTGCCATGATTGTTTTCTATTTATCTTCGATCCTCTTCTTTGATTGGGAATCTGGTGTTGCTTTTTTTTTATGGTTTATTGTTGTTCTAATCCCTGTAATCTGTTTACTTATATTTCCGCTTGTTTTTCTTATTCAAAAAAGATTAAGGGATATGGGATTCAGTTCTGACGGACGCGCTCTAATTATAGTGGGAGCTCTTTTTGGTACTATCCTCTTCTTCTTGGGACCTATTATTCTGGTTAGCGCATGTCTAATCGCGCCTGGAGAAAAATTCAACAATGCATATGGAAAACCGTGTACACTTTATGAGGACCTTAAGCGTAGAGTAGAGGATTTGGTTAATGCAGCTAAATCATGTTTAGGGCGTAATGATTTTGAAGGAGCCATCCAGAGTTATACTGAATTAGGGGATAGTAAATCGGTGCAAGAAACAAAGAAGGCCCACATCTCTCACAATTATGATTTGCTTCATTCACATGTTACTAGAATGAATGACAAGGGTGTATTATGTGAGGATTTAGTGAACTCAACGAATGATTTGTCTTCTTTAGTCAATAGTTATTTGGGAATAAAACCGCAGGAACGGCCTAGTGCTCCTCCTAAATCAGATAATCGCCTTTCTTTTTCCGAATCGGAATCTGGGAAAGAGGAACCAAAAGCCGAATGAACTTTTAATGCCATTCTGATAATTTTTATAATGGAAACATGGGAATTAACTCTACTTCAGATCCTCTCGAAATTTTTTACAAAGATAATCCTCTTGACCTATCCGTTATATCCGATTTATCACACAGACACTTTCGAATAGTTTCATCTCACGGTCAATTCCTAAAAATTAAAGATAGAATAAACAATTCAGACCAATTAAATAAAAAATTACTTACTTTAAGACCAAAAGATGTCTACTATTCAACTTCGACTTATCTCAATCCAACAACAGTAGGACCTAGAGGTAAGGAACGGTCGATACTCACAAAATCAGGAATTGTAATGAAAAACGATATTTCTTTCGACTTGGATAGAGAGCCCCTATCAATTAGAAACCTGGAAAAGGTGCGTAAGGATTGCAAGAAATTAATCGACTTCATGGATGACAAGGGCTGTTCATTGAAGTATATCGCATTCAGCGGCAGCAAGGGCTTTCATGTAATCTATGAGGACAAAGAAGGAGTGGCAATCGCAGATCCGTTTGAAAGGGAAATGGAAATAATCAGGTTCAGGAAAGAGTTAGTCAATAAAATAAAGGAGCAAGGAATATCAATTGATTCATCCATAACTGTAGATACGAGGAGAATAATACGGTTGCCTGGCACTATAAACTCAAAAACTGGTTATGCTTGTAACCTGTTGACACGTTCACAGATAGATCAGCCCGTAATTAATTGGATATCTGATATACCTAGATTATCTAGTTCCGTGAAGATTCCAAGTTTCACATGGCCTAGGTTCCTAACTTTTTCATCATTATTTTCCAAAAAGACTAAGGTTACACCAACCAAGCGAATCGTTTATACTACATTCGTCACAAGTTCAGTTTTAGGAACCAAGGGACGACATGCCGTTCTGCTGTCTTTTAAGAATCAAAGATTTACAAAGGTAATCAGGAAACTTAGAAAAGCAATTGAGAAATATCGTCTTACGGATATTTACGTTTTCAGATCAGGAGATGAGATACAGGCGATAAGTCTGAAGACAGTACAAAGGAATAGATATCAAAAGATAATGGATTTTACTGGAAGTAATTCAGCCATGCAATTATCAAAGTTCGGTCGAGTTTCCCTTAGGATGGGTCCTTTGGTCAATAGCGAAATGGAAGAAATCCAGAAACCAGCAGAGTTTGTTAAATTGTTAAAATCATTTGGTGAGAGGGCGAAAAATTACGTCAGTGCCGGGCACATCTTATTTTTGGAAAGGCACGGAATACCCTCTGTTGAATATCCGCTTGTTCATGGTTCAGCAGAATTTAAATTAGTTGATGCAGAGATAAAAGTATGAGAATCATTTTATAATGGTGTAAGATAGCAAGTTTGCACTCCATATGATTCCTTCGGGAAGATGATGAACTGGATGTATCCAGTAAGTAATAATACAAGGGTGCCTGAACAGGAGTGGTTCGGCACCCAAATCATGCATGGGCTGGTTCGGTGGTAGCAGTCAGAAGCCGGGTGACGAGTTTGACTTGAATCGTCCTAGGATTTTGAATTCGTGGAGTAATACATATGATTCGGGATATGAAAATATAAGAAATTATATTGAATCTAAGATTGGTCCCCTGCAGATTAATGATGCCAATTTGCAGAATAAGTTGAGTAATATGGTTGTGGAAGGCAATAAAAAAACTTATGAAGAGTGGCTTGATTATTCTAGGGATTTTATTAATGTTAAGATTGATGGCAATAACACTCTTGTGAACATTCAAAGTCCAAATCTCCCCAAATATAAATATATGAAGGCATGGATCAAAACCGGGATTGCAAATGGGCTTAGGAAATCCTTACGCTATCTGGGTTTTGAATGGAATCGAAAATACAGGGTTTACTTGAAGAAAGATTCTACAATGACATTAGATGAGTTGGCCCATGTTATTGGAATGGATAAAAAGGAAGGAAAGAATAGTGGATTAGAAGCCTATTGTGGGCAGGTCGCCTATCGTCAAACAATGAATGGAATTCCTAATACCTTTTCAGTTCCGGATAATATCCGAGATTCACTCCCAAGCAAATCGAATATTGGAAGCGGGGAAAAACAGATGGATACAAAGCCAGACATTCCGAGTTCTAAACCTGAGGGAGGTCCTTATTCTAAAGTCGAGCAACTGGAAAGGTTGATAGATTTACGTAAGAAAGGTGAGATAACCGCTGAGGAATTCGATAGCTTAAAGAAGGAGCTTCTCTCCTAATTATTATGGGACAAGGAGATGATGCTGCATTTGGTATCATTGTTATCGTAGCTTTGATTCTGATGGCAATCTGGGCGGTAATCATATTTATAATTGAGAATTTCATTTTATTTTTTTTCTTAGGGATGATAGGTTGGTTCATCTATTATTACATACAGAACGCTCCTAAATGGGAAGCAGAACGTAAACGTAAGGCTTCTTTCGCATCTAAGAATACTACAAGTCATACCAATTTCAAAGTTTTGTATGCTACCGCCGAGCATAATATCAAGGTCCTGAGCTCTTCATGCTTTGCTTCATCAGATAATTATGTGAAAATGGACAATGGTATTGAGAATGAGTTTTATGATCTTGACTTTAAGAAAGACCTTGCTAGCTTCTCAAAGACATTAAAATCTGTTTCTCATTTTCAAGCGCAGCCCCATACTCTGTATAGAGAAGGGATGGCTATGAATCATAATCCTTATCTTTCTGCTATTCAGACAGTCAGTTCTTTGATAGATGAAACCATAAAGATTCCAAATATTCTTCTATCCTTAGAAAAGAGATGCAACTGTCTTCATGAGAAGGGGATTGATTCGGATAGATTCGATAATATTCTAAGCTCGATATCGTCTATGTTTACAATTGATAACCACAGACGTTTGTCTCTTCTGGTCGCAGCTGAAGTAATTGATGAAACGGGAATGTCTGTGGCTTCAACCCCTGCAAGCACCATCAAAGTGTAACGAACTTCTAAAATTTGTGAGCAGTCTGCCTCTTTAATGGGCTATAATCATTCTGGATTATTTCCTATGTAATCCTGCAACTGTATCCGTATCTTCCCACCAGTCCTGATGTTCTCTCTTTTTCTTGGCAACATGCTTTGCCCATTTCCCGCCAGGAACAGGTTTTTCCTGAACAATATATTTTTTGTGCCCTAGATAGACCCATGCCGTCACGGTTTTCCCACTCTCCAGTTCGACTTCTCGCATCTCCCTATTGTATGCCGACTCACCATGCTTTTCAGGGTCGTATCCTTCTAGTTCATCGATTATTCTGACCATTTCATCCGTATGTTCAGGGATGACAAATACCAGCATCCCATGTACATACTTTTCCTTTGATTCGACCAGCATGGGATAAGCTCCCATGTCAAATAGTTGGCAATCTTTGATTCTTCCATATTCCATTCTTGAGATACTATCTTTCCACAGGCGAAAATTAGGCTGGTCTGGCAACAGGGTTCCATATACAAAGAAAGGTGCGTCTGACATCGTGATTTAGGTATCTTATGGTTATTTATAAGGATAGAAAGTCGATAAAATATGGATTGGATCGAAGGTATTGGTTTGCTGGCAGGATTTATAGGTGTTTTTGGCTGGTATCCACAAGTTAGGCGTGTTTGGGTTGATAAGAGGGCAGATGGTGTAAGTGTTCCAACTTTTACAGTTATTGCAGTTTCTCTAGCGCTGTGGTTAACCTATGGTATATTGAAAAATTCAATTGCTATTATTACTGCTAATATTTTGGCTTTAATTATGATAATTAGTATTGCCTTCGGAGCTTATCGTTTACAGACAGCCTAGTTTTCATTTAGGCGGGGGAATCTCGTAGTCGCCTTTTCTCTGGTTAGTCTCAGGAGCCTTTTCCTTTGTTCTATCTTCAGTACTGTCTTTCCTGATGTAATCTTCTTTCTCATCCCATCCACTTGCGGCTTTAACTCCCGCTTCATCAGTTCCTTGATTAAATAAGTTCGAGTCCTGATTATCTCCCACATAGGTCTGAGAATCATCCATGGTGAATGCCAGAATTATACCGATTATCAATACAATTATTCCGCAACAGCACGCTCCGAATGAACCCAAAAGCGAAAGGAGCACTTCCACAATAGCAGCCTCCAATATATTGCCATCGTAAACCATTACTTCTTTGCCTTTGCTATCCCAGGTATAAGTTCCATCTGGGCAACCAGATCCTATTAGTTCTTTCTCATCCCATTGTTTACATAGTGTACCTATCACTATCCACTCATCATCTCCTGCAATATCCTCGACATAGTTGCATTTTGGAATGAAAACCTGATCACTATCATCATTAGTCAATGTGAAATTTCTAACTAAATCACAATCTTCTTGTGTCAAATTCCAAGTATTGTCCCCATGCCTCTCATTATATCCACCTGTTTTTTCACCGACAAACTTACCTTTGATGTGAACGTATAGGTGCGGCATCGTACCATTTTCCCCAGTAATATTCATCTCCCCATCGACGCCTTCGTAAATTTTACCTTCCTCGATGGATTCTATAGCATCGTCTTCTAGATTTGACAATACGATAATGCCAATTAAAGTAATAACTATTCCAAGCACAATAACACCTATCGCTACTTTGTTCATGATATTTTATTCAATTCCCCCTATATAAATTAATTTCAAAATATTTTTTTGAATAATCATAATAGATTGTTCCGTTCCATGAGTTCCGTCAGATAATCTTTGTTGGTGTAGATAGTCCCCCATAGTGCAATGATTCCTAATGAGATGAATATCCCTCCTGATTTTCTCTTCTGCAGGCAGTCATCCCGATCTGCAATAGACCCCAGGTCCATGTATTGCTGGCAACTTGTAATTTCGTAGGTCTCGTCATTCAGGTGCGAGGTATACTCCTCTGTCGCACTGTTCCAGAAGGCCAGACCAAAGATAATCAGACTGATTCCGAGTGTGGCCCCTATCACTAGTTTCCAATAGTTTTCAATTTCCACAGCTTTCAGAAGAGGAGTCCCCTAATAATTTTTTCTCCAATGGAAAAAATTGCTTTCAGAACATTATAGAATATGAACATTATATTTCCTCTCCCAGATTTAGGAAGATGACGTTCTTTTTATCTTTAGCCTCAAAACTGGATTGTAACTGTTGTAGTTCGGTTTCCCTAGTCTCGGCACGCTCTTGTTCATCATGTTCCTCTAAGACATCAATGGTCATCATAGTTATCAAACTGGTCACTACTAGAGCGCCAACAGCTATGATAATAAGATTCATATTTTATTCCTCAATTTAGTTTTGTTTCAGAATAAGAAGGCCAGAATAGGTAACACAATAATTTCCCAAGGAAGAAAAATAACAGCAAACTTCAGGTATCCAAGCATGGTACAAACTAGAAGTTGTTATATATAAAGTTAACGGTAAAAAAGTTATATTATATTATTGCTTTTTAGAGAATATATTAACAAATGTTCTACTTAGGCTAAAACCAATCAAAAGGTGGGACACAGAATCTCCCGAAGTTTTGTATTGACACATCCATAATATACAAGAGCCTAGTGACGATAAGTGGGCAAAGGACATTGTTTGGTCATAGGGGCAGGGGTCAGTGGTCTTTCATCAGGGATCCGGCTTCTGGAAAATGGTTGGAAGGTGACGATCTGGTCTGCTGAATTCTCACCTAATACTACTTCTGATGTGGCCGCCGCACTATGGTATCCCTTTCTTTCCGCTCCCGTTGAAAGAACGGATGCCTGGGGTTCCAGTACATACAGGGTTTTCAAGGGATTGTCAAAGTCAAATGATACTGGGATAGTTATGACACCGACATATGAATATTTTAGGGACCCACAACCTAATCCTTCCTGGAAGGACACTGTTGATGATTTTAGAAGGATATCAGGTGATCTTCCTGGGGGTTATGTGGAATGTTTTTCCTTTGTGACCCCAGTCATAGAAATGCCCATCTATCTTGGATGGTTGTTATCTAGGTACAGTTCTCTAGGGGGGAAGACAGTTCAGAGAAAGATTAGCGATTTTCTTAACCTGCCGGTAGATTTCGAGGCAGTTGTGAATTGTACCGGTCTTGATTCTAGGGATTTATTGGGTGATAATGAACTGTATCCTATACGGGGTCAGATAATCCGCGTCAGGTCGGACATAAAGGAAATGCACCTAGATCAGCAGCATGAAACTCTCACTTACATAGTACCAAGGAGAAATGATATGGTCTTGGGGGGTGTTGCACAGGATGGTAATTGGAATTTAGAACCTACTTCTAAGGACCATGATTTCATATTTCAGAAGTGCAGTAATATTATTCCGCAACTTAAGGATGTAGAGATAATTGAGGATCTGGTTGGTTTGCGTCCGGGAAGAACATCGGTGAGGCTTGAGAAGGAACATATCCTGGACCGTCCTTTGATTCACAATTATGGCCACGGTGGTTCAGGGGTAACTCTTTCTTGGGGTTGTGCAGATGAGGTTGTGGAGTTGGTCGATGGCGAATAAACGTGGATCCTATGACTATGTTGAGGATCTTCGAAATGCAGAGGTTCTGGTCTATATCAATGGCAAATTTTATCCTAGACAGGATGCCTCGATATCGGTCTTTGATAGTGGTTTCCTTCTCGGTG
>PVBE011145689.1_pt1 | contig 15595 bp, 14 predicted proteins | sample 1631181 | NCBI WGS metagenome assembly PVBE01 (sample SAMN08397723, study PRJNA350692) | Marine metagenome, whole genome shotgun sequencing project. | isolation source: water | place: Pacific Ocean | collected 2012-04 | reverse complement strand
CAGCGACCGCGGTCTTCCAGATTACGTCACATATTTAAATCGTGGCAAATCAGAATATAGCTCCCCATCTCGATCGTATTATTTTTGTCAAACCCGAAGGGACCCAAAAGAACCCGAAGTCTAGAGCGATCTCTCCTACACCTACGAGAAAACCGGAACGAGTTGCGATGTTGCAATGCAATACACTGATGCGACAAGCGAAATATTACTCGCATTCGGCAACAATATCGTCAACCCTGATGGTGGCACACACGTTTCAGGTTTTAAAACTTCACTCACTCGAACAGTAAACGCCTACGCAAAACGAAATAACCTTATCAAGGGTCTTACTCCAAGCGGAGACGATCTTCGCGAAGGCTTGACAACTATTATTTCGGTAAAGTTGACTGATCCACAATTCAACAATCAAACAAAAGAAAAATTGCTCAACCCAGAAGTCGAGTCTATTGTTTCTTCGCTCGTTTCCAAATTGCTTGGAGCATGGTTGGAGGAGCACCCCTCCGAATCCAAGAATATTTGCTTAAAAGCAATCCTAGCTGCACAAGCACGAGAAGCAGCGCGCAAAGCAAGAGACCTAATCAAACGTAAGGGTGCGCTTGAATCTGGCGGCATGCCACAAAAGTTAGCGGATTGCGTTACAAATGATGTTGATCGTTCAGAACTTTTCATTGTAGAAGGCGATTCTGCGGGAGGGTCAGCCAAAGGCGGCAGAGACCACGACACCCAAGCGATTTTGCCCTTGAAGGGTAAAATTTTGAACGTTGAAAAAGCGCGAATTGACAAGGTTCTTGGTTTTGAAGAAATTCGCATTCTCATCCAAGCTTTGCAATGCGGCATCGGTGAAGATTTTGATATTTCAAAATTGCGATACGGCAGAATCGTCATTATGACCGACGCCGATGTAGATGGTTCGCACATTCGAACGCTCCTTCTTACGTTTTTCTTTAGACAAATGAGCGAACTTGTCAGACAAGGGAAAATTTATATCGCGCAACCACCCCTGTACCAAGTAACACGTAATAAGAAAAGTTTCTACGTGAATGATGAAAATGAAATGACTTCGCTTCTCATGGACATGGTTATTAATTCAGCGTCATTGATAATTCGCGACAGTAACAACGCCGAAATCCGAAGAATTAAAGGTGACGATCTTGGACGTGTCGCGAAATTATTATCACGACTTTCTGAGCTTATCAATATTGCGGAACGGCGTGGAACACCTTTCAGCAAATTGCTTGAAATTCGGGAAGATGATCCAGAGAGTAACCAAAGACTTCCTCGTTTCCGAGTCGTCTGGCCAAACAACGAAGTTGTATGTTGGAGTGAAGAAGAAGCTAGAAAAGTAATTGCAGAAAACGATTTGTTACTTGACGACATGACTGTTGAAGAGTCTAACGGAAACGCTGCTCGAATTGCTGCGCTTCGTGAACTTCATGAAAACAGAGAAATTGATTCCGTTATTGAGTCACTCACTTCTTTTGATATTGACATAGATGACTATTTCTTAGTGCAAGAAGAAACCGTAAGTGGTGTGCTATTGTCAACAAAATATGCTTGGCTTGTTGATTCTAAGTCAGAAAAAGAAGAAACGGTAAATGTTCCGAACATACCAATGATTCTTGAATCGTTGCGACAACTCGGACGACGTGGGATTGAAATCAAACGGTTCAAGGGTCTTGGTGAAATGAATCCAGAAGAACTGTGGGATACAACTATGGATCCAGAGCAACGAACAATGCTTCGTGTTACTTGGGATGCAGCTTCTGACGCCGACCAGTTATTCACCACACTGATGGGCGAACAAGTTGAATGTCGCCGAAAATACATAGAAGATCACGCTCTTGAAGTCAAAAACCTCGACATTTAATTAATCCCCAGTTACTTTATTTCAGAAAAGGCAGCGTTGCGAAGTCGACAAGCATCGCAGTGCATACAAGGTTTACCATCGGGGGCAGGATCGTAGCAACTTTGTGTCATGGAATAATCTACGCCAAGACTTAGGCCGCGTTGAATGATTTCAATTTTAGACATTTCTATCAATGGAGCGTGGATAGTGAAGGGATCGCCTTCAACACCTGCTTTGGTTGCCAAATTCGCCATTGTTTGAAATGCCTCTATAAATTTGCCACGACAATCTGGATAGCCGGAATAATCTATTGCATTCACTCCTATAAAAATATCTCGTGCGCCAATTGCTTCAGCGAAACCAAGAGCATGGCTTAAAAAAATTGTATTTCTCGCAGGCACATACGTAATCGGTATCCCCTCTTGAGTACCTCCTTTTGGAACATCGATGTCGCCTGTCAATGCCGAACCGCCCCACGTACTTAAATCCATATTCGAAATAACATGGGACACAACGCCAAGCGAATCAGCAACTTTTTTTGCGCAGTCCAGTTCAATGTTATGTCGTTGACCATATTCAAAACTTAATGCGTGGCAATCAAAGCCAATATCATTTGCAATTGCAAGAACCGTCGCAGAATCTAGTCCACCAGAAAGTAAAACGACTGCGGACTTACCCATTTGGCAATTCATCTTCTCGTGGATTTGGTAAGCGTTCTTTTACCTTCTCTAGAAGTTCTTTTGTTTCTTCATCTAAATCAGTCGGAGCAATTATATGGATGACTGCGTAAAAATCGCCTACTTTTCCGTCAGCTGTTTCGCACCCTTTCCCCTTTACACGAAGGCGTCCACTGCTGGAAACGCCCGGCGGTATAGACATATCCACACTTCCGCCAAGTGGCAGCGGCAGGGTGACTTTTGTTCCGAGCGCTGCTTCTGCGATATTGACATCAACGTCTATCTCAATGTCAAGACCGCGTCGCTGGTACAGCGGGTGTCCGCCGACTGAAACGCTCACGAGCATATCGCCAGCAGGGCCTCCCATCATTCCAGGATGCCCCTTCCCTTTGAGGCGTAATTTTTTCCCACTCTCAATACCCGCTGGAATTTTGACTTTAGAAACTCCATCGGCAGTATTTATTTCTTCGACACCACCTTTGAGTGCTGTCATAAAGGTAACTGTAATTGATGTCTCACTATTTTGACCTTTCGTGGGTTGCTGCTGCTGAGCTCCGCCTCCAAAAGGTGCTCCTCCAGCCCCACCGCCAAATGCCGAGCCAAAAATATCTGAAAAATCCACTGTTGCGCCGCGTTGCCCACCGCCAAACCCGCCTCCCCCATAGCCTCCACCAAAACCTGCACCCGGACCCGCTGAGCCGTATGTGTCGTACATTTTGCGTTTTTCAGCGTCTGAGAGCGTATCGTACGCCTCTTGCACTTCTGCAAATTTTGTCGCAGCATCATCCGCCTTATTCACGTCTGGATGGAATTTTCGAGCAAGTTTTCGGTATGCCTTGCGGATCTCGTCTGCTGTAGCAGAACGCTCGACCCCTAATAGTTTGTAATAATCGTCTGTTGCTGCCATATAAATCTCGTGCGTAATGAGTAGTATAACTTGCCTTGTACTAGGTATCCTGTACCAAAGAATGATGCAAAGAAAGAACAAGAGCGAGCAAGGAACCATGGTGATCGGAGACCACCTCGAGGAACTCCGATCACGCATTATTTGGTGCATTATTCCACCACTCCCTCTTGCCGTACTTTTCTTTTTTGTTGCTGATTCAATCGTTCGGTGGTTTTTAATCCCACTCTACGCCGTGCTAGAACAACACGGTTTGCCGACACAAGTGCAAGTTCTTAGCCCTCCTGAGTTCATCATCGCAGAGATGAAAATAGCTGTTGGCGCAGCAATTCTTACTGCAGGTCCATGGATTATGTATCAGATTTGGCAATTTGTTTCACCAGGTCTTCATTGCCATGAACGTCGGTTTGTGTATTTTCTTATTCCATTTAGCACACTTCTTGGCATTCTTGGACTTGCATTGATGTATTTCTTCATGTTGCCGGTCATTCTTGATTTTATGGTGACAATTGCAGGAAACATTGAACTGCAAGTCAGCACGCTCACCGTTGGTGAATCGATGTCAAACGTTTCATTTCCAATTCTAGAAAAACAACCAGAAATAGTTGCTGTTGGTGATGCATGGATTAAAATTCCAGAAGGTGTAATGACCGTTGCAGTTCCTTCCACTGAAGAAGGTGTACTGCAAACACTCACTATGCCTATGAGCCACGGCTCACTTATTTCGCAACAGTTTCAACTTAGTAGTTATCTTGGTTTTGTCATTATGTTGATGTTTGCCATTGCGGTCGCATTTCAACTTCCGATGGTTATGTTGCTTCTGGGTTGGATGGGTGTACTGCGTCCTGATTGGTTGCGACAAAATCGAAGATACGCACTCCTAGTACTCGCACTTATTTCTGCAATCATCACGCCACAGGATGTTATTTCGATGTTAATGATGCTCATCCCTCTCTACATGTTGTACGAACTTGGCATACAACTCATTGTTTGGGTGCCAATGTCGCGCGTTGCCGGTAATCGTGACAATGACTGATGAAACCATGATGGAGTACGCCATCGCACTCGCCAACAAAGCGGCTGCTATTGATGAGGTGCCCATTGGAGCAGTTGTTTTCTGTGATGGAGAGATTGTTGGCGAAGGATATAACCGAAAAGAAACCGATTTCAACCCTACTTCACATGCTGAAATTATCGCCTTGACAAATGCCTCAAAAAAACTCGGACGTTGGCGATTGCACGATTGCACACTCGTTGTAACGCTTGAGCCCTGCCCAATGTGCGCCGGCGCACTTGTCAATGCGCGCCTTGATCGTGTTGTCTTTGGCGCAAGTGACCAAAAATCTGGTGCTTGCAGATCTCTCTACGAAATCGCAGACGATCCTCGACTCAATCATCGCTGTGACGTTACGAGTGGGATTCTAGAAAAAGAATGCGTTGCATTACTCAGAAATTTCTTTGAATCTAGACGAAGACTGTCCTAAACATATTCCAGCTGTCACGGTGGCGTAACTTCCTGCCGGAAGAGCAAATTTGAGTTCGATAAAATCCCCATGTTCATCACAAGAGAATCGTAAAGATGATTCCGTAACTTGTACACAAAGTGCACGCCTTGCTCCGTTTGCATATTTTCGCATACATTCTAGGCATTCGTCGGTTAAACCTGCCGACTCCCATACTGCGATTTCCTTAGCAAGAACATTCCCAGAAGGTAATCTCATTTTTGCACCCCACAGCGGACCAGATGGAGAAAGTGAAAAAGAATCTACCCTCGTTTGCAAATCATCTGTCAATAGTTCTTCTTCAGTCACTGCAAACGTTCGTCCACCACCATCGTGCTTCCAAGCAAGATCGCCTTCAAGTAATGTCTTCCACGTTTCATCAGCGATTCTCTCTTGAAGTACATCGTTAAACAATGAGGACTGCAATGCATTCACCCAAAGCTTGCACAACTGTTTTGATATCGTCTTGCATGCTTGTTGTGAGTTTTTTCCACGAACAATCGCTTCAAGAACATTTCGCTCAGCGGGTTGCCCAAAAGGCCATGCATCAAGCCCGCGCTTGTGCTCTCCTTTATTAACAAAAACATGGTGTGGGTCCTGACCACGAAGCAGCGTTTCAACCAAGCTATCCCAATCTTCCTTCACTAGATGTAACCCAAGTTCGTGATTGTTTGCATGGTTCCCAAATCGCTGAGGACCAAAAAAGTTTGGCATGCCACAATCAGATAATGTCTGCAATCGTTGCTGAATCGTTGGCAGTTCTTGTTCGTCTATACCTCGAACACGTAGAACAAACTTATTTCCTACAAGGTGCCCTAAACGCAACTTGTTTGTGTGAAAAGATGAACCCAATATTTCTGCATTGCCAATTGTCTCTGGAACTGCTGGTTTCTTTCCACGAAGATACACCGAAAACATTTGCGTTGTTACGGCATGAAAGTCCTTACGTCCAGCACAACCAACGTCTCTTTTTGAAACATCGAAATGTTTTGCAATTTGCCGAACACATTCATCGTGCGAAGTACGCGTCTTGCGAACATTTATATACAGGTGTTCGCCTTCGCCGCAAGGTTCGTACAACGGAATCTCTTGAACAACAAAGTCCGATGGTAATGTTTTAATCTTCCCAGTCAAATTCCGTGGGCTCTTCGTCTGGTCTATCTTTGTCAATTTCATCAAGAATGTGCTCCTCAACAAAAATAGGAACTTGCATGGCAACGCCAAGTGCAATCGCATCGGACGGTCGGCTATCAATAATATGCGCTGCGTCGCCTTGCTGCACAAACAATTTTGCAAAAAAAGTACCTTCCACTAAATCGTCGATATGAATTCGAGTAAGTGTTCCACCTAATTCTTCGATTATCGATGCAAGCAGTTCGTGTGTTTGGGGTCGCTCGGGTTCAATTCCTTTAAGCCTGCGGTCAATCGCATACGCTTCGGGCTTCCCAACGACAATAGGAAAGGTTCTTTCGCCGCCAACCTCTCGCAATTCGATAAATTGCGCGTCGGCAATTTCTCGGATGAGGATTCTTGATAATTCCATTTGAACAAGCATAGGTACGTATCATAATGCACTATTTTGATGAGCCAATCTATCCTTCTATGCTATAATCCGGATTAATGAATGAAGGAATATTCCAATGATGCATCAAAAACACCTATTCACATCAGAATCCGTCTCTATGGGTCATCCAGACAAAGTTTCAGACCAAATTTCCGACGCTATTCTCGACGAAATGCTCAAAGTCGATTCGAAGAGCCGAGTCGCCGTTGAAACAATGGTCACGACCGGCTTAGTCGTCGTGGCTGGTGAAGTAACCTGTGATGGCTACGTTGACATTCCAAAAGTCGTGCGTGAGACCATCCGCCGAATTGGGTACACCGACGCGACACTTGGATTCGATGCTGACAGTTGCGCTGTGATGGTAACACTCGACCGTCAGTCACCAGATATTGGACAAGGCGTTGACACTGGTGCTGGTCTTCATAAAGAACAGGGCGCTGGCGATCAAGGACTCATGTTTGGCTACGCATGCAAGGACACGGATTCCTATATGCCACTGGCGATTGACCTCTCTCACCGTCTTGTTGCAAAACATGCTGAAATTCGACAAGCAGGAATTATTCCTGAACTTCGACCTGATGCAAAAAGTCAAGTCACCGTTGAATACGATGGTGGTGCTCCGAAACGAATTGATGCGGTTGTGCTTTCAACCCAACATGGACCAAAATGGTCTGGCAACCTTGATGGGTTGCAAGAGGCAGTCGTCGAACACATCATAAAACCAGTTCTTGGGAAGTGGTGGAACGATAGTATTAATATTCATGTCAACCCCACTGGTAATTTTGAAATTGGCGGGCCAAAGGGCGACTGTGGTTTAACCGGACGCAAAATCATTGTTGATACGTACGGTGGAAGTGGTCGTCACGGCGGCGGAGCATTCTCTGGTAAGGATCCAAGTAAGGTCGATCGGTCCGCAGCATACATGGCGCGGTACATTGCAAAAAATATTGTTGCCGCTGATTTAGCAGATAACTGCGAAGTACAACTAAGTTACGCTATTGGTGTACCCGAACCGGTATCGATTTGCGTAGATTGCCAAGGCACAGCAAAAATTGACGAAGCACAAATCTCAGAACTTGTCCAAAAGAACTTTGAACTCACTCCAAGTGGAATAATCAGTTCGCTTGGCTTGCTTAAACCAATTTATGCGCACACTGCATACCACGGTCACTTTGGCCGCACGCCGGACGAAGGTTGTACTGGATCGTTCTCTTGGGAAAAGACCGACAAAGTCGATGCTCTACGTCAATCATGCGATTGCAATTGTGCCTCTTCCTAACTAATGTCTGACGCAAGACATGTTGTCACACATCGAATTTGTTCCGAATTCAAACGTTTTCCAGACATAGGCATGAAGCCGCTCGATGTTTCTTCGCTTGACGAAAGAGAAGCATCGCTAGCTCGCGCAATCGACCACGCTGTCCATCGGCGCTGGATTTCTCTCACCACGCTTATTGGGCATGCGAGCAATCGTATCGTGCATAAACTTGATGCTCCAGTTGGAGCCACCCTTCTTGTTGCAACTGCACAACTCATGTTGCTCGATCGCATTCCAGATCACGCCATTATTAACTGCGCTGTCGACTGGATTCGTAAAAATGGCCACCCAAGAGCGGCTGGATTTGTAAATGCTGTGTTGCGTACCATCACGCGACTTCGGAAGGAAATTACCGAAATAGGTACCGCTGGTGAACCAGATCAATTTCTTCGAAGTGACGGAAGTGCTTGGATTCTCAACGAGCCAGTATTCAAGGATTCTATCGATTACCAAACTGGATTCTCTCGAAAATCATGGAAGCGGCTAAATCATGAGTTCGATGAAAATACAGCAACTAAGATTGCAATAGGCAGCATTGCTGAGGCCCCGATTATCGTGACGGTTCCAAAGGGCGAACCACTACCAGAAGAAATTTTGCCCCATGAAGACACAAGATTCGGCGTTGTTCCGAAAGAAATTGATCTTGCATCCCTTTTCTTTGCACAACCAATGTTACGTGCGCAAGACCCAACATCCGGTTCGTCGCTTGACCTTACAGAAGAACTAAATCCTCAAAGAGTTCTTGATGTCTGTGCTGGTCGAGGCACAAAAACAAAACAACTTCGCGGATTGTTTCCAAATGCAATGCTTGCAGCAACCGAACCCAACGACGTTCGCCGTGCGTTTTTAGAAGAGTTGGCAGACGAATTAGATGTTACCGTTTACGCTCCAGGGCTCGATGGACCGACCGAACCCTTTGATTTAGTTGTTGTCGATGCACCCTGCTCTAATAGCGGTGTCTTTTCAAGAAGACCGGAAGCCCGCTACCGATACGATAAAAAACACATTGATTCCCTTGTTGAACTCCAGCAAGAAATACTTCAAGATGCTCGAAGCGTTCTTCAAAACAAGGGGCATCTCCTATACGCAACGTGTAGCATCGACCCTGCTGAAAATACGGCACAGGTTGAGTGGCTTGTGCAGCATCAGCGACTTGAACTTGTTTCAGAAAAAGCCATCATGCCCTCTGGATTCCCAGGATCTGACCCCACTAAGTGGCACGATGGTGGATTTGCAGCTCTTCTAAGGGCAAGGTAGTTCTAGGCAAGGGAGCTTTAGATTGGTACAATCTTCCTCTTGCCCAAAGCACCCCACCGTGAATATCTATGAACCTTACTGATCTCATCCAAGAAAAAACCATTCGAGTACCGCTTGAGTCTACTGATCGCCAAGGAGCTATCAGCGAACTTGTCGATTTGCTCTCGAATGAAGGGTGTATTTCAAACTGCGAGGTTATTAAGCAAGCAGTCTGGGAACGCGAACTGCAACGAACAACTGGCATCGGCGAAGGACTTGCAATTCCGCACGGTCGTTGCGACCAACTCGACCACATGGTGATGGCAATGGGAAGACCATCCACTGCGATTGATTTTGCGAGCCCAGATAAGCGCCCTGTTGAACTCGTCATCTTGCTCGTATCACCAACAAACAATACTTCCGATCATATTCAAGCCCTCGGAAAAATAAGCCGACTCATGGTCGACCGAACATTCCGCGAAGCTGCCTACGCAACCGAAAACGCAACCGACTTATGCACACTTTTTAAAGACGCGCTCGCAGTTGCAAGAACATAAGTAAACAGCACGCAGGATGGTTTTTCATCTTTCGCCCTGAATTTTCGCGGCTTCGGCCTGTGCCTTTCGAGCTCCCTCGTGATCTCCGACTGTGTCAAGTGCTCTAGACAATAACATCCATGGTACTGCAACCCCAGGAAACGTTTCTGTCATTTGTCTTGCAAGAACAACCGCATCATCGGCATTGCCAAATTCTATTTCTAGAAGAGCGAGTTGAATCTGAAGTCGAATTGCGTTTGGGTTCTTTAAGATTGAAGTTTTTGATGTAGCGATTGCTTGCTCGTACAAACCTTCGCGTTTAAGCCAAGCGACATAATCTTCCCAGATTAATTCCCATTGTTCATTTTCTGCGAGACGCTCGCCGTAAAACGAATTGATGTCATTTGTTTGTTGGTGGTATTGCATCGTTTGTCCAATAAGCATGGTCGAGCGTTCGTCAGGCCCAACTCTTCCATCAATTCGCCAAAGTAACCGTTCTGCTTCGCGGTAATTATGGTCTTTCTTGTGAACCTCTGCCATCGCCATATCAATGTTCGGATTGCTTGCAAAACCGATACCGCCATCAGTCAGTGGTCCTGCAAGTGTATACAAACGTAATGCTTTTTCGTTATTGTTCCGTGCAAGCGCAACATCACCCATAATCCGCAAGGTGCCAATCGCAACACTTTGTAACGTAAACAAAAGACAAAGAAATGCAATGAGTACAAACAACACGCCAGCTGGTTTCATTTTTTTATGAAATCGCAGCTGTGTTCTATGAAAATTTACATTCGCCGTTGTAATAACTTGGACTCCTTTCCAAACAATCCAAGTTCCAACGAGCGATATCCCTACCGCCATTAACATTGGGACAGCTCCATATATTCCTCGAAATGCAAAAAAACCAATCAGGAAAAATAATGTCACGCCAATCTCTCCAGCAATAGTCAAATCATATTTTCTCTTCTCTGACCGTTTACCAATCGATGTCGATCCAAAACCAATGTAAAGCGCCTTGTTTGGACACGTATCAACGCAGTCCATAATCTTCATACAACCACTATCAATCACCATCTTGTACAGACATACTTCCTCATGTACCCGTACATTTGATGTGCAAACCGCCGTGCATTCCCCGCACTGTTGACAGTTATCATTTACTCTAACTCGCATTGGCGAAACAGCATCTAGCGGCCTGAAGAATCCACCATACGGGCAACCGTACGTACAAAAACCCTTTGCGCCAAGAAAATAGACGGTTGCAAAACCACAAATCAGAAGAAATGGTATTGCCAATAGTGGTGGACCAAATGAACTCCAATAATCTTCTGTGAATAAATGCGTGGTAATTCCTGGCCACCGAAGCTCCGGTTGCAACCAAGGTGCTAGTGCAATTCGATACACCAACGGCCATATATACATATAGACCGCCAAACCAAAAGGAAACCACATCAACCACCTTGCACGAAACGGTTTCGGTCGAACGCGAACCTTACGCATCATCCATAAACAAATATCTTGAAGTAGAACGATGTGACAGCCCCATCCACAAAACCAACGACCAAATATATACGTAGACAAAAGTGCCAATGCAAAGAAAATAGCGCCTGCATTCACTACACCATTTTTTACGAATTCCATACCTTCGGACGGTTCGACTGGAGTAAGTGTTTCGCCACCGAACCAGTCGTATTTTTTCCCTAGCAGCCAAACCGCAATGTGTAGAATTATGAGTACTTGTACTGCGTACAAGACAAGCCAACGAATTCTTCCGTGTTTCCGCTTTTGGATTACTGGAAGAGAGATATGCACGTCTTTTTTTTCTGCCGTCACACTGTTACTGTAACGGTAAATTAACCTTCGGTTGATTAATAGAATTAATTAACCGAAGGTTAATTTACCCAACCATCAAGTCTAATGGGAGTCGATGCTCAAGTACTTCTCGGATTTTGCGAAGTGCGCGAATCTGCACCTGGCGTACGCGCTCTTTGGAGATTCCGAGCATTTTTCCTGCTTTTGCAAGCGTAAACTTCGGAGGATTTTGACCAGCAAACAAACCAAAGCGGTATCGCAGAACTTCTTTTTCGACTTCAGTCAGCTGTGCTTCGTCGCTTCGAACAGCTTCTCGAATCGCACGAAGATGTTCTGGGCTTACCGTTTCCTCGTCATGAGAATGGTGTGGTTCACGGTCAGGGTCAAACTCAAAAGGAACGTTGTCTTTATGTTTGGATTGTTTTCGACCAAATCGGTTGAACGCCGTCGTAAGAGCACGGCAGGCGTACGTAGAAAACTTATACCCAAGTTCACAATTAAATCGGTCAACTGCACGAAGCAGTGCTACATTGCCTTCCGCTACTAGATCGGCGTACTCGCCAGTTGCCCAACTTCGTTTTGCCATTGCAAGAACAAGCGCAAGATTGCATTCCACAATATGATCACGACATTCAACTGAGACGTTGTACCAACGAACAAGAGATTCTATATCCGAATCTTTTGGCTTCTTCGCTTTGCTCACTTTATCTTGCAAAGAGCGCAACTTCATTCGAGCATAGTTGTACTGGCGGAACAAAATTGCTTCCTCTTTGCGAGTTAGAAGTCTCGCATCACCACTTTTAGGAGGGGACGCCCTATCAATCGCTGGACAATACCAAGCAATAGAGAGTCGAGGTACATCCGATGGGATTTCAAAAACTTGTTTCTCTGCGTCTTTTTTAGAAAAGACAGGAGATTCAACAACAATAACCGGCTCTGTGAGCGCTCGGTCAATATGGCCTTTTTCGATTTTCGTTCGACGTCGACGACTTGTGGAGCCACTGCTACGAGTTGCTCGTTTGGATTGCCTTTTTGGTTTTGGCATGATTCAGATGTAACCCCTTGTAAAAAGATATGACCGTAAAAAAAACGCACGGCACCCCTACTACGCACTTAGTAGTGAAATGCGAATCATTTTTTCTATTTTTTTTTACTTTTCTGAAACTTTTTCAGCCGCACAAAAAGTTATCGGACGAATAATCGCATTATGAGCTTATTCTGGCTTATCGCCAGAGAGGTCATAGACCCAAGATTCATTGTCTCGATCCCAAGAAAGAACCTCGCCATCCTTGAAAAATAGCCCAAGTTCTTTGGCCGCTGCCTCTGGACTGTCTGAACCATGAATCAAGTTAAAACTGTTTGAAACACCAAAATCACCGCGAATAGTGCCCGCTGCAGCTTGAGATCCAAATGTTGCGCCCATCATAGAACGGCACATTGCAATTGCTCCAACCCCCTCAAGCGCAATGACAAGCACAGGAGAACTCGTCATAAAACCCACTAAGCCCGCATAAAACGGTTTCTCTTTGTGGTCCGCGTAGTGTGCTCCAGCAAGTTCTTCTGATATTTGCATGAATTTAGCGCCAACAACCTTGAGTCCCTTTTCTTCAAATCGAGTGATGATTTTTCCCATAAGTCCGCGTTGTATTGCGTCTGGTTTCAAGATGATTAATGTTTGTTCCATGCCCATTGTGTGTAATCCTTTGCTTTTCAAAAAGTGTGGGTAAGATTGGCAAGGATACCAAAAATGGCGATTTTTCGCCCCCCTTACGAGTGACTTTCGGTATTCTGCAACGAATCGAGTACGGATACTCGGTACAAACGCGTGATTTCACGCCACGGAAGGCCCCTACTCTTAGCACGCACTATGCCAAAAACTAAAACACCGAAGAAGAAAAAGTCACGCTCAAACGCCACCGCTGAAACAATGGCCGCTGGGCAACGAGATATCTCCGTAAGTGAATTTTTTGCGAAGAACCGCCACCTACTCGGCTTTGACAACCCGCGCAAGGCGATGCTCACCGCAATCAAGGAAGCCGTTGACAACGCTCTTGATGCATGCGAAGAAGGTGGAATCCTTCCTCATATCTATGTTCGCGCGTTACAAATTAGCGAAACTCGTTTCAAGTTAACTATTCGTGACAATGGTCCGGGTATCGTTAGGGCACAAATTGAAAACATTTTCGGCAAACTTTTATACGGCTCCAAATTTCATCGATTAAAAATGTCGCGCGGGCAACAAGGGATTGGTATCTCTGCTGCTGGCATGTACGGATTGATGACAACAGGAAAACCAGTTGTCATTATTTCAAAGACTGGCAAAAAGAAGGCTGCGCATGAAGTTGTTCTCAAAATGGACACTTCAAAAAATAGACCAACCGTAATCAGTGATACCGAACACCCAGAGGACGACTCGCTCTTTGACGATGGACACGGCACGCAAGTCACGATTGAACTTGAAGGCAAGTATCAAAAAGGCCGACAATCCATCGACGAATATCTTGAACAAACTGCGATTGCAAATCCGCACGCAATGATTACCTACGTAACTCCAACAAACGAAACCCTAGAGTTCCCAAGAGCTATCGATGAACTACCCGAAGAACCAAAAGAAATTAAGCCACACCCGAAAGGCATAGAACTTGGAACGCTCATTCAAATGCTAGAGCGCACCGACCAACGCCAACTTGGTGGATTCCTCACAAAAGATTTTTGCAGAGTCGGATCGACCAAGGCAAGAGAAATTACAAAGGGCGCAGGGATGACCGGGCAAACGTGGATTAAAACCGTTGGGCACGCAGAAGCGGAGAAACTCTACGACTCCATACAAAAGACACGCATTATTGCACCAAACACTGATTGTCTTGTCCCAATTGGTTCCAAGGCACTGCTTGCTGGCTTACTTAAAGAAGTCAAGGCGGAGTTCTTCGCCGCATCTACTAGACCACCAAATGTCTATCGCGGGAACCCCTTCCAAATTGAAGTTGCAATCGGATACGGCGGCGGACTTGGGAGAGATGACAACGCAAAGGTGTTGCGGTTTGCAAATCGAGTTCCGCTTCTGTACTCTCAATCAAGCTGCTGTTCATTCAAAGCAGTCGCGGAAACTTCATGGAAAAACTATGGTTTAACTCAACCGCGTAACTCTATTCCGTCAGGCCCACTCGTCGTGATGGTCCACATGGTAAGTGTTTGGGTTCCGTTCACAAGCGAGTCAAAAGAAGCTATTGCGGACTACGATGAAATTCGCAAGGAAATGAAACTTGCACTACAAGAGTGTGGACGGAAACTAGGAACGTATCTTAGAAGACGAAAACGTATGGCACGCGAATCGGAACGTCGCAGTGTGTTCGAGCGATATATTGGGGAGATTTCCCGTTGTTGCAATTCGATTGTCGGCGCCGACACCGACAAACTATATAAAGCGCTCTTGAAACAAGCCAAGCGAAGAACCGATGAAGCCGATGCTCAACTTGACGATGAAGGCAGGGTTCTTGATGACAACGGTCGTCTTGGCAAAGATGAAGGTGTCATCATTGTGGATGAATTACAAGATATTCCTGAACAAGAAGAATCTCTGTTTGGAACAACTACGAAAAAAAAGAAACGCAAAACAACAAAGAAAAAAAATAAAACTACTCGTAAGCGGGGCAAAAAGTAATGGCTAAGAAGAAAACAACGAAAAAGAAAACTTCAAAAAAAGTGTCTGTAAAAACAGCAAGAAAAAAAACAAGCAAACGAGTTGTTGACAAAAAACGAGATGCTCTAACCATTAAGAAAATCGAATCGCTTACAACATCCGTTGTTAAAAACAGTTTGGCGCAAAAAGAACCCACATTTGAAATTCCGATACGCTCGGTTTCAAACATGAAATACAACAAGAAAAAACGCATTCTTGAAATGGGTTCAAATACCCAAACTAGAAGTTTATTTAATCTTGGACAATCTCGAAAGTTTATGCAATCGCTCTTGCTTGCCAAAGGATGCAAAGATCTTATCCAAGCAGAAAAAACTCTCAGTTTGCGGGGAATGTATTACATGGGATTGCATACCATTCCCGGAACCAAAGAAAAGACGTTCAACGATCAGGGCGAATCCGATGGCATATTGGAAGACCTAGAAGTCTCTCTCGATGGGCTTCGCGAAGAATTGCATGTGTTTGCAAAAAAACGCGGAACAATGGTCGGCAATATAACCGTT
>PVBE010511561.1_pt1 | contig 15595 bp, 11 predicted proteins | sample 1631181 | NCBI WGS metagenome assembly PVBE01 (sample SAMN08397723, study PRJNA350692) | Marine metagenome, whole genome shotgun sequencing project. | isolation source: water | place: Pacific Ocean | collected 2012-04 | reverse complement strand
TGAAGGATTCAACAACAAACTAAAACTGATCACCAGAAAATCCTACGGATTTCGTACCCAAGAAGCCTACGAGACCGCGCTCTATCACAATCTCGGCGCGCTCCCGGAACCCAACTTCACCCACAGATTCTTCTAACGAAGTGATTTTTTGTAGCGCCTTTAGCTCTTGTACGGCACGATCGCCTTGCATATGGCCGTAGACAATTTTGACAGCTTTGGCCAATCCACCCGGCGCAGTGGCGCGCCACACTTCGCCGAACCCTCCAGCACCTAATCGTTCTCCCAACAGATAGCCGGGTATCGGCTCGCGAAGATCGATTGTTTGTACGTCCTTGGGGAGGGTTTCCATAAGGTCACTCGTTCGCGACAGGGGCCGGCACGCTGCTGGATTTACTACTTCAAGACCATCGTGAAGTAACAGCCAACAACTCGGTTCAGGTATTCGGTCTGCATTTCAAAAGGGAGACCGTGGTAGGTGCAAAAGCTCCGCAGCTGCTTGAGCAAGTCACGGGGATGGCAACGCCGCATAGCTCTTCCATTCGGTCGGTAATGCGTCGCCAGCAACTGCTCGACGACCTGATGCTGATAGGTGCATCCGGATTCCACCGCGTACAACTGAAAAAGCTCGTGAAACTCCTCTTCGCTGGGATTGCCGATTTCGATTTTGTATGGAATCCGTCGCAAGAACGCTTCGTCAACAAGCTCGGATGGCTCCAAGTTCGTCGAGAACAAGATCAGCTGTTCGAACGGCACTTGGAATTTCTTTCCTGAAGACAATGTGAGATAATCATGACCGTTCTCCAGGGGTACAATCCAACGATTAAGCAGTTCGCTGGGGGCGATTCTCTGGCGGCCAAAATCGTCAATTACCAGGCAACCGCAATTGCTTTTGACCTGCAATGGAGCCTCACTTACTCGACTGTGGGGATCGTGGCGAATTTCCAAGTTGTCCATGGTCAGCTCGCCGCCGACGACGACAGTCGGCCGTTGAATCCGCACCCAACGACGATCAAAATCATGTGTCTTGATCAGTCCTCGCGAATCGACGCCTACCTCATGGTGGTACGAAGGATCGTAGACCTTAATGATCTCGCCATGTTCGATCAGTGCGTGTGGGACCCAAACCTCCTGTCCGAAACACTGAGTGATTCGGTGGGCCAATGTCGACTTGCCATTGCCGGGCTCGCCGAACAAGAACATGCCGGCACCAGAATTGACTGCCGGCCCGAGTTGGTCGAGCAGTTCCTCTTCGACCGTAATACCCTTGAATGCGGCAGCCAACTTTTCTCGCCTTGGCGATTCCGCAGCGATCGACTGCGCTTCGACGGAGATCACGTAGTCCATCAGCGGGACGGGGGCCGGCCCAATATACGAACAGGCGCGAAGCGCTCGTTGTGCTGCGGCGTTTCCTTGGTCGGTCAGGGCATAATAATAATCGTTGAAAGCTGCCGAACCCGCGTGCACCAACAGTTGCCGCGTGCGCAACGACTGAATGACATCTTCCAACAGTCCGAACGGCAGGCAGATCTGATCGGCCAACCTGCGCCCGCTGCATGTGCCCACCGAAGCGAGCACTTTGATAAGCAGTGACTCGACGAATGGAGTCGGCAACCCCGTCTCTGCCAGCGCCCTCGGCTGAGTCGGCAGGAACGTCTCATCTGAAAGCAATGAGGCCAGCAAATCGCCTTCTAATTCAATTGTTTCAGTGGTCATTTGCTCAATCACCGTTTCTGAAATGGTGAATCGCAAGACTGCGCATGCATTTCTTAAGCGTTTGGCTTCACCGTATATTCAGGTCCGCTGCCAATGCGCAGCCTCACTCTTCGCAAAGGTACCTCACGAAACCCCATAGAATCGACGTGCCACTCGGCACGACGCACAATCGTTAGAACAGCCATCATCGGACCGCTCGTCTCTGGTCGCGACTATTGCCGGACTGTGCGGGATGCCAGCGTAGGTGCCGAATACCGCCGGTTGTTTCGTACTGGACCAGCAGAATCGCCAGGATTTCTGGCGGCAAATCTCGGACGACGTGATGTCGTGAAGCAACAGACAGCGTTTTGTGGGGTAAGTTTGGGGAAAGACCAAGAGATCCGGAGCATGGAAATGGAAGTGCTGCCTGCAAACGAGACTGCCATCGCGGCTGAGGGCGATGCGTCAGCTTGGTTCCTGGCCGGGAATATCGGGGCGGGAGCTGAGACGACGCACGTCGCAATCACGGCGTTGCCGTTTCTGATTGGACGCAAGCCTGAAGCGTCGCTTTGCTTGCCGTTTCGGACCGTTTCCGGTTCCCATGCGGAGATCCGCAGCGATTCAGAAGGACTGATTCTACGGGACCTATCCAGCACCAACGGCACGTTCGTCAACGGGTGCCGGCTAGAATCGGAAGTCCGCCTGGAGTTTGACGACCTGATTCAGTTTGCCGATATTCCTGTTCGAGTTCGACGGCAATGTGCTGAAACTGGCTCGCATACGTTGGCCGAAGACGTCTACGATCAGGCGATTGCTTTGGTGCATTTCGACAAACTCATGTCAGAACGACAGGTCACACCTTTCTACCAACCGGTCGTTGATGTCGCCACGCGCGAACTAGTGGGTTACGAAGTCCTGGGGCGGGGCCGGTTAGCCGGGGTCACCACGCCTGCCGACATGTTCCGCGCCGCCGCCAAATTGAATTTGGAGGTCCAGCTTAGCCGGATGTTGCGTTGGGAGGGGATCCTACAAAGCGCGGCTTTCCCTAACGAGCCACATCTGTTTGTTAACACGCACCCAGGGGAACTTGCCGAACCGGGTCTTGCCGAATCCCTGCAAGCAGTCCGCGAAGCCAACCCAACTCGGCGATTCACTCTCGAGATTCACGAGGGGGCGGTGACAGACGAATGCATTATGACCAAATTGCGAGCGTGTCTGGACGATCTCGACATCTCCATGGCCTACGACGATTTTGGTGCGGGCAGGGCCCGACTCGCCGAACTCGTCAGGGTTCGTCCCGAATTTCTGAAATTTGATATCTCGTTGATTCATGACATTCACATTGCTAACGAACAACATCAGCAATTCGTTGCCACACTCGTCAAGATGGTTAGCGATTTGGGTATCATCCCGTTGGCTGAAGGCGTGGAATGCGAAGAAGAAAGTGACACCTGTCTTCAGCTTGGCTTTCAGCTTGGGCAAGGGTACTACTACGGTCGACCAGCGGGCGCACCACAATACCACGGTCGAGCCGAACGTGCTGAACAAACGAACCTGTGACAAGCTCGGAATCAGCCTTCCGCCAACTCGGCCAACGCCGCATCATCCACACTGAAATTGGCGGACACGTTTTGCACGTCGTCATGATCGTCGAGCGCTTCTAGCAACTTGAAGACTTTGCGAGCAGCGTCTGCATCCAGCTCGACGGTGTTGTTCGGAATACGGGTTACTTCTTTGGTTTCCGGATTCAACTCCGCGGCCGCAAGCGCTTCCACGACGGCCGTGTATGCGTCAGGGTCGCACAGGACCTCAATCTTGTCGCCTTCCGTGCGAACATCATCCGCACCTGCCTCCAGCGCGACTTCCATCAACTGTTCTTCGTCCGCATCCTCCGTTGCAAATACGAACAGCCCCTTCCGCTCGAACAAATAAGCAACACAGTTGGTCGGGCCCAGTTTTCCACCGTTGACTTCAAACAATTTGCGCACTTCCGGAGCCGTACGATTGCGGTTGTCCGTCATAATGTCACACATAATCGCAACACCATTAGGTCCGTACCCCTCGTAGAGGATTTCTTCGACATCGCCTCCCGCCAGTTCACCGGTTCCTTTCTTAATGGCCCGCGCAATCGTGTCGTTGGGCATGTTCGCGGCCTTCGCGTCGGAAACCGCCAGCCGCAATCGAATGTTCGCTTCAGGATCCCCTCCGCCCATTTTGGCGGCGATGATTATCGCCTTTGAAATCTTGCTCCAAAGCTTGCCACGTTTGTTATCAATGACCGCTTTCTTGTGCTTGATTCCGGCCCAATGAGAATGTCCTGCCATGCTGCAATATCCTCGCTTTTTCTCAATCCTTGGTGTGTTTGTTGATCTTCGCTTCAATCGCGGGCAGGCTATCGACGTGATCCGCTTTGCGCAAGGCGGACAGAGCTTTTTGCCAGGCGGCAACCGCCCGATCAGGCTGATTTTCGTTCAAATGCGCATCACCCAAGTGGTCCAGAATGACGCCGTCCGGTTCGTCACCAGCGGTTGCGATCTTCAATTCTCTGATGGCGTCGGCAAACCGCCCGAGACGATAATATACCCAGCCCAGGCTGTCACGGTAGGCAACATTTTCCGGTTCAGCCTCCACTGCTTTCTTGATCATCACCAACGCACGGTGGAGGTGTTTTCCTTGGTCCGCCCACAAGTACCCCAGGTCGTTCTTCGCGCCAATGTCCTCTGGAAACTCGTCAAGCACCTGTGCCAGCCATTCCTCTGCCTGAGGTAGCTGCTTACGCTCGACGGCCATGTTCGACAGGATCAGTCGTGCGTCGCGAATGACATCTCGTACGTCTGGCGCATCGTAGTTCGGTTCATACTTTTCGATCAACTCCAGGTAGAGACGCTCGGCCCGTTCATGCTGTTTCGCTTGGTAGAGAATCCATGGCTTGCGGCTGGCGAATCGCGGAGACTCACTGCGCAATTCAGCGGCCCGCGTGGCTGCAACCAACGCCGCCTCCGTATCGCCGGCGAATTGCAACGCACCGGCGAGATAAAACTGTAGTCTACTTGCTGCCTTCTCGTCAGGGTCCTCGTCCAGCGCCGCCTGAAACAACCGCGCAGCGCGTTGGGCGTCCTCGGCAACAAAAACCGCGAGGCCCAACTGTTCCAGGACTTGGGCTTTTTCGTCGCCCGCCACGTTGGCGGCAATACTTGCGAACGCATCGAACTGATCCAGTTGTTTCGTCTCGATCGCCAAGTGTGCGGCGGCTGAGGCCGTTGCATGACGGACTTTCGCCGATGCATTCTTGCATTTGTCGCGAGCATGGTCGAGCAATTGCTTGACCAACTCTTGGTTTTCAATTGTCCGTGCAAGTTCATCCGCCAGCACATCCAACGACTCCGTCCTCGCGGCCACTTGCTCGATGATCCCCAACAGGCTCATTACGTTCTGTTGGCGTCGATAGATCTCCGCCAGGCCAATGTATGCATCGGCCGTCGGCTGCCGTTTTAGCAAGTCGACATACAACCCCTGGGCTTCTTCCAAGTCGTCCCTCTCCAACAGCTCGCCTGCCCAAAAATAGCCTAGCGGCAAATTCTCTGAATCGGCCTCGTGACGCCGGCGCAGTTCCATCAGAAATGCTGATTCCGCATCGGCGGCGTCCGCGTGTTCGGATTTACAGACCTTCCGCAGGACACGATAAGGTTCAACACCACCGGCGGTGGATTTGGAATCGAGATACCGGTCGAGCAGCTCGCGGGCTTCCTGGAATGCGCCTTTATGTACGGCAATATTGGCAAGGTGAAAGTCCAGTTGCGGTGGATTCGCTTCGAATGAATCCGCTTTCCGAAACATCACCGCCGCCTCGTCCAACTGCTCGTCTTTCAAAAAGCTGGCTGCAATCAGACTGTAAAGGGCGTGCGGTTTGGGCAACAATGCGTTACGTTGTTGATCGGTCAAAACTTGCGTGTCGTCGAGCGCATCACGGACCACGGAAAACATCTGGGCGGCGTTCTTGAAGTCTTCGTTCAAGAAGTACAGACGCCCCATTTCGATGCGGACCGCGACTGATTGTGGAGTGACTTTTTCTTCCCGCTGTAGCTCGACCGCATTTTCATACATCCGCAGGGCGCGGGCCGCGTCATTTTGTTGGGCGAGCAATCCGCCCAGTTGAATGAGCAGCCTCGCGTTTCGCGGACGTCGTTCGGCCGACAAGACGGCGTACCTGGCGGCCTGTTCGTTGCGCCCCAATTCGCTGGCCACAGCGACAACCTGATCCAACAACGCAACTCGTTCGGGATTGAATCGCCAAGCGCGTTGAAAATGCCTCAGCGCCAGCGCCTCATTTTGACGCTGCAGACACAACCTCGCTTGGGCGAAATGGGCACCCGATGTCAACAAGTCCTCCTCTGCCTCCGTACGAGCATGACGTGGCTTCAGAAGTTCAGGGACATCTTCGGTAATCGTTCGATCTTGTGGGGGCTCAGCGGAAACTGCCGACGCCGCTGCCATCGCGCCCAGCGCTGACGACAGCAGAACCCCAACCACCAGATGCCGGTTCACAATCAAAGGCCGGTACGATCGCATCGGAACAGGGACAATCCGGACCATTCTGTATTCACCTTAAGCGTTTTCGACGAAGAGCGGACCACGACCGACAACCACCCCAAGTCTAACAAAGATAAATCTCTGGCACCAAGGCAGAACGCATGAGCTTGGCTTGTGTCAAGCAATAAATGAAAGTTAAGGCAGTCTGTCGCGGCAAGCCATAACGAGTTTTCGGCGGGCGGGACGTGCCCCGCCGTCAGTTGCGAGACCGTCTTCCGAGGCCTTTGTGAGTCACCGCGCGAAGGGGAGCAGGCAAACTCCGCTTAGCGAGGCTTCTTCTTCTTCAGAGCCTTGCTCGTAGAGGCCTTCTTCTTTGCCGGTGTGGCAGCTTTCTTAGCGACTTTCTTCTTCTTTTTAGCTGCAGAGGCACTCGCCTTGGCCGGTGCTTTCTTGGCGGTCCCCGAGGACTTTTTCGTTACCGACTTTGATTTCTTTGCGGGCCGTTTCGGTAGACGTTCCTTCGCATCTGGCGTAATCTCCAAGAAGATCGCTCGAACGTTGTTGGAAAATGGCGACTTTCTGAAATCGACGCCCACCTGATGAAGCAACGAAGCAAACTCTACACCTTTGCTTTTTGGGATAGCGCGTTCTAAACCGGGAGTGCGCCTTTTCTTCGCTTCGGCTTCGGTCACGACCCCCAGCACATAGAATGCTTGTAATGCACCTTCGTTCACCGGAATCGAATGGCCCGCCAAGGCGTTTTGTGTGAGGTAGCTGATAGAAAATGGGGTGACTCCCTTCAACCGTTCGAACTCCTTGACTGCCTTTCCCAGATTTTGTTTTTTGTAAAAGTCTAGATCGAAGGAATAGTGCGTTTCGAACACACTTTGCAAAGTTGCCTTGAGTCGCCTCGCGGAGTCAGAAGGGTCCAACAGCCCAGACATTGCCGAGGCAAGTTCTCGAGTGGTCGTAACGCGAATTTCATTCCAATCGAAGTAACTCTCCAAGAGCTTGGCAAAGACGTCGTCCGCGTCCTGGTGAAGTGAATTCTCCAGGCAGCAAGCATAGAGCAAGTGCTCGAGCACCGTACGTTCCGACTGCGGTTGCACCGGTCTATAGTGCTTCTTCAGGACTTTGTGAGTTTTTGAAATCAGTGCTGCGCGATTAGGTACATTCATGCGTGGTCAGTCCGTATCCGTCGGGTCGATTGGTTGCGTCTGTTCCGCCTCGTCCGGCTCCGCGGGAAGAACTTCTTCGAGAATTCGGCTGACTTCGAGCGAGTTCTTGATCCCTTGATCGAGAATGAAGATGAGCCGAGGCGTGTATCGAGTGTCAATGCGTTGAGCTACTTTTTGTTGCAGAAACCCACTCGCGCTCTGTAAACCTCGCAGGCTAAGATCCTGCTGGGTTTTGTCCCCCATCACCGACACATGCACCTTGGCTTGGCGCATGTCGCCTGCCATTTCCACGTACGTCACGGTGACATTGCGAATTCGCGGATCTCGCAATTCCGTCAGGATGGCCATACTGACTACCTCACGAACCGCTTCGGCCGCCTTTAATACGCGTCGGGAACTCATGATTGCTTCAACAATAGAGCGGAGATGACTTCACCTGGAACAGGTTTGGCAAGCCGTTGTGTCGTGCCAAGGTCGTGTCACCAGGTCGCAAGGTACTAGGCAGAAAATCAAAGTGTGCGGGCGACTTCTTCGATCTTGTACGCCTCCAGAATATCGTCCTGCTTAATATCGTTGAAGCCAGCGAGTTTGATCCCGCACTCCAGCCCGCGCAAGACTTCTTTGGCATCTTCCTTTTCACGGCGCAACGAGTCCAAGGGATAATCGCCGATCGTACGGTTGTCGCGATTAACTCGAATCCGGCAGCCCCGTTGGATCGAGCCTTGCGCCACATAACAGCCCGCAATGGCTATCACACGACCGATCGGAAAAACGGCTTTGACCAACGCACGCCCTAATTCAACAATTCGCTCTTCGGGCTTCAACTTGCCTTCCAGCATCGCCCTCAGGTCATCGGTCAATTTGTAAATGACGTCATACCGGCGAATTTCTATCTTCCGATCATCCGCCAGCATTCGCGCGGCTTCGTCGGGAATGACATTGAAGCCGGCGATGACGGCATTCGAAGCGTTGGCCAACTGGACATCACCCACGGTGATACCACCCACCGAAGCTTGCAAGACCTTGACTTGGACCTCCGGATGCTCCAGCTTCTCCAGTTCTTTCATGATCGCTTCGATCGAACCTTGAACGTCGGCACGAACGATGAGATTCAATGTGGAGACTTCATCGGTTTTGCCTAGCTGGCCGTCGGCAAGCAGTTCTTGGAAACGCTCAAACGAGATTTTTGTCGTTTGACCACTGAGTCCTTGAGCATGACTCCGGGTCGCTCGAGTAGCCGCGATTTGGCGAGCCACCGAAACATCTTCCAAGGTCTGAAATTGGTCGCCAGCCTGTGGAGTCACGTCCAGGCCTGTCACATTCACGGGCATCGATGGCCCTGCTTCGGTCACTTTGACAGTCGGCTGCAACGTGTCGTACATCGCCTTGACCCGTCCGTGTGCGCCACCACAGACAATCACATCGCCAACCCTCAGAGTACCCACCCTGACGATCAATTTTGCGATCACACCGCGTCCTGGCTCTTGTTCTGCTTCCAGGCAAACGCCTTGGGCCAGTCGCTCCGGGTTGGCCGTGTACTCGTGCAATTCCGCGATCGTCAGCAGTGTTTCCAGCAGTTCTTCTATGCCTTCGCCCGTAATCGCACTCGTTTTGACGACTTCCACATCTCCACCCCACTCACTGGGAAGTAACTCGCGAGCGGCCAATTGCTGATACGCCTGATTCACGTCTGCACCGGGCAGATCGATCTTGTTCAGCGCTACCACAATTGGCACATCGGCGGCTTTCGCGTGGCTGATAGCCTCTTCGGTTTGCGGCATCACACCGTCATCGGCCGCCACGACCAACACGGCGATATCCGTGACGTTGGCCCCGCGGGCTCGCATTTCGGTGAACGCCTCGTGGCCAGGCGTATCGACAAATGCAATCGGCCGGCCATTATTGGGAACTTGGTAGGCCCGAATGTGCTGCGTAATCCCACCGGCCTCGCCGGATACGACATCGATCCCAATAATCTTGTCCAACAGTGACGTTTTGCCGTGATCGACATGTCCCAAGAACGTGACAATGGGTGGACGGGCTTGTAAGGCACCAGGATCGTCTTCGTGTGCTTCGAGCTGCGAGATCATCACGTCTTCGAGCGTTTCCTTCTGCTTGAATTCAAGTTCGACGCCCAATTCACCAGCGACCAATTCGACGTACTCGTCGTCGATCTGTGAATTAATCGTGGCCATCACACCCAACCCCATCAGAGAGCGCTGGACTTGTGCGGAGGCAACGCCGGCTGCCTCGGAAAACGAACGGACAGTGCAGGGCAATTCCAACGCGACTTTTCCCTTGCGTGGTGCCGCGGTATTGGTGCCCTTGCGAGTCAACGTCCGACGCCGCCGGGGACGATGCTCTTCGTCGTCGCGACGTCCTGTGGATCGCCCTGGTGAGCGTGTCTTGCGTGCCTTTTGACGATCCGCGCGGGCGCTGGCCATTCCTGCCAAGCCATCGCCGGTTTTCGCCGATCCGCGGCGTCCCCCTTTGCCCGTCCCTTTGCTCTCCCCAGGCACATCTTGCGGGCTGACAAATTTGGGCCCCGAAGGCGGCGACTTGCCGCCCGATGGCACCTTGCTAGGGGACGTGGCCTTTTCCACCGATTTTCTGAGATGCTCAAGCGGCGCGCGAACTCCCTTTTTGTGTCCCGTAATCGCGTCTTTAGGAAGGCGAATCTCCGGCTTTTGGGCTACCGGCTCGCTCGTAGTCGCTTGCGTTGTTGGCTGTTTGAGCTCTGGCATCTTGGCCAGGCTGATGATTGGTGCCCTCCGCTTCTTGGGCTTCGGTGGTTCGGTCGGCGCGTCCGCGGTGGGCTCTTTCTTCGGCTCGCTCGGAGGCGACCCAATGACTTTAACCTTGCCCGTTCCAACCGGCGCAATGTAGTCATCCCGAGTGTATTCCTTTTTCTCAGGCTTGACCGGCACGGCCTTCTTGGCAACAGCCTTACCGATGCCACGGCTGACGGTAGGGCTCGGCCGGACAGGAGCACCCTTGTTAGGCAAGGCGGGGGTGGCCGCAGCAGCTTTGTCAGCGCCGGCAATGTAGGCCTTAACTTTTTCTAGCTCTGTGTCATCCAAGCTGGCGAGCGCAGAACCCTTGCCGGTAACCCCTGCTCTTGCACAGGTATCGACAAGGTCCTTACTGTCAACCTTGAGCTCTTTCGCTAACGCATAAATCCGAATGGGCACGTTCTTGTTCTTCCTTTTCATTAGTGCGGAACTGAGTGACGGGATACGTTCCGCAAACTCCCGCTACGATGAATTGTTACATCTCGGTGCTCTCCTTTTCTTCTGCCTGTGGTCCTCCTCCATCGACGGCTAATTCTTCACCCTTCACGGCTACAGGTGTTTCTGCGACGACCGCGTCATCTGCCACGTCGCCAACGGCCGCTTCCTCTGTGGCCGCTTCCTCTGTGGCTGCTTCCTCTGTGGCTGCTTCCTCTGTGGCTGCTTCCTCTGTGGCTGCTTCCTCTGTGGCCGCTTCCTCTGTGGCCGCTTCCTCTGTGGCTGCTTCCTCCGTGGCTGCTTCCTCCGTGGCTGCTTCCTCTGTGGCTGCTTCCTCTGTGGCTGCTTCTTCCGTGGTTGCTTCTTCGCCAGCCGGGGTCTCGCCACGCGCAGCCGCCTCCCGAGCCGCTTGCTCGGCAGCTCTTTCGGCGGCCTTTTGTTGACGCCTTTCTTCGGCTGCGGCACGTTCAGCCGCTTCTGCTTTATTCTCTGCCTCGGTGACGATCGCGTTCACTTGATCTTCCGTCATACCTCCCATTTCCATCATGGCGTCGGGCTCAATGACAGACAGGTCGTCGTACGACAGATAGCCTTGCTCGACAAGCTGCTGCGCCAGATCTTCGGTCATGCCGTCCAATTCTGCAAAGCCGGCGACGGCCCGCTCGATCTGATCTTCGAGTTCGTTTGCTGTCATGATTTCGATGTCCCACCCGCTGAGTTTGCTCGCGAGTCGCACATTTTGACCTCGCCGACCGATGGCCAGCGAAAGCTGATCTTCTCGCACCAACACGATGGCGCGACCAATCATGTCGCACAACAGCACCTGTTCGACTTCGGCGGGTTGGAGAGCGTTTGGAATCAAGACTTCGGGATCGTCACTCCAACGGACAATGTCGATCCGCTCGCCGGACAATTCATCCACGATGTTCTTGATCCGATTGCCACGCACGCCAACACACGCACCGACGCAATCAATTCGTTGATCAGAACTGCTCACAGCAACCTTGCTGCGATAGCCTGGTTCACGTGCCAACTCGTTGATGGTAATCACGCCATCGGAGACTTCAGGAATCTCCTGCTCGAACAACCGTCTAACCAAATTGGGGTGTTTCCGACTGAGCACGACCTTGACGCGATTGCCTTGCGGTTTGACCTCGTAAACGATCGCCCGCACGCGTTCGTTGGGATGATGCGATTCGCCTTGAATCTGTTCGCTGCGGGGCAGTATCGCCTCGACGCCCGACAGCGCCACGGTCGTGGCTCCGCCATCACTTCGCTGCACAATACCGGAAACCATCGAGCTGATTTGCTCTTTGTACTCTTCGATCAGCGCGTCGCGTTCCGCCTCACGAATCTTCTGAATGATCACCTGTTTGGCTGTCTGTGCGCCGATCCGCCCGATCACCTCGGTGTCGAGTTCCACGCCATCGCAGACGCCAGTGAATCCGCACGTCTCGCGGTCGATCGTGATCGCGATATCAGACTCTTCGCCGTACTGCTTACGAGCTGCCGAAGTCAACGCCGCTTCGATCGCCTGGAAGACGATTTCCGGGTCAATGTTTTTATCACGATGCAACGAATCGACGATTCGTAGCACTTCATTCGGATTCATGCTCTATCGCTTTCCATCCTGGGTCGATCGATGCTTGCGGGCGACGATCGAGGGTTGTTGGAATTCCTATTGGGATCTCTCTTGCGGGACAACTGACGTCGTTCCCACGCAACTTGGCGGCGTTATTATGTCAGGCGTCCCTCCGTCTGGTCGTCAAATAAGTGCACCCGCGACGAAACCATGGCCACCTCGACAAGATCGCCTGGTTGGATGCCGGTGCGGGGATTTGTTTTGCATACCAAGGTGTGATCAGGGGCATCGTCAGCCAAGTGAGACGGGGGCGCCTCCCTTTCTTTGCGTGGTTGTGTTACCACGTGAACGAATGCCGTATCGCCCACCGATTCGACCATTGCAACCCGCCCGCGTACGGAGGGGCTGTGATCTGTCTGAACGTCGGCTAAGGCCATCGGTTCACTCGCGCTCCCATCAGACTTGGGCCCAGTAATCGTGACATCTTCCGGACGAATTCCCAAAGTCACTTTCTCGCACGGCAGGTTGTTGGCAGCGATGTTCCGCAGTCGTTCGCAAGGCAGCGAAATCGTGATGTGGTCGTTAAAAAACACCACACGCTCATCCGCACGCCGCAACCCGCCAGCGATTAAATTCATCGGTGGTGAGCCCACGAAGCCCGCAACAAACAAGTTCTTTGGTCGGTCGTAAATCTCGGTTGGTGTCCCTAACTGTTGCAAACTCCCAGCATTCATCACGGCGATCCGCTGGCCCAAGGTGAGCGCTTCGGTTTGATCGTGGGTGACGTAGATCATGGTTGTTTGCAAGTGTTGATGAAGTCGTTTCAATTCGCGTCGTGTTTCCAATCGCAACTTTGCGTCAAGGTTGGACAATGGCTCATCAAACAAAAAAACCGCCGGTTGGCGGACCATTGCCCTTCCCAGGGCCACGCGTTGACGTTCGCCTCCGGACAACTGCCGGGGCATCCGATCAAGCAAATGCTCGATCCTCAACGCTTTCGCCGTTTCCTCTACCTGTTGCCGGATTCCGTTTCGCTTCTCCGCCAACAAGTTCGCTTCAGCCGAGTTCATCAACCGAAGCCACGTCCGTGCCAGCCAACCACCTCCATACCGTAGCGTTAAACCAAACGCCAAGTTCTTGTACACCGACATATGCGGGTACAACGCATAGTTTTGGAACACCATGGCGATGTCCCGGTCCTTCGGTGGTATGTGGTTGACCACATGTCCATCGATTCGAATCTCTCCAGTCGTGCAATCTTCCAATCCCGCAATCAATCGCAAGGATGTACTCTTGCCGCACCCGCTGGGCCCGAGCAAAACTAAAAACTCGCGATCCGCGATCTCCAGATCCAAGCGATCGACGGCAACAACATCATCGGAGAAGGCTTTCGAGACGTCGTCAAAAGTAACGCTCGCCATGCCTTCCCGATCACCGCAGCGCGAACCTCGCACGTCACCGAGCGGGCGTCGCAACGTCCAAATCGCTCGAAACCCGGAAAGTCACACAACTTAGTGGGATTCTGAAGCTGGTTAGGATACCGCTCGCTCCAGAGGGTGTCAACCGAGGACACCACAAAGTTCGCGTACGACCGGGTTTGCGCACGATTCTCCGGGACGGTCCTGCTTGATGTTTGGCTGCCTCAATTCCCCAAGATCAACATCGCCGACTTACTCGGAAAACCGCCCAACGGCGAGTGCCGAGGCCTGCCCTTGGGGGGACACATTGACGTTGAGGAAGCAGTCGCCCGGCGGGTCGTCCGCACGTGACGCTTGGATCGGACAATCCGGATCGGGTGTCTCGTAATTCAGGATTGGGAACAATGCGCTCCTGGCGATGGCCGTCAAACTGGCGATCAATTCAATCATTCCACTGCCGGCACCCAGATTGCCGAAGTAACTCTTTGGTGCCATCACGGGAACCCGCCGATCACCAAACAACCGGTGAATTGCTTGGGCTTCCGCAGCATCACAGGCTCGTGTTCCCAAACCGTGAGCATTAATGTGGCCAACTTTGTCTGGTGTCAAACTGGCAGTCCGAAAGGACTGTTGCAGGACATTTTCGATCGCTTTGCCACAATCAGCGACACTTTCCCGGTTGGCCACGGTGGAAGAGCCGTAGCCGACGATTTCGCCAAGGACCGTCGCACCGCGCGCTTGAGCATGTCCCAATTCCTCTACAACGATTGCCCCGGCACCTTCGCCGACGACAGCGCCCGTCCGATTCAGGTCAAACGGTCGACATAACTTCGCAGGATCCTCGCCATTAGTCGCCAGCTCTCCCTGGATCATGACATGGACCGTGCGGAGTGGATTTACTCGTGAACCCGTTGCGCCTACGACCATAGCGTCAGCGGCACCTCGCTTGATCGTCGTAAATGCTTCACTACAAGCAAGATTCGCCGATGCCTCGCGGAGTGTGATCGAATTGTTCGGCCCACGTAGATCGTTGTAGATGGCAACGTGACTGGCAGGCATGTTGGGCAGGTACTTGAGGAGCCACAAGGGGGTGATGCGAGGCAATCCGTCTTCGGCCCAACGGCTGAAGTCGAATTGCTTCTGATCGTCCAAACAGTGACGCACACCTTCGACGAATTCGTCGGGCATTGTCACCATATAGTCGGCCCCAAACATGACGCCGGTTCGATCCGGGTCGCAGTCGGCAAGCAGGCTGGAGGCAGCAATCGCTTTCTGTGCTGCGGCGACCCCCATCTGAACCTCGCGGCACATCACTTTCAGCCCTTTGCGGATCGTCCGTTTTTGAGGCGACTCGAGCGGGCCGAAATCGTCAATGTGTCCCGAGAAATCCCAAGCTTCGGCACCGTAAGGGGTTGGCAGATAATCCGTTGCGACGCGTGTCATTTTCGCGACACCACTACGCTGACTTAAAAATGCATCCCACAGTGTCTCGGGGTCACCGCCCAGCGGGCTAACCAGACCAACACCAGTGATCACAACACGACGCGGGGGAGAAGCAGGCATAGCTTTGACAGGAACCTGTGGGTGGTCGGTTCGCAGAGAAGGTGAAAGACGCTACGCATCAACGAGTAACTATCGTAAATGATAGCCCGGGTACTGGGTAACCGTCGAGAGCGTCGCTGGCCGTGAGGCGAATGAGAAGCGGCCTCCCACAGACTTTTTCGTGTTCGACTACGAGAAAAAGCCGGCAGCGCGTCCCTTCTCTCCTCGGGGAGAAGGATAGGATGAGGGGGCGAACTGCCAAATGAAACTTGCCACCCCTCATCCGGCCTTCGGCCACCTTCTCCCGCTTGCAGACTTTCCGACTTTTGTTGACGAGGCAAAAAAGTGGCCTCACGACGATTGGGCGATTTCGGTAATAAACTGGTTTTGGAGTAACCACCGAACCCAAACGAAGGAGGCCAATCT
>PVBE012320175.1_pt1 | contig 15598 bp, 8 predicted proteins | sample 1631181 | NCBI WGS metagenome assembly PVBE01 (sample SAMN08397723, study PRJNA350692) | Marine metagenome, whole genome shotgun sequencing project. | isolation source: water | place: Pacific Ocean | collected 2012-04 | reverse complement strand
CCTTACTCTGGCGCCTTAGACCGCTCGGCAACACTTCCTACAATGTTGCCCTCGGTGAGAATCGAACTCACGATCTCTTCATTACTAATGAAGCGCAGTGCCACTGTGCTACGAGGGCTTTTATTTATTAAAAACAATAAACTTTATATTAATTTCATATATATAATTTTAATATTTTAAACGAATAAAAATTTAATGTAAAAATAATCGGTTTCCAGTAAAATACATTACTATTTCATTTTTATTACAACAATCTATTACTTCATTATCAGCTATACTTCCACCTGGTTGAACTATAGCTTTTACACCATATTTTTTTGCTGTTTCAATATTATCACTAAAAGGGAAAAAAGCATCACTCGCTAATGAAAATAATTGTTTTTCCATAGGTTTTATATTCATTCGTGCTAATTCAACACACATATTTACTCTTTCTTGTCTTTTAGCATTAGTAATATTAGAAAATTTCCAATCTTTATCTAAATCTATAGTTAATCTATTCCACCACATTGTAGCTTTTTCTCCTGCTAATCGTACACAATCAACTCTATTTTGTTGTCCTGCACCCACACCAATTACTTGTCCTTCATAAGCATATACTATACTATTTGATGGTGTATATTTAAGAGTTATATTTGCTAAAATTAAATCATTTATTAAATTACTATTATTCTCTTTTGTAACACAATTATTAAAATCTTCTTTTTTTATAACATAATTATTTTGTTTTTGACTTAAACATACTCCAAAATATTCTCTCATTTCTGTTAAATTAGAAATTCTTGTATTACCTTCAATTATTAAATAATTTCCATTTTTCTTTTTTTTTAAAATTTCTAATGCTTGTTGTGTATATCCTTTAGCTATTATACCATCGCTAACTTCTGGTTTAATTAAATTTGCTGTTTCTTCATCTACTATATCACTAATAGCTACTATATCTCCAAAACTACTTAATGGATCAGCTTGTCTTGCTCTTACATATGATATTGATACAGGATTTTCTATAGATTTTTTACCTGGTACATTCCAAATTATAGATTGTTCTGTTGATATTGTATTTATACCAAGACCTACACCTGCTGGAGCTAAATGTTTAAAACTTGCTGTTGCTGGATATCCTAATACTTCTTTTAATTCACATACAAGATTCCAAGAAGATACTGCATCTAATGTATTTATATAACCAATTTTACCATTTAATACTTTTAATCCAGAATCATTTTTTATTGGATATTCTATTTTCCAAATAGAAGAATCATCTTGATTTGGATTACAACCATATTTTAATTTTTTTTCTTGAGAATAACTTCTATATTTTGTTGGTATTTGCCCTTCTTGATTACTAAAATATTCACTTATACACATATCATATTCTGCAACATGATGAAATCCTTTAGTTGCTAAATTAAATCTATCAGTATCTGAAATATTATTTTCTAATAATTTATAATCTTTTGGTTCTGTTAAAACTGTTACATTATTATAATTTTTACAAGCTGCTCTAATTAATGTAACTCCTCCAATATCAATTTGCTCTATTACTTCTTGATTTATTTTTAAATTATTTTTAATAGTATCATAAAATGGATATAAATTTACAGCTACAATATCTATTGGAGTAGATTTAACTTTTTCTAAATCATTTAAATCATCTTTTGTATTTCGAGATAAAATACCACCCATTATAATAGGATTCAAAGTTTTTACTCTTCCTCCTAAAATTTCTGGAAATCCAGAAAAATTTTCTACTTTAATAATTCTATCTTTATAAAGAGGAAATAATTCATTTAATTTATTATAAGTACCGCCAGTAGACAAAATATTATAATCTTTATTTAATAAATTTTTTCCTAATATATCTAAATTTGTTTTATTATAAAGAGATACTAAAGCAAAACGATTTAACAACATAATTAATATTATTTTTATTTTTTATAAATTAATACGAAAAATTGATATAAATATAATATTATTTATTTAATTTATTTTTTATTACAAAAATGACACAGGATATAGAAGATATTATTACTAATTTTAAGAATCGTTCTATTTTATTAGAACCAGAAAAAAAAGAAAAGATTTATAATCTTGTTGAATATTTACATAATAATATTACAAATGAAATATCATGGAGACAATATTCTAATATTTTAGATAATAATAAGAGAAAATTTAAAGCAATGTCAAGAGTAGCAGAATTAAGATATATTTATGATATTTTTTTAAAGAATGAAGAAAAAAAACCTAATTTACATTTACTTAAACATATGAAAAAATACCCTTGTAGAAGTCAATCAGGAGTTATTGTTATAACTGTTTTCACAGCACCATTCCCAGAATATATAGATTCTAAAGGAAATCATAAAAAACAAAGATTTAGTTGTAAATATGATTGTTATTACTGTCCTGCTGAACCAGGGCAACCACGAAGTTATGTTAAAGATGGACCAAGCACTCGTAGAGCTAATGATAACGATTTTGACCCAGTTAAACAATTTTATGATCGTGCTATGGTATTGAAAAATAATGGTCATGATATTGACAAAATTGAACTATTAATTCTTGGAGGAACATGGAGTAGTAATGCTATGGAATATAGAGATTGGTTTATTAGACAAATATATTATTCAGCAAATATGTTTTATGAAAAAATACTTAGGAAACCATTAAGTTTAGATGAAGAATTGAAACTTAATGAAAATTCAAAATGTCATATTATTGGTATTACAATTGAAACAAGACCGGATTGTATTACAATAGAAGAAGTTCAAAGTTTTAGAAGACAAGGTGTTACAAGAGTTCAAATGGGCGCTCAACATACAGATGATTCTATATTGAAAAAAGTTAATCGTGGTTGTTATCAAAAAGATATTATAAATAGTATTAAATTTTTAAAAGATTGTGGATATAAAATTGATGGACATTGGATGCCTGATCTATGTAGCACTCCTGAACAAGACCGAAAAATGTTTGAAACTTTACTTTATAATCCAGATTATCAACTTGATCAGTATAAGATTTATCCTCTTGAAGTAACTGATTGGACTATATTAAAGAAATGGTGGGAAGAAGGAACACATATACCTCAAACAGAAGAACAACTTTTTGAAAATATTAAATATTTAAAAACTAACGCACCAGAATATTGGAGATTTAATCGTATTGGAAGAGATATTCCTTCTAAATCTCGTGATGGAAAACAATATATATATGCTGGAAATCCTCATATGAATCTTAGACAAATAATTCAAATAAAGATGAAAAATGAAAATAAATTTTGCAAATGTATTAGATGTAAAGAACCAAAAGGTCGTGATAAAAATATTAATGACGCTGAATTAGTTATTCGTAAATATGAAGCATCGCAAGGAACAGAATACTTTTTAAGTTATGAAAGTCCTGATAGAAAAATTATATATGGATTTCTTCGTCTTCGTATTACAAATAATGAAAGATCTGATATTTTCCCTGAATTAAAAAATTGTGCTTTAATTAGAGAATTACATGTATATGGTTTAGTTGTAAAAGTAAATGAAGATTCATTATTTAAAACAAGTCAACATATTGGTTTTGGTTCTAAATTAATGAATGAAGCAGAGAATATTGCTATTTCTAATAATAAATGGAAAATAGCAGTAATTAGTGGTGTTGGTGTTCGTAACTACTATAGAAAACTTGGTTATGAACTTCAAAATACATATATGATAAAAGAATTAGGTTGGTGGAATTATATTACATCATTTTTTTAATTTTTTTTATAAGTCGATAAATTTAATTTATTTGATTTTTTATTGACCAATTATATGCATTTTTAAATATATTATTCCAAGGAGAATAGTCTTGAGAACAATATTCTGGTATATATTGACATTGTTTTGTTAAAAAACATCTTTCAGGATGTGGCATCATCGCTAAATGTCTTCCATCTATGCTTGATACTCCTGCTACTCCATCAAAAGAACCATTTGGATTATATGGATATACTGTTGTTTTCATAGTATTTAATGTATAATTCATTACTATTTGATTTTTTGGAACTCTTCCAAATTTTCCTTCTGCGTGTGCTACCCAAATACCATATTGTATATCATCACAATTTTTCAAAAATATATTATTTGTTTTTCTCACTTTTACTGTACTCCATCTTGATTCAAATTTTTTAGAATCATTTAATATAGGTGCTTCAACATTTTCAATCCAACCTAATCTGCATAAAAGCTGACAACCATTACATATGCCTAAACTAATTTTTTTCTTATCATTTCTAAAACGTTCAAATGCTTCTTTAATTTTTTTATTTAATAAAATAGTTTTTGCCCAACCTTTAGCAGCACCACAAGAATCACTAAATGAAAATCCTCCTACAAATGCCAAACAATTAGCAATATCAATTATATTTGGATTATTAATAATATCATTCATACAACAATCTACTACATTAAAATCATTATAATAAAAAGCTGATGCCATTTCTCTATCACCATTACTACCCTCTTCTCTTATTATAAATACTGTATTCTTTGTTTCAAAACGAGTATTATTAATTTTAATTTTTTTACCTATACTATATGGTTCTTCTATTTGATTAATTATAGATTCTTCTTCTTGTTTTACACAAAAATCTGTTGATTGTAATTTTTCCATATTTAATGATTGTCTTGACCATAAAAGTCTTAATTTATTTAATTTTTCATCTAAGATAGTTTCATTATTATGTTTTATTGTAAAATTTTTACTTGTATTTGTAAAACCAATATATTCATATGCTATATCATATTTAGCAAAATAACTTGTAATATTTTTTATTACATTTACATCATTTTTTACTTCTATTATTAAACCTGGATTTTCGCTAAATAAATATTCAATTGAATTAAAATTATTTTTAATAATTAAATTTACACCAATATTACCAGCCATACTCATCTCTATAATTGTAGTTATCAATCCTCCGTCACTAATATCATGACCTGATAATATTATCTGTTTATTAATTAATTCATTTATCAACTTAAAACTATTTTTTATTGTATCCCATTTTAATTGTTCATTTATTTTATTTCCAATCTTTCCAAATGCTTGAGATAAACTACTTGCTCCTAAACCAGGCCATCCAGAAGTCCAGGGAATGTTTATTAAAATACTATTTATATTTTTTAAATGTGGTGTTATTAATTTTTTATAATTATTAAATGTAGTATAACCAGATAATACTAAAGTTCTAGGACCAATAATATTTTTATTATTTTTTCTTGCACACATACTTAAACTATCTTTACCACCATCTAAAGCAATTTCTAATTTTATTAATATATTAGATAATTCTTTTACGGCATCTATTAAATGTCCACCTTCTCCATCTACTTTTGGAGCCCACATCCAATTACCACTACATTTAATAGTTGATAATGATTCAACACCACCCCATATTATATTTGATAACATTTCACTAACTGTATATTCTGCCATTAATTTAGATGATATAAAAGATTTTATAGGTTGTTCTCCAATAGCCATTACAGAACCTTTATCTGAAAAAATACTAGAAGAAACTGCTGCATAATCTGATATAGGTAAACCAAATGGTCCCACACATTGTTGTTGTACTATTAATCCTGTCACACTTCTATCAACTTTATGAACTAAAAAACCTTTACTTCCAACTTGTGGTAATAAAAATACTTTTTCAAGACATTCTATAATAGATATTTCAGGAATAATTATTTCTTCTAAATTTAATTTTTTCTTTGTTAAATTAAAAGTTTTTCTTGGAACTTCTTCAAGTACATAATTTAATGGTAAATCAATTACTTCTTCATCTTTATTTTTCACTGTTATTTTTCCATCATTTTTTACTTCTCCGACATATTCTACAGGACAATTTTCTCTTTTACATATTTTATTAAATACATCTTTTGATTTTTTATGTATTAACATTGTCATTTGTTCTTGATATTCAGCGCACCATATAGCCATACTTGATAAATTTGAATTACCTACATTTACATTATTTAAATCAACATTAGCACCCAAAGGTGATACAATTTCTTTTGTTACATTACCCATTCCACCTGCACCTTGATCATGAATACTTAAAATTGGATTATTATTTATTAATTCTATACAACTCCTTACTACTCTATATACTTTATTTTCCATTTGTGGGTCACCTCTTTGTACAGCAGAAAAATCTTGCTCTCTATTTTTATCATCTTGATTTCTACTTGAAGCTGAACCACCCCCTAAACCTATTGGATATGCTGGACCGCCTATTCTAACTATAATAAATCCTTCTTTTGGTGGAACTTTATTTAAATGATTTACAAACATATGACTTATTCCACCTGTAAACATAATTGGTTTAATCCACTCATATCTTTGACCATCAATATCCATTCCAAATGAACGACAGAAACCTTGAATAATTGGTTCTCCAATTTTATTTCCATAATCACTTGCTCCATTACTCGCTTCTATTAAAATAGTTTTTGGTTCAGGTTTATGTAATATTGTATCATTTAAACTTCCTACACAATATCCTGCTGTCCCTGCTGTTATATATGCTCCTCTTCCAGTTGCTATATTATCACGAATTCTTCCACCTGTTCCTGTTGCTGCACCTGGAAATGGTGAAATTCCAGTTGGAAAATTATGTGTTTCAGCAGTAAACGTTATTAATGTTGAATAATCTTTTACTTTATAATATGATTCATGTTTTCCATTTATTGGAAATAATAATTTTTCAACATTACCATAAATTGCACTCGAATTATCTGAAAAAGCAATTGCAGAATTTTTAATATTTTCATATAATGGTTTTTTTATATAATAAAATAAGCTCTTTTCCAATTCAATATTATTACATATTAATATTCCATTAAAAAACCAATGTCTTGAATGTTCGCTATTAGATTGTGCTAAATCAAATAATTCAACATCGGTAGGTTTTCTTTTTAAAATATTTTCAAACAAATTAATATAATTTTTTATATCTTGATTATCTAATCCTAAATTTTTTTCAATATTAAATTCTGTTATATTTTCAATTAATTTAACATTTAGTTTTTTATTTGTAGAAAAATCTTCATTTTCATTATATATTTTATATATCATAGGATCAAAATGAGGTATGTTTGATTTATTATAGTGTAATGAATACTCAATTCTTTCTATATCAATTTCTACTCTTTTTAAAATTTCTATTGTATTTGAACACCAAGGAGTTTTTATATAACTATGTGGTCCGATTTCAATATAATTTTCAGGAACATTACCAATTATATATTTAAAATCTTCTGTAACTAATATTAATAATAATTTTTTTATATTTACAACTTCTTTTGGAAAAATATAAAATGTTTTATATATATTATTTTTTTTAGAAAATGTATTTATTTTAAACATTATTAATTTTAAATGATATAAAAATTTTAATCGTTTAACATTTATATATAATTATTTTCTATATATTAATGTGATATAAATTATGCACGAGGAATGTGGTATTTATGGCATATATTCAAAAATAGAAAAAGAATCCTTATTTGAAGAATGTATTTACGGATTAACTAAATTACAACATAGAGGTCAAGAAAGCTGCGGCATAGGATATTTTATTAATAATAAACTTGTTACTGAAAAAGGAGTTGGTTTAGTAAAAAATGTATTTAAAAATTATAAAAATATGTTAACTACTACTAAAATTATAGGTCATATTCGTTATTCAACATCTGGTAAAAAAAATAATAAAAAAGAAGCACAACCAATATGTGGAAAAGATTTTATATTAGCACATAATGGAAATATTCCAAAATCAATCATTCATGATACAACATTTTTAGTTAACTTTTTAAATAACAATAAAAAGAAAAATTTTGAAGATAAATTAATTAATCTAATAGAAACAATTCCAGGAGTTTACTGCTTAATAATTATTACATCATCTGCAATGTATTGTATACGAGATAGAAAAGGTGTTAGACCTCTTTTTCTAGGTAAAAAAAATAATAATTATGTTATTATGAGCGAAAATTGCGCTATTGATAAAAACGAATTTATTAGAGATATTTTACCTGGTGAAATTTTAAAAATAAATAACGATGGTTTTAAAACAATTTACAATTATAATATTAAAAATACAGCATTTTGTATATTCGAACATATATATTTTTTAAATCCAAAATCTGTTGTTGATGGTTATTCTGTTATTAAACAAAGACAAAAACTTGGATTTTATTTAAGTAAAAATGAAAATTTTAAAGAAAATGATTACTATGTTTGTGGTGTTCCTACATCCGGTATATGTTCCGCAATAGAATATGCAAAACAATTAAATTTTAAATATGAACAAATTATGGTTAAAAATGAAAATTATGGAAGAAGTTTTATAGAACCTACAGATGAAAAAAGAATTGAAGCAAGTAAAAATAAATATATATATAAAAATGTAAAAAATAAAAAAATAATTTTAGTAGATGATTCAATAGTAAGAGGTCATACTATGAAAAATATTATTTCTATACTTAGAAATCTTGGAGCATTAGAAATTCATATAAGAGTATCTTGTCCTCCTATAAAATATCCTTGTTATTTTGGAGTAGATTTTCCATCTACAGAAGAACTTATATCTACAAATAAAACTATTAAAGAAATTTGTGAAACTATTAATGCTGATAGTTTAAAATATTTATCTTATGAATATCTTTTAAAAGCAATGAACGTAGATATTACTAATGAAAAATTTTGTACTGCTTGTTTTAACAATAATTATGATAAAGAATTATTGGATTGGTAAAAATATTTTAAATAAAAAATAACAAATATTTATAATGAAAATACTTGTTGTTGGTTGCGGTGGTAGAGAAAATATATTAATTGAAAAATTAAATAAAGACAAAACAAATGAACTTTATTGCACAGGTTCTTGGATTAATCCAGATATATATGAAATGTGTAAAGAATATTCTATTATGAATTTAACAGAAGATAATGTATTTAATTTTTGTGTAGATATTAAACCAGATATTATTATAATTGGACCAGAAGCACTTCTTGAAACTAATCTAGTTGCTAGATGTATTACAAAAGGTTTTAATTGTATTGCTCCTATAAAAGAATTAGCACAACTAGAAACTAGTAAAATTTTTACTAGAAAATTTCTAGAAGAGCATGAATTAACAAAATATAATCCTAAATTCAAATATATAGAAAATATAAATGATATAGAAAATACTCTTTCATATTTTAATAAATTTGTTATTAAATTAGATGGTCTTGCAGGTGGTAAAGGAGTATTCGTTCATGAAGATCATTTTAAAACAAAAGAAGAAGGGCTAAAAATTATTAATGAAAAAATTAAAAATAATAAAATACTTATTGAAGAAAAATTATACGGTGAAGAATTTAGCTTATTAACATTTAGTGATGGTTTTGATTTTATACATTTACCACCAATCCAAGATTATAAACGAGCATATGAAAATGATAAAGGACCTAATACAGGAGGAATGGGAAGCATTATGGAAAAATTTAATTTTTTAACAGATAAAGATATTATTAATTGTGAAAATTTAAATTCAAGAGTATTGATTAAAATACGACAGAAATATAAAATACCTTACATAGGTATATTATATGGAAGTTTTATAAAAACTAATGATAACAAATTAAAATTAATAGAATATAATTGTAGATTTGGAGATAGTGAAATATTTAATGCATTAAATTGTATAGAAACAGATTTATCTTTACTTTTTAAAAAAATGGTAGAGCATAAATTAAATGAATATGATATTAAAATTAATTCAAAAATAAGTATAGTTAAATATTTAGTTCCAAATGGATATCCTATTAGACCAGAAAAAAAACAAATTTTATATGAAAAAATGCCAAATGTATATTCTGCAAGTATAGATAATAATCTAAATTTATTAGGTTCAAGAACTATTGCTGTATATGCTGAAGGTAAAAATAAATATGAAGCATATAATAAATGTGAAAAATTAATAAATAAAATAAATAAAAATAACAATTTATATTGGAGACAAGATATTGGACTTGAAAAAAATGCATATAAATCTTCTGGTGTAGATATTGATAAAGGAAATGATTTTGTAAAATTAATAAAAAAAAATGTAGAATCAACATATAATTCAAATGTATTAGGTAAACATGGAAATTTTGGAGGTCAATATAAATATAATGATCATGTTCTTGTAGCTTCAACTGATGGTGTTGGAACAAAAAGTATTTTAGTTAAAAAATATACTGATAATTATTATACTTGTGGTTTTGATATTGTTAATCATAGTATTAATGATATTCTTGTTCAAGGTGCAACACCTTTGTTTTTTCTAGATTATGTAGCAACAAGTAAATTAAATCTCAAAGATACAGAAAGTTTTGTAAATGGATGTTGTGATGCTTGTAAAAAAGTTAATTGTGTATTACTTGGAGGTGAAACAGCAGAAATGCCATCTGTTTATAAAGAAGGGCATATGGATATGGTTGGAACAATCATAGGTGAAAAAAAAATAGATTTATTAGGAGTTCAAGAAAATGATATTGCTATTGGTCTTCCTTCGTCTGGACCACAAACAAATGGTTATACACTTATTAGAAAAATTTTAGAATATAATGAACCTCCAAAACATATATTAGATAAATTAATTTCACCACATGGTTCATTTTTAGAAAAAGTATTAAATTTAAATAAAGAATTTACTATTACTGATATGTGTCATATTACTGGTGGCGGTCTTACAGAAAATTTAAAAAGAACGATTCCTAATGGTTTTCATATTGATTTAGATAAAATTAAATATCCTGTTTGGTGTCAATGGTTAAAAGAAAAAGGAAATATAAGTGATAATGAAATGAAAAAAACTTTTAATTGTGGTATTGGGTTTATAATATTTATAAAAGCAAAGGATATATATAATTTTGAAAATATTATATATTTAGGTCATGTAAAAAAAAATATTAACTTATAATAAAATGAAAATTATTAATTATATTAAAAATAATTCACAACCATTAATTATAATTATTTGCCCTGTTTTATTATGGTTTATTCTATCATTTACATATTATGAATATGATATTCCTTATCTTGATACTTTAGTTCAATTTCTATGCATTTTTCTTGTACTATATGGTATTATTTTATATAATATCAAAAAAAAATGCGGAAATACAATGATGAAAGAACAATTATCTAAACAATTTGGAGAATCTATTTCATATGTTATTACAGCATTTTTTGTAGAATTTATAATGGAAAAATTACCATTATTTGAATTTTTATTCTTTTTAATAGAAGACACACCAATTTTAAAACCATTTTTAATTACATTTATTACATATATGACTTATTATGTAGCTTTATTTATTAAAAGCATGTATCCTCCATTATGTTAAAGTTCTATTATATTATTAGGTATTAATACTATATATCCTAATTTAATATCATTTCTTAAATGATCTGAATGTGCTAAACAATTTTGTCTTTTAGGCCAATTTGGAATTATTTTTTCTCTCATTTCTTTAACTGTTAAATTCATATTTTTTTTATATAAATCTAATCGTTCTGCTGTAAGACCTGATTTTTTTTTCATTTCTTTTCCAGTCAATTTAATATATGTTTTATTCATATCATAATTTGATAATCTTATTTTATTATTATTAAAATCTAATAATGATACACTACTACACGTTGATACATTACTACTACTAACTACAGAAGCATCATCACTTTCACTATGAATTGTTCCTTTACTGCTTTCACCAGTTGAACTTCCACCGTATAAACTCTCTACTTGTTCTGTTGTTAATGTATTAAGATGATTTAATAATTTATATTTTAATAAATTTCCATTACTTACTTCATATCTTTCCTCGATATATTGATCTAATTCTTTCTTTTTCGGACATTTTCCATCCATATCATTATTTTTAAACCAATCTTTAAATCTACCATAAAGTAAACGCATATTAATACTTGACATATTATCTTTTTCAGTATTATCATTCAAAAATTCAAAGAAAAAATCTACATCTTGTCTATATTTACTTGTAAAATTAATAATTTCAATAGGAGGTTCCAAACCATTTTTAATATAATTTTTATATTTTTCAATTAAAATACTCATAAATCCTGAATGCCATTTTTCAATTTTACCTGCAAGTCTTCTATCTACTTTAAATTCATTTTTATTATTTGGATTTGGATTTTCAGTAAATCTACTTTTTAATTCAATTCCTACAATTCTTCTCCATGTTCCTTGATCTTCACTTGGTACATTTGGTAAATAATTACATACTAATAATGGTTTAAAAGCAGGTTTAAATTCAATTGGATCTCTAAATAATCCTCTTGTTGCTATTTTATCTCCACCAGTTAAATTTTTCATTAAACCTGGATTAATTTTATCTTCTTTATTTGGTTCATCAAAACTTACAAATCTTTTTCCTTTTGTTCTTGCTAAAAATGGGTCCGCTTGACCTGCACCAATTCTTTTTTGTGTAATTACTGATATAGGAATTTTACATGAATATTCACCAAAACAACCCTCTAATAATTCAATCAACTTTGATTTACCATTCGAACCAAGCCCATACAAAATATGGAATTTTTCAATATTATTACCTCCTTCCAAACAACATGATAAATATTTATAAACATATTCTCTAACTTCTTTATCTGGAAAGATTTTTTTCATAAAACTTTCAACATTTCTTGTATTATTATCAAGACAATTATATGGTATATAATCTACATAAGTACATAATGATATAAAATCTTCAGGATTTCCATCTCTAAACAAACCTTCTTTTAAATTATAAATACCATTATTAAAACAAATTAATTCATCTTTACTATCAAGTTTTTCTTCAAATTTACAAATATAAAATACTTCCATACATTCCTTCATAACAGAATCTTTAAATGTAGCATTTTTTAATTTATCAACAATTTTAAATATACATTCACATTTACTTTGAATATTATTTCTTATTTCTTCATCTTCAGTTGAAAGAATTTGTTCTGCATATCTTTTTTGAAGTTTAAAAAATTCATCTACTAAATCTTTACTTATTTTTCGTCTTAATGTTATACCTTGATCTATTTGATGCCAACGATGATATTTAAATTCCCACCAAGCTTTATGTTTAATATTACTACAAACAAATTTATCACCAAACATTTTATATACTACACTTGCTATATCAGAATGATTACCTTGACCTTTAATATTATTTACTATAAATTGTTGTATATCTTCACTTATAATTTTTTCATATTCTATTTGATTATCTTCTTTTGCCCAATGATGTAAACTACCGATTTGAATTTTTTTTGATGATGTAGAATTATCAAAAGAATTCCATTTCATTTCACAACTTCCTTCAGAATCAAACTTTGAACTTTTTTTACTGAATTCAATCCAATTATAAAGCAATTTAGAATCTATATTATGTAAACACATACCTAATTTAATCCAATAATCATAATTATCAGCTCTTTTAACATCTAATATATTAATTAATTTTTCAACAGTATGTAAATCTTCAAGATTAACTTTAGTTATATTTTTATTTATATGTTTTCTTTTAATATACCCCCTTGATTTATCATAATTTTCAAGATTTACTTCTCTTTTAAATTGTGTTGGTTCTAATTTATTACGAATACTTAAAATAGAAGGCAACTTAGTTTCATCAAAACCATAAAATTCTTCTTTATTAATTTCTACTACATTATTTCCATATATACTTGTTAATTTATAAGGTTTTTGTCCTGGTTTACAAGAACCATACATAAACCACCCATTAGAATATATAACACTTTTATCTATAATATCTTTTTTATCATTAGTACAAGTAATTTCTTCAATAACTTCGTCACATTTTTCTAAAACTTTATCCCTTAAATAATGTTGATATTCAGGTTTTGTAATTACAAATGGAAACATAATATGAACACCATCTTTTACTATACCCCTACTAATATAAGGTTCTTCTCGTTCAAATACAAATGCGACAGGCTCAATATCTAAATCTTTTACAATTTGCTGTTGATAAATATTAATTAAACTTATAATTTGTGATTTTTCATATTTTCTTTTAATTTCATCCTTTCCAAAACGAAAATCAAGATCTATAATAATAGGTGCATATTCATTATGTCTTTCAATTAAATGAATATCATCATGCGATGTCTGTGTTTTTATATATTTACAATATTCAGATAAAAATACTGGGTAATCTTCTTGTTGGATATTCCACTTCCCATTAGACATACTGGTATTCGTGCAGTCATCATTTTTACCTACTTTATAATTCTTATTAAGAAATTCTATTAAATGATTAATTTTTCTAGACATACACATACATATACTTAAATTTTTATATTAATTTAAAATGTCAATTTTATAAATAATAAAAAATTGATGAAAAAATTGATTAAAAAACTATTTAAAGAATTATAGCATAATTATAGTATAACCACTTACAGTTTTTAACATGACCACAACCACCAACACTTCAACTATGGACGAGCTTTATAAGGAATGCCTTACGGCAAAACCATCTTCAGGAGAAAATGAGTTTAAGAAAGATGGAAGTTTTGAGGCAAGGCGTGAACGAGCAGTTAGAAAGGCATTTGCAGAAATTATTTTTGATGCAAATGACCGCATCCGTTATTATGCCCATCTATCTTCAAACTTTAGTCGTGCTGGTGATGAAACAAGTAATAATCATTCAGAATCAGAAGGACGGAAAAACGCACGGATTTATACATTTAAGAAGTCTTGGAATAAGAAATATGAAGGAATTTTCCTACTTGATCTTCTTACAAAAGAATGCCCTAATGGTAATCTACTTACTCGTCTTCAACAACATTTCAGTCCATTCCAATGCTATCTTAAGAAGATTAGTACTAATGCAACTAATGAAGACAACAAGTATGTAATTTTTGTATCTTGGCGAACTGATACTGAAGGTGGTGATCATAGCACACATTTCACTTCCATTAAAGAAGAAAAACAACGTAATTTTTAAATCTTTATTTTTTTTTATAAGTCGACTTAAATTTATTTATTTTTTATATAAATTTAATGTTATTATTTTCAAGAATTCCTACTTTTTCAACAGGACATTTATAAGTATATATATAATTTTCTGTATCAATTAAATATTCTTCATTATATTTTTTTACAAAAATATGTGTTCTATCATTAAAGATATTATCATTAATTGTTCCATATTTTCGTGTTTTAATATGTCTTCCACAATATTCATTATTTTTTAATTTTGATAATTTACATTGTGTTTTATCACATACTAAAGCAATACATCTTAATTCTTTAGGGGGTTCTTTTCTTATTCTTTTTCTATTTTTTTCCTTTTTCTTATTTATAAATATAGATGGGTCTGGTTTTTGAAATTTCATTTGATATTTAGATACATATTCAATATGGTTTAATTCATCACATATTTTTTTTATTAATTCAAGTCTTTCTTTATTATAATATTTTATATAATTTAAAGCAAACCATGTACTAATATCCTTATTTATATTTTGATAATACATATT
>PVBE012494401.1_pt1 | contig 15599 bp, 17 predicted proteins | sample 1631181 | NCBI WGS metagenome assembly PVBE01 (sample SAMN08397723, study PRJNA350692) | Marine metagenome, whole genome shotgun sequencing project. | isolation source: water | place: Pacific Ocean | collected 2012-04 | reverse complement strand
TTGATTTTATTTCACTGATATTCATTTAATGTAGCACAGAAAAATTAATACTTAATATATGCAGCTAATGCAACGTTAATTGGTCTTCCTTCATTATTACTCCCATTAGCTTGCCTATTGGAATCATAATAACTTTTGGAACAAGCATCGCTACCACTACCGCTATCTGTTGAACCCCAGAACTGTTGAATTACCATAACTCCTTGACCATATTCACCTGTTCTCCAGTAATCGTTATGGTAAGCTGGAGTATGACCCCACATATTGATGATTGCATAGCTTTGAAAACCTCCTACCGATCTTCCAATTCCATCCGGGTCATATGTAGTGTTTCCTTGATTATGACAACGTAAGAAGCTTCCTCTGAAATCAGGTAAGGTAAACGTCGAAGACCCGTCCCCAGCACCATAAGTAGTCCCTATTTTATTAAATAAATTTGCATAAGTAGTTCTGCTAATATTACTACCGTTACATAAAAGCCATCCATCAGGAGCTGTGGTAGCATAAAAATATGTTACTATCCCTACTAAAATATCTACGTTTGTAGGAGTAAATTCATCTGTAACAATTTCAGATGTTAACACTTCACTTACGTTCATTTAAACGTAAAAAAGAAAATATTTTAAATCATACGACGGAATTTGAAGGCAAAGTTTGGATTAGAACCATCTGGTGCAACACCGTTACGTACAGATGAACGTATTTGGAGTTTCAATGAATTACTTGCACTATCTCTAAATGTTCTAAGATAAATAACGTTGCCAGTAGTAGAAGTCGTCCTTCCACTGTTATGTAATACAATTTCAGTATATCTATTATCAGTACATGAACCAGACCACCAAGCAATTGTTGCACTATATGTCATATCATATTGGTCTAAATCACCGCTCGTAGTACCTCCACCACTTGGACTAGACGTAGAATATGTAAATACATGCATTATATATGTTCCTGATGAAAGGTCATTACCACTTATACCAGTGTCACTCCAAGAAGTAGTAACAGTAAGAAACAAGCCAAAGGTTTTAATTTCATCCACGTTAGGCGTTGTGCCTTCATTCAGCGTAAGACCCTGATGACGTAATGTACCTGCAACGTCCAGCTTTTCAGTTGGGGTTGTAGTCCCAATACCGACGTTACCGCTTCCATTAGGAACAAGCAGCAAATCTCCGTCTGTATCTGTAGAAGAAATGGTATTGCCATCAAACTGCAAGTTGTCTGTCTGAACGGTTCCTGTGCCAACAATTGAGCTAATTTGGTTTGTTTTTACTTCACTTACGTTCATTTAAACGTAATACAGAAAATATTTTAAATCATACGGCGGAATTTGAAGGTAAAGTCTCCAGAACCTGAATTTGTTGCACAACGAATTTGCAACTTTAAGTATCCTGGCGTAAGTTGCATCTGTGTTCGAAGAAACAATGGATTACCATTTATTGCATGTCCAGCATTGTGTAGTAGTATCTCATTATATGCGGTGTCACCTGTAACATTTGATGAATACCAACTCATAATCCCTGTGAAACTCATACTATAATGTCCAAGACCCGAGGTAATATTATCAAATAGTTGTACTATGTAACTTCCATCCGAAAGGTCAGTACCTATTATTCCAGTGTCAATCCAAGACGTAGAAACAGACAATGTTTTCGTAAAAGTTTTAATTTCATCTACATTTGGTGCGGTTCCTTCATTCATTGTAAGTCCTGTATGACGTAAAGAAGCTGTTATGTCAACTAAGCCAACACCATCTGGAGCTAAAATAATGTTTCCGTCCGTATCTGTACTGCTTATGGTGTTACCACTAATCCTAACGTTATCAATACTTGCTGAGGATGTAAGTGTTACGTCGTCATTGATTGTGAAACTACTCATTCTTATACTTTTATGCTACATTTTTTACAGCGAGTTAAAGAGGAAATAAACGAGTGGAACCCGAAGTTTTAGTATATCTTGGTAGCTTTTGTCTTGTAGTTCTTTGTACACGCTATTTACAAGCACAATAAATGGCTGATAGTCACGAGTAAGATTAGAGTAATGAGTGTAGTCTTTGTGAAGGAACTCTTCTGGTGTTTTATCCCAATTTACTGGATAAACTGTATCAAGACCCTTTAAAATGGTATAATAATCAAACAAACTAGGTTTATTATCTTTGATATTTTCAAGCATAGTATTACCAAGCTGGGTCCATCCTATTTTTTCTTTTCGCCTTTTTAACGTGTTTTCAATGCGCCGTTTCCATTCAACCATCAGTGGACTATGAGCTTGAGTTCCGAATACACCGTTCCATAAAACAGAGTTATCTTCGAGCACAAAGAAGCCTTTTTCTTCGAATAACTTATTGAAGCTTGGTGTTACTATGGTATCGCTATCAAGCCATATTCCGCCATATTTTTCGAGTACAAAGACGCGTATTACGTCTGCTTTATGAGCAGGCTTGAGCTTGTTAAAGCATTCTGGTAGTTCCTGTATGTTTATGTAGTCTTTCAAGTTATCGTCGTTTAAAAAAGTTGCTTTAAAGTCTTGTTTGGTTGCTTGAACCTTGATAATGTCATGCAATAAATGAATGAGGCTATATTTCGGGCCTGTCCAGTACAAAAATACCTCTTTGTTCATCTCTTGTATTATATAAGAATTTTTTCTAAGTATTGTTTATATGATTGCTGAGAAAAACGGATCGGCACATAGAGAAGCACCATCAGCATTCGACTGGTTCTGGAACTTAATAAGTCAAGCAGGAGGCGGAACAACACCAGACGAAATGTGTTCTTTTTGTGATACAACGGGTGAACGAAGGATTACAAAAGAGCAGCCGGAAGAGTACGAAGAAGTTACTGTGAAACGACAAGAATTTAACCATGATACACGTAAGTTCGAAATGGTAACGAAAAAAGTTATGCGACTAAAGGAATTCCCTGATGAGCCACATCCAACTGAGATTATTGAAAATATGCAGTATCAGTACATGTCTGAAGGGTTTGTGAAAGAGCGTCAAATGCCTTTTTGTACCAATGTTATTGAAGGCATCGCGCGACCACATTATGCACATTATAGCTGCATACGAGACTTGATAATTCAAGAAGACGCTGTCGCCAATGATGCAGTATGTCCGGAGTGTCGTTCGAAAATTCGAGAAGAAATTTTTGTTTTGGCAAGAAATACTCCAGGTTATGCTAAAAAATTACAAAAAATAAAAGAAAAGAACGAAAAACTTAAAAAATTCCAAGAAATTATTTATCGTCGTGAATTGTCGTATTATTACCAAAATGGCTCAATGCTCTCACAGAATGAAATGAGAAAGATGATTTACATTGAGAAAGATGCAAGAAAAAATATGGAACCTATGGAAAAGCACTTGTATAAATTGGCAATACAGACCTACACAAACAGGTTTTTTGAAATAGCTGAAGACAAAGACGGGTTAAAGGAATATAAAGCATTGAAAAAGAATTTTTTCAACGACATTCCTATTGCATACAAAGACGAAATGTTTGACATAGAGCACGCAGATATGGCATCCATAGTCATAATGGGAAGTGTTGAATTTGCTGACCCTAATCTGGAAAAATATCTTAATGACAAAAAACCAGAACTTATGTCAATGCCTGCTGAGGTTATGCGTGGTGTAGTTCAGTATTTTTTGATGACCTATTTGGCTGCATATATTTGGACTGTTTTGCAAGAAGGATTTGAAGCTACAAAAGACTACATCAATATGAGTATGGACCATCAAAAGGCGATTGTTTGGATGTTTATGCTGGACCCTCGTCCTATTTTGTTTGGTGATTTTGAAATAGCTGAGTTGATGTATAACTATGTAATAGGAGCAGACGCTAGTAGCGTGTATAAAGACTCAGTACCCATTCCTCTCCGTGGTCTTTCAGAAGACCACATAAACTGGCTCTATTTGATGGGGTTCTCTTTTGAACGATTTACAGTTTCAGAGGAGCATGGAAAGAAGATTGGAGACTACAACGTTTCGATACCACGTCTTCTCTTCTGGAAGCAACGAGACTATGATACGCCTGTAAAAACAATATCCAATTACATCATGAATGGAGCAGGACCAAATATTGACAAAGCTACTGCAAACGCTATTGCAACTATTTCATATAATAAACGTGACGAAGCAGGAGGTTCTGTACGATTTGAAATGGGTCCTTATGATGGAATGGATATGACTCCAAAGCAATGGTCTATACGGTTGGGAGAAGAAGAAGCGATATTACGAAGAGAAGAAAGAAGACAAGAAGAAAACGAAAGACAAATAATCCAAGAAATAGAAGGACTACATATTTCTGAGCTATTGTTTGGACAGTCTTCTTCCAATCTTATTAACCCTCAAAAGCTCTTCGATCTTCTTTCAAACGCAGTATATGCTCTGGACATGGATGCATATAACAGATACAAAAAATATGCTCTGGAAAATGGTGTCTTGTTACATGTTTCTATTCAACAACCTAATCGTAATCCCTGGTTAAAGGCTATCAAAGCTGCAGGTTCAAAGTACAAAATATTCTATTACGTTGTATTCATTGATATAATAATGAATGTTATGATAACAGGTGGTTCCAAGAAACTTACAACAGCCGAGCAAACCTACTGTGCTAATGCTCTTGTCAACAAAGTTCTTGGGCATTTTGCGGTAAATAATGACCTTAATGATTATAAAAATTTGATACGTGCATTGGAGTTCAGAAACTATTTATATTTTGCTGAACAAAATGCAGATAATATGGTAATAAATAATGTCAAATTTGTCAAAAAAATATATGAAACAGTTGAAGAATATGCCGATTCGATATCATACCTTCCTCTTGACGACTTGGACAGGTATCAACGCAGTTTAAATACTATTTCTACAAGGGAAAATGACATTGTAAATGATGTACCGTTGGTAGCATTGTATATCAACGACATGATACTAAAAGCATATGTTGAAGAAGAAGACGACTCTGTAAGAGCATTTTTAAAACTAATCCAGCTAATTCTCGAGTACTGCTTCAGCGGCAAAGGTATCAGAAAGATTAAACCTTTTATTAAGAATAACAAGGAGCTCTTGGAGGATTTGATGCCTCAGTTGAACATTGAAGTGTTTGCAGACATAATAATCAAGCATCAAGGCCTTGATAAAGTACAAAGACTTGCTATGACATACGATATTCGAGAAGCTGTTAAAAATAAATAAAATAAAATAAAATAAAATAAAAAAGAATAAAAATTTTTTACTTTGTTTAAAAAAATCAAAAAATTTATGCAATTTTTCCGTGCATGTAAGGTTGTTCCCACTTTAAGCAAGCTTCCATGTCTCCGCTCTTGCAGCTATAAGGTACTTTGTAACACCAGTTAGCGAATGACTCTACGTCATTTGGAATGGTAGTAGCGGGGTTGGTATAGTATTGGCGCTGAGAGTTGTTGCGTTCCCATACGTCATCTACGTCTTTATAAAGGTTATATTCAAATCCTTCCTTGACTTTTTCCTCAACGTTTTCACAAGCTGGACCACGAGCAGGATTGTCAACGTAATCAGTAAGCATAACGTTCATGAAAGGATTATTAATAGTAGGCTTCACACATTCTTCATGTTGTTCTTTTTGTTCCTTAGCTTCAAATCCTTCATTACCTTGCCCTCTTTCTTTCATAGGAGCATACACCAAATAGGTAAACAACATTACAAAAATGGGAATATAAAACACGTTATAGTTCATAGCATAAAAGAACCAAAGAGCTGCAAAGTAAATGGCAAATCTAACCATTGCATTTAGCTGTTCCTCATATGACATTTCACCATTAGGAATAAATTGCGTAATGCTATCCAACAGCACCGTTGTGTCTTCGAACCAAATAGATGGAGCTAATACGTTACTCATATATAATTCACTAATATTTTTTTTGTAATACAAAGTTATAATGACAAGCCTCAATATTTTTGGACGTCCTATAAACTATAACGAAGGTTCATACAAACAGGACTTATTGCAGTCTATGCGTCCTGGCAAGTATGTTTTGGACCCTAATTATGCCAACCGCAAGGTTCCTCACCGTGTACAAGACATAGGATTTATCGGTACACAAGGTGCATCGCTTTCAAGAAACAAAAACTTGGTTGATGTTGATACTCAAATGCGTATGCCGTATGTTACTACACGAGACCCTACGGAAAAGCACCAAGCAACTTTGGAAAAGCCAACTGAAGATAATGTAGATTTCTGCTCTGCAAAAATGAACGTTGATTATACACGGTATTCTAATCCTAATATTTTAGCACCCGAACACTCAAAAAACAGGTTCGAACCTCTTTACCTTAACCCACAAGAAGCTACTAGATGGCGTACCCCCTTCTTGGTAGGTGTTCAGAGCCGATGGCAACAACGCTAATTAAACGGTACAGAAAATTAAACCAAAAGGATTTAAATGGCAGTAAGGGCCTTAGAGTATAGTGAAGTATCGGAAAGGAAAATCGATAGACTATTTATCGAGCAACATATTGACACTCTTTCAAAAGAGGACCACATTTATATTTTCAAAATAGTAAGACCATACATTAACCAGAACACAACAACAGAACAAGACACGATAGTAGACTTATCGCGTCTTCCAGACAACATCTTGATGGAAGTTAAAAATATGGTTGAAGTATGCATTTACAATAACAAACGCAAAGAAGACATAGGAAAGTACAGTAATGAACACGAAAATAATATGGCACGACTTGAAAAGAACTTGGTTCAACGTTCAAAGAACCAACCCTTTTTAGGCACTATAAAACAACATAATATTAATTAAAGCGTTGTTTTAGGAGCTTTTCTTGCTTCCTTGAAATTTCATTTATTTTATCTACAATCTCTGGATTATTCAGAGCTTTTTTATTTTGTTTTAACTCATTTAATATATGGTGTTGATTTTCAGAAATTTGATACAATAGCTCGGACTCTTGGTTTTGAGTAGGCCGATGAGGCTGCTGAGGCTGCATGTAGTTTTGTTGAGGCTGCTGTATATGTTGCATATGCTGTTGAGGCGCATACAATTGTTGTTGACTATATGAATTCATTCGCTGTTGCATTTCTTGTTGCGAAAGAGGCTGCTCATACATAACTGCATTCTGACCATTTGGGTCTATGTTTTGTGTAACCGAATACATTCCCATAGTTTGTTCTTGACCATATGGACCATTCATCGAATTCTGTGTATCATAGTCTCCAACACCGACGTAGTGGTCTATGTCTGTGTTACTACGCTTCACTTGCTCAAAGTAGTTGTTAAAGTTCTGAGGGTTATAGCTTCTCATTATGGGTTGAGTATTGCCTATTTCACGGTTTATGGAGTCATAATCTTGTTGGAACTGCCTTTGAGTACGCTCTTTGTAATTGCTTTGGTCAATGTCATAAACGAACCCTTCGTTTGAAGTATTTTTTTTAGAATTTTCAAATTGTTTGTTAAATTCTTTTTGATTTATTTTTTTTCTGTTTGTTTCGCTATCTATTTCATTTAAAGATTTTTTGTATTGTTCTCGACTAGTCTTTGGATCTTGTGATGGTCCTCCCTGCTGCATAGCTTTCTTGGAAAACTTTGTCATTAACGTTTTGTATGCAATTGAAATCTTAATAAAATATTGTTTATTCTGTGGTCCTACGACATCTGGGTGGTACTTCTTAGACATTTCCTGATAAGCGTGTTTTAGCTCTTTCTTTGTGTAATTCTTAGAAATACCAAGAAGTTTGCAGCATTCTTCTTTTTCCATATCTTTGTTATACTTTTATGTTTTATTTTTACAGCATTTTAAATGACGCATTCTCCTATTTCTTCTTCGTCTTGTTCATCTTGTTCCTCTATTGTTACTGCTTCCAAGTGTACTGTTTCTTCTTTTATACAGTAACCTTCCTCTTTGTACAACTTCTTTCTTTTTGTGTAATGCTTCCCAAAGTTTCCACATTCTTTGTCTACCAAGTCTACTACCAGTGGTCCAATCATATCTTCGGTGTAAAACTTACGTAATATGCGTCCGATAGACTGTTCTAATGCGCCGAGCTCAGCTATGGACGTAGTCATTATCAAGGTATCGAGCCCTGGAATATCCAATCCTTCTTTTGCAAGCTGTTCTGTTGCAAGTATGATATCACATTTTGAACTCACAAGAAGCATCTTTTTGTATTCTTTTTTATTCATACCTTTGTTACCGTAATAAAATCCAACATTTTTATATCCATCGTCTTTTATAAGACTATGGAGTGCTTCCAGGTGATTACGCCGTGAGCTAAGCACAAGAATTCTTCTTCCCTTTGAGACAAGCTCCATAAGTAAGGCTGTAATGTATTCGTTTCGACTTGAGCATTGAGTAATGTTGGACACCATCTGAGTTGTGTTTTTTGTTTTTCCATTTGCAAAGTAAACGGTTTTATACGCAGGGTCATTGGAAAGCAGTTTTATGGTATGTACTTGTAATTGGTTATTTTCAGACCGTTTTTCCTTATGTGCTACTTTGCCTACGTGCATAGCATAGACGCTATGTAGTCCGTCTCGACGCTCTGGGGTAGCACTTAAACCAAGACGATAAATGGTGCCTATTTTGGAAAGAACCTTTGAAAACATCTCGGAACCAAGGTGGTGACATTCGTCGATGACCATCATTCCGAAGCTGTCAAATGTGCCTGGTGGATAGTCTTTAAGGCAAAGAGAATGCATCATTCCTATGCATATGTCTGCGTCTAGTTCGAGCTTGTTTTGCTGGATAATGCCGACACGGGCATTTGTAAATCGCTCTATACTTTCTTTCCATTGGTCCATTAAAAATTCTTTATGCACTACTACAAGAGCTTTCTTTTGCATACTTGTTATTGTTTTTATGGCTATGGCAGTGTTGTGTGTCAACGTGTTATCACCCAAAAGAAAACGACCGTTACCTGACACATGAAACCCGTAATACAAACCTTCGAAAAGTTCTTCGATTAAAGGAGGACTTTCGAGGTGTTTTTTTGTTGTTTTTATTTCTGTTAATCTTACACGTAAGATAGTATGAGCATATATTTCTACTGTCGTATCAGTTGTGACAAGACCAAAACCAAGACCATCTATGAGCTTGGATAGTGTTTCAAATTTATGACCCTTTTCGAATATTATGCAGTACGTGTCGTTGTTTGCTGTCAATGCTTCTTCGCTATAGTCTATTATACCTGCTAAAAATTCTTCACGCTGGTTTATGTAACCGTATAAATAGTCTTGTTTATTGTAGTTTTCATTTTTTGCAAACATCATACCCATAAGATATGGATCTATTATACAACCTGTTTGCCTCCTATGGAAATAATGCCTGCGTAATTTGACTGCATAGTAAGTGTGTTTGTTTTCCAATTTTATATAATCTTCTACGTTTATGTCTACAACATGATTGTTGTGCTTTAGTGTCAAAATATGGCTCTTATTTACAGTATAGTCTATGCCGTATGCTTGGGTTATCAAGTACATTTTCTCTGTTCCTTTGCAAGTGTTCATTACGATAACAGGGTGGTTGTCATCACTTACTAATAAGTCTCCTATTTTAACTTCCTGGACCTCTTTTACCGTGTTATTAAGCAGCATAACTGGCGTACCGTACCCAAGGCATTTCCCGAACCCACAAGGCAATGAAAGAATACAACCTTCTTCTGTTTTAAGAGCTTTTTTAGTCTTGTTAAAGGGTACTATTTGGTGCTCTCTAAGAGGTGCATTGAATTCTATGTTTATGGGTGTTCCTTCTGGTACATCTATGTGTTCGGGTAGTCCGTACTCTTTTATACCGTAATATTTAGGGAGCCAATAGCGTCGTTTGCTTTCCAGGTAAATAGGGAACTTATTGTTTTCGCAAAAGCCAAGGTCCCTGAGAAAAGGAAGCGTTATAGGCTCCATAGTAAGGTCTTTTTTTATTTTTTTCATTTCTTCAACAGTTAAAGAGCTCTTAGAAACAGCATAACCTTGGGATGTAAGTGTTTTATGCTCCATATTATGAGTATATTTTATTTCTTTTTTTACAAACAAATTATGGTTAAAATACAACTATAATATTTTACGAAAAAATGCTGACACGCGAAGAACAGCAAAAAATGTCTCAAGAACTGCTCGAAATGCTGATTACAAACTTACAGCACCCAAAGCACTATCTTCTGAATTATGTTTGGTTTATTTTAGCACGTATTATAACGTCTGGAAATGTATGTAAAGAAGATGCTCTTTACTGTATGAATGCATTGGTGCTTCTTTCGTATTATGAGTACGTATTCCGTACCGACCTCGGTAATGGTCATATAGAACTGCATTTTACACGTAAGCTGATAGATATATTAAAAGACCACAAAGAGCAATGGGATACAGAGTACAAGGCTTTCAACACGCAATTAGAACAGCTTTTAGACTTACAAGTATACGAAGACAGCGAAGGGGTAAACGAATCAAACTATAGAAGTCGCTTGGTGTCAAGGCATACGGGAAACACTGAAGATAGACGTACTATGGAAATCATAAATTATGGACTAAACAATGCAGAACACTTTAATTTATCTTTCCATGAATGTCTTTTTTTATATTTGACGCTTCTGGATATAGAGCAAGGAAATCCACCACAAGACGAAAAAAATCTCAAAGCCTACGTTTCAATGTTTGAAAATAGTAAATGAATTATCGCTTCGTTATGAATTACTTTTTTTGTTACACTAATATATAAGATGGATCAAAACCTGACTAGCTTGATTTGGACGATTGTTGCTATTGCAGCTATTTTCTACGTGTTGAACATGTTCTCAGGAGATAAAGAAGGATACCAAAATGAAGAACAAACTGGTGAAATCACGCAAATACAAGTCATAAAACAGCAACAGCAACAGCAACAAGCTGTAGCTCAGCAACAAGCTGTAGCTCAGCAACAAGCTATACAGGGACAGAAACAGGCTATAGCTCAGCAAGCTGATGCTATGAATATTTCTATGGGTAAGGATGATTTGTCTTCTGCTGACTTGTTGCCCAACGAGAATGGATTTTCGTCTTGGGGTGATGCTGCTCCTGAAACCAATGCTCTTGAAGGACGTAACTTCTTAGAGTCTGGTCATCACTTTGGTATTAACACTGTTGGCCAAAGCTTGAGAAACGCTAACGTTCAATTGCGTTCAGACCCCAGCATTCCCCAGGTGGATGTTGGACCTTGGTTGCAAAGCACTATTGACCAGGATACTAACAAGCGCCAATTTGAAGTTGGAGGAGATTATTAAACTTTAAAAAAAATTTTAAATTCATTTAAAAAGTTATAAAATTTTAAATGAAATGTTCGAATACAAATGCACTAACAATAAGCCCGATTTTGAAGAAGTTTATGAGTCAAATATCATTGAGGTAGAACATAACGATAATGAAGAAATTACCTTTCTGAAAGAGCTAAGTAATAGAATTGACTTCTATGAGCTTGTATCATCTGAACCAGCGTATTATTTAAAGCTAATCGAAACAAAAGATGAGCTTATAGACACTGCAAATGACTATGAAATATTTTTCAAAAGAGAGACTGCATCAGAAGGATGCATGAATAACCTACGCATCAAGTTCAAGGTTATGAAAGAAGACCAGTTTACGGAAATTGGTTTCTTTTCTGAAGCACAGGATAAAGCAACGTATGAAGAATTTGAACTACAATGCAAAAGGCTTTTAAAGCGTACTGTGGTCAAAGGCCAAGAAGTTCAAGAAGCCGAAAGTGATGATGAAGAACAGTTATTTAAAGGAAAGAGTATCATACAAGCACAGCTCGAAGACACTACTATGGATGATATCTTTAAGGACTACAGTACCAGCTTCACACAACCAAGTAATGGCCATGTTACTGAACCACCTGTGAGTAAACTGGAAAGTCTTCGTGCATGTTGCCCCAAAGAATATTTAAATGATTACGATAAGATGCTGCTAACTTTAAAGTATAATAAAAAAAGTCTCAAAATACCTTCAAAGAAGCTATATGAAGGCCTCTTGGAAGTTTACAAAAATACAGACGATGATGCTGTTAAATACGAGATAGATGCTTTCTTGTTTACAAATAATGGACCTTTATATGCTAAACAATAACGTTGCCAAGCTCTCGAGGATGACACATAAACATTCTTCGACAACAATACCGTTTAGTAGGTATACCTATTTCTTCCATAGCTCGAAACTCTGGAGTATATCTGTATTTTTCTGCTAATTCTTTTATGCTTGGACTTGGGTCGTTTTGTTGGTTAGAATAAAAGATAACACTTTCTTCAAATGATTTAACACTATTTATAGAGCTAAATTTTTCTTTTAATTCATTTATGAGATTTTCAGTAGTTGGTCGTGCAAGATACATGTTCTTTTCTGTGGTATATTTGTCTACAAGCTGATAGTACCTCTTCTGATGCTGTTGGATTGGCATGCCACAGGTAAAACACAGTATGGGAAATAACATTTACTAATATACAAAGAGTAATCATTTTTTTTCAAAACAAGAAAGATCGAGTTTTTTATCTGCATTTATGGGTATGTCAATAATATCACTATCAACGTTTAAATAGCACGTATTGTAATAATCTTTGAATTCACTGCAATCCTTACATGTTACAAAGATAACATAGGTGTATTGAGTGTACTGTGATGCAAATGCAGTTGCTATCTCATGTTTCCCACAAAAAGAACACTTAGATGGAGTGTCTTTGTTTGGTTTACAATTTAATCCAACAATTACTGTCTTCATTACAGGAAATAACCAACGTATTTTTTTATCCTCATCGGGTAGGTTTAAACACGAAGCATATGGATATACATAGCGCATAAGGCATTCTGGACCACTTATTTCTTTTTTATAAAGCTTATCTAGCTGTTTAAATACATAAGTTCCTATTTCGTCCATACACAAAGCAGTAAAATTAAGCTTTATATCTCCTTCTGTATTTTTACCTATGTATGACTGTATGTTAGTTATATTATCAATGAACTGTTCAAGGTTTTCAGGTTCATCCTGAATCTTAAATACTTGATTAAGAAGAGTAAAAGCAGTTTCAGTGTCGTTGAACCTATTGTGTGCAATATTATTTAATGAATTAATTACTGTTTCTTTCCATAGTCTTGCGTAAAATAAGTGTTCTTTGCGAGGAAATAAAATATTTTGGTACGTTTCCAGCACTACTTTAGGCTCTTTACAATTTACATTGATACTCAATTTAGCTACGTCCTTACAGTACTCTATGGCATTTTGTTTTGACCACGACATTATACCATGATTGTTGTTCAATTTTTACAGTGCATTTTGAAAGTTTTTTTGTAGTACAAAGTTATAATGGAGCTAACGTTTGTCTTTGTCGTACTAGCTGTTGTATTTGTATTCTATTTAGCTGCATACAAACAGGAAGTTAAAGAAGCTTATGAAAATAATGTGGATGAAAACGACATTAACCTTGCATTAAACAAGGTTACACAAAAGGGAGACCCCATTGCTGATGCAGTAAAGCCTAGAGATGAAATGTCATGCTTTACGCACGATGCAGAACATCACGAATTAGCTCCATTGAAAGAGTTTGACCCATCTACAACGAAGAAAGAAAATCAGTATATGTTCGGTGATGACAGTACGCTTGTAAAGTACAACAAAACGTTTTACCATGACTGGAGGTTTCCAGCTCAGCCCGTGGAAGTAGAGTTCTCTATGAACCCCGAGGAATACATTAAAAAACACCCGAAACGTTACCCAAGTTACGTGTACAAAACAAAAGACGATTTAATTGTGTGAGTTTTTGAATTCAAAATTAGTTTCTCGCAAGTATTCCATACGGCTCATAACTACGAGTATCTTTTTTACAAAGTTATTAATATTAAACTTAATAACTCTTTTGCGTGCCCTTTTAGCATCGAGATTTTCAAGTGCATGTTTCCAGTCTATGGTCTGTTGGAATGGAATATGATGCACGTGTCTTAACAGGTCTTCTTTGATATATTCCTCAGGTGTGAGCACCAAAGCGCCGGACATCGCTGATTCAAGTACCGAAAGACCCATGCACTCTTTGTGTGTTACAATAAAGATATCAGTCTTGGAATACTCAGCACAAGCGTCTTCGTATGACAATCCTGCTCCTTGAACGTACTTGTCCATTTTTTGGGGATTATTTATATCAACAGTTTCCACACCACCTGCAATAAACCGACGCACGATAACTTGGTGTTCTTTGTGTCTTTTTGCAAATTCACAAACCTGTGCTGTTATGTCCTCTGTCAAATCGTTTTTAAGCATATTTAGATGCCTTCCGTAATAATTATGGTCTATCAAGATTTGTAAACGTCCTTTTACCTGCTTTGGAGAACATAACGAGTCGTCACAAGTCCATCCAATATACTTACAATGACGTTTGTTCCGCTTACCATTCGGTACCATGTAAAACAATACGTCTTCCCCGCCTACCATAGCATTGTTTGATGCAAACGTGAAAATACCTTCTCTTGCACGATCACGAAGCTTCTCGGTAAACGCAGGAGGACGGTAATGCAATCCTCGGTTGTCACATACCAATATGAAGTCTACTTCAACACAGTCAAAATTTTTATGCTCAGGTAGATGCTGAATACGAGTACTGGTTCCTCGTATTGGTAGGGTTTGATGCATAACAGTAAACTTGTTTTCACCATTAGTTTTAATGTACTTATCAAGCTGGTATGCCAGTATCTGGTACTGTGAACGAATATGTCTCAAGTCGAACTTTTCTTTTCCATGCTTAAATGTTGATAAAATAAGTATTTTTATTTTTTCAGCTGGTACTGGAGACGGGGCTGGAGAAGGAGACGGCGCCGGTGATGGTGATGGTATTTGTATTGTTTTCGAAGATTCTTTTCTTCTTTTTTGTATCTTGTCTGCAGGTGCAGGTGTAGATGCAGGTGCAGGTGTAGATGCAGGTGCAGGTGCAGGTGCAGGTGCAGGTGTTTCCAGTGTATCTATTTTAGTTTTAAGAGACACACATAACTGCATAAGTTGGTCATATTCGTCTTTCAGGTTTGGTTCCTGTGGTTTGACTACTTTCCTTTGTCTTCTGCTCATAATACTTTAAAAACCGATTAAATAAAATCAATATTAACGCTATAATACATCTCAATTAAAAATAATACTGTTGCATAAATTATACCTACAATAAACAGTGTAGTTTCAAGCATCGAAAAACATGTACCTAATATTCTGTCATACTTTCGCTGTCTTTTTGCTTCTTCGTTGTCTTCTTTAAACTGGTCTCTAATTTCCTGTGTTTGCTGCGTAACCCAGTCTAATCTTTCACATATTTCTTCATTCAAAGATCTTAAAATCTCTAAATTTTCTGCAAAGCCTTGCACCAATGCCATATTATTATTTTCAACTATTTGCTGCTGTATATTAAACGTTTCTTTTGAATTTTTTATACCATCAGGACCGGTAGAACTAAGATGACTGGATGGTCCTGATGGTCCTGATGGTCCAGGAGGTCTGGGTGTACCAAGTGTACCAGGAGTACCAGAAGGACCAGAAGGTTCAGGAGGTTCAGGAGGACCAGGAGGACCAGGAGGACCAGGAGTACCAGAAGGACCAGGAGGTTCAGAAGAGCCAGGAGGACCAGGAG
>PVBE012907167.1_pt1 | contig 15600 bp, 15 predicted proteins | sample 1631181 | NCBI WGS metagenome assembly PVBE01 (sample SAMN08397723, study PRJNA350692) | Marine metagenome, whole genome shotgun sequencing project. | isolation source: water | place: Pacific Ocean | collected 2012-04 | reverse complement strand
GGTGCATCAGGTAGCCGAAGGTGCGGCCCTTGGGGTCCTCTACCAGACCCTGAGGCCACAAGAAGCGCCGATCCGGCGGAGCCGTCTTGAGCAGGAAGCCGTCCAGCGCCGAGCGCTGTTCGGAGGTCCACTCCTTCTGTGCCCGGGTGGCCGGGCGGTGGTACCACTTCAAGGCGTAGGGCTGCCCATCGACCTGCACGCGGTAGACCTCGCCCTGGCCGCCCTCGCCGATCAGGCGAACCACCTTCACCGGTCGACCGTTGGAGGTTCGGAGCGTACGGCCCGGCTTGAGCATCGGCATGGACTACTCCTCCCCCCACTCGTCTTCTTCGAGGTAGCACTGCTCGTCGAAAGCCACCAGAGCCAGCGTGGCGTCGTCGCCATTTCCCCGCTCGCTGAGCTCCGACAACCACCCGGGCATGTCGTCGACCATCGTCTCCCACCCCTTCTCGGAGATGAGCCCTTCCAGCCGCTCGCCGATCGCTTCGTAGCTCGTACCCAGGCAGTCCCGGACGCCATCCGTGCTCAGCACGATCAGACGAGGCCACTGTTCCGCGTCCAGGGTGCGAACGGAGATCTGCACCCACGAGCTCGCGTCCTGTTGGCAGAGAGACCGGGTCATGTTTCCCCACAGCTCGGTGTCCGGCACAGTCACGAGCTCCGGGCCCTCTCCGGTGGTCAGCAGGATGTCCCCGTCCCCCAACTGGAAGAAGATCACCAGCCGCTCGATGACCAGGGTCGCCAGCAGCGTGGTGCCGAAGAGCTCGGTGATCTCGTGCCAGGTGCCGCCGTCCGAATCGACTCCCGCGAGCGCCTTCACCCGGCGGTTCCACTCCCAGACGATGCGCCGAGGCAGGTGTTCCCGCACGCTGCGCTGCACCTGCAGGGCAGGTCGGGGGTCATCGAGCAGTTCTTCGCCCAGGGCGCGCAGGACCCCGCAGGCCACCTCCACGGCGATCTGGGACCCCTCCTGGCTCCGGCCGTGGCGTGGGTCACCGTGGCCGTCGGCGACCGCAACCAGGACCATCTCCTCGTCGGCTTCGAAGCGCACGCTGTCCTGACAGGGCTGCCCGACGTGAATGTGCCGCGCCCCAATGACGCTGACCCCCGTGGCGCTCCATCGCGAGGATTCCATGCGCGACTACCAGGTGTCGTCGATTTCGTCTTCGTCGTCGATCACCGGGACCGGCGGCGGCGGGATCGGGGCTGCATTCTTTGGGCTCCCACCAACCTGGGATGCACCCGAGCTGGCGTACTTCGAGAGCGTGACCGACGCCCACTTGATCAGGTCGGTCAGCCGCTGTGCGTTGTCGGCCTGGAAGACCGTCTCACGGGAGCCCGTGAACTGGGCGAGGACGTCCTTGTCCGCATCGGCTCCGATGGCGATCGCCACCCGAACGGTTCGCCCAGGCTGTCCCCAACCCGTGTCATTGAACTCCGCCAGAGCCTTCTGCCAGTCGTCGGTCGGAGCCCCGTCCGAGAGCAGCACGACCACAGGAGGCAGGTTGCGCCGACCCATCCGCTCGGGGTCCAGCTCGGAACTCAGCAGGCGGATGGCGGCACCCAGGTCCGTGATGCCGCCGGCCTCCAGGTCTTCCCACAGGAACTCCTCGACGGCGGTGGGTTCCTCGACGTGCCACTGGGCGCCGCTGCTGAACTTGATGGCCCGCACCGCCATCTCCGCGAAGGGGTTTGCCGCAGCCGATTCCCGCGTCGACGGAAGGCACTCGTGGATGGCGTTGTTGAGCGACTGGATCTTTCCACCACCGCGCATGCTGCCGGAACAGTCCGCGACCCAGATGAAGTGCAGCTTGCTGCGAGAGACGCTGCCGAGGGGATCAACGTCCACGTCGTCGGTCATGGAATCTCCTTGGGGACGACAGAGCGTATCAAGATCCCGGCTCCTGACCCCTTCTAGGCCTCGATCTCCGCAATGGCGCTGTCGGCAGCCCGACGAACCCGAGGATCCGGGTCCTTCAACATCCCGCGCAGTGGAATCACCAGCGAGGGTCCACCGAGGCTCCCGCAGAGCAGGCAGGCCTGCTCCCGAACACGGGGATCGTCGTGGTGGAAGAGACGGCGCGCCGGGGTGATGGAGCTCCGCCAGTTGCAGTGGCGAGCGATGCGCAGCCCCGCGACGACCTCGTCACCGCTCTCCGATTGCATGAGAATTCGCGTGCGCTCGCGGCCCTCGCTGTCCAGCTCGTCCAGGCGCTGCAGGGCACCGTCGATGTCCCCGGCCAGGACTCTCTCCCAGGGCCCCGCGTCGTCCGGGAGATCGGGCGTGGACTCTCCCTCGGTACTCTCCACGGGCGCCGGCACTTTCGTCGCCAAGGTGGCGTGACGAAGGGCGGTGGCCATGTCCTGCGGTGCGTCGGGCCCCTTCCACGTCGTGGTGGTGAGCAGCTCCAGCGTGGCGGTACAGCTCTCGCCATAACGATCCTCGTCGTCATCGGACATCTGCCAGAGGGTGTCCTCCACCAGCTGATCGCCCACCCCCAGGGCTCCTACGTACTCCTCCTCCTCAACGCCTCCCTCCCACCCGATGTGCAGCCGCGCAGTGTCGGCGGGGCGGGTGAGGTGGCACCGGAAGTGAAAGTTTGCGCGGCGGTCACCGTCGTCATCCGGTGGCTGCCACTCGACCTTGACCTGGACGGCCTGCTCCTCGCGCTCGACCCGGGTCACCCACAGCTCGATCCGCGAGACCGAGCCCACGGGCTTGTGCCGCTTCTGCTGACTGGACTTGAAGAGCCACCCGCTGGTGTTGAAGGTCACGCTCTCGCCCGCTGCCACCGGCCCCTTCTGCGCATTCAGCATCTCGACCACCCGCCCGTCGTCGTCCAGGAGCAGGGCCTTGATCCCGAGGCGCCAGCAGTCGATGTCGTCCCCGTTCTGGATCACGTACTCCCCCTTGAGTGCGCGGTCCCCCGCACCATCTGGTGCTTCTTGCTCAAAGCGCAAAGACCGGACGTTGGGCCGGTTGCTCCATGCCTGGGGCACCACACCGGGCGGCGGCCAGGAGAGGGTCTCATCGCCCACGATCACCTCGTTCGCCGCTCCCTTGATCGCGGCCGCCAGGTCACTGGCCAGATCGGCGAAGGGCTTCAGCAACCCGCCCTCCTCCTCCGCAGGGTCCGAGTCCGCCTCCACCTCGATGGGCCCTTCGACCTGCTCGGGCGCTTCGATTCCGAAGGGCGTGCCGTCCAGGACCTCACAGATCTGTCGGCGCAGTTGCAGGTCCACCTCTTCGTCTTCGGCGGCGCCACCCCGCAGTCCCACCCGGCCGATCTCGGCCCCGACGAGATCCAGGTCGTCCTCGAAGCGGAAGAGGCGTTCCTTCAGGGTGCGCGAGGCGACCACGGAGAGCGCGAGACACTGCATGAGGTCCCGCCAGAGGAGCTCGCTGTCCTCGTTATGAATCTTGGTTGCGACGTAGAGGCCGTCCGGCTGCACAGCCCCCTCCAAGGTGAAGGCCTCACAGCCCCACTCCAGGTTCTCCGCCAAAGGCACGAGCACCTCCATCAAGGCGCGCAGTTCGTCCCCCGTGAGCGGGGCTGGAGAATTGAGGTAGCAACTGGTTCCCATAGCAGCCCTTAGCTTGACCACACCCCCGATGTGGGAACCTAGTCCGCGCTGATGAAACGACGTCTCGACCTGAAACGCCTGGTGGACCTGGCACGACCCGAAGTCGTCCCCCTCGTCGCCGGCACAGTCTTCTTGACCGCGGGCTCGGCCATGGCCCTGAGCTACCCCATGGTGGTTCAGTTCATCGTCGATGGCATCGACGGGGGCGCCGGCAAGGAGCTGGTCAACCGGATGAGCCTCCTGTTGTTGGGGCTCTTCGCGCTGGGCGCGATCTTCGGCGCGGCGCGCAGCTGGCTCTTTACGGTGGCCGGAGAGCGGGTGGTTGCCCGGCTCCGGCAGCAGCTCTACGCATCCATCGTGCGTCAGGAGGTGGGCTTCTTCGACCAGCGCCGCACCGGCGAGCTGACCAACCGCCTGGCCAGCGACACCACGGTCCTGCAGAACACCGTCACCGTGAACGTCAGCATGCTGTTGCGCTTCATCATCATGGGCATCGGCGCGATCGCATTCCTCTTCTACACCTCCTGGCGACTCACCGTGCTCACGCTGAGCGTCGTGCCCGTGGTCGCCATCAGCGGCGCTCTGCTGGGCCGACGGCTTCGACGCCTCAGCCGGGACTTCCAGGACGCCATGGCCAAGGCCACCACCGTCGCCGAAGAGACCATCTCCGGCATCCGGACGGTGCGTGCCTTCGCCCGGGAACACACCGAAGTCGAGCGCTACAGCGCGGCCATCGACGACAGCTTCGGGGTAGCCCGGCGCCGAGCCTCCTTCGTCGCGGCCTTTCGGGGGGTCATCGGCTTTGCCGGCTACGCAGCCATCGCGATGGTGCTGTGCTTCGGCGGCCACATGCTCGTCGACGGCACCCTGAGCATCGGTGAGCTGACCAGCTACCTCCTCTACACGCTCACCGTGGCGATGAGCCTCGGCGCCCTGAGTGGCCTGTACGAAGACTTCATGAAGGCCCTGGGAGCCAGCGAGCGGGTCTTCGAGCTGCTCGACCGGGAGCCAGCGGTGTCCAGCGGCGAGCAAACCCTCGACACGGTGGCCGGTGAGATCGCCCTCCAAGGCGTGCACTTTGCCTACCCCACACGGCGAGACCATCCTGTCCTGACCGGCCTGGACCTGAGGCTGACTCAAGGGGAGGTGGTGGCGCTCGTGGGGCCGTCCGGGAGCGGCAAGAGCACCGTCGCCGCCCTGGTGAGCCGCCTCTACGACCCGCAGCAGGGAACCCTCTCGCTGGATGGCGTGGACTACGAGGAGCTCGATCCACAGTGGCTGCGCGAACAGGTGGGCGTGGTGCGCCAGGAGCCTGTGCTCTTCGCCACCAGCATCACCGACAACATCCACTACGGGCGACCTGGAGCCCCCCGGGAGGCGATCGTCGCCGCTGCGAAGGCGGCGAACGCCCACGAGTTCATCGAGAACTTCCCCGATGGCTACGACACCCTGGTCGGGGAGCGCGGCGTCACACTGAGCGGGGGCCAGAAGCAGCGCGTGGCCATCGCTCGGGCTCTCCTCAAGGACCCGAAGGTGCTGATCCTCGACGAGGCCACCAGCGCCCTGGACGCCGAGAGTGAGCACCTGGTCCAGGAGGCTCTGGAGCGACTGATGGAGGGCAGGAGCACCCTGGTCATCGCCCATAGGCTCAGCACCATCATGGATGCGGTTCGCGTGCTGGTCCTGGACCGCGGTGGCGTGGTACAGAGCGGCACTCACGCCGAGCTGATCGCTCAGGAGGGGCTCTACCGCCAACTCGTGGAGCGCCAGTTTGCGGTGGCCGAGACCTCAAAACATGCTGCTCTTGTCTCTGCTGCTATCGCTGGAGCCCCCCTCCAGCCCCGATGAAGGCCCCACGACGACCCTCGTGGACGAGCAGCTGTCCCCTGTCCTGCCCCTGCCCCCGAACACGCTGAGAGCGCTTCAACGGCGCCAATATGCCGTCGCGATCAAGGGACTGGAGGGCATGGACCGGACGAAACTCGCCGGCGATCAGGTGGGGGACCACGCCTTTCTCATCGCCTGGTCCAAGCTGCGGCTTGGCAGGGGCGCGGAGGCGACCTCTCTCATCGAGCTGGTCGACAAGGCCGAACACGTCCCCCAGGCCTACAACCTGCTGACCCTGGGCGAGCTGCTGGTGCATGACGGACGCGCAGTCGATGCCCTGCCCGTGTTGGAGTCGGTTCCGGAGCAGAGCCTCCTGTGGCCCCGCGCTCAGCTGGTCCTCGCGAGGGCCTACAAGGACCTCGGACGCACCCTGGACACGCGGCTCGTCTACGAGCGACTCGCCAGTCGCGAGGATCCCGCGGACGGCACGGCCCTGGCCCTGTCGGCCCTGGCGAGCATGGCAGGTCCCCAGTCGGACGAGGCCTATGACCACGAGCGTCGACTGTGGGCCGCCTATCCCTACACGCCACAAGGAAAGAAGGCGACCGCCAACCTGAACTCCTACGGGGCCTTTCCGACCTGGCGTGAAGTCGCCATCCGAGCGGACGCAGCGATGCGCTCCTGGAACTACAACGAGGCCATCTCTCTCGCGGTGAAATACGGGCCGCAGATCGACAGCGACGACGCCGACGCGTGCATGCTGCGCTTCGCGCACGGCCGCTCGCTGTTCAAGCAGGGCAACGTCACCGCCGCCGTCACCATCCTCGCCAGCAACGGCGAGACCTGCGCGGGGGTCGACGAGGACCGGGGTGCCAAGTCCCTCTACCTGGCGGGAAAGTCCCTCGAGCGCAAGAAGCTGTGGGGCAAGGCAGCCGTGCTGTACGAGCGCATCGCCGACCTCTACCCGGAGCACTCCATCGCCGATGACGGGCTGGCTCTGGCCGGCATCGGCTACCACGAGTCCGCGCAGCCCGTGAAGGCCCGCGAGGTCTGGGAGAAGCAGGTCCGCACCTACCCCAGCGGAGACCTGGCCGGCGAGGGGGTGTGGCGGCTGGCCTGGACGAGCTGGAACGACGGCGACACCGAGACCGCCATCGCCTGGGCAGACTACGCGGCGGACAAGGTGCCCGTCGAAGTCTCGCCGGAGTACGTCCGAGCCTCCCTCTACTGGAGGGCCCGCTGGAGGGCCCTGCCAGACCCCGCCGATCCGAGCAAGGTGGACCCGAGTGGGCTGCCCCTCGCGCTGGATCTGTGGGAGGCCCTCTGCAGGGACCATCCCTACAGCTACTACGCCGTGCTGGCCGCCGCGCAGCTCTACGAGCACGCCCCCGAGCGGGTCCCGGAGCGTCCGGAGTTCAGCTCCTCCGAGGGTTGGGAGGTGCGCCGGAGCTTCGTCGAGGACCCTGCCGCCGGCGCTGGTCTGCAGCTCGCTGCGCTGGGTCTCTACCGCGAGGCCCTGACGGAGTTCGCGGCGGCTGGCTACGAGAACATGGCCCCCTCGGAACGAGCGCTGGTCACCGAGCAGCGCTGGGAGGCGGGGGAGTGGCTCCTGGCCCACGACGAGCTCAGGCGATGGCTTCGCACCCATCCGCCCGAGGCCCTTGGACCTCAGCGGGAGGACGTGCTGCGGGTGGCCTACCCCGAGACCTACTGGGAGCAGGTCCAGACCGCCACAAAGCCCTACTCATGGGACCCGCGCATCTTCCATGCACTCGTCCGGGAGGAGTCCAACTTCAACAAGGACATCCGTTCCCACGCCGATGCCTGGGGCCTGGCCCAGTTGCTCCCATCCACCGCCAAAGAGGTCGCGGGCTGGATGGGCACGACCGTGAGTACCTCGCAACTCACCGACCCAGCGACCAACCTCAGGCTCGGTGCTCGCTACTTCGAGTCGCTGATGCAGACCAATGGGCAGAATCCCCAGCTGGCCCTGGCCTGCTACAACGCCGGCTGCGGAAACGTGAAGAAGTGGCGTGCTCGCTTCGGCGATCTGCCGACGGACCAGTTCGTCGAATCCATTCCCTTCCGGGAGACGCGCCACTACGCGAAGCGGGTCAGCCGCACCTGGCAGATCTACCACCTGCTCTACGACGATGGCCCCGCTTTCCCCGACCTGTCCGCCTTCAACCACAGCGCCTTCACACCCTGAGCGCAACTCTCGCCGAGCCGTGGGGTTAGTCAGCATGCCGATGGACGCCAACACCCTAGACCGCTTCCACGAAGCCCAGCGAGGCGCTATCCGCGCCCTGCGGGAAGTCGTGGGTGCCCTGCAGGTCGGGATGACCGAAGTGGACGTCGCGGAGCTCTGCAAGGAGCGCTGCAAGGCCAACGGATTCGACCGGAGTTTCTGCCCTCCCGAGGTCATCGCGGGCGGCCGCAGTTCCACCCAGCGGGTGTGGGCCACCCCCAGTGGCCGAGCCCGACTCGAGGCCGGTGAACCCGTCATCATCGACATCGCCCCGGCCACCGGCGAGGCCTTTGGGAACGTGGCCACCACCGTGGTGCTCTCATCGGGTGGAGATCCAGGGGTTGTCCCGGTAGCCCGAGAGTGCCTTCGGGGATGCCTGGGCTACTCAAACCAGTGGAAGACCATCGGGGAGGTCTTCGTCTTCGCCCGGGCGTGGGCCACAAACCACCGATTGACCCTGGCAAATCCGCGCAGCATCGGCCACCGGATGCTCTCGAAACAGGCGGTGTCCTGGGACTACCCGCATCTTGCTCACCGCGTCACCTGGCTCCGCCGTCACCAGGTGCACTTTCTCAACCCAGCGCGTCTGGAAGGACTCTGGTCCTACCGACCGCAACTGACCGACGGCCACATCGGAGCGGCCTTCCGTGAGGCCGTCTACGTAGAGGGGGACAGCAAGATCGTCCTGGGCCGAGAGAGCCTCGACGAGGTCGGCGACATCGGCATCTCTGCCTGACTCACTGGAGTACGAACATGTCCAGGATCCACCTCATCCAGCCCAGAGAAGCACCGATCTCGGTGCGGCGCTTCTTCACCCAGGGTGATCCGGGTCCCGTGGTGTCCACCCTGGCGCATGTACCGGAGCTCCTCCAGACAGCCATGCCCTTCATGGTGCGCACGCTGGGTGCCTCCTCGATCGACTTCAGGACCAAGGAGATCGTCATCCTGCGCACGTCTGCACAACAGAAGTGCCGCTACTGCACCAACACCCACACCGCCATCGCGATGACGGCGGACCTGAACCGCCAGCAACTGAAGGCCCTGCAAGGTGGGTCCGAGGTGGACGAGGCCTTCCCCTCGGAACGCGACCGCCTGCTGATCCGCTGGACCGATGCGGTCGCCATGGGCGCGTCCATCCCGCCGGAGCTGGCAGCATCCTTCAGCACCCGCTTCAGTGATGCCGAGGTGGTGGAACTGACCCTGCTCTCCAGCGCGACCGTCATGCTCAACCGCTACGCCAGCGCGTTGAACTTTCGCACCTCCGCAGACCACGTGGAGCTCCTGCAGGGAGTGGATCTGCTGGTATGAGCCTGGGGGCGCAGCTTGCCGAGCAGATCGCCAACGGGCGGCTGTCGGGAAGACTGTGGCTCTACAGCAACTACCACTGCAACCTGGCCTGTTCCTACTGCCTCACGGAGTCCTCCCCCACTGCTCCTCGGCGAGTCCTGGGCCAGGCCCGCATGCTGGAGCTGACCCAGCAGGCCGCAGACCTGGGCTTCAACGCCATCGGAATCACCGGAGGAGAGCCCTTTCTCCTGCCTTGGCTCGTCGAGGCCGTGGGTGAGATCTCCGAGCTGCTGCCGGTGACCGTGCTGACCAACGGCACGCTGTTCGGACCCCGACGACTCGAGGAGATCGAGGCGCTTCGCACGCGGGACGTGAGTCTCCAGATCTCGCTGGATCGCCCCGATCCGACAGAGAACGACGCCATGCGAGGGCCCGGGAACTTCGAGAAGGTGGTGGAGGCCGTCCCCCAGCTCGTTCGACGGGGCATCCAGGTACGGATCGCGAGCACCCGTGAAGACCAGACCGAGGACGAGGCCCAACGTCTCGAAGCTCTGCTGCGCGACCTGGGGGTGCGAGAGGAGGATCACGTCGTCCGACCCGTCGTGGAGCGCGGTCGTGCTGCGGTGGCGGGCATGGGCATCGTGGCGCCCCTGGAGAAGCTCCCGCCGGAGCTGACCATCAGCGTCGATGGAGCCTTCTGGTCACCCTTCGCACCGACCTACAGAAGCGGTCGCCTGGAGACCGACCTGCTCCTGACCCGAACCACGGACCCGCTCACGGTGCCTTGCTCGACTCTGCTGGACCTGCTCTCCGTCACCCCCAAGGCCAGCGACAGCTCGGGCTTCGTCTGAGCCTGAGCAGGACACCAGGCTGGTGTCCCACAGCGATCAGCGACCTGTCGCCCAGGCGCCGCCCGGCTCGGGAGAAAAGCGCTCCCCGTCGAAGCGAAAACGCTCCACCCCGCGCAGCGCTCCTTCCTCGACGGTGTAGACGCAGTAGTGCGCCGTGCGGCCACGCTTTGGAAGCCACGCATAGCCACTGCTTCCCGGGTTGAGGATCTGGAGCGCTTCCAGTTCGGTGCGGAAGCCGTGGTGTTCGTGTCCGTGGAGAACAGCCCCGATCCGCTCCTGGTGTGCCAGGAGCACCTCCTCCACCGCCCCCGCGTTGGCGACGTTGCGCGTCCATGGGCCATAGGGTGCTCCAGCCCGACTCCGCAGGGGGTAGTGCAACATCACGAAGGTGAAGCCATCGTGCGGCTGTCCCAGGAGGGCATCCAGGCGCAGCAGCTGTTCGGGGTCCGCCTCGCCATGGCTCAGCAGCCAGCGCGCCCTGCACACGTCCACGCAGACGAATCGAAGGGATCCATGGCGATGCACTCGGGGCCAGTCGCCGGCGCCGGTCCACTCCCCAAAATGCTGCTCGATGGGTCGTCCCTGCTCATCCGCCGCCACGTAGACGTCGTGATTTCCCGGGATCAGGACCGAGGGCTGAGCCTGGAACATCGGTGCCAGCACGCTTCGGGCCACTCGCCACTCGGACAGGGTGGACATGGCCGTCAGGTCTCCGGTGCAGGCGAGCACGTCCGGAGCCTCTTCCAGGATGGCCTCGACCAGGGCCTCCTGCACCCGAAGGGAGAAGTGCGAGACCCGCCGCGCGACGTAGAGGTTCGCTGCGCCCAGGATGCGTTTGATCGTGTTCAGCTCGGACCATTCAGGAGTCCGCTGCACGTGGATGTCCGTGACATGGGCGACGCGCACGGCCTCAGGATAAGGGTGCGCGATGTCCGACGCCCGTACCATGCTCGATGCTGCCGCCCGCAACCGCCTGCCTGCGCGGGTCCGGATACGCAGCGGGAGTTGGTGCGATGCGTCCTTCGTTCGCGTGGAGAAGGCGGGGGTAATCCTCCAGACCACCGAGCTCCTGGGTCAGGGCGAGGAGTTGTTGATCTGGTTCGCTTCCGAGGATGGCCCCTACACCTTCGAGGCCTCGATCCTTCGCGCGGGTGTGCCTGTGCCCGACCGCGGTATCCACGGGATCCTCCTGGGTTTCATCGAGGGCTTCGGACCCGCACACCAGGAGCCTGTGGAAGGGCTGCAGATCGAGGTACTGCCCCCCAACGGACGTGGGCTGAAGCTCTTCGGCGAGGAGGCCAGGCTGGTGGATCTCCGTCCCGCCGAGCTCAGCTTCGCCGTGCCCTCACGGGTGGTGCTGAAGTTCGTCGAGGGAGGCACGGTGCGGGTGCGCTTTTCCGCCAGCGACGAGGAGGCGATCGTCGACGCCGTGGTGCACGAACTCACACCCACCGAGGGACACTGCCTCTACGCCCTTCGCTTCTCTGCCGTCGGCGCCGACCACCTGGACATGATCCAGGCCTTTCAGACGCTCGTCTGAAGGCAGCTGCCCGCCTCAGGGTGGCCCGTGAACGGCCAGGCGCAAGGCCTCGGCAGCCTCCAGCATCCCAAGCCCCGGGTCGTCGATGAGCCGGGTGCCGAGCTCCACCACCCGACCCCCGTCCCCGCAGGCCGCGATGACGCCGATCTGACTGTGTCCACAGATCGCCTCCGTTCCGCCCTCGCGCGTCACCACGAGCGCCGGGTCGAGGGAGAGCAGGGTCTCTGTGTCATAGGCCGGCCATCCCTCGAAGCCGTGCTCGGCTGCGAGGTCGATGACCCCGGCGGCGCTCAGCACGTCGTGGTAGCTGCTGCCGGCGGTTCCACCAAAGAACTGGTCTCCATACACGCTCAGGTACATGCCCCGTGGCCGGCGCTCCGGAGGAAGGTCGGCTGCGATCCCGGCGAGGCGGGTCTCGAAACGGCGCACCAGGTCTTCTCCACGCTCCGGCTCACCGACCATCGCAGCCACCGACCGGACCTGCGGCACCAGGGTCTCCAGGCCCAGCATGGTCCCCAGGTCGAAGACCACCAGGCCCGCTTCCCGCGCTCGCTCGATCTTCTCCACGCTTCCGCCCAGGGAGCAGACGAAGATCAGGTCCGCTTCCAGGCTCACCAGGCCTTCCGTGCTGGTGTCCTGCCGAATGCTGGCACCTTCGGGAAAACGCCAGCCGCGCACGCTCTCACGGCTGCGGTCGGTCACCGCCACCAGCCGCTCCGGTGCGACGAGCTCCAGCAGGATGGCGTCGGAGACCGGGCAGCCGGAGGCGACCCTCTCGTAGCCTGCGAGGCGGTGCTCCAGGCCCGTCGCGTCCACGAGGCTGGCGGTCGGCGCGTCGGAGGCCGCGGGTGGCGCGACGACGCGGGCGGGCGTGCCTGCGAGAAGCGCGCCCACAGAGCCCAGCACGAGCACGCCGACAACAGCTCCTCCATTGAGCATGTCGCTGCGGGTCATCAGCCCTCCTCCAGGGTTCCGAAGCCCAGTCCACCGCCCTCGATGACCTCCACCCCGTAGACCTCGCGGAGGGGTCCGGGGGCCACGATTTCAGCGGCTGGGCCGCAGGCAACGAGCCGGCCCTCGTCCAGGAGGACGGCGGCATCAGCCCAGCGCCGCGCCTCGTTCAGATCGTGGAGCACCGCGACCACACAGCAGCCCTCGCGTGCCAGCCGTTGCAGGGTCTTCAGCAGGGTCAGCGCATAGCCGACATCCAGGGAGCTGGTGGGTTCGTCAAGGAGGATCGTCCGAGCTCCGGTGGCCAGCGCACGAGCGAGCAGAACCCGCTGCTGCTCCCCGCCGGACAGCTCCGTGAAGCGTCGGTCGACGAGGGCCTCGATTCCGGTGGCGGTGATGGCGCCCGCAACCGCCTTCCGGTCCTGGGCGGTCAGACCCGCGAAGGCACCCCGATGGGCGAAGCGCCCTTGTGAGACGACGCGGCCCACCGGCAAGGGGGCGACGAGCCGCGTGCGCTGGGGCACGTAGGCGATGTGCTGCGCCCGCTCTCGGTCGTCCAGTGCGAGCAGATCCCGTGAATCGAGGGCGATGCGGCCCATCGCGGGCACCAGGCCCAGTGCAGCGCGCAGACAGGTGCTCTTGCCGGCCCCGTTCGGCCCGAGAAGAGCGGTCAACGAGCCTCGCTCCGCGGTGAAGCACACCTCCGCGAGCACGCGCCGGCCACCGAGGTGAACGGTGACCCCATCGTAGTGAAGACCGCTCACTCGACGGTCCCCATGCGGTAGCGCACGAGCAGCCACAGGAACACGGGAGCACCAACCAGGCCGGTGACCACACCGAGGGGGATGATTCCCGTGGCCGGCAGGACCCGGGTGATGACGTCGCAGGCAACCAGGAACACGCCTCCGCACAAGCACGCTGCCGGTACGAGGCGCCGATGTTCCACGCCCACCCACGGTCGAAGGGCATGCGGCACGACCAGGCCCACAAAGCTCACGTTGCCACCGATGGCGACCGCGGCGGCGGTCAGGGTCGCCGTCCACGCGATGCACCAGCGCCGCGCCCGCTTGACGTCCAGCCCCAGGCTGCGCGCTTCCTCCTCGCCGGACAGGAGCAGGTCGAGATGACGGCCCCAGGCCCAGGCCGCCAGCACACCTCCGACCACCAGTGGCAGGGCCAGCGCGACGTGCCGCGGACCCTTTCCGTCCACCCCACCCAGGGTGAAGGACACCATGGCCCGTCCCAGCTCGTAGGTGTCCTGGCCCATGCTGGTCAGCAAGCCACCGAGGCTGGCGAAGAGCGAGGACAGGATGAAGCCCGTCAACAACACCGCGACGAGGCTGGCGCGGTTGCGCACGATGGCGAGCAAGAGCAGCAACGAGCCGATGGCTCCGAGCATGCAGCCGGCTGGCAACAACATCTCCGGAGGAATGGGCCCCAGGCTTGCGCCCCCGAGCAGCAACTCGAAGACGAGCAGGGTCGTCATGCCTCCCAGGTTGGCGCCGGCGGTGGCGCCGATGATGGAGGGACTCGCGAGGGGATTCCGGAACAAGCCCTGGACCAGCACGCCCCCTACCGCGAGAGCCGAGCCAGCAAGAAAGGCGGCCGCTGTGCGCCAGGCCCTGAGACGGAGGAAGGTCGAACGCAGCTCCTCGTCTGCGAGGTCCCCCGACCCGGCCAGGAGCGAGGCGGCCACGGTGACCACCCCCAGGACCAGGAGCACCGCCCACAGGCGCCGCAGACGCGACGGTCCCGACGACTCGTCGCTCACCAGGGAACCTCGCTCCAGTCGATGCTGGTGTAGTCCGTGCACACGGCCTCGTCCGAGGAGAACAGCGCCTCACGCTGCTTGCAGAGCCCTGCGACGGTGCCTTGCTCGCCGGCGTCCTGCTCCAGCAGGAGCATCTCCCAGGCCCACACCTCGCAGCGCGCCAGGAAGTCCGGCTCGTCCTCGTAGCCGGCCTCCTCCCAGCCCACTCCCCAGCTCTCCAGGCATTCACCATAGAGTGCCGCCGCCGAGGAACACATCAGGGTGCACTCCTCGGGGACAGGGTCGGCGCAGGCCAGCAGCAGCGACAGCACCTAATAGAAGTCCAGCGCCACCGGCGGCAACGGCGTCTCGATCATGTCGCTGGCCCAGGTGCATTCCGCCGGGTTGATGGCCCGCACACCACCCGTGCCACCGTTGATCCAGTGGGGTCGAGCAGCAAGCCAGATGAGTCCGTCGCCACTGGCCGCCACATCCGAGAGGAACTCGTCCACGGTCGCGAGCTCGGTCAGCGACCAGTCGGAGCTGTCGATGCAGTGCACGCTGTAGGTGTCGGTGCCGTCCGTGCTGGTGGCCAGGACCACCCCGTGTCCGTCCGCGTTGAAGGCGACACTGTGCAGGTTCAGGCCCAGGTCGAGCTCGGAGATCTGGGCCTGGAAACCACCGTTCGGATCGATCGTGCCGATCTCGCCATCGATGGCGGCGGACCAGTCCACCGGGTCATACCAGTTACCCCATCGCGCAATGAGGGTGCCGCCCGCCAGCGTCACGTCCGCGTTGCCACCCACCGACCACTCACCCGTCACCTGCTCCGTGCTGCAGTCGATGGCGATGACCGAGCCCTCGCTGGAGTGGTAGGACGCATCCAGGTTGTTGAGGCCCACGTAGAGCGTGCCCTCCAGTTCGACGGCCGTGCTGGCCTCGGGGGTGCCGTCACCGTGGGTGTCGTAGCTGGAGATGTCCACCGCTCCGCGCAGCGTGCCCGAGTCCAGATCGTAGATGCCGACGGTGCTCTCACCGTACAGGGTCACGAAGAGCTTCTCCCCGCACAGGACCGCCTCGCGAGGATTCACGCCCACGGCGAATTCCTTCAGCGGGGTCTCCCATGAACCCGGCTCGTAGATCCGGATGCTGTTGTCCACCCGGTTCATCACAAAGACCTTGTCGCCGCTGACGCGCACGTTCGGGTCCGTCGTGATGGTGCTGTGCTGCTCCACCGAAAAGTCACTCAGGTCGACGGTACTCAGAGCCGCGGCCGTGTAGTCCCCGTTGACGGTCGCCACCACGGCGTGGCTCTGACCAAGGGGCGTGCCGGTGTCGTCTGGGCTGCCGCTGTCCTCGGTGTCGTCCGGGGCACCATGGGTGTCGTCGCTGAGGTCCTTCTCACCACAGGCAAGGAGGACGAGGGCAAGCAGGGGAGAGAGGGGCTTCATGGACTGCTCCAGGTGATGTTCAGGAGGAAGGTGCGGCCAGGCAGCGGGTAGCCGCTGAAGTCGGTCACAGCCTGGACCGCTCGTCCGGATTGAGGGTCGATGGGATTTCG
>PVBE012743769.1_pt1 | contig 15601 bp, 12 predicted proteins | sample 1631181 | NCBI WGS metagenome assembly PVBE01 (sample SAMN08397723, study PRJNA350692) | Marine metagenome, whole genome shotgun sequencing project. | isolation source: water | place: Pacific Ocean | collected 2012-04 | reverse complement strand
GCGGCGAAGGCGTTGGCGACGCTGGCGCCGGCGGCGGCATTGGCAGCGGCGACGGTGGCGCCGGCGGCGGCGACGGCGGCGGCGACGGTGGCGGCGACGGCGACGGCGACGGCCACGGCGACGGCGGCGACGGTGGCGGCGACGGTGGCGGTGACGCCGATGGCGGTGGCGATGGCGCCGGCGATGGCGCCGGCGATGGCGGCGTGGGCGATGACCTCGGGGAAGGCCCCGGCGCCGGCCCGGGCGGTGGAGGCTCGGGGCAGATCGAGGACGGCTCGGACCGTGAGCACGGGGGGATCCTCGTCGAGCCCCTGCGAATCACCGGAGGTGGCTGCCCGCTGTCCACGGTGTCCGGCGCCCGGCGAGGTCTGGGCTTCGTCGCGGGCCTGCTGAGACGGTAGTTTTCTGGCCGCCTGCGCCGCGCGGGGCCTAGGCTTCACGCTGCCATGGGCGTGCGATCATACGGACAGTCGAACCGAGGCTCGGTCGTCCCGGGGGACGGCCAGCTTGAGCTCCTCCTCGTCGCCGACGACGACCAGGCCCGGCGACGCATCCGCGAGACCCTGGAGGCGCTGCCCCGTCCCGTGGTCGTGCACGAGGCGGTCACGGCCCGGGGCGCCACCGAGGCCCTGGCCCGGCGGCGCTTTGACTGCGCCATCGTGGACGCCGAGCTGCCGGACGGCTCCGGTGTCGATCTCATCGAGGGCGTCGCAGCCCTGCCCGGGTGGCAGCGGCGGGCGACGCCGTTTGTGCTGATGGGCGAGGATCAGGACGTCCAGGCGCTGGACTCGGCGGTGCGCAGCGGCGCCGAGGACCTGCTGCCCCGCTTCGGCCTCGACGGCATCGGCCTGCTGCGATCCATCCGGTTCGCCATGGAGCGCCGACGCAACGATCGCCTCATCGACGAGGCCAACGACAAGCTCGAGCGCCTCGTCACGCTGGACCCGCTGACCGAGCTGCCCAACCGACGCGCGTTCGAGCGGACGCTCAAGGCCCGGGCGGTCGAGGCAGTCGACCTGGCGGCAGAGCGGTTCGCCGACGCCGGGCTGGGGTACGGCGACCAGGGCGAGGCGGCGAGGCCCGTGGTGATCCTCGCGGACATCGACGACCTCAAGGACGTCAACGAGCGGTTCGGCCTGGACGTGGGCGATCAGGCCCTGAAGTGGGTGGCCCGCGCTATCGAACGCAGCGTCCCCCCGGGCTCCTTCGTCGCGCGGGTCGGGGGCGATGAGTTCGCCGCCCTGCTGACCCCCGAGGAGACAGGCAACGCCTTGGCGGCCGGTGAGCGCCTGCGCATGGCGGTGGCGGCGCTGGGCCTGCGCTGGCGGGAGACCAACGTGCCCCTGCACGTGTCCGTCGGCTGCGCCGTGGTGCCCGCCCACGCCGCGACCGTGTCGTCCGTGCTCGGCTTCGCGCGGCGGGCCCTCGACCGGAGCAAGCACCTAGGAAAGAACAGGGTCTCCCTCGCCGACCTGCCGCTGTCCGGTCAGGCGCTGGCGGCGAGCCAAGGCCGCACGGTGACCGTGGACTCGGCGACGTTCGACCAGTCCAACCTGCGCACGTGGCGACAGCCCATCGTCTGGCTCGCCGACGGCCGATCCGTGGGCTACGAGTTCTGCACCCGGGGACAGGAGGGCAAGATCGAGAGCCCCCTCGACCTGCTGTCGGCGGCCGAGGCCCGGGACGACCTGGCGACGGTGGACCTGCGGTTCCTGCGGAGGGCGGTGCTGCAGGCGACCCGGCTCCCGCGCCGCATGCGCTCCCACCTCAACGTCCGGGCGGAGACGCTGCTCGAGGTGCCCCCCGAGGTCATCTACGAGGCCCTGCTCGCGGGCCCCGAGCCCGACAACGTCTTCCTCGAGCTCGAGGTCAGCGACCTGTCGGCCGACATCGACGATCTGGCCCTGCGCGTCGACGTGCTCCGCCGCAGCGGCATCAAGTTCGTGGTCGACGGGCTCGGCGGCGGCGGCTCCTCCATCGAGGCGCTCATCGCCCTTGAGCCCGAGTGGGTCGGGCTGTCACCGAGCGTCACCCCCGAGGTGCTCGGACCCCTGCTCGCGGTCGTCGATCGGCTTGGCTGCCACGCCGTCGCAAAGGGCGTGGAGACCGCCGAGCAGGCCGCCAGCCTGGCCGCCGCGGGCGTGCAGCTGGCCCAAGGCTGGTTCTTCGGCCGCCCGGAGCCCTGCGACCTGGACTGAGGGCGCCTTCCGGTCTGGTTGATGCGGCCAGCCCAGCAAGAAACCCCTTCAGGATCCACGCGGACTGACGATGTCTTGTGCGTAGGCAGCGAGTTCGGCCCGTTCACGGCCGGTCTCCCGACAAAGGCAAACCCGCCGCGAGGTGGGGACGCAAAGCCACGGACCTCCCGCACAGCCCCCGCAGAGGGTGGAGGTAGCCGGGCTCCCGAAGGAGTGACCGATGCGAAACTACGACACCGTTACGACCGCCTCCCTGTTCGCTGGCGCCATCATCTTCGCCGCATTTGCGGTGTTGATCGTGGGCTGCGGCGCGGCCGCCCCCACCGAGCAGATCATCCTCCCCGATGGCACGCAGGCGCCCGCGGCGCAGGGCGAGGGCGTCGATCTCATCAACGTCTTCGAAGAGGTCGACGAGGCCCCCGTCCAGGCGGCGCTGCCCGTGCCCGAGGCCGACTACACCTGCCCGAAGGGCGCCCGCTACGCCACCGACGGCGCGGGCCGGGCGTTCTGCCTGTTCGAGGGCCTGCAGCTGCCCAAGGGCGACGACCTGACCGCCCAGTGCCAGTACCTCAACCTCAACTACATCGGCTTCGCCTGGACCGCCGGCGGCGCCTCCGCCGGCTACGCCTGTCCCGAGCACTCCACCCGGGCGGTCAACGACGCCGGCCAGCAGATGTGCCTGTTCGACAAGCTGCAGCTGCCGATGGCGGACGGTCTGCGGCCCGAGTGCTTCTTCCTCGACAGCGGGTACCTCGGGTTCTCCTGGGAGTCCGAGGCGCCCCGGTCGCTGGAGATCAATGACGTGCCCGAGCCGATCGATGTGAAGTAGAGTCCGGCCATGGCGCTCAAGGCCCGCGGACACATGGCCTGCCCCCGCTGCGGGGAGGAGATGGAGGTCAAGGGCGTGCAGGGCATCGCCATCGACCGCTGCCCGAACTGCTTCGGCATGTGGTTCGACAAGGGCGAGCTCGAGCGCATCGAGCAGGGCCGCGGCGCCGACATGGTCCGCCTGCTGTCGATGGGCAGCCCTTACGACGACGACGACGACGCCTCGCAGCCCTGGAACGACCTGGCCCGCCACGACGGCAAGGCAAACGCCGCCTGCCCCCGCTGCGGGGCGGACATGAGCCGGGGCCACGACGACGCAGACGCCTCCTTGGTGATCGACCTATGCAGCGCCTGCGGCGGCGTCTGGTACGACGGCGGCGAGGTGGCCCGGCACCTCGAGGCCATCCAGGCCGAGGGCATCCTCGGCTACTTCAAGCGCATGTTCCGGAAGAAGGGTTAGCTCGCGGATCCCGGATTGGCGGACGTGGGATGAGCCAGGCGAGCGGCTCGCCGGCCTGATTGCGCGGGCCCGGGAGGCCGGCGTCGAGCTGCCGGACGCCTGCTGCCTGGCCACCGCCGACTCCTGGGGCCGGCCGGCGGCGCGCATGGTGCTCATGCGGGGGCTCGATGGCCGCGGCCCGGTGGTCTACACCAACCTCGACAGCGACAAGGGCAGGAACCTGGCGGCCAACCCGCGGGCGGAGCTGTGCTTCCACTGGGAGGCGCTGGTCGAGCAGGTGCGGGTGTCAGGCCCCGTCGAGCTCGTGACCACCGAGGAGGCGGAGGCCTACTGGGCGAGCCGGCCGCGGGACCGGCAGCTCGGGGCCTGGGCGTCCGACCAGTCCCAGCCTGTGGCCTCCCGCGAGGCCCTGGACGCCAAGCTCCAGAATCTCGAGGCCCGGTTCGCCGGTCGGCCGATACCCCGGCCCGAGCGATGGTCGGGCTGGCGGATCCTCGCAGAGCGTTGGGAGTTCTGGCAGGGCCGGGCCGGCCGCCTGCACGACCGGGAGCTGTACGTGGCGGACCCGGATCCCCCGTCTGTTGCCGGCCGTTGGATCCACTCGCTGCTCCAGCCCTGATCCCACCGCGGACTCAGTCGGCACCTAGGTCGTCCGGCGCGAACTCGATAGCGGCGGGCGTCTCACTTGCCGGCGGATCGTCCGCGAACAGGTCATCGAGCGGGTCGTCCATGAGGATGTCCTCGTCGTTGGCGGTCGGCGGCGGCGGGGCCGCAGCGGGCGCTCGGCGCAGGGCGGACGCGTCGCCGCCCCCGCTGGAGGCCGACGGCCGGTGGGTGTACCGCAGGCCGAGGGCGACGCGGTGGTCGGGCGCTCCGAGGCCGTTGCCCATACCGGTGCCCGCCCCGACGAAAGCCTGCAGGCCGTCGATGACTCCGGCGGTCACCCCGGCGAACAGCTCGGAGGCCGGGGCGGCGTCGGCGGGCGCGGCGAAGGCGGTGGTGGCGCCGAGCTCGAACGGTCGGCCGGCCAGGGTCCACATCACGCCGCCGCCGACGCGGGCCACCAGCTCGCTGCCGATGTTCTGATCGCCGATGCGGGCGGCCTTGCGCAGGCGTCCGCCCAGGTTGGCCGCCCATCGGAGCCGACCGTGCCGGCGCGACACGGCCACCTCGGGCGACAGGGTGGGGCCGTCCTCACCCCAGAACGCCGCGGTGTCGCCCGTGGGCATGGTGACCCCGGCGAGCACGGCCAAGTCGACGCCGAAGTCGCCGGCGTCGAGCAGGCGCAGCTTCGGGGCGATCTCGAGGTCGCCCATGCCCGAGGACTGCAGGCCGCCGGAGACCCCGATCGCGTCCACATCTGCGCGGGTCTGAGACAGCAGGATGGGGGCGCGCAGCTCGACGCTGGCGCGGCCGGCGACGGCCAGCCCGGCGCTAAGCGTGCCCGCCAGGCGGTCGCCCACCAGTGCGCCGACCCGCTCGACCGCGCCGTCGGGGGTGCGCCGCATCAGCACCATGGAGTTGGCGCTCCTTCCGAGCCAGAGGCCGGCGGAGATGGCGGTGCCCGGGGCGACGCCGCCGGACTCGACGTCGAGCAGCCCGTCGGCGTTGGAGGCCATGCGGAACCGCTCGGCGGGCAGGGCGTGGGCCATGGCCGGCACGAGCAGCAGCGCGACCACAGCGGGTGAGCGCCGGCGGGCTACGAACCCCAGGACGGCCAGCAGGACGAGGACCCAGGCACCGCCTGTCGATCCGCCGGTCTGGGAGCAGCCGCCGCCGGCGACGAACAGCTCACCCTCGGGCATGGGCTCGGCATCCTCGGCGCCGGCCTCGGCTGGCGCCCGCCGGGGGACCTGCGCGGGCGCCGGTCCGGGGTCGGCGGCGGGTGGAGCTGCCGGGGTGGGGGAGGGGTCGGCCCTCGGCGTCGCCGGCGTCGCCGGCGTGGCCGGTTGACTAGCATCGCTACGCGATGCGTCGACCTCCGTCGCCTCCGGTTCGGGCGTGGGGTCCGCGACGGGCTCGGGGTCCGGCCCGGGCGCCGGGTCGGCCTCGGGCACCGGATCGGCGGGCGCGGGGTCCTGGTCGGCGACCAGCGGGTCGGTCTCGCCCTCGTCGACCAGCCCGTTGTGGTTGGCGTCCTCCACGCCGTCGAGCACGCCGTCGTCGTCGCTGTCGGGGTCGAGGACGTTGAGCAGGCCGTCGCCGTCGGTGTCGGCGCCGCCGTCGGGCTCGATGCCGTCGACCAGCCCATCGGCGTCGGTGTCCGGGTTGTCGGGGTCGCTGCCCAGCACGCCCTCGATGGCGTCCGCGAGGCCGTCGCCATCCCGGTCGGGCACGGGCGCGGGCTGCGGATCGCCCTCGGGGTCGGGCTCGGGCTCGGGCTCGACGTCCGGCGGGTCCTGGTTGACGTCGTCACGGCCCAGGCCGCCGATGATCAGCGAGGTGAAGCGAGTGTCCCGGCTGTCCAGCGCCGCGATGCCGGCCATGCCACCCGGCAGGGGATCCGGGTCCTCGCCGCCGATCACCAGGTCGTCCTCGTTGTCGAACGCGCCGTCGCCGTCCATGTCGACGGCGCAGGCGATCCGGCCGCCGATCACCTCGAGGTGCATCAGGTACGGCCGGCCCGGCTCGAGGAGGCCGTCACCCGGAGCGGCCGCCACCACGTAGTCGTCCTCGCAGGCCACGTCGGTGTCCACGCGCATCAGCCCCAGGACCGGGGCCGCGCCCCGGCCGCGACCGTCGCAGGAGGGCCAGCGGTCCCGGGTCATCAGGCAGGCGTAGTACGAGCCGGCGCCGGAGTAGCGGGCGACGATGCCCACGGCGTCGTCGTCGCGGGAGGTGACCACCGTCTCGACGACCACGTCGGTCCACGTGTCGTCGCCCGTGAGCAGGAAGTTCTCGTAGGAGTCCGTGGGCGCCCCGAACCCGCCGCCGAGGTCGTCGGTGGTCGGCGACACGGATCCGGTGCCGTTGAGCTGCCAACCGTCGCCGGCCCACATGGCCTGCAGCTCGGCCTGCGCGTCCGCGTACGGTCGGCGGGCCTCGCCGTCGAAGTCGGTCGAGAACCAGACCGGGACCGCCTGCTGGCCGTCCGCGATCATGGGCGTCGCGAGGGTCAGCGAGAAGGCGAAGGATAGTACGAGCGGTCGCATGACCCCCGATCAATCCAAGGACCGTGCCGGACCGACGACCCAGTCATCTCCTGGGCTTCAGGGGTGGCTGGGGTCGCCTGACCCCCGACCGGGGGGGCGGATCGTGACCTGTGCAGCCCGATCCTAGTGCGCCACGCCGGCGAGGAACCTCGCCAGACGATGCCCGTAGTCGGCTCTGTGAAGCGCTGGGATGTGACCTTCGCCAAGGACGATCCATAGCTCGGCGGCGCCGGGCTCGGCCGCGACGGAACGCGCGGCCGCGTACAGGAGCTGCGCCCCTTCGACAGCAAGGGTCCGGTCTTGGTCGCCGTGGATGATGAGCAGCCGCCTTCCGGGACGGCGGCGGACGTAGTCGATTGGCCGGTGGTCCGCCAGATCCTCGCCGGTCAGCAGCCAAGCCCACGCCCGGCCGAGCTGCCACATGGGCCCGGCCAGCGGTCCGAAGGGCCAGAGGAACGCCTCCCTGGCGGCGGACTCCACGCTTGCGAACGTCGAGTCCACGACGACGGCGTCGAAGAGATCGAGCTCGGCGTCGGCCTTGAGGGTCACCAGCAGCGGTGGGACCACCACCAACAACAGCACCGCTGCTCTGGCCACGAAGCCGAGCGCCCGTCCGGGGCCGCCCCGGGACCTCGACGGACTTGCCGGCCCCTCGATCACCCTGCGCAACCCTCGGTCCAGGAGGCCCGCGAGCAGGAGCAGGACCGCGAGCAGGCCCGTATCGGCGACGAGCGAGCCCAGCGGGTACCGGCCGCCGACCATGCCCGCCACGGTGAAGCCGCGCATCGCAGTCAGCGCAGCAGCTAGCGCCACCGCCCGGCCTGCGCACCGCGCGATGGGACGGCAGTCGGGCGGCGGCGGCATCACTCCGAGCCAACGACCAGACTCCACCGCGGCATTCCGGGGCGAAGGAACCGCAGGCGGGGGCGTGCGCCCTGACCCCCAGCTCGGCACGGTGCTGCTGGCGGCACGCATGAGCTGGCCGGCCCGTTAGTGCGCCAGGAAGAACCACTGAAGCCCCAGCTGGGACATCAGCTCCGTCGCAAGCACCGCGACCACGGAGACCACCGCCGAGGCCGCGAAGACCGAGGATCCGACGAGCATCATGTCGTTGCCGGCCTCCTCCTGGCGGGCCGCGCCGTACACCCGCCGGGCAACGAAGTTGATCATGCCGCCCATGAAGATGGCGGCCGACATGCTGAAGGGCAGCAGCAGCCCGATCCCGGCGCCGAACAGCGACGGCATGACGCCGGCGGTCTTGGGCCAGACCGTGAACCAGGCGTACATCGAGCCGGCGACGCTGATGCCCACGATGGCCCAGATGAGGGCCGAGTCGAAGGCCTGATCGCCCGCGAACGCCTTGGCCATCGCCGACCAGATCTGGGCACCCGGCGCCGGCAGCGCGCTGCCCTCGCCGAACCCCAGCTTGGCGTCGATGAACACGATGAACGGCACCGCCACCAGCGCGCCGATGAGCGAGCCGACGAGCTGCACCGAGGTCTGGTGGGCCGGGTTGGCGTCGACCAGGAAGCCGGTGCGGAAGTCCTGCATCATGTCGACCGCCATGCCCGCTAGCGTGCCGCCGATGATGGCCATTCCGAGCAGGGCGATGGCGCCCCCGGAGACGAACCAGGCGAACACCGTCAGCAGGACGATGGCGACCAGCCGCACCGGGTTGATGTCGGTGTCGCCGGTGACCCGCCCGTTCATCACACACAGGGGCCAGGACACGGCCACCGTGAGCGCCGTGGCCACCCACGACAGGTCGAACAACATCTGGGCCGTGATGGCCGTGGTGATCAGCGCCGCGAACCCGAGGACGCCGTGGACCTGCCGCTCCTTGGCGTAGCGGGGGTGCTCGACGTGGCCGGGATCGAAGCCCGACGGGATCACCGCGGGGGTCCGGAACAGATAGGCGAACCCGATGGTGGCGAAGGTCGGCAGGGTGAGCACGGCGATGGCCGCCCACTTGATCCAGTCGCCGGCCACCTCGGGCGCGACGTTGGGCTTGATGAGGAGCATCCCCGACAGCGCCCCGAGGATCATGCCCAGCCCGATGCGGGGGCCGACGACGATACCAATGCCGTACAGCAGCGGCTCGACCGCCAGCCCATAGCCCGACCCGAACGACAGGTCGTGGAGCAGGGCGCCGCCGCCCTTCTTGAAGGTGATCTTGACCGGGATGGTGAGCAGCGACGACAGGCTGCCCCAGATGGCCAGCATGCGGACCGGGCGCTTGGCCTCGTCGCCCTCGGCCGTCACCGAGCGCTGGATCACGGCGCACGCGGTGCCCGACGGGAAGAAGTACTTCACCATGTACTTGCGGACGCTGGCCCCGACCTGGGCGGCGAGCACGCCCATCGCCGCGAACATGATGACCATCACGGCGAGGTTGGGCTTCCAGTCCGGCTCGAGCATGCGCACGGCGGCGTACGCGCACACCGAAAAGCCCATCGTCCCGCCGGCGCTGACCATGGTCTGCCCCAGGTTGAGCACCTGCAGGCCGGCCATCTGGCGGGAGAAGACCTTGAGGATCAGCACCGACGCGAGCACGGCGATGATGGACCCGCCGTCGCCCCAGCCGGTAAGCAGCGTCGTGTAGATGTTCGTCACCGACAACACGGCGGCGAGCACCGCGAAGGTGAGCCACTCGGCGACCGAGAGCCGAGGGAAGAACGTAGTGGTCGCGGGCTCGGCTTCAGTCAATTCAGACCCCCCTTGGGCTGCGTAGGGTAAAGTGGAAGGGTGCCCGCCGCCACCGATCTGATGGCGCTGGCGCGCGAGACCCTGCGGCGCTTGGATGCGCAGGGGGTCCCGCCCACGCCGCCCAACTTCGAGTCGTTCTTCGTGGACGTCGCGCGGAGCATGGGTCTGTCCGAGCAAGACATCGAAAAGCACCGACACGCGGGGGTCGCGCAGGTGCCCCGGTCCATCGAGGATCTGTCCGGAGTCATGGCCGCTCAGCTCATGCGCGCCGTGGTCCGGCTGACCTCAGAGCCCGGCGTGATGCCGGCGGCGCCCCGGCGGCTGCTCCGTCGCTGCCTGCGGAGCCGCCGGCCGGCGGCGCGCGCCCGCCGACCGCCGGCGAACGCCGCCCGCTGGATCGGATCCTGGTGATGACGCTCCGGCTGGTCGCGGACCACGGTGAGATCGACGGCGCGACGCGACAGACCATCGAGGAGGCGATGGAGCTGGCCGCCTCCGGCCGTCTGCTGGACGGACAGCGCGACCTCCTCAACCGGCTCACCCAGCTGCCCTCGGCCCTTGATCTGGCCCGGGTGGTCGACGTCCGCGACAACGAGATCGCCTGCGAACTGCTGGGCCTGGTCCGGGCCGCCGCCGGGGACTCGGCCGAGGCGCTGCAGGCCATCGACCACCTGGCGGACGGCCTCCGCAAGGGGGAGGGGTCCGACGATCTCAAGGGCGAGGTCCGGGCACTCGTCGACAGGCTGACGCGGTACTTCGAACAGGTCCCGGCCGTGCGCGACCGGGCGGGCGAGCTGGTGGGCGAGGCCACGCACTCGGTGTACAGCCTCGCCGGCCGGTCCAAGCGGCTGGCCGACAAGCTGGACGCCGCCGGCGACGAGGATGTCTGGAGCGACCTGTCCCAGGAGGCCCAGACCATGGCTCGCCTCGCCGGCGCCGCCGCAGCCGCGCTGGTGCGGGCCTACAGCAAGCTGGCGGCGCTCGAGCTGGCCGCCCGACCCGAGCGGCGGGAGGCCCTGCACGACCCGGTCACCAAGCTGCCCAACCAGCTGGGCTTCGACGTCTGGTCGGAGCGGGTGCTGACGGCGCCCGGCGGCGCGGTGCTTCCGTGCTCGCTGCTGGTGGTGTCGTTCGCGTCCGGCAAGGCTGCCCCTGCGGTAGGCCGGAAGGCCAGGCGGATCCTGGATCCTCTGGACTTCATCGCCCGGACGGGGCCGCGGGAGCTGACCGTCGCGGTGGTCGGTGGCTCGATCAAGGCGGGCCGTCGCCGGGCGGAGGTACTGCTCCACGCCATGGACGCCGCGCAGATGACCGCCGGAGTCGCCGCCCCCGGCCCGTCGGAGACCCTCGGGCGCGCGCTCGCGAGGGCCCGAAAGGCCCAGGCCGCGGCGGCCCAGGCGGGGGCCGGTGAGATCCGCACCCAGGACGACCTGCCGGGCGACGCCCCGCCGTCCCACCCGCAGCTGGACGGCGAGGACCCCGAGCGCAGCTTCACGCCTCTGGGACTGTAGCCTCCACCCCGCTCGGGATCAGCCGCCGCCGCCACCGAACGGCAGCAGCGCCGCCGGGTCGGGGATCGGCATGGCGACCCTGGCCAGGTCGGTGTCGTTGTCGAACACGAACACCCGCTCGGAGATCCGGTCGTAGTCGAACCCGTCGACGAGCACGTTGAGCCCGATGGAGTTGCCGGTCACCGCGCCGTCCGCGAGATCCAGCTCACCGCCTTCGGCCACGACGATGCCGGCGAGGGCGGCTCCGGAGATGTCGAACCGGCCGATGTCGAGCACGGCGCCGTTGCGCACGACCGCCTCGATCCCCGCCGCATGACTCTCCCCCGCGGCGACACAGCTGCCAGGCTCGCCCTCCGGGATTGCTCCACAGGGTGCGGGGATGGTGTCGGTGAGGGTGAGGTTTCGCAGGATCACGGTGCTGTCGTCGTGGACCATGAAGCCGACCCACTTCTCGCGGCTGACGAGGACCCGGTCCAGCCTGACGGTCGCCCCCTCCGTCGCGAACACCCCAGCCCCGGACTCACCGGTCGGATGCCCGGCCGCCTCCACCGCGGTGGCGTCCTCGAGGCTGACATCGCTGGCGACCGACATCAGCCCGATGCCCGCCACCTGGCGCCAGGACACGCGTGTTCCGGCCAGCGAGGTGCCCCGAAGTGCAACGATGCCCGCCCCCGGGCTCCAGCCCATCAGCGAGGTCTGCTCGACGTCCTCCTCCCACTCAGCGCGACCACCTCGCACGCCGTCGACGAGAAGGTCCGTCACGCTTGCGGTCGCCCCCGCCGACAGCGAGACGCCCACGCCGACGGTGCCCGCGATGCGCACCCGCTCGAGCTCCAGCTCGGCGCTCGACGCATGCACCCCGCCGCCCGTCTCCACCGTGGCGAGGCCGGGGATCACTCCGTCGCCGGGCAGACGCAGCGCCTGTCCGTCGATGATCTCGGTGTCCTCCAGGCGTAGGCGCATCACCCGCTGGCCGTCGCCCAAGGCGCGCATGGCGACGCCGGCGACCCCATGGATCCGGCTTGCGCTGACCGTCAGATCGGCGGTCTGGGTCAGGGTGATCCCCCCCGGGCCCGCCAGATCGAGGCCGGTCAGGTGCGCCGTGGGGGTGGGGGAGTCCGGGTCGTCGCCCACGCCGACGGCCACGGCGATGCCCGGCAGTTCCGACAGATGGAGGCGGGTGGCGAACAGATCCGTGCCTTGCCCAATGGCGACCCGGGGCATCTCCGGGTCGTTCTCGGTCGCCCTCCGGAACGCCACATCGTTGAAGGTCACGGTGGTCCTCAGCGGCCTCCCGTCGAACACGCCGGTGACGAACCCGGGCCCGTCGAACCGTTCGACGACGACTCGCTCGAGCACGATGTTAGCCAGGTTTCGTACGCGGATGGGCTCGCGCGCGCCGCCCGGCGCGTCGTTGTGGATCTCGCGGATCACCGAGTCGCGCAGGGTCAGGCTCACCGTGGGCTCCGTGCCGAAGTGGTTGATCCAGATCCCGGGCCCCGTGACCTCTTCGATGAGCAGCCGCCGACCCACGACGCGGGCGCCTGCCCAGGCCGACAGGCCCATGGACATGTTGCGGCCCGCACGCGGTCGGATCTTCCGGATCACCACCTCGGTCAGGGTGGTGTCCTGGCCGCCCTTGTGCCGGTCCTCAAACCCATAGCGCTCCGTCTCCTCGATGAGCACGCCCTCGAGCTGCGCGCCGAAGGCCGAGTGTCCGACCCAGACGCCGGGCCCGCCGCCGGTCAGCGTCAGGCCCGTCAGCCGGACCGCGCCGCCCGGGGCCATGACCTTGACCGTGGGCTCGACGCCGTCGTCGCCCTCGAGCTCGCCGTTCCACAGGATCGCCTCTTCGCCAGCGCCCATCAGGGTGATCGGGCGGTCGAGGACGAGATTCACGTCATGCTCGCCCCGCACCACGACCACCGCGCCGTCAGGGGCCTCTGCGATGATCCCGGCCAGGTCGTCGTCCGGGCCCGCTTCGAGGGCCCCCGCGGGCGCATCGGGCCGCGCCAGGGGCGCACAGTTGCCGCCGTCGCCCGGCCACGCCGCGGCGGCGCCCGCGCACACCACGAGCTCGCCGGGGTCGCAGGCCGCCCCGGACACCGACCAGCCCACCGGACACTCGGGCGCCACGAGGTCGGGCGGCGCAGAGGGCGCCGCGCCCGCCGGCCGGGAGTAGTCGGGACCGTCGTCCACCGAGGCTTCACCCTCACCCTCGCCCTCCGCCGTGTCGTCCGGGCTGGGCTGGTCGTCGTCCTCCGCCCCGGCACCGGCCTCGGCGTCGTCGCTGCCCGGCGCGGCTTGGTCGGGCGCGGCGGAGCGATCCCCCGAGGGGTCGGAGCAGGCGGTCAGTAGCACGAGGGGCAGCAGCGTGCGCATCACCGCAGTCTGGCACGACCGGTGCCGCTTGACCGCCCCTAGCGGATCTGTAAGATGCGCCGCTCCCGATTCAGCCACTGGGCTGGGTCGAGGTGTGTCCAAGCAAAGGTAGCCGCAGTGCCAACGATCAATCAGTTGGTCCGCAAGGGCCGAAAGAAAGTCTCCAAGAAGCGCAAGGCGCCTGCACTGCAGGCGTGCCCGCAGAAGCGCGGCGTTTGCGTGAGGGTCTACACCTCGACCCCCAAGAAGCCGAACTCGGCTCTTCGGAAGGTCGCTCGTGTGCGCCTCACCAACGGGATCGAGGTCACCTCGTACATCCCGGGCGAGGGCCACAACCTGCAGGAGCACAGCGTCGTCCTCATCCGGGGCGGTCGTGTGAAGGACCTGCCGGGCGTCCGCTACCACATCATCCGGGGCACCTTGGACGCCGTGGGCGTGGCTGGCCGCAACCAGCGCCGCTCCAAGTACGGAACCAAGAAGCCCAAATGAGCCAGCGCCTCGAGCACGGGTTCAGCACGCAGCGTTCGGGAGAGTAGGGGAAAGCCATGCCGCGTCGTCGCGAAGTCCACAAGCGGAAGATCCTCCCGGACCCGAAGTATCACGACCGGGTCGTCGCCAAGTTCATCAACTCGGTGATGGAGGACGGCAAGAAGTCCACGGCAGAGCGCATCGTCTATGGGGCCATCGAGCTCATGGAGAAGCGCTCAGGGGATGCCGGGCTCGAGACCTTCAAGAAGGCCATCGAGAACGTGAAGCCGCACCTCGAGGTCAAGAGCCGCCGCGTCGGTGGTTCGACCTACCAGGTGCCCATCGACATCAAGCCGGATCGTCGGGTCGCGCTGGCCATGCGCTGGATCATCAGCTTCGCTCAGAAGCGTGGTGAGAAGAGCATGCGGGAGCGCCTCGCGGGTGAGATGCTTGATGCAGCCGGTCGTCGGGGGGCCGCTATCAAGAAGCGGGACGATACCCACCGCATGGCCGAAGCCAACAAGGCGTTTGCCCACTACCGCTGGTAGTCGGCAGACCCCCAATAGGCACTCGGCGCTCCGAGGACCCGATCGAAAATGGCGACCAAGTTTCCACTCGACCGGGCGCGCAACCTCGGCATCATGGCCCACATCGATGCGGGCAAGACGACCACCACAGAGCGCATCCTGTACTACACCGGCCGGTCCCATAAGATCGGCGAGGTCCATGATGGCGCCGCCACCATGGACTGGATGGAGCAGGAGCAGGAGCGAGGGATCACGATCACGTCGGCCGCCACCACGGCCGTGTGGCGCGACCACCGCTTGAACCTCATCGACACCCCCGGGCACGTGGACTTCACCATCGAGGTGGAGCGCTGCCTGCGCGTCCTGGACGGAGCGGTCGCCGTGTTCTGCGCGGTCGGCGGCGTCGAGCCCCAGTCCGAGACCGTCTGGCGTCAGGCGGATCGTTACGGCGTGCCCCGCATTGCGTTCATCAACAAGATGGACCGCACGGGCGCCGACGTGAACCGTTGCCTGGGCATGATGAAGGACCGGCTGGGCGCCAACTCTCTGCTCATCCAGGTGCAGATCGGCGAAGAGGCGGAGTTCACCGGGGTCGTCGACGTGATCCGGCGCAAGTCGATCATCTACGACGATGAGACCCTGGGGGCGGCCTGGCACGAGGAGGAGGTCTCCGCGGACCTGACCGACGAGGTCGAGCGTGTCCGTACCGAGCTGATCGAGGGCATCGCCGAGGTCGACGACGACTTCATGGAGCTTTGGCTCGACGGTGGGGAGGAGTCCCTCGACGAGGACACCATCCGAGCCGCGCTGCGGCGGGCCACGGTCGGCGGCAAGTGCGTGCCGGTCGTGTGCGGCACCGCCTTCAAGAACAAGGGCGTGCAGCCGCTGCTGGACGCGGTGGTGGACTACCTGCCGGCGCCCCACGAGGTCGAGGCTCGGCCGGCGACCGACCCGGACTCGGGCGATCTCATCACCATGCCGGTGGACGCCGACGGGACCTTCGCCGCGCTGGCCTTCAAGGTGTGGACCGACCCGTACGCCGGCCAGCTGGTCTGGCTGCGGGTGTACAGCGGCACCCTGCGCACCGGTGACACCGTGTTCAACGTGGCCCGGGGCGCGAAGACGCGCCTGGGCCGCATCCTCAAGATGCACGCCGACAAGCGGGAAGAGGTCAGCGAGGCCGAAGCGGGCGACATCATCGCCGCGGTCGGCCTGCGAAACACCTACACGGGCGACACGACCGTTCACAGCGGGACCCTTCAAGTGAACCACAGCCAGGCACTGGGCAGTCCCGGCACCGGGACCCGCGTAGCAGGTGGCACCCTTGAGGTGAACGCGATTTCGCCCGAGCCCATCATACTCACAAACG
>PVBE010377835.1_pt1 | contig 15601 bp, 18 predicted proteins | sample 1631181 | NCBI WGS metagenome assembly PVBE01 (sample SAMN08397723, study PRJNA350692) | Marine metagenome, whole genome shotgun sequencing project. | isolation source: water | place: Pacific Ocean | collected 2012-04 | reverse complement strand
GCCTGTGTCTCGCCACGCGTAAAGAGCGCCGAGCCGTGCGTTCGATTGATGAAACCGACGCGACAGTCGATCGGCCGGATGTCGGCCAGACCGCGACCGTCGATGCGCTTCTTGTCAGCCACGATCATCCCGCGCATCAGGCTGCGAGTCATCTGGTAGCAAGCCTCCTTGACGTCCGCCGAATCGTGTTCGGGCTCCTCGACGTCCTGCGGGCAGTACTTCTCGAGGATCTTCTCCCGCACTTCGCGAAGTGCGACGCTACGATCCTTCTTGGCCGGAGTGCAAAGCGCCTGTGTCCACTCCTTGCTGTAGGCTGCGGCGATTTCTTCGTCGAGCGTGGTGTTGGACTCCGGCGGCGTGAACTGGGCCTTCTCCTTGCCGGCCTTGGCTGCCAGTTTCTCGATCATGTCGATCACCAGCGCAATCTGCTCCTGTCCGAAGAACAGGGCATTGACCATCTCATCTTCGGGCAGTTCCTGGGAACCGGCCTCGACCATCACGATCGCATCCTTACTACCGGAGACGATCATCTCCAGATCGCTCTCCTGACGCTGACTCTCGGTTGGGAAAGCGATCAGTTCTTCACCGACCTTGCCCACGCGCACCGACCCTAGCGGCCCATTCCATGGGATGTCGGAGATCCGCAGAGCGGCCATCGTACCAACCGAAGCCAGGATGTCGGGATCGACGTCCTCCTCGGCAGAGAGCACGATCGCCTGGATCTGCACCTCGATTCCCATCCCGCTGGGAAACAGCGGGCGAATCGGCCGGTCGATGACACGGCAGGTCAGGATTTCCTTGGTGGTCGGGCGACCCTCGCGCTTCATGAAGCCACCCGGGAACTTCCCGGCGGCAATCATCTTCTCACGATAGTCCACGGTCAGGGGGAAGAACCCCAGGTCTCTCTTGATCTTGTCGGCACAGGCGGCCACGAATACCTGGGTCTCTCCCAAGGTCACTGTGACCGACGCATTCGCCAGCCGGCCCATCAGGCCAGTCTCTATGGTGAGCGTCTTGCCGTTGAACTCGGCTTGTTCTGTATGAATCGTAAACACTTCTAACTTCTCCTCTTTCGTCTTTTTCTTTCTGTTCTCTTGTTGTTCGTTTCGCTGCAGACCCTGTGCGAACGGTCACCACGGAGGGAGGGTGGAAATCCTACTCGCTGCCGCCGGCGCCGCTGGCGGTGTCCGCTACTTGCGGAGCCCGAGGCTCTTGATCAGACCCTGATACCGGCTCACGCTCTTGCCACGCAGGTAGCGCAGCAGGCGAGTCCGACGACCGACCATCCGACGCAACCCGCGTCGAGTGGCGTGATCCTTCTTGTTGTTCTTCAGGTGCTCGGTCAGCTGGTTGATCTTCTCGGTCAGCAAAGCGACCTGGACCTCAGAAGAACCTGTGTCCTTCTCTCCGGTCCGATACTTACCAATGAGTTGCTGCTTGATCTCTGGATCCAGATTCATCCCTGGATATTCCTTTTTGTTTCCTCTAGTCGTTTGTCAGGCCGCCATTCTATGGGGCCAACCCTCGGTCGCAAGTGATTTATGAAAAACAACCCTTTGCCTCGTCCAGACTTGAGGCGAACGAGAAGATCTGCGTCAGGCCCAGCAACTCGAAGACCTCCATCACGTTGGGGGTCGGCGAGAGCAACACGATATCGCCCTTGTTGTCCTGGGCTTCGCCAATCGCGCCGATGAAAACGCCACAACCCGCGCTGGAAATGTAATTTACCTTCTGTAGGTCCACAATGATCTTGTGAATGCTGCGATCGAAAAGCGCTTCGATCGCCTCCTCCATCTGCTCGAACGTGTAGGCGTCCAGACACCCGCCGACGTGGACCACGACGATATCGTCCGGCAAGTCTTCTATCGAAACGGCAAATTCAGGCATGTCTGGCTTCCCGCCCTCCCTAGGGCATCCCTCAGTGGGGTTTGCTCCCGCGCAGGTACTTTACCAGCCGGAGTTCGTTCTCGCACCCTTCCTTATAGCGATACTCCACCTCGTCCATGATCTGACGCATGATGAAGATACCGAGCCCGTGACGCTTACCGGCCTTCACGTGCTGTTCGATGTCGACGGATTGAACGGCTTCCGGATTGAAGTGCTTGCCGGAGTCACGAATCAACACCTCGAAGCGTTCCTCGTCCGCGTTGACCTCGACATCGATCGTGCCCTCGCGGTTCTCCTCGTAGGCATGCTCGATGATATTGGAAACCGCCTCGTCGACCGCGAGAATGATCTTGTTCTCGTCCTTCTGCTTAACGCTGGACTGCTTGACCCACGCGGTGATGAACTCCCGTACCATGACCAGGTGGACACTCTCGTTGGTGATGGTCAGAACGTTGTCGTTTATGGCACCAGACATCAGCTGTTGAGAAACCGGAAGGTGACGATCGTGATGTCGTCGCTCTGCTCTCCGGCTTCTCCCTTCCATTGCTCGAGGCTATCGACCAGAAGGTTGACGAACTGGTTCGAGTTCTTGGTCGAGTTCGCCTGCACCAGCTTGTAGAAACGCTTCTCGCCGTACTCCTCCTGCTCGGGGTTCATCGCCTCCGGCACGCCATCGGTATACAGTACCACGCGGTCACCGGGCTGAAGCTTGATCGTCTCCTCGGTGATCGTCCGCTCGAAGATCGGACCCTTGTCGAAACCCAGCGCGATGCCCTTCGGGTTGACCAGTGAGCACTTACCAAGCTTGTCGCGGAACAACACCATCGGATTGTGCCCGGCACTAGCCACCTGACAGGTACCGGTCTTGATGTTGAGGATGACATACATCGCGGTCACGAACATGCCACGCTTGATGTCCTGGGCGATCACCCGATTGGTCTTGATGAACGTGTCTGCGGCCGAGAGATTACGCACGGCCTCCATTCGGATCAAGCTGCGAGCCATCGTCATCACCATCGACCCCGGGACACCCTTGCCCGATACGTCGGCCACGACAATACCCAGGTGATCTTCGTCGATCTGGATGAAATCGTAGTAGTCCCCCCCGACCTCCTTCGACGGCCGATAAAACGCGCCGACACCGTATCCATCGAGCTTGGGGATCTTCTTCGGCAGCAGGTTCGACTGGATCTCGGTGGCGATGTTCAGCTCGTGTTCCCGAGCCTTGTGCTCCAGCTCCTGCGCATGCGCCTTGTGAATCCGCTGTGTCATGACGTCGAACGTCTCGGCCAGGATTCCGATCTCGTCCGTGCTGGTCGGCAGGGTGCGGTGATCGAGGTCGCCACCCGCGACGATCTCGATATCCTCGACCAGCCGCTTGACCGGGTTGGTCACCTGCCCCGCCAGCAGAAAACTGACACCGGCGCCAATGGCGATCGCCATCACGGTCGAGAGGATGATCGCAAACATGATCTTGTTCTGGGTCTCGTTGATCCTCGCGGCCGACATCAGCACCGCGGCCTGCGGGCGATCCTTGCCGCTGAAGACGGGCATGCGGAACATCCGCACCGGGATCGACTTGCCCCTATTCATCGCCTCGCTGCGTGACACCTTGATCACCTTCTGGATCGTCTTCACGGACTCCGCCGTGACGTCGTCCAGATCCTTGCCCCCTAGCTTCGTCGGGGGTTGACCTTTCCCAGTACCTTCCAGGTAGGCCATCGTCAGCACATCGCCGGTATTTTTCGTATCGGGAAGGAAGACGGCGGCGTCGAGGTAATCCTCCATCGACTTCAACAAATTCTTGCGCAGCCTGGCCTTTTCCTCCCTGGCCGTCTGGCGTTGTTTCTTGATCTCCATCGCCTTGTCAGGCTCGCCAGCCTGCTGGGCCGCACGATAGTCATCGGCCAGCTTCGCAATGCGCTTTTCTCGGGTGACAATCTGATTGAGATAGTCATTGTGGTAGCCAACACAACGCCCGCGCAGCTGCCGAACCAGATTGGCCCCTCGCTTGTTGATCTCGGAGTCGATTGTCTTGCTGACCTGGCTGTAGACGATGACACCCATGATCACGATCAGCGCAGCAGACACGCCACTGATGACCAATGCGAACTTGATCGGCAGCGACATCCCGGACGGCTTGAGCGAGCCACCACCCCGATTTGGCCGAGAACCCCGCTCGAGAGGTTCCTCTCCCGGGGCTCCCTCAGGTCGACTTAGACGCCGAGTTCCATCTCGCTTGCGGCTAGCGCCACCCGAGCCGGCCTTCTTGCGGTGTACACCGCTCTGCCGGGTCGCTCCTCGACGACGTTTGTTTCCCTCAGACATCCTGCACTCCGCTCGAGCCCCGCTCTTCGAGAGTTCGGGAGATGGTCACCCGATTGCGACCCGACCCTTTCGAATCGTAGAGAGCAAGATCCGCCTGCGCAACGAGTTCACGCACGCTCTGCGCATCCACCGGGTATGTCGCGATGCCGAAGCTGGCCGTCACCTGAAGCGCTTGGCCCTCCACCACTACACGATTGGAAGCTAGCGAAACACGGAGACGCTCGGCCAACGTGAAAGCATCCTGCTTGTTCGTTTCGGGTAGGATCAACGCGAATTCTTCACCACCATAGCGAGCCACGACATCCATCTTCCGGACGCTGTCGGAAAACAACTCAGCAGCTTTCTTGAGTACCAGATCACCTGTCAGATGGCCGTACGTGTCGTTGAATCGTTTGAAGTGGTCGATGTCAAGCAAAACCAGTGAAACACAGTTCAGCTGATCCACTTCGCCCGCTTCGTCTTCGACCGAGTTTCTGCGATCGTGAGCTCGTTTGACCTCGGCATCCAGATGAATATCGAAGTGGCCTCGGGAGTAAACCCGCGTCAGGCTGTCGATGATCGACCGGTAATACAACTGGGCATTATGCAGACTGACGGCGATCATGTTGGCCAGCAGCTTGAGAAACACCAGATCCTCATCGCTGAACGAGCGGTTGCCCAGCTTGGCGCCGATACACAGACAGCCTTTCAGATCCTGATGAGTGCCTAGCTCGCCACGCACTAGCGGCAACAGCACTTCGATACCTGCATCGGCAACTTCCTGCAGAGGCGGATATTCGGCAATCTGTTCAGGCTCCTGGGGCAGCAGAATCGGCTCGGCCCGCTCTATCAGAAACTGGCCCAGCGAACTGTCAATGTTGAAGGAGATGTCCGGCAGATTCTTGCTCTTGCCGACCACCTTGATGGTGTAGCTCGAGAAATCGATCTGCCGCATGAAGAACACACGCAGGATACCGAACTGCCCCATCACCATGCTCATCGAGTAAGACTCGATGTTCTCGATGTCGAGGCTCTTCGCGTTGATCTGCTTGGCGACCTCGACGATCGTCTGGAAATCATGATCCTTCTTCTTGATGACGCGCTCACGCGCATCTATCCAGTCGATGATCTTCTGCGCGGTTTCCTCGTCCTGTAGCGCACCCAGGACACGGTTGACCACGTCCTCCCGCGTCAGCGTCTGACCGCTCATCAATCCGAAGAGTTCACGTCGCCATCAAAAGAAAAAGGAAGTATCCCCCCTTGCCACAGGCCCCGGCGAGAAGGCCGGCAACGAGGTCGTCGCATACGATGCCCCAGCCAGCGGCCAACGACTCCGCACGCCGCACGGGCAGGGGCTTGAGAATATCAAAAATCCTGAACAGGACAAATGTTAAGCACGCTGCCCACCATGTCGCCGGAAGGAAGCAGGCCGCCAGATAGTACCCCGCCACCTCGTCCAGAACAAACGATTGGGGATCTTCGACCTCGAAATGGGCCTCAGCCCAGTAGCCCAAGGGTACCGCCAGCAAGGTCACTCCCACGCTCGCCCCGACAAGCACCCCAGTCTCGGCGCAGCCGGCAGCGAGCAAACCCAGGTGACAGACGAAGGCACCGAACGTACCAACCGTTCCCGGTGCCACGGGTGAAAGCCCCAGCCCGAAAAAAGTGCAGAGCGCGACGCCCAGCTGCTTTCTCAGCGAGTTTCCTCCGCCAGGATCTTCTTGGCTGCCAACATATAGGCTGCCCCCGAGATCAAGGTGGTGGCCAGCATGACCCAGACCGCGACACGGGTGAGAGTCAGCGCCCACTGTGCATCGTCCAGATTAGCCGTGGTGTACAGCGCCGAGCCGATCGTGAAGCACTGAGTGAACATCTTGATCTTGCCCGAGATCAACGCCCCGAACTCCATCCCTTTCGACTCGAGAAACCCACGCAACCCCGTGACCAGGAACTCCCGACCGACGATCAGCACGACGACCCAGGCCGGCACGAAAACCTCAGGCTTGTCGGGCCAGATCGGCAGCGTCGCCAGAAAGATGAATGCGCCGCAGGTCATCACCTTGTCGCAAAACGGATCCGCCAACCGGCCGAAATCACTGGTCAAGTCCCACCTGCGCGCAACCCAACCATCTGCGATGTCGGTCAATCCCGCAATGACGAACAGCCAGAAGGCAATGTTGAGCAGGAGTTTGCGGGTCACCACGATCTCCTCGGGCCAGAACGCGGGTTTTTCCGCCCAGACCAGGCAGGCAAAAAACAGCCCGGCCATCAACAGCCGTCCGACCGTTAGCTTATTCGGTAGGTTCATCTCGGCTAGCAATCAGGTCCACCCCGTCGAGGGCCTCGATTCGAACGGGCACGAACTCGCCCGAGGTCAGTCCCTCTGCCGGCAGCAGGAGGACCGGATCAACCTCAGGGCCCTCGCTCGTGGTGCGCGCCTGCATCCAACCCGAGCGGCTGCTCGGACCGTCGACCAGCGCCAGTTCTCGGCCGCCCACCCGTGACCGATGGGCCCGCTCGAGCGTCTTGCGTCCGGCAGCCATCAAAGTGTCATAACGTTGCTGTTTCACCTCTTCAGGGACCTGCCCCGGCAGTTCACCCGCTGCCGTCCCCTCTTCTTGACTGTAAAGGAACACCCCAAGCCGCTCGAAACCCATCTCACTCTGGAAATCCAACATCGATTCGAAGTGTGAATCCGTTTCACCCGGAAAGCCGACGATGAACGACGTTCGCAGAACCAGCCCCGGGATCTGCTGCCGCAGTCCCCCGAGCAGCTCCCGCGTGACGTCCATGTTCACGGGACGGCACATCGCGCGCAGCATGTCAGGATGTGCGTGCTGTACCGGCATGTCGAGGTAAGGAAGGATCTTGGGCTGACCGGCGACCACCTCCGCGAGACCCTCGGGCAGCTTGCCCGGATACAGATACCAGAGCCGGATCCAGGCCAACTCATCGATCTCGCACAGCTGCTCCAGGAGCGGCGTGATGCAACGCTTTCCGACCGTGTCGACTCCATAGTGCAAGGTGTCCTGACTGATGATGTTGAGTTCCCGCGCACCGCTGGTGACCAGCTCTCGAGCTTCGGCGACCACGGCTTCGACCGGCTTGGAGCGAAACCGGCCACGAATCGAGGGGATCGAACAGAAACTGCACGTCTTGTCACATCCTTCACTGATACGCAGGTATGCGTAGTGCTCGGGTGTCAGCCTGAGTCGGGCCTCCTCGATCGTCAGGACGGCGGCCGGGTCCGACACGCGGACCGGTACGCCCTCCAGCCGGCCGGCGTACAGCTCACGCAGAAATGCGTCGATCCGCGCATACTCGTTGAAACCGACCCATGCATCCACCTCGGGCATTTCCTGCACCAGCTGATCGGCGTACCGCTGAGTCAGACAGCCGGTTGCGATCAGATAACGACAGCACCCACTCTCTTTGTAGGCGGACATCTCGAGCAAGGTGTCGATCGACTCTTCCTTGGCCTTGTTGATGAAGCCACACGTATTGACGATCAGCACCTCGGCCATCTCGGGATCGTCGGTCGGCACGAAACCTCCAGCCGCCAGCTTTCCCATTATTCTCTCGGAGTCGACCAGGTTCTTGGGACAGCCGAGCGAGACCATCCCAACCAGCGGGCCGGGAGCAATCTGTGTGTTCAGCATAGGCGGAGGATTCTAGCAGGGTGCCGACAAACTACCACCCAGGACTCCATGCGGAGCTAGCTGCCTCGATACGCTCCCGAACTGAGCGAGCCTGACTCAGGACCGGCTGGAGCTGAAAAACCGCTGGCGCGCTGGGGCGCTCTTCACACGGAGATGGACGACTGGCCCAGAGAGCGCGTACATCACAAAGATGCCAGCGACCGCATAGACATGGAACTGGACCAGTACGAAGAGCAGAAACACGATCTGCGCCAACTCGGGAAACGACAGGTTTCGCCCCATCAGCTTGCTGCCAATATGAGCATAAGGCAGCGGGCTGATCATCAATGCCGCGAGCGCCACGGTCGCGATCGGCAGCATGAGCAGCAGCCAGGAGGGCGACCCCAAAGACAGATACAGGATAGACAACCCACCCAAAGCGCCGGCCGCAGCGGGCGTTGGCAGCCCACTGAACTGCTCGTGTCCCGCATCGGAGTGATCGGTATTCTCGACGTTGAACTTGGCCAGCCTCAGCGCGGCACAGCTGACAAAGAGCGCGGAAATGGCCCAGGCGAACTTCGGCTGGAACTGCCCCTGCTCCATCAGCACCTTGACCAGGAAGGAGGGCGCCAGGCCGAAGGTCACCACGTCGGCCAGAGAGTCCAACTGGCCCCCGAACTCGCCAGCGGAATTGGTCATCCGGGCGACCTTGCCGTCCAGCGCGTCGAAGAGCATGGCGATGTAGAACAGGCCGGCCGCCCAGATCAACAACGCTACATTGTACGTGGGCGCAGCATCCGCAATATATGCGATGGCGAGAAAACCACACACCAGGTTCCCCAGCGTCAACAGGCTGGGTAACATACTGACTTTCAGGTGCTTGCTCATTTCTCGCGATGCCTCTCGGTTAGGTCTCACGCTATTCAATCCAGGCGCTCGTCGAGTGCCTGGGTGATCGCCTCGTTCACGTCGACTGCCAGGTCTTATTGCAACTATTGTGCCACGACCACCATATCCAGGATCCCACACTACTTCCTCCACAACTGCTGGCACACAAGAACCTTGAGCGAATAGTGACAATTACGACAATTCCCCACCTTCCGGTCAGTTCTGCTATGTCCCGCAAAGTATTTTCTGCACCTGCTGAAAACAGATGGCGGCTAGTATACTTCGCGGAATGACTGAGATCGCTTATATCGGACTGGGCAGCAACCTCGGTGACAGGCAAGTCGCGCTCACCACTGCGATCGACCTGATGGACGAGGACAAAGGATGCCAGAACACCGCTCGCTCGCCGGTTTACGAAACCCAGCCGATTGGTCCGGAGCAGCCCCCGTTCTTGAACCAGGTCGTGCAGATGGAAACGGAGTTGGACCCGGACCAGATGCTCCAGTTGCTGCTCAGGACCGAGTTCCAGCTGGGGCGCAAGCGGAGCGCGGAACGCTGGGGGCCACGCAAGATCGATCTGGATCTGCTTCTGCTGGGCGCACACCAGGTCGATCGCCCAGGACTCAAGGTCCCCCACCCCCACCTGACAGCCCGGACATTCGTCCTGATACCCTTGCTGAGTCTGGCGCCGGACCTCGTGCACCCCGTGACAGGCCAGCGCCTCTCCGAGGCCCTCGACGCACTCCAAGAGAGTGATGAGCGGGGCTGGGTCCGCCCATTCGAGGAGACGGATGGAGCAGCTTGACGATCTCGAGCAGGTTCAAGGCCGCTGTCTGAAAGCACGGGCGGAGCACCGCATCGGCTTCGTCCCGACGATGGGATACCTGCACCAGGGGCACCTCTCGCTGATCCGCCAGGCGCGGGCCGACTGCGAGATGGTGGTGGTCAGCATATTCGTCAATCCGCTACAGTTCGAGCCGAGCGAAGACCTGGCCTGCTATCCCCGGGACCTGAAACGAGACAGTCGCCTGTGCCGGGAAGCAGGCGCAGATCTGCTGTTCACGACCAGTCCGGAACAGATGTACCCCTCCGGGTACAGTACATTCGTCGTCGAGGAGACGCTGGGACGGAGACTGTGTGGAGCCACCAGGCCACGTCATTTCCGTGGGGTCACGACCGTCGTGACCAAGCTGTTCAACTTGGTGACGCCCCACGTCGCGTATTTTGGACGCAAGGACGCTCAGCAAGCCGCCATCCTCGAGCGCATGACCAGCGACCTTAACTTCCCGATCCAGATCCGCGTGATGCCGATCGTCCGGGAAGCGGACGGCCTGGCCCTCTCCTCACGCAATGCCTATCTCACACCACCCCAGCGTCTGCTGGCTCTCAACCTGATTGCAGCCCTGAAGGCGGCCGGTCGCCTGTTCGCAGAGGGCGAGCGCAACAGCGGCGCGCTCGTCCAACGGATCCGTACGGTGCTCGCGCCGGATGGCGAGACGGTCCGCATCGATTACGTGGAGATCGTCTCCCGTGCTGATTTCCAGCCGGTCGACACGGTTTGCGCCGGGGACCTGGTGGCCCTCGCCGTCTTCGTTGGCAAGACCCGGCTGATCGACAACATGATCTTCGGTGAGACGCCGTGATCACACTCGAGGCGAACGCCAAGATCAACCTGTTCCTGGAGATCCTCGGTAAGCGCCGGGATGGCTTCCACGAAATGGTGACCGTGATGCAGACCGTCTCGCTGGCCGATCGGCTGACCGCGCAGCGAACCGATTCCGGCGTGCGGGTTTCCACCAACGACCCGGCGCTGCCGACCGACCGGGACAATCTCGCCGGCCGCGGCGCAGCACTGGTGCTCCAGAGCCTCGGTAATCCCGGTGGCGTCTCGATCGAGATCGCAAAGCGAATCCCGGTGGGGGCTGGACTGGGCGGCGGGTCCAGCGATGCAGCCTGCGCAATGCGCGCGACCAACGCACTCTACGGCAGTCCGCTATCGATCGAAGCACTCGCGAAACTAGGTGCACAGATCGGCTCGGATGTGCCGTTCTTCTTCCGTGGAGGAGCCGCTCTGTGCACCGGCCGGGGAGAGGTGATCAGCGACAGCGCACACGGCCCGACGTGGGAGGCGACCCTGTTCTGTCCGGACCTGTTCGTCTCCACGGCACAGGTCTATGGCAACCTGGCCACGGGCCACGCCCCACGAGACGGCCACGCGTTCTGGGCATCCTACCTGTCCGGCGACTTTCAGGAACAAATGTTCAACCGACTGGCGCCAGCGGCCTGCGGACTGCACCCAGAGCTAGGGTTGCTGTGCGACGCAGGGCTGACGATGAGCGGCAGTGGCAGCGCATTCTACAGCTTCACCCGCACCGCGTTCGACGGCTTGACCACCCATGCCATCCGGAGCATCGGCCGATGAAAGTCTCGATTGTCGGAGCGGGACGGGTCGGCACCACCCTGGCCGCCGCCATCTCGGCAGCCGGTCACGAGCTGACGGCCGTGGTCTCACGAAGCCAGGCCTCAGCCGAAGCGGCGACTGCCCTGGCGGGAACAGGACGGGCCAGCATCGACCTGACACACGCCTTCGCGGCTGACCTGCTGCTGCTGACCGTCCCGGACGACCAGATCGGCGGCGTCGCCAGGCGTCTCGACGAAGCTGGCTGTCCCGAGACACTCGGTGTCTGCCACACCTCCGGCGCCTGTTCGAGCGAGCTGCTCGCGCCCCTTCCACGTCGTGCCTCGGCCCACCCGCTGCAGACGTTCGCCGAGGCGCGCTCGGCTCTGAAGAACCTGCCGGGAACCTACTGGGCGCTAGAGGGAGACACCTCGCTACTGCCCCAGCTGGAACAGCTGGTGACCGATCTGGACTGCCGCCCGCTCCACCTGCGGACAGAACAGAAGGTGCTGTACCACGCAGGCGCCGTCGTGGCCTGTAACTACCTCTCCTCGCTCGCATCGATCGCGTCACGACTGCTGGCGCACGCAGGCATCGCTCCCGCAGACGGATTGGCCGCACTGCTACCGCTGATCCAGGGGACAGTCAACAACCTCGAGCAGGTCGGCCTGCCAGACGCGCTGACCGGCCCGATCTCACGCGGCGACAGGGAGACAATCAGCCGACATCTCGCGGATCTCCCCAGCGAGTTTCAGGCGATCTACCGGCTACTCGGACGGGAGGCAGTGGCCCTGGCGGAGCGCCAGGGCCAGTTGCCGGCGGAAGTAGTGGCCCAGCTGCGCGAACTGCTGTCGTGATCTGCGCGGTCGTCACCCGACAGGAAGAACTGGCGCAAGCCGCAGACCTCGGCGCCGACCTGGCCGAGATCCGGCTGGACTACTTCCCCGAGCCTATCGATCCGATGGCGATCTTCGCCGACAGCCCGCTTCCGATCCTGGCCACCTGCCGTCCGACCTGGGCTGGAGGGCGATTCGAGGGCACGGAAGAGGACCGAGCGAAGATCCTCGCCCGGGCAGCTCAGCGGGCCAGCTACGTCGATCTGGAATTAGGCAGCGAGAGTCGCATCACCGTTCCAGAGAGATGCCGCCGGATGATCTCGTTCCATGACTTCGAGGGGACGCCCAGCAATCTAGCCGAGCTGGTCCAGAGGATCGCGGCTGCTGATGCGGACGTGATCAAGATCGCAACTCAGGCCCGCAAATACGACGACCTCAACCGCCTGCTGGCCCTGCCCAGCATGACCGATCGACCCACCGTGTCCATCGGAATGGGCCCGATCGGCCTGATCAGTCGAATTGCGTACCGCAAGTTCGGCGCAGCGATGACTTACGCCCCGGTCGCCACGGCAACCGCGCCGGGCCAGCTGGACCTCGCCACACTGCTCACGCTCTACAACTGCGATACGATCGAACCGGCGACGCAGCTGTTCGGTCTGATCGGGACCCCCACCGCTCACAGTCGCTCACCGATCTATCACAACCCGGAGTTGATCCCACTCGGTGCACGATATCTCCCGCTCGAAGTCGCCGACCTCGACGAATTCATGTCCGCCTGGGACTGGGACCTGCAGGGCGTTTCGGTGACCATGCCCTGGAAAGAGGCGATCCTGCCTTACCTCGACGAACTGGATCCCCAGTGCGAGGGACTGGGCGCAGTCAACACGGTGCTCAAGCGAGCCGGCCGACTCTGGGGCACCAATACTGACGGCCCCGGCGCGCTCGATGCGCTAGGCGACCCGGCCGGTCGCAGCGTCTTGCTACTCGGAGCGGGCGGAACGGCCCGAACAGTCGGCGGCACCCTGCGCCGGGCCGGCGCCAAGCTGACGATCTGTGCGCGGCGTCCCGAGCAGGCTGCCGGTCTCGCGAAGCGGATCCTGCCCTGGGAGGAGCGCACTCAGGTCAGCGCCGACTGGCTGGTCAATACCACTCCGATCGGCATGGCCCCCGACACGGACAGCTCTCCGATGCCCGCCGACGCGCTCTCCAACTTCTCGCTGGTGTTCGACGCGGTCTACGCGCCCCGCGTCACCCGACTGCTGGCCGAGGCCGAGGCAGCAGGCTGCCGAGTCGTCGACGGCCGACGGATGTTCGACGCGCAGGCTCGACGCCAGCTGAACCTGTTCCGTGAGTTGCTCCAATGACGCAGCTCTATCTGATCGGCTACCGAGCGACAGGTAAAACTAGCCTGGCACCGATCGTCGCCGAGCAACTCGGCCGGTCGGCCATCGATCTGGACACCCGGATCGCCAAGACAGCTCGCCGGACGGTGGCCGAGATCTGGCAGACCCTGGGAGAACCCTGGTTTCGGACCCAGGAGTCGATCCTGCTAGCCGAGCTGTCCGGCCTGGGTCCATCGGTCATCGCAACCGGCGGAGGCGTCGTGCTCGACCAGGGCAACCGCAACATCATCTCACAGACCGGCGTCGCGGTCTGGTTGCGAGCCTCGGTACAGACGATTCGCGAGCGGATCCGCGGGGACCAGTCCAGCCCCGATAGCCGGCCGTCGCTGGGCGACTCTATCGAGAACACGCTCACCGCTCGTGAGCCGCTTTACCGTCAGCTGGCCTCCCACACCCTCGACACGGACGGACGTGCGTTGCAAGAACTGTCCAACGAGATCGTCAACATCTTCCAGGAGGTGATCGGATGAAGTCGTATCGCAAGGAACTCTGGTTCGATGTCCCTCACCGGCGAGACTACATCAACATCACCCCCCAGGTCGAAGCCGCACTGGCCGAGAGCGGGGTGACCGAGGGACTGTGTCTGGTCAACGCGATGCACATCACTGCGTCGGTCTACATCAACGATGCGGAGAGCGGTCTGTTGAAGGACTACGACAAGTGGCTCGAAGGCCTGGCCCCCCATGAGCCCACCTCACAGTACCTGCACAACCGGACCGGGGAGGACAACGCAGACGCACACCTCAAGCGACAGGTGATGGGCCGCGAGGTGGTGGTCGCCATCACGAATGGTCGGCTCGACTTCGGTCCGTGGGAGGCGATCTTCTACGCCGAGTTTGACGGGCGGCGACGAAAGCGGGCGCTGATCAAGATCATCGGCGAGTAGCTCGGCTTGACCAGCTGTCCTGCACAGCTGACGTGCTGCACATTCTCGTCTCGTCACCTCCAGCACCAGTACCGGAACGCTTCTCGCGTTCACTTCGACCTGATCGAGTCGGTCACTCGGGGGGCATTCAGCGCCCCCGTGGAGAGTGACCGCAATCCTTGCGAGATGACCTCGCCCGACAGATATCGGTTTTGTCGCTCGGCGCCTAGTTCTTGCTAGGACCGATGCCGATCGAGATCTTGCGCGGCTTGGCCTCTTCGGCCTTGGGAATGAACAGCCGCAAGACGCCGTCGGTGAGAGTGGCATCGATGGAGGCCAGGTCGAGCTCGGGAGCCATCCGGAATTCCCGGCGGTATTCCAGCTCACGATGCGCAGCCCGGCCAGCGACGCTCAGCATGTCGCCTTCCAGCTCGATATCCAGAGCGCCCTCGGCCACACCGGGGAGCTCCACTTGAATGACCAGGCCGTCCTCCTCGTGCGACACGATGTGATGCGGAGTGCGGACCAGCGGGCTCTCATCGCCATTCGACGTGACTGCATCGCCAAAGCCCTCGCAAAGTTGGATGACGTGATTCGTCAGACGGTTGATGTCGGATAGATACATGTTTAATCTCCTTCTGTTGAGTCGGTCTGCCCGTCCTTTTGCGAAGACCGTGCCAAATGCGAAAGAATCCTCTAACACCTCTCCAGCAGCTATTTATCGAAGTGCGCTGGCGTCATCCGGTCTGGGTGTGTCAAACTGGCATGACGGAATGACACAATCCCTCTGGCATTCCCTGGCGGCAGGCTACTTGATCGGCTCGGTGCCGTTTGGCCTGCTGGTCGGCTGGTCGCGCGGCGTGGACGTGCGCCGGTCAGGCAGCGGCAACATCGGCGCCAGCAACTGCGCCCGGCTGCTCGGCACAAGAGCCGGAATTCTCGTCTTCACGCTCGACTTCACCAAGGGTCTGGTCCCGACGCTGATATTCGGACCCGCGGCTGGCTGCGCGGCGATCGTCGGCCACTGCTTTCCGCTCTGGCTGAAGTTCGACGGGGGCAAGGGCGTCGCGACAGGTGCAGGTTTCCTGCTGCTCCTGGCCCCTTGGGCGACATTACTCAGCCTGATGGTCTGGATCCTCATCGCACGCCGAACACGACTGGCCTCCGTGGCCAGCATGAGTGCCATTGCGGCCTTTATCACCCTTGCCACCGGGCTGGACCTGTGGCTCAATCGCCCACACCTGAGCCAGCGTATCAGTTGCTACCTGGGCGTGGCATTCCTTTTGCTCTGGCGTCACCGACACAACATCGTCCGGTTGAAAACGGGGGAAGAGCCAGGAGTTTCCAATGAGCTACAAGATCAGCATTCTGGGTAACGG
>PVBE011975995.1_pt1 | contig 15602 bp, 16 predicted proteins | sample 1631181 | NCBI WGS metagenome assembly PVBE01 (sample SAMN08397723, study PRJNA350692) | Marine metagenome, whole genome shotgun sequencing project. | isolation source: water | place: Pacific Ocean | collected 2012-04 | reverse complement strand
GGCCGTCGCCGTCCACATCCCCGGCGCTCGACACCGCGCGACCCGAGTAGTCGCTCTTGACCTCTCCCGTGAAGAAGTAATCCGCATCGGTCAGGTCGATCTCGGTGGTGCTGCCCAGGCTGGCGCCCAGGACCAGGTAGGCCCGGCCGTAGACCGGACCGTCCTGTCCCCCGTCGTAGTAGGGGCCGCCCACCAGGATGTCGTCCTGGCCATCGTTGTCCACGTCCCCCGCGCTCGACACGGCGCCGCCGGTGTAGTCCTCATCCCCTACCCGGGCACCTGCTTCCACGCGGTCCTCAGGCGCTTCTACAGCCCCAAGCGCTACGGCAGGACGATGCTGAAGACGGGCATGTGGCGCAGGCCGCACCTGTACGCGATGGCCTGGTGGCGGGAGCCGCGTCGGCGGACCATCGCGAGCCTTGGCCGGAGCATCAACCGCCGCGGCGGCGAGAAGACCTAGCCCCCTTCCTTCCCGATGTCGGCCAGAGTCGTGTTCTCGGCCCACGTGCCCACCTGCGTCTTCAGCGAGCTCCAGACGGGGTGGAGCACACAGGGCTCGTGGGTGCTGCAGTCGCCCAGGCCGAAGGCGCAGTGATCGCCCTCGAGCTTGGCGTCGGCAGCCTCCAGGATGTCGGCGAAGCGGATTTCGCTGGGGTCGCGAGCAAGCTGAAAGCCTCCCCCTCGACCGCGCTTGGACTCGACCAGGCCGCCAACGACCATTCGGCGCATGACCTTTGAAACGTAATGCCCCGGAATCTGGGCCTCCTCTGCGAGTTCCTCGGCACGACAGGGCTTGGCTCGTGTAGCGAGCAGGGCCATCGCGCGGAAGGCGTACTCGCAGGTCTGGTTGAAGAGCATGCGGAATCCTAACGTCGGAGTTATTCTGGCTATGACAATCCGCTTATCGCTTGACTGATGCTGCTCACTCTCTCCCTCCTGCTCTCCCCCGGTTCGACCGCCCCGACGCTGCCCTTCGAGGCGACGCCACGGGTCGTGCTGGTGAACTTCTGGGCGACCTGGTGCGGCCCCTGCATGGAAGAGCTGCCCCTGTTGGATGAGATGGCGGACCGGCTGCAGGGCGACGCCGTGGCCGCAGCGGTGGTGACGGTGAACATCGACGCACGCCGCCGACCGGCGGAGGCCGTGGTGGAACGGCTCGAGCTGGGCCTCCCGGTTCACTACGACCCGAAGGGAGCCGTAGTCGCCGACTTCGACCCGAGCGCGTTGCCCGCCACCTACCTGCTGGAGGAACAGACCGTTCGCCAGGAGTGGATTGGCGGGCTGGACCCGACGGCGCTCGAGGCCGTCGAGCAGCGCATCCGAGAGCTGGCAACGAAGTGATTCTCCTGGCACTGGCGTGCATCACACCCCAGGGCCAGTTCGAGCGTGACGTGCTGCCCGTCATGAACCGAAGCTGCGGCGACGCGTCCTGCCACGGCGTCGCGGAGGGCCAGGAGCCGCCTCTGGACGGGCTCTTCTATGACGTGGACGCTGGCGGGCACGCCGTCGACCCCCAGCAGGCCTACGAACGGTCCGTGGCCGCGATCGACACCGTCGACCCGGCGGCGAGCAGCTTCTACCGCAAGCCCCTGGGCGTGTCCTGGGGCGGGCTGCCTCACTACGGCGGCACCAACCTGGTCGGGCCCGACGACGAGGACAGCCAGGCCCTGCTCGACTGGATCGCCGTCGAGACCGAAGGCGGGGAAGACCCCGAGCCGCTGGATGCACTGGAGCAGCAGTACGCGGACACCGTGCAGCCGGCGCTTGAGTCCATGAGCTGCCTCAACGGCGGCTGCCACGGCCCTCAGGCCGCCGTGCCCTTCCGTCTGGAGACCATCGAGGGCGTGGGCGCCACCCGTCAGAACTACGAGACGTCGCGCACCATGTTGTCCCTCGCCTCGCCCTCGCAGTCCCGCCTGCTCCGCAAGGCCCTGCCACTCCACGACGGCGGCCTTCTGCACAAGGGTGGGAACGAGGCCTTCCTGGTCGGGCCCGAGGACCCCCGGGCACAGGCCATCGTGGACTGGGCATGCCAGGAGCAGCTCGCGCAGACCGGCCAGGACTGCGATGCCCAGGAGTGGCCTCTGCTCTGGGTCCAGGGCCCGATGCCGGACGAAGACCCCTTCGACCTGGAGGGCTGGAACCCCGGCACCGAGATCGTGCTGGACGGCGAGGTGCTGACCGCCGATCTGCACACGGAGCCCGCCGACCTGAGGGCACCCGCTGTGGACCCCTCGGGCCGTTGGCTGCTGTTCACGATGCGGGCCTCCGAGGACGAGGGTCACGCCGTCTGGCTCATGGACCTGGACGACCGAAGCGCCATCGCGCTGACGGAGCCGGACGGCTGGCAGGACCGAGACCCCAGCTGGGGGCCCAACGGCTCGGTGTGGTTCGTGTCCACCCGCGATGGCACCCGGGCCGACGACGGGCGCGTGGACGCCGAGCTCTACTGTTTCGAGGGCGGCAGCCTGAAGCGGAGGAGCTGGACACCTCACATCGAGCGCAAGCCGGTGCTGTGGCGGCTGGGCGAGGAAGCCGGGGGCGAGGTCGGCTTCACGGCGCTGCGGGAGGCCGTGCCTTCGCAGGCTCGTGCCCACCCCTTCCGCTTCCCTCCTGGTCTGGAGACGGAGTACCACCAGCACTTCGGCATCACCCCCACCCTGACGCTCTTCTGGGACACGCGGGAGCTGCCCGACGGACGCTACGTCACGGTGGCTGGAGATCTGGACTCCTCGGATTGGCGTCTGGCGGTGGTCGAGCGCAACTTCGGGCCGACGATTCCGGACGACAGCCCCTGGCAGGACCCTGGCCTGCCCTTCTACAGCGATCCGGTCACGGTCCTGGACAGCGGGTGGTGTCGGGACCCCTCGGCCCTGCCGGATGGGCGCATCCTGGCCACCTGTCTGGACGAGGGCGAAGCGGTCCTGGTCGCCATGACCCTGCAGGAGCGGGTGGACGGCTCGGGGCCCTTCATCGCGAACCGCGAGGTGCTGGGGTCCGGCTGGGACCCGGAGCCCATCGTGGTCCAGTCCGAGTGGCTGGCGGGTGAGGCCTCGTGGGATGCCTCCGAGGACTCGGCCGTGCTGCTGCACAACGGTGTGCAGCTCATCGATGCGCTGCTGGGGAACCTCCCTCCGAGCGGACCCAAGCCCCTGCTGGACTTCGACGTGGTTCGGCTGCTGGAAGCCCTGGACCTGCCCCGGCATCCCGTGCCACCGGAGGAGACCCTCTTCGGCAACCTGGGCGCGACGACCACCGGACTGCTGCCGATGAGCCCGGTGCGCGTGCTCGCGGAGCTGCCTCTGGCCAGTGACGGCAGCTTCCAGGTGGAGCTGCCGGCGAGGACCTCGATTCGGCTGCAGCTGCTGGACCAGGGCCTGGCCTCCGGGACCCACCACAACCGCTGGTTCGACCTGCACCCCGGCCAGGTCATCCGCCAGGGCATCGGCAGCCAGGAGCCCGGGCACTACAGCAACCGCTGCGCGGCCTGCCACGGCGGGGTGGATGGCAGCCCGGAACAGGTCTTCGTGCCCCTGGACGTGATGACCACGGCGTCGCTGACCCTCAGCCGCTACGAGCAGAGCGACCCCCGACGCCCCATCGAGCCCCCCCGGGCGGACGCCCCCTGGACCGTGGACTGGAGCCGGGACGTGCTTCCGGTGGTCGAGGAGCGCTGCAGCGGCTGCCACCAGGACCTCGTCGGCACGCCAACGCAGCACTACGACCAGGCCTACGAGCTGCTGGTCGGCTCCGGGCTGGTCGGCGAGCGTGCGCTGGACGGCGAGCTGGGTCCTCGGCTGCTGGATGGCCACGGAGAGCTCGAAGCCGACGAGCTGGACACGGTGCTGCTCTGGCTGGACCTGGGCGCCAGCTTCCAGGGGGCGCCGTGATTCTCCTGGTCGCTTGCCTGACCATGCCCGAGGAGCAGGTCCTGCCTCCCCTCTCGAAGGAGCTCTACGCTTCCGAGGTGCAAGGGGTGCTTGGGCCCTCGTGTGCCGCACCGGGCTGCCACGGCGACCCGACACGACCCCTGGAGCTCTTCGAACCCGGCTGGCACCGGGCGGACCCCGACCGACGCTTCCTGAACGAAGACCTGGACGAGGACGAGCTCCAGGCGAACTTCGAGCGGGCGAGGGCCTTCGTGGCCCCGGACCCCGAACAGAGCCTGCTCCTGCTCAAGGCGCTGGAACCGGAGCGGGGCGGCGTGGCCCACGACCCCGGCCCCAGCTGGCTCGACACCGACGAACCCGACTACCAGACAGTCCTCTTCTGGGCCGCCGGAGGTGAGCTGTGATGCTCCTTTTACTGTCCCTTCTGGGTTGCTTGCGCCACCCCGTGCCCGCCTGGCAGCGGGCCGAGCTGATGACCCCGGTGATGGAGGCGCCCTCGGACGAGGCCTCCGCCCACGTCTTCGCGGTCCGTGAAGGCCAGGCAGGCGCAGAGAGCGGTGCCGGTACCGCATGCGGCTGCGAGTAGCCAGTCTCCTGCTCGCCTCGGCTCTAGGAGCCGAGGAGGTGTCGACTCGCGTCGATGTGTACGACGACGGCTACCTGCGCGCCTGGATACCCGCCCTCAGCGCGCAGGTCAGCAGCACGGACTGGCTGGTGAGCGGCAGCTACGGGGTCGACTCGGTCTCGGGCGCGACGCGCACCCTGGCTCCGGACGGCCTGAGCGGCGCGACCCAGTTCAGCGACCAGCGCCAGGCGGGAAGCCTGCGCGTCAGCAGCCTGTCCCCCGACCGCGTGCTGACCGCAGGGTGGGCCGGTAGCATCGAGTCCGACTACACCGGCCAGGCCCTCAGCCTGTCCAGCCAGCGGCCGATCCTGGACTCCTCCGGCGCCATCACGCTGGGCTTCAGCGCGGGCTGGGGGCTCAATCGGGCGGAGGGCGCCGACAGCCGCGACCTGAGCCTCATCGCGGACGCCGACTGGAGCCAGATCGTCAGCCCGCGCACCGTCGTGGGCTTGAGCCTCAACGGCCAGCAGTGGGCCTGTGGCGATGCGCTCGGCTGTCACGCGAGCCCCTACCGCTACATGATGCTCTACGACCCGCAGGAGCCCACGGTGGCCCTGCGCGAGCGTCACCCGGACACCCGGACACGGGGAGCGCTGGGCCTTCGGAGCAGCCACAGCCTGGGTCCAACCCTGGCGCTGCACACGCGTGGCCGGGGCTACGCAGACAGCTGGGGAATCCTGGGAGGGACCCTGGCGCTGACCCCCGCCGTGGCTCTGGCCGACGACCGGCTCTTGCTGCGAGCGACCCTGCGAGGGTCAGCCCAGACCGGGGCGCTCTTCTACACCCCGAAGCCGGTGGTGAAGGACGCCCAGGTCCCCGCCTGGCGCACCGCCGACCGCGAGCTGGAGCCCGGCTGGAACCTCAGCCAGTCGGTCGACACCCGCTGGACCTGGTACGACGCTGGACGCTTGGGCACCCTCAGCCTGGAGCTGCGGGCCCAGCACACTGGATTCCACTACGCTGACTCGACAGATCGGCACGGGTGGCTCATCGGAGGAGGACTTCATGCTGCTCGTTAGCCTTCTGGCCTGTGGTGAACCTGACGACTCCGGCCTCCCGGAGGAGTCCTGCACCTTGGGGCAGCTGAGAACGGACGACGGCTTCGCGCCCCTGGACGGGGAGTCCCTCGAGCTGGTGCTGGGCTTCCAGGGCTTCCTCTTCGTGCGCACGGCGATGAAGGTGGAGCGAGAGGGCCTGGTCGAGGGCATCTGGAGTCTGGGCCTGGACGACGACGAGCCCCTGGGCGGGAGCCAGCCAGTGCAGCTCGAAGGCGGGCTGAGCGAGGAGGTGCTGCTCTTCCTGCCGGACGGATCCGTAGGCCTGTACGAGGGCCGACAAGCCGACATCGCCGTGCGCTTGAACGGAAAGGACTGGACCTGCGTGGCTCAGGACCATGGCGTGCTGGTCGACGACGACCCCTGCATCCACACCGGCGACGACCCCATCTGCGACACGGGTCTTTGATGACCCTGACGCTGCTTCTGGCCTGTGCCGGGGACTGGCAGAGCCTCGAGCCCTACGACAACCCCTTCGACGCCGATGAGCCCGTGCGCGCCCGCCCTTTGGAGGTGGCGGTCCTCGGCGACGTCGCGGTGGTGCCGCTGCAAGGCAACGTGGACCATCCCGGCGAGGAGGTGGCGCTGGTGGACCTGGGCGACGAGAGCGTCCGCAGGGTCACCGTCGGCTCCAGCCCCACCGGTGTGGCCGTTCACCCCGACGGCGAGCACGTGCTGGTCTTCAACCGCTTCTCGAACTGGGCCTCGCTGGTGGACGTGGACCGGGGGCGCGAGGTCGAGCGCTGGCCGATGGACTTCTACGCCATCGAGGGCGCCTTCGACGACGACGGCCGTCTGTGGGTGAGCAACCGCTGGAAGGACGCTGTACAGGTCTTCTCTGGGGAGGGGGAGCTGCTGGCCCAGGTGCCGGTGGGCAGCAACCCGCGGGACCTCGCCGTCGGGGACGAGGTGGTCGCCGTGGCCACCCTGACGGGGGGCGAGGTCAGCCTGATCGACCGTCGACAGGCCACAGAGCTGCATCGAGTGGATCTGGGCGCGCCGGCCAACGGTCTCACCCTGGTCGGCGACTGGCTGGTCGTGGCCACTCTGAGCGCTTCCACACACCACCTGCCTCTGGAGGGTCCGGACACCGACGGGGACGGACGGCCCGGCGACAGCACGCCCAACGTGAACTTCCAGGACCTTCAGAACGAGCTGGCGGTCATCGACACGCGGACGGGCGACATCGTCTGGCGCTACACCAGCGACAGCCTGTGCTGCTTCGACTACCGGGATGTGGACCCCTCGGACGGGGAGCGGCTCGGGGAGCTGCTGCCCTCGGAGACCCTGTGGACCGTGGAGGGTGCTCTGCCGGAGCAGCTGACCTCTCGGGGGCAAGAGGTCTGGGTCAGCTATTCCGGCTCGAACCAGGTCCAGCACTTCGAGCTGGACGCGGAGACGGGCGCGCTGCAGAGCCTGGACACCTGGGAGACCCAGGGGCACGCACCCCATGCCCTGACCCCCTGGGGAGAGGAGTTGTTGGTCGTCCACCGGCTCTCCGACAGCCTCGGCCTCTACCGGGACGGGGTCTGGCAGAGCAGCGTGGACCTGAGTCCCGACGAGGCCCCCGCCTACCCCTCCACCGACGCGGAGATCGGAGAGCTGGTGAACGCCGTGACCAGCGGCTTCTCGGTGGACGGCGACATGTCCTGCACCCACTGCCACCGCGAGGGCGGCAACATCGACAAGGCCTTCTCCATGCCGCTGACCCTGCGCGGCGGCGTGGGGCTGCGCATGACCATGGCCTACCGAGGAGCGGCCGACACCCGGCCCTGGTTCTTCGAGAGCGCCATGGACGAGAGCAACTTCAAGCCGGTGCTCAACGAGTTCGCCCGCATCGAGAACTTCTGCTGCAGCGACTACACCCTCTGGCCCGAGGGCGCCCCCGCCGATTGCGGCGTGCAGTTGCCCGAGTGCGAGCAGCCCAACCCCGGCTCCGAGGACGGCTTCGACCCCACCCGGGACCGCCCTCCAGAGCAGGCGCGTCCCACGCCCTACGCCACGAGGGACGCCTTCTTCCTGGCCGCGGCCCAGCAGCTCCTGGGCCGCCAACAGAGCTTCGGGGACGGCCTCTACTTCGAGGACCCCATCAGCGGCCAGCGCCAGCCCATCGACCTGGACTTCGACGGCATCACCCGGGCCCTGGGGCGCTTCCTGCTGGTCGCCCCTCGCCTGCTGCCGAACCCCAACGTCGCCGAGGACCTCAGCGCCAGCGCAGCCCGCGGCAAGGCGCTGTTCGAGAGCCCCAGCACCGGCTGCAGCGCCTGTCACCCCTCCCCTGCGTTCACCCTGTCCCACAGCCACAACCCCGATGGGCTGCCGCTGCGCATCGGGCCGGTAGTGAGTCCACACCGCTCCGCGGAAGGCCTGAACCTGGACCTGCTGGCTCCGGGCTTCTCGGAGGTCTTCCCTCAGGCCGAGCAGGAGAGCTGCACCGAGCTCTGTGGCGACGAGCTCTGTCTGGAGGAACCCGAGAGCTGCGATGACCTGAGGGACGTGATGTTCGGCGTGCCCTCCCTCCGCGGCATCTGGGACCGAGCCCCCTCGATGCTTCACGACGGACGGGCCCAGGGCCTGCGCGAGGTGATCTGCACCCCTGGCCATCCCGCCTTGCAGGCCGGGGAGCAGGGCTTCAACGAGCGCGATGGCGTCGTCGACAGCCACGGCGGCACCAGCCACCTGGCCCCGGACCAGATCGAGGACCTGCTTCGCTACCTGGAGTCCCTGTGATTCTGCTCATGGCCTGCTCGGCGCCGCCCCTGGAGAGCGGGGTCTTCGCGTCCATGGGCAGTCCGGTCGAGGTCCAGGTCCACGGCGACGGCGCGGAGGCGACCCGGCTCGTCGAAGAGGCCTTTCGGGAGGTCGAAGAGGAGCCGGAGCACCCCGACCTGCTGGTGGAAGCGGAGCGGCTGCGCATCGCGACCGGCGGCGCCTTCGACGTGGGCTGGAGCGGCGGCGTCGACGTGGGCGGCATCGCCAAGGGTTGGGCGCTGGACAAGGCCGGCGAGCGCCTGCGGCAGGAGGGCTTCGACAACTTCTGCCTGAGCGCGGGCGGCCAGGTCCTGGTCCAGGGGGGGCGCGACGGGGCGCCCTGGCGCGTCGGCATCCGGCAGCCGGGAGCGCCTCTGCATCAGCCCGCAGCGGTGCTGCAGCTGACCGAGGGCTCGGCGAGCACCAGCGGCCAGTACGAGCGGCCCGGCCACATCGTGGACCCCTCGACAACAGAGCCCGCGCCAGGCGGTTCGGCCACGGTGGTGCATGCGCAGGCCACGGACGCGGACGCTCTCTCCACGGCCCTCTTCGTGCTCGGCCCCAAGGAAGGCCAGGTGTTGGCGGACGCGCTCGGTGTCGAGGTGTACTTCTTCGAGTAGGGCTCTAAGCGCGTCCAGCGAGCTGAAGCAGGACCTTGGCCAGCCTGTGCTCGCCGATCAGCCGGTGGTCGGCCAAGGACAGATCGATCTCGGCTTCCATGCCCAGGCTGGCCCCCAGGATGATGTAGGCCCGACCCGCCCAGTCGTCGGCGTCAGGGGCCATCCCCGGCGCGCCTATCAGGATGTCGGCCAGGCCATCGTTGTCCACGTCCCCCGCGCTCGACACCGAGTAGCCCGCGCGGTCCTGGGTGTACTCCCCCCAGAAGCGGTAGTCCGCGACCGTGAGATCGATCTCTGGGTTGGTGCCCAGGCTCGACCCCAGGATCAGATAGGCCGCCCCAGCGTTGTAGGCGCCTTCATCGTTCGTGGGGGCGCCCACCAGGATGTCGTCCAGACCGTCGCCATCCACATCCCCCGCGCCAGCCACCGAGTAGCCGGCGAGGTCCCCGTCGCCGACAAAGCGGTAGTCCGCGAGCGAGAGATCGATCTCGCTCCCAAAGACATTCGAGCCGCTCACCAGGCTGGAGCCCAGGAGAAGGTAGGCCATGCCCGAGCCGCCGTCGTACTAGTAGGTCCCCACCAGGACGTCGTCCAGACCGTCACCGTCCACATCGCCAGCGCTCGAGAGACTGTGGCCGGCGTAGTCGTTGGCCTTCTCCCCCAAGAAGCTTATGTCCGCATGAGCCAGGCTGGGGCCGGCGAACGAATCATTGCAGTCGCCGTCCCGCAGCAGACCGTCCGTCCCGCCAGGGTTCCGCCTTGCGTCGTCGTCGTCGCAGTCGCCGTCACAGGTCGAGTAGCCGTCCTCATCCCCGTCGTCGCCGTTGAGGAGCTCGTCCCCGTCATTGCAGTCTTCGTCCTTGGGCGTGCCGTCGCAGTCGCCATCGTTGGCCTTGATGGTCGAGTCGGGGTCGTCGTCGTCACAGTCGTCGTCGGTGGGCGTGCCGTCGCAGTCACCGTCCTCCGTCACCGCACCCAGCGCCCCGTCGGGCACCCTTTCGCGCCAAGGCTGTCGAATCGTCATGCTGTCGCTGCTCGCCTGTCTCGCTGAAGCCCCTTCTGAAGCCTCTCCGCAGGCGTCTCCGCCCACGGAGGCGCGCACCGTCTCCGAGGCCTTCCCCCCACCCAGCGGCGCTGCGCGCGTCGACGGCGGCGACTTCGGCGCCTGGCTGGCCGCGCTGCCCATCGCCCCCACCGAGCAACCCGTGCTCACCCACGACGGGCGTCCGGTCGGCCACCACGCCAGGGTCATCGAGCTGGACATGGTGGAAGGCGACCTGCAGCAGTGCGCCGACAGCGCCATCCGCGTGCGCGCCGAGTTCCTGAAGGCCCAGGGCGAGCCGATCCTCTTCCACGCCACCAGCGGCGACCCACTGCCCTGGGCCCGCTACGCCGGCGGCGAGAAGCCCTACGTGGTCGACGACCAGGTCAAGTGGAAGGCGGGCTCCGGCGACTGGGAGGGCTACCTGCGGGCGGTCTTCATGTGGGCCGGCACGGCATCGCTCGAGGCCTACGACACGTCCCCCGTCGACTCACCGCGACCAGGAGACGTGCTGGTGGAGGGGGGCTTCCCCGGCCACGCCGTGCTGCTGCTGGACGTGGCGACCCGTGACGAACAGACCCTCATCCTGGTCGGCGAGGGCTTCATGCCCGCCCAGAGCTTCCACGTCGAGCTGGGCCCGGAGCAGGGCTGGTGGGTCTGGGAGCCGGGGCTGGAGTTGCCCCATTGGAACCTGGGGGCCGACAGCCTGCGTCGCTGGAAGTGAGCTTCGGCCTGGACCCTGAAGACCCACTCCAGGTCGGCGGCGCCATGGACCGTTAGGGACACGCATGTTGCTGTTGTGGGCGTGTTCCCGACCTCTTCCGACCGTCGCGCCGACCACTGGAGGGGAGGGTCTGGGCACCGTCTACATGGCCGTCACCGGTCGGGGCCAGAGCCCGGGACGCGTCTCCTATCCCCGAGGCGGCAAGGAGCTGGTGGACTTCGTCGGCTACTCCTTCGTCCTGGACCACCCCCAGCACGGGCGGGTCGTCGTCGACCCCGGCTACCCCTCGGTGGCCCAGGATCCGCACACCTACCCGGGCGAGTTCATCAGCGACGCCACGGGTCTGCGCGAAGTGACGCCGCTGGTGGACCAGCTGGATGGGGCGGTCCAGCACGTACTCGCCACCCACGGCCACGCCGACCACATCGGTGGATTGGCGGACTTCCCCAACGCCACCCTGCACATCGTGGAACAGGAGTGGCTGTTCGCCTTGAAGGAGAGCGGTCTGAACGCCGTGGTCCCGTGGCCCTACGAAGACCACGCTGCCAAGGACTTCGTCCGCTTCGATGCAGGCTCCTACGGGCCCTTTCCGGCACATCACGACCTGTTCGGAGACGGCAGCGTGGTGATGCTGCCCACCCATGGCCACACGCCGGGGCACACCTCGGTGCTGATCAACGCCCAGAACGGCTCGTGGCTGGTGGTGGGTGACGCCGCCTGGCACGAGCGCCACTGGGCCGAACCGGTGCCGAAGGGCACCATGACCCGCCTGGTGCTGGAGGACGACCCCAAGGCCGCCGAGCTGGCGCTGCTACGCATCCATGCCTGGGCGGAGGCGGACCCCGGCCTCAACGTGATGGCCGGGCACGAGGCCTCCCTGGAACAGCGTTACCCGCTGCTGCCAGAGCCCCTGGCGAGGTAGCCGAGGAGCGAGGCATGTCCCCGAGGGACGGGTCCTGCTGCACGGCGTGGCCAAGAATGCGCTGCCCTATCGCGCCACAGGTTGCCGCTGATTGTAGAACGTGGTCCGCAGCAGCCAGCCATGCTCGGGCCTGGGGTAGTTCGGTTCATCGAACCCTCCGCGGCATGGAACATCACAAGTATTCGGAATCATGGAATTGTGGACCCGGGCGGCAGATGCACTCCTCTGCTATCATCCCCGCGATGATGCTCCTGCTCCTGGCCGCCTGCACCTACAGAGCGGAGACCCAAGTCGAACTCGAGCGCCTGGCGACCGAGAACGCCGCCCAAGAGGTCCGGTTGGGGGAGCTGGAGGCGGAGGTAGAGCAACTGCGGGGTGACGTGACGGAGCTGAAAGCGCAGCAGCAACCGACTCCAGTGCCCTCCACCTACTGCCGCCAGGAAGCCGAGGTCTTCCTCTACACCTTGGGGTCCGTCAAAGGACACACTTCGACGCTTTCGGATTCGCTACAGAGCGCGATCCGAATGGTCCCTCACAAGAACGGCGACGGAGAGATCGACGGTTACCGTATGTCGGGGATTCGCCGCAACAGCCTCTTTGCCAGCTGCGGGATCAAAAACGGCGACATCATCCACAGCATCAATGGCGTCACGATCAGCAAGCGGACTGAGTGTGAGGAAGCCGTCGGCTATGTTCCGGAATCCTACGTGAGTTGCTTCTTTGCGCCGTGGCAGCAGCTCATCAATGGGGAGCTTGAAGAGTTCGACATCAAGCTCACCCGAAGGAACAGACCGGGGGAGTTCCAGGTGCGGGCGGTGGCCGCGAGCAAAGACGCGGAGGAGTAGCTGGCGCTAGGGCTCCTGGTCCGCAGCATCCAGAAGGATCTCACGCTCCGAGAGCCAATCCCTCCCCGACCCCGTATCGAGGCCCAGGCTCTCCAGTCCGGGGAGAAACACGTCGCGCATCACGGCTCGGAAGATGGCGGTCCGGCAGGCATCGTCCAGCTCACCGTGGGCGGCCATGCGGGGTCCTTCCCGGCTGGGGTCGGGACGAAAGATCTCCTCGACCCGGGCCTGCTCCAACATGTGCGGCAGCAGCGCAGACAAGAAGGCGCCATGCCCCTGCGTACACCGATCGTGAAGGTGGGCCCAGCCGGCTCGGCTGTGGGCGACCTCGTCCTTCACGATCTCGTGCACCGCGTCACGGATGCGAGGCACCTGAGCCCGCTTCAGGATCTGCGTCAACATGGCGGCGTTCAGTGTCTCGGTGAGCGCGCAGAAGGCCATCATCTCGAAGAGCACGCGATCGGAGAGGCCCAGTTCGGCTGGACCCAGCGGCGCAGGTTCTGCCACCGGAGCAGACTCCGAGGCGGGCCAGCCGTACTCGGCAGCCAGGGCGTCACACAGCCGGCCGTGGCGCTGCTCGTCTTCCACGGCCGCCCGCGTCATGTCGATGACGACCGGGGACGCGCCGGTCTGTTCGAGCTCTCGCGCCAGACGTGCGAAGCGCATCTCGGCCCGGCGTTCGGACTGCCCTCGATAGGCCCAGGTACGGGCCACGACAGCACGCTCTTGCTCGCTGAGAACGGGCAGCCCCATGACCGGAGACGCTAGGGACAGCAGGGGTGGGGATCGCCCATGAGCCAGCAACAGTTCTCGTGGCCGAGCTGCGGATCGGGGCACATCATCTCTCGACCCGGGCCACCTTCACAGATCTCCTCGCAGGCCAACTCCTCGGACTCGACAGGGGCTTCGGGGGTGAGGTCTTCAGCGGCCTCTTCAGCGGCCTCTTCTGGGGGAGCCTCTGGCGGTGCAGCGGCGTCCGCGGGCACATCCGCGGGCGCTGCGGAGGGGACGGGCTTTGCGGTCGTGGCACAGGCTCCGACGCGGCACCACCCACCACGAGGGTTCGGTAGAGGTTGTCGAATTCCAACATTCGTCGAGCATAGGCAATTTGGAGGGAAGACGCGATCGACGCGTCCCTCAGATGCGCCCACGCGTTGTTAGGCCAGAGAGGCCCAGTGCGTCCCAATCCCCAATACGACTTCATCATCCTCGGAGGCGGCTCGGCGGGCTGTGCCCTGGCGTCGCGGCTGAGCGCTGATCCGCAGAACCGGGTGCTGGTCCTCGAAGCGGGACGGCCGGACTCGCTGTGGGACATCTTCCTCCACATGCCGGCGGCGCTCACCATCCCACTGGGCAATCCGCGCTACGACTGGTGCTACGAGTCCGAGCCGGAGCCCCACATGGGAGGGCGGAGGGTCGCCCACGCTCGGGGCAAGGTCCTGGGCGGCTCCTCGAGCATCAACGGGATGATCTTCATCCGCGGCAACCCCCTCGACTTCGAGAAGTGGGGCCGTGACGAGGGGATGGAGAGCTGGGACTGGGCGCACTGCCTGCCCTACTTCAAGCGCTCCGAGCACCGCCTCTCGGGAGGCGACGACTACCGCGGTGACGAGGGCCCTCTCCGCCTGGAGACCGGGCCCTGTGAGAATCCGCTGTTCGAGGCCTTCCTGTCTGCCGGAGAGCAGGCGGGCTACCCGCGCACCGAGGACGTGAACGGCTTTCGCCAGGAGGGCTTCGGTGCCTTCGACCGCAACCTGGTCCGGGGCCGCCGCCTGAGCGCTGCCCGCGCCTACCTCCACCCGGTCCTGGACCGGCCCAACCTGCAGCTCGTCTGTCGGGCCCTGGGGACCCGGATTCTCTTCGAGGGTCGGCGGGCGGTGGTGGGGGTGGAGTACCGCGAGGGCTCGACGCTTCGCAGGGCTGTGGGCGGGACCGTCGTCTGCTGCGGGGGGGCCTTCAACTCGCCCCAGCTCCTGCAGCTCTCCGGTGTGGGCGACGCGGACCAGCTCTCCGGCCTGGGCATCGACGTCGTGCACGACCTCCCCGGCGTAGGCAGCCACCTGCAAGACCACCTGGAGGTCTACATCCAGCACGCCTGCCGCCTGCCGGTCTCCATGCAGCCGCAGCTGAAGTGGTGGCGCAAGCCCTGGCTGGGCTTCCAGTGGTTGTTCCTTCGCCGCGGAGCAGCGGCCACCAACCACTTCGAAGCAGGCGGCTTCATCCGGTCCAACCAGGAGGTCCCCTACCCCAACCTCCAGCTGCACTTCCTTCCGCTGGCCATTCGCTACGACGGCAGCTCGCCGGCGGGCGGTCACGGCTACCAGGTCCATGTCGGCCCCATGAACTCCGACGCCCGGGGCTCGGTCCGCGTCCGGAGCACCGACCCACGGGACCCACCGGAGATCCGCTTCAACTACCTGTCCACTGCCCAGGATCGCCGCGAGTGGGTCGAAGCCGTGCGCTGCGTCCGCCGCGTCCTCGGCCAGTCGGCCTTCGAACAATTCGACGGTGGCGAGGTCTCGCCAGGGCCGCAGGTCCAGACGGACGAGGAGATCCTGGCCTGGGTGGCCCGAGATGCCGAGACCGCCCTGCACCCCTCCTGCACCTGCAGGCTGGGGGTCGACGGAGATTCGGTCGTCGATCCCCGCACGATGCGGGTGCACGGACTGGAGGGGCTCTCCGTCGTCGATGCATCGGTGATGCCCTACGTCACCAACGGAAACATCTACGCGCCGGTGATGATGATCGCGGAGAAGGCCGCGGATCTGCTGCTGGGAAACACCCCGCTTCCCGCGGCGGACCTGCCCTTCTACCGACACGACACCCAGGGGGCAGGATGAGCGCGGAGCCCTGCGCGATCCGCGGTGTAGAGGCCGTGATCTTCGACATGGACGGCACCCTGGTGGACTCCGAGCCTTTCACCGCGACTTCGGTGGAGGCGATGCTGGCGGCCGAGGGGATCCAGGATCCCGAGCTGGATCCGACCTGCTTCTTCGGCCGCACCTGGCAGGCGACCTCCGACGAGCTCATTGCCCGCCATCCCCAGCTGGCTGCTCGCTGTTCGCCGGAGATCCTGGACGCCCGCTTTCTGCAGTGCTGGGCCGAGACTCCGCCGCCCCCGATCCCCG
>PVBE010606535.1_pt1 | contig 15605 bp, 12 predicted proteins | sample 1631181 | NCBI WGS metagenome assembly PVBE01 (sample SAMN08397723, study PRJNA350692) | Marine metagenome, whole genome shotgun sequencing project. | isolation source: water | place: Pacific Ocean | collected 2012-04 | reverse complement strand
GTGCCACCGTCATACTCAGCGAATGTGGAATAGGTGATATCACCGACGGTCGAATTCCCCTTGCCTGTCTCGCGCCCATCACTTGCCTCAAATCGAGGTTCAATGAAGTTGACACCGGACCAGTCAGACAGGTCTCCATCCACTTCAATGGATTTCCTGTCCGCATCGTATCGTTCGTAACGGGGTTCTACCCCGTTTTGAGCCTGAAGAAGGTTGAAACTTCCCATGAGAGAGAGCCCAAAAAGAAGGATTCCAACTCTACGTATTTTGCTAATCATGCTGTTTGTATATTTCATAATTGTATTTTAGCTAAGAAATTATTAGATTCTCAGACCGCGGCAATTCGGTTTTTTAAACGCGCGGGCCCCTTGTAGGTGCAGAATAAAACAACGTCAAGTTATTATTCAAAAAGACCAGAAACTTTTAATTCAAACTGCAGAATTCATTTTACACACCCTGTTGATGAAAAAAATAACCGGGATCTTTGCCTTTACCCAAACAAACAGAAGACTCGTTTTTCACTGATGATTAGAATAGAAGGGCAGAAAAAAACTGCTTGGGCTTAGCAAGCAACGTTATGGCAGCATGTAATCATACTTTTCGGGCCCGACAGGGATCGTTTGTTTTGTGCCATTTGACCACTCACATTGAATTGAAACCGGCCATTCTTCAAAACCAAGCACCTGTTCGAGAACACATTGCGCCAACACACCGTCACCGGAATGAAACCATCGCCTTGGGGAACCGGTCCCATTCGGGTAAATCAAGCGAACGGAGCAACCGATGTACTTGGCCTGAATACCGTTATCAATAAAATTAATGCGGATTCCACGATTCCTCGACTGACCAAGGTAGAGTTGAGCCTGTCCAAGCGTCTGGGTTGCCATGATGTCGGATCGTCCATCCCGATCGAAATCGGTGACAACAGCGTTGCGACTTTCCCCCAAAACAGCCAAACCGCTCCGGGCTGGCGTTACCGGCTTGAATGTTCCATCCCCTTGGCCAAGCAGAATCACCCCGGCACTGGAATCCAGCCGCCCCAAATCTGGCCGGATGGAGTACCAGTTCTGGCTTAGAAATAAATCCTCACGCCCGTCGACGTCAAAGTCGGCCACGTTTATGCTTGAAGTCGGACTCCACTGGGCAACAGACGGTAATTCCAGCCTCTCAAAAATATTACCCCGGTTTAAAAAAACCGATGTCTCGAAGCAGTTGATTTTCCTTTGCTGGATTGACCCAAAGGAATCCAAGACAGCGGTCAAGTCTGTATCAGAAAAATCCCGGTATCGTTGCGGTAATTTCGAACGATCTACCACGCGCGCGAACAAATCCATATCATCGATTGGCAAGAGCACTCCTTCACGTTTCAATGCAAAAAGGGACAGGCGCATCTCACCCGAACGGCTTAAATGAACTAGTTCTTTACGATAAGGTTCCAACGAAGAATTGCGGCCAAGGTTTCCGGCGGCAAAATCAATCCGGCCGTCATTGTCAAAATCACCCACTACCAGGCCCTGCCATAACCCGACAAACCTTGACAACCCAGATGACCGGCTAACATCCACAAACCGGTCGCCACGGTTTTCAAACAAGGCAATGCTACCAACCTCACGCGACACCAATAAGTCCGCATCATGATCCCCGTCCATATCGAGACACACAGCACTCGCAACTTGACCCAGTTCTCCGAAGGATTTCTCCCAAACCGAACTCCGCTGAAACACACCTGCCCGTTGCAACAAAACAATCGCCCGACTCGACGCCGGGTGCTGAGAAAGCGAACTTTGTGTGAACATAACAACGTCAACCGAACTGTCGCCATTGATGTCTGCCCGCAACAACAGCCGCACCTGCTGATCTGTCTTCAGTTCAGGGATGACTCGATTCAACACACCGTCAAAGGTTGGCTGTCCATCATTTATCATCAAGCCACTGATCCAACCGGCATTGGGCATCAAATCGCCTGAGTCGTTGTACTCTGATGCCACTGACTTGAACCTTCGCCCATTCTGATTCAAGAACACCTGTACCCCGCGATTGCGAGCCAGTTGAAAGCCAACATCCATCCAACCGTTCCCATCAAAGTCCCTGCACAACATCGGTGGGGCGGTAGCACTTAGCCTTCTCAGCAGAAACGGATTCTCGTCAAAGTCCTTTTCCAAACGAGGGAAATGCCGGAATGAAATCGCATCAACCAACCTTTCAAACATCGGTTTGACAAGGGATACCTCATGCTTGGCCACACGCTTGACAGCTTCCTGTTTCTCAACCCGGTAAATTGAGTTTAGTTTTGGCCTCTCGATACGCGTCGATTTCGAACCGTCCCGCCACTCAACCTCAAGCACCCCCTGTGGTCCAAGCGTGTTAGCCGCAAAAACCATATCCCCGTTATCATCACTCAAATAGCCGCCTCCCGAAACCTTCTCCCGAACGGTTTTCCCTCCTGCATGGTGCAGGTAAACCTTGCTTCCAACTCCACCCACCAATCGAACCAGAATCCTCGGTTCCTGTGCGGTGTTGCAGTAAAGCGACGGGGCTTCATTCAAATTGTTGGTGATAAAATCCAAATCGCCATCGTTGTCAAAATCGGCAACCCCAAGCCCGTAGGTAATCCCATCATGAGCAAACCCAAACTCCTCACCGGACTCCTGGAACATCAATCCGCCATCATTGCGAAAAAGTTTGTTGGGAGAGTTGTAAAGGGGCTGCAACCTCCTTGTTTCGTAAAGGGACCGGGCATCCCTGCTTTCAACTTTTCGGGCCTCCTTGAGTTGCAAGCTGCCATCCATGTCCATGGTGTCGAAAGAGAAACCGTTGGTCACAATAATGTCGTCGTCACCGTCCAGATCCGCATCCAGAAACCGCACATTCCAGGACCAGGCGCTCGCTTCAACACCTGAATAATAGGCCGTGTCAAACCACTGTTGCCATCCCTGTGAAACCATCAGCACATTGCGGTTGAATCGGGGTACATAGGTCCAGTCCAGCAACCGACTGGACCGATCGACTTCTTTATCAAGTTGAACCAGACGCCGGGCTCGGCCGGGATCGAGCATGTCCATCAACATGAAATCCGGAACTCCATCGGCATTTAGATCAGTAAAATCCACCCCCATTGAGGAGCGACTCGTGTGGCGGATATTGAGGTGAGAGGCGAGCTTAAACTGACTGTTGCCTTGGTTGATCCAAAAACGATCAGGATTCGGGAAGTCGTTACAAACATAAATGTCCGGCAATAAATCGTTGTTCACGTCCCGAAACGTCACCGCAAGCCCCCATTCACGTAATGAAGCAAGAGATCGCACCTCCCTTTCAACGACAAACATCGACTCAGTAGACACATCCCTGAATGTTCCATCACCGTTGTTGAGATAAATCCGGTCCGCCTCCGGCAATTCCCGCACTCGACCGGAGTTGGAAACGGTAAAACGATCCTTCCACCTTGGCTTCAAAGCCGACTCACCATTAATCCGGGTGACGCCCCACTGGTCGCCTTTCCTTGAATAATCAAACCGAGTGGTGGGATCGGCAAGGTACATTCTATCAATATAATGTGCCACGTATAAATCCAGATCACCATCACCATCAATGTCGGCAAGAGCCAATGATGAAGTAGTGCCGGAAGAATCCAGTCCGGAGTTTTCATTCAATTCGAAATGCCCCCTGCTGTCGTTTAAGAACAATCGCGTTCCGGATTGGATTCCGTTCACCAACAGATCATTGTCTCCATCGTTGTCGACATCTGCGATGGCGGCGCCTGTACTCATTTTATCCTGCAAAGGTGCCGCTTGAGGCTCGGACTTGAAATGAAAATCGCCCTGATTCAAATACAGCGCATTGGCTCCCTGTATATTGCACAGGTAAACATCGGCCATGTTATCCCCGTTAACATCGCCAACCGCCACCCCTGCCCCGTTGTGTGCCACCATGTTCTTGTAGAACTCAAGCCCGGCCAAGCGGTTGGTGAAGAGTATGCCGCTCTGCCCGGGCTGGATCGTCACAAAACGCTGTGCCCCGGCAGGTGAGGGAACCACATTATGCCGCTTGGCAAAATCGCCATCATTTGACAGGCACAAGACCGGCAGGACGAATAGCAACAAGATGACATTCGCAACGGCAAAGCAGTAATTACCTCTGCTGATTTTATTGTACACACTCACCGACATCAGTTAACAGTTCCATATCATCCTCGAAAAGCCCACTCGTTTCAGCAACTACATTTCGTAAACTTTTGTTCATGAAACAAACTCTCCCCACTTTCTGGCCTCAGATAATGAACATGAAACAACTTGTAATGTTATAATTTCAGCACACAACCTCATTAGAGGATACGGTACAGCGCAGATACGCAAAAAAACACCCCAGACACACCACCACTCCGCTGCGTTAACCGCTAAAATCAACCGACAACCTGAAACCTGCCTAATGCATCCGGTCGAGCGAGCCGGGCTGGCGTGGAATCCTCCAGTAAGACTCAGCGATGGGCGACCCTTTTCGCATTTCCAGCAAATCCTTTCCAAACAGCCTGAGCACAAGGCCAAGCGGCAACAACACGGCGACAAAGATCGCCAACAAAAACAGTGTGCCGAATACCCGGCCCATGACGTAGCCCAGCGTCATCCCCGCCCGGTGAAGGAATCGACCCGCTGCCTCCCAAGCCAGGCCAAAGCACAACAGTACCGCGACACCACCCCACGCCGCCCAAGCATTTGGCCAAGCGATGGTCGACCTCCATAGCAACAGGCCCGTCACGCCGGACAACATGAGGGACAACGACAAGATAAACTTCCGCCGCTCGCTTGGGGTGTCCTTGAATCGTTTATGCATCAGTCCGGGATGGCGTCGAAGGCGGGCTGCGGTTTCTCCACCGGCTGCCGTTCGCGGCTGAGCAAAAACGGCCCGATCGCCAGCCAGTCGATGGCGGTGTTCACGAAACAGCGGTAAGCGTCGTCCGGCGTGCAGACCACCGGCTCACCGCGCACGTTGAACGACGTGTTCAGCAACACGCCGCAGCCGGTGCGCTGCTCGAACTGCTTGAGCAACCGCCAAAAAAACGGGTGCCGCTCGCGGCCCACCGTCTGTATGCGCGCCGAGCCATCTACATGCGTCACGGCCGGCAACGTCGAGCACTCGTGCTTCAACCGCGCAAAGCCCGTTGACTCGTTCGCCGGCTTGGGCAATCGCTGACGCTGCGCCACGTCGGCCACCAGCAGCATGTACGGCGACTCGGCCGTAAGATCAAAATAATCGCCCCAGCGCTCCTCCAGTACCGCTGGGGCAAACGGCCGGAACGACTCGCGGAACTTGACCTTTTGATTGATGGCCGACCGCATTGACGCTGAACGCGCGTCACCCAGAATTGAGCGACTGCCCAGCGCGCGGGGCCCGAACTCCATCCGCCCCTGAAACCACCCGAGGATCGCTCCGCTGTCCAACAACTCGGCAGCGCGCTCAAGCATCGCGGCCTCGTCGAACCGCTCGAACACCGCACCGTGCGCCTCGAGCGTCTGCCGGATTTCCGCCTCCGAAAACTCCGGGCCAAGCAGGCTGCCGCGCATCGCGTCGCCTGCCGCGCTTGGCCAAGCGGGCTCGCCCCCCCCTTTTGGCTGGGTGTTTTTGTATTGTCGCCACGTCTCGAGGGCGGCGCCGAGCGCTCCGCCGGCGTCCCCGGCTGCCGGCTGAATCCAGATCTCGTCGAACAACCGGGCGCGCTGCAGCCTGCCGTTGGCCACGCAGTTAAGCGCCACGCCGCCGGCGAGGCACAGCCGGCACTCACCGGTTACCTCGCGGGCCTGCCTGGCCAGGCGCAGCATCGCCTCGCTGACGACCTCCTGCACCGAGGCGGCAACGTCCATGTGCCGCTGCTCAAACGGGGACTCAGGATCGCGCGGCGGCCCGCCAAGCAGTTGCTCAAAACGACGATTGGTCATGCTGGTTCCCCGAAGAAAACCAAAACAGTCCATGTTTAGCCGGAATGAGCCGTCCGGCTTCAAGTCGATTATATTGTCAAAAATCGCATCTGCGAAACGTGGTTCACCGTACGGTGCAAGGCCCATCAACTTGTATTCGCCGGAGTTGACACGAAATCCGCAGTACGCCGTGAATGCCGAGTAAAGCAAACCGAGCGAGTGCGGGAAGCGCAGCTCGCGCAGCATCTCGATGCGATTCTCCACACCCCGGTTGATCGTCGTCGTGGCCCACTCGCCCACGCCGTCCACCGTGAGGATGGCGGCGCGATCGAACGGCGACGGATAAAACGCGCTGGCCGCGTGCGCGACGTGATGCTCGGTGAACAGGATCGGGCATTCGGACGGCAACCCGTCGAGCTCGTCACGGATTGTTTGGCGTAGGTTGAGTTTCTCCGAGAGCCAGGCGGGCAGCACCCGCAACCACGCCGGCAAGCCGGCAGGAACAATCGCCAAAAAACTCTCAAGCATACGCGAAAACTTCACGACCGGTTTGTCATAAAACACCACCGCGTCGAGATCGCCCAAGCCGATGGCACCCTGCTTCAGACAAAACCGGACGGCGTGTTCGGGAAAACGCTCGTCATTTTTACGACGCGAAAAACGCTCCTCCTGCGCAGCGGCGACGATCCCTCCATCGACCAGCAACACGGCGGCTGAATCGTGATAGTAAGCAGAGATGCCAAGGAGAGTGCGCATGCGCCCGGACTCACATGAAGGGATACATGAACGGCGCCAGTGCCGATCCGGTGCTGAATAGAATCAGTGCAGCCAACAGCACCAGCGTCACGATCAGCGGGATCAGCCACCACTTCTTCTCCCGCCACGCGAAGGAGAGACATTCTTTAAAAAGCCGCCACATAACCGCCGAGAATTTAACCGAAGCTCAATGTTGCCGCAACGGAATTGGGAAGTATACGGGCTTGGGTGTTCATTTTTGTGACCGTCCAAAATGCGCCTTGGCGCGTAAGCAAATCATGTGAGTTGTCTACCGCTCACGGCTGCGGATTGTTGTGCTCAAGGAGTTTAGCGCGGGCGAACTGGAGATAGCGCGCCACCTGTATGTCATCCGGGTTTTTGACGGCCAATGCCTCGAAGTGTTCTAGTGCATCGCGATACCGTTCCAGCTTGAGCAAGCCGGCGCCGAGGTTGAACCGCGCCTCCGAAAAATTCGGCTTGAGCACCACCGCACGGCCGAAACTTGCAGTCGCCTCTGCCATTTTGTCCGCCTCGACCCAGCACACTCCGACCTGAAAATGCGCCTTGGCAAACGTGTCGTCGATCTGCGTCGCCTTGGTGAAATGGGCAAGCGCACCGGCTGCATCGCCGGCAGACTTCGCCTTTACACCAAGTTTATACTGGAGACCGGCGCGTGACAGGGTCAACTGACTGACCACCTCGGGAAAGTCCGGCTGCAGCTCCAGCGCACGGCCAAGAGACACCGCCGCATCGCCGTACTGCCCGGCCTTGTTCCAGGCCGCCCCCAGTTGGTAATGAAGAATCCGGCTCCACGGCGCCTGCTCCGCAGCACGCTTGAGCGACTCAGCCGCCTCGTTTTGCCGGCCGGTGGATGACAGCAGCAAGCCGCGCCGCTGCAGCAGGCGCCAGTCGTTCGGCCGCGCCTTTAGCGCATTGTCGTAAATGGCCAGCGCGGCCGTGCGGTCAAGTCGCTTGGCCACACGCTGCGCCTCGTCGCGCAGTTGGCCAAGACTCTCGTCACTGTTGAGCCGGTGGTTGAACGGTGGTTGCCGCAAACGGCGAATGACACTCGCCAACACCACGCCGCGATCCCAATCGGTGTACGCCAGACGCCCCGCGCACTCGGCGACCGTCAGCCAGGAGCCGCTTGGTTTGTCGCCGTTGGAGGCGAGCTGAGACGCGATGCCATCTGCGAATAGCCTGGCCAGGCGGTGGTTCCCCTCAAACGTAAAATGAACGTGCTCGTAAAAGGTCTCGCGTCCGGCGATGCCACCTGGGTCTTGGGCATCGAGCACGGCTTGGGCATCAAGGTAAGTCACGCTGTCGGCGGCCGCTTGGCCAAGCGCGCGAGTGATCGCGTTCAGCTTCGAGTCAGCACGGAACCGCAGCGCGTCCAAGTCACGCGCCTTGACGTAACGGCTGCGCGCCTCGGCAGCTTTACCCTCCGACTCGAGCGATCGAGCCTGCTGGAATTGGGCGACCGCGTCGTCCCCGGCAAACGGTGCCGAGTCGCGAAGATTCGACACGGCGCCGGACATCACGATGGGCACGCCGGCGCCGCGCCCCGCCGCGAGGATGTCCGACAGGTTTTTTTTGTACGCATCGTAAACCCAGTCGAGTTGCGGATCGTCCGCTTGAACCTGCTGGTCAAGGAACATTCCCATCCCCTTCCACTGCGAGCCGTCAGCGCCCTCGTCTGGGATGCCGAAGCTCGCGATCCACTGCCCGAGCCGGAGGCGCTTAAGACCAAGACCAAGGCGGAGAGCGGCCAATGGCGGGGTTTTTTGGCCAAAAACCGTTCCGGCGCCGAACGGTCCCATCACCTCGTTGTGCCCGATGTAAAGCACCCAAAAGTCGCCGTCGAGTCCGGCGCACTCGCGGGCGAGCGGCAGAATGGCGTGGGAGTTGATCGCAGTGACGGCGGCATTAATGACCTCGAAATCGCGCCCCGGAAACCGGCCCTCGAGCAGGATCTCCAGCAGACGAGGCAAACCGAACGCCGGCTCGGGATCGCCCTCTGCCGCCGACTCGCCAAAGACAAAGACGCGGATCGTGCCGGATGCTTTTTTGCGATGGAGCAACGTCGGCTGCGACGCCCGGGCGAGCGTCGGCGGCAGGAACCGCCAAGCGAATTTTGTGTTCTCAATCAGCGCGCCGTTCTTGTGATACGGCGACGCGACAAAAAATGATGTCGGATGTCCGTAACCGGCCAAGCGAAACAGGCTCTCGGCCAATCCAATCAGCAGCGCCGGCACAGCGAGCATCAGCACGAGACGAAACAGCCAAGTGCGAGTTGCTCGGGGCTTCGGTGGGGTGGACGGCTTGTGCTCCATGCGGCGGCGGGAGCGTTACTCCGACTTTGGCTTGGCCGGTGCGATAGTGCCAAACATGTGACCACTGGCCTTGCCGTGCGTCCATGTGCCAGCGTATTTGTCGCCATCGATTACCACGTGCGCACTGAAGGTGCCCAGCCCAGGGAAAGTGAGGTTGTCGAGGGAGATGACCGGCGTGTCGCCGGCCCACTTGACCGGGATCGGCAGCGGCAACGTCACATCGCGCTTGCCGTACTTGATGCGCGCGGTGAACACCCACAGATCGCCCCGCGCCATCTTCCTCACCGAGTGGATGGTGTACGACTCTGTGCGAGGCGGTGCCTCCTGTCCAGTTATAGTGAATTGGCCAGTCAACACGGCGTTGGTCAGCGTCGTTTCAAATTTCTTAAACAGGCGAGCCTGCCGGGCCTCCGCTGTCTCTGGCTTGGTGGCTGGTTCGTCGGCACAGACTTTGGCCAATCCGACGATCAGCGCCGCGACAGTCAGTCCTCCACGAATCAGATTTGCATGCACGCGGTGACTCTCGGCTTGGCCAAGCGTCAACGCAAGCAGGAAGGACCAGAGGCGGTTTTGTGGGTTGCGTCGAGACAACCCTGTGTTAGAATACCGCCAAGCCGACAAAGGTTTGGTGAATAGCCGGTTCGCGCCGGGAGTCTGTTTACTAGAGCTGATTATGGCATCAACCGTCTGGAATAATGAAGGCAAACATTCATACCCTGATGGCTGGCAGCCTGATGCTGACCGTGGCATTGGCCGCCGGATGTGAGCGGGAGTCGAAAGGCCCTCGAGTTTACAACCACCCACCCGCGACAGTTGGCCCACCGGCCGATCTTTCGCAGTTTGACGCCCCGACACCTCCGCCCCCGGGCCCGGAAGCGCCACCCGCTCCGGCGGAAGCCCAGCCGGATCCGACCCCGCAGATTGCTGCCCCACCACCGGCAACCAACGGACTTGAACCGCATCCCGAGGTGACCGCCGTAGTGGACATGGCAAAGCGCGGCATTGGAGACGATGCACTCCTGGCTTATATTGAGAAAAACCCCATCACCCAACGGGTCTCGCCCGAAACGATTATTTTTCTCAACGACCTTGGTGTCCCAGAAAATGTGGTGGCACTGATGATCCGGCAAGGCGATACGAAAGAAGCCTCACAACCAATCGAGGCTGTGCCAATGCAACCGGTGAAGACAACGGGGCAACCGGCAGCAAGCACACCTCCGCCCACACCGATGCCAGCAACCGCTCCACCGGTGGACAACAACCAGTACTACGGCGCACTCGACCCATATGGCGATTGGATTTATGATGGAAAACACGGCTGGGTGTGGCGGCCGACTGCGGCTGTGGTGGATGTCAGTTGGCGGCCTTACCGGCAGGGCGGTCGGTGGATTTACTCTGACGTTGGCTGGTATTGGCACTCATATTACAGTTGGGGCTGGGCACCGTTTCACTATGGACGGTGGCATCGCTCCAGCCTGCACGGCTGGTACTGGGTGCCCGGTTACACATGGAGCCCAGCGTGGGTGATGTGGCGCTCCAACGATCTGTACTGCGGTTGGGCACCGCTGCCGCCGGGCTGCAACTACGTACACGGTATCGGTTACACGTGGGGTGGCTCTCACGTCGGGTTCAGCTTCGGCTTCGGGCTTGGCCACGGCTGGTTCACCTACTGCGACTACGCGCACTTGCGCCACCGCCGCCTGCACCGCCATCGTGTACGGGACAACCATGTGGCAATCATTCATAACGAGACTACGGTCGTGAACAATTACGTCACCGAAAACAACAACACAATCATCAACGCCGGCATCCCCCCGGCCGTCGTTGCCAAGAAGACACGCGAACCGGTGCAGAAAATGCGCATCCGCGAACTCGATCTCGAGATGGAGAGCATCGCACGGGTTGGGCAGATCGATGCCAACGGGAAAACCATGGCAGTCTATCGCCCAAAGGCACCTGTCCCGGGAGACACACCCGGCGAAAAACCGCGAGGCCGCACGCCTGGCACCAAGACACCACCGGGAGAATCTCCCGAGGACAAACCGGATGCTGACACGAGACTCTTGAAAAAATACGGAAATAGTACCTCCGTGGCGAACCGAAGCAAGATCAACGGCACACTGACTCCTCGAACGCTCACTCGCCCGCTGGGCCGGAGCTACAGCGGTTCTCGCAGCAGCGGAAAGATCGCCGCCTCGCCCAGCAGCACCCGGTCGGCCAAGGCCGGTCGCAGTGCCACCGCATCGGCCAAGCCAAGCGCGAGCAGCAGCCGAACGCTGACATCCACATTTAGCGCGCCAAGCACTCGTCGCTCCACGCCCTCGAAGCCCAGTTCGCGCAAAACGTACAGCCGCACGTCGCCGAGAGTGAATGTATCCCGCAAGCCCGGGGCGTCAGCCACCTCTCGATTGGTGACGCCTTCGACGCGCCGTTCAACCACGGCAAGCCGAACCGCACCGAGCTCCACATGGCAGAAACGTGCCACCCCATCATACAGCGCTCCGCGTTCGACACAGAGCCGGACGTCTCCCAAGTCAACATCCCGTCCCGCACCCTCGCGCAGTTACAGCGCTCCGCCTGCGTCCCGCTCAACCCCTTCACGGAGCTACCAGCGCTCATCGCCCAGTTACTCGGCGCCGAGTCGGTCGCGTTCTGCGCCATCACGAAGTTATTCGGCGCCAAGCAGGAGTTATTCGGCGCCATCGTCCTCATCGAGCAGTTCTTCGGAACCCTCCCGTTCGTCCGGCGGTGGAAAGGATCCACGCTGAGCGGAATAGACAACTTTAAGACGGGATGAGGGGGGACCTGCGACGCACCATTGCAGCATGCTGGCTGGTGGTGTCACTTGGCCAAGCGGCATCCGTTTTAGCCCAGGCGCGGACGCTGTACAGCAGTGGCTTCGAGCCTGAACAGGATTACAACATCGAGTTCACCCTCATTGGCCAGGACGGTTGGCTGGGGGAAGGCACTGAAGGCATCGAACCCACCGGGGGCAACGGATTGGTTGAGGACTACTTCGAGGGTTTGGGGCAGCAAGGCTACATCGGGTTTTTTGCGCCTACAGAGACCTCCGAAGATTTTGTCAACCTGTGGAGACCGGTCGAGGAGATCAAACCGGAGGAATCGAAAATAACATTCTCGGTGCTCATGATGATCATCGACTCCACCAACGACCAGCGGGACGATTTTCGCTGGAGCGTTTACAACAGTGACGTACAACGGTTGGTGACTCTGGACTTCGACAACGAGACCCGAAACATCAACTACTCACTCGACGACGACCTGTTTTTACCCACAGGGTACAGCTTTGAAAACGAGGCCCTCTACGAACTCAAGTTTGTCATGGATTTTGCCAACAACAGCTGGACGGTAACAGTCGGCAACGAGGCGCTCGTGAACGAAAAACAACTGACCACAACCGGAGCCAGCCTGACATTCGGCGATCTGGGCCCGCTTTGGGTCATCCGCAAACCCGAAACACCGGGTGACAACTACATGGTCTTCGACGAGTACAAAATCACGGTGGAAATTGGCGAAAAGCCGACCAGCACCCCACCCGCCATTGCGTGGAACGGATGGACGGATGGCGGCCAAGCAGTGCTGCTCCTAGAAGGCGATGCGACGACCGAATACACTGTCGAGGTTTCCAGTGACCTCGAAAACTGGAACGTCCTCCGTACAGCAAAGCCGGGTGAGTCGGGAAAGAAAATCGAGGACGCCGACACGCGAACCCATATTAATCGCTTCTACCGCGCCCGCACCGCGGATTGACTTGGCTAATCAAACCCCTGAATACTGAAGGGCAATCGTACGTCCAATTGGAGCTTCTTGACTTGGGAGGCTGTCTCAAGTAAAAACCGCCTCCCTTCGCGACGGCCAGGCGACCACGAAGAAAAATTACGACAGATTTTTTGCCATGTTGAAACAAATTGTTACATTCATACTCATCGGTGGGTTTGCCGTGTCGCAAAGCGCGACCGCAGAACCCGTGGAGATTGATGACCTAAAGGCCAACATGGCCAAGCTAGCTGCCAAACTGCCGCCCGCAGCCAAAAAGCAAGTCAGCTACAAGAAAGACATCCAGCCATTGTTCGAGAAATCATGTGTCAATTGCCACGGTCCTAAGAAAAAGCCCAAGGGCAAGTATCGCATTGACACGCGCGAACTCGCGCTCAAGGGCGGATCCGAGGGAGTTTCTCTCATTCCGGGAAAAAGCAAGGAAAGCCCGTTCAGCTATTATCTCATCGACCAGGTCGTGGATTTCGAGATGCCGCCGAGCGGCAAACGCGAGAAATACCCGGTACTGACCAAGGAACAGATCGGCCTCGTCCTGGCCTGGATCGACCAAGGCGCCAAGTACGACAACTGATTCCGCTCCCTCGATGGCGCGCCGTAAAAAGATCCTTATTGTTACTGATGATTCAGGGGAATCGTACGAGATTCTTCATGCCAAGCACCGTTTCGAGGAAGAAGGTTGGACGGCGCAGATCGGAGCCACGAAAAAGAAGCGACTCCACGGCGTCATCCACGACTTCGAACCGGGCTGGAACACCTACATCGAGCGGACCGGCTACCTGATCGACGCCGACATCGCGCTTAGCCAAGCCAAGGCATCGAACTACGATGCCATCCTGCTGATCGGTGGGCGGGCTCCCGAATTCCTTCGTCACAACACCAAACTGCTCAAACTCGTGCAGGCGTTCAATCGGCAGGGCAAATGGGTTTTCTCCATCTGCCACGGTATCCAGATCCTGATCGCCGCTGGCATCGCCGAGGGCCGAAAGCTCACCAGCTATTGCAATATCCGCTTTGAAGTCGAGCAGGCCGGCGCCAAGTGGGTGAACAAGCAAAGCGTGATTGACGGCAATTTCATCACCGCGCAAACGTGGGAAAGCCACCCCGATTTTTACCGCGACATCTTTGCGAAACTGCGAAAAGGCTGAATCCTCGCGACACATTTCTCCCACCCCGACCTCGACTTTCAGGCCGGGTTTTTTTATTGCACAGCCCGTGGGCATCACACCGCAACAACTCGCCGCCATGCAGCAACGCCTCGCCAGCGGCGGTACAGACACCCAAGCCACCCAAGCCAAGCCAGTCGGCCCGCAGGTCATCATCGGCATCGATCCCTCACTGCGCGGCACCGGCTACGGCGTCATCGACACCGCCCAAGTCACCCCCTCCACCCTGTGCCAAGGCACCATCCGATGTCCTGCCGAGTGGCCACTCTCCCGCTGTCTGCGGGAAATCTCCGAAACGATCGAGGGTGTTCTCCTGAAAAATCAGCCGACCGTGGCCGCCGTCGAAGGATTGTTCTTTGCGCAAAACATTCGCACGGCGCTTGTCATGGGGCAGGCGCGCGGAGCCGCCATGGCAACCTTGGCCAACGCCGGGCTGGAGGTATTCGAGATCGCGCCGCGCAAGGTCAAGCAAGCCATCGTCGGCTACGGTGCAGCGCAAAAGGAAGCGGTCGCCAAGATGGTGCAGACCCGCCTGGCACTGTCCGAACTGCCGGAGCCCGACGCCGCTGACGCCCTCGCCATCGCCCTCACCTACGCCCAGTCCATCGGAACATCCCTCCCCGATCCATCCATCAAGTTGGTGTAGGCCTCACCTTGGTCAAGGTGCGGAGGGGGATTCAGAAAATCTTTCAAGGTTGTCCGGAGCCTGCGCCCCCTGTAGTTTTTCCCACCGAGTGCAACTTCACTTTCATTCGCCATTCGTCGGCATGTCGGCACGGATCACCCTTGTGCTCCTTGGATGCGCATGCCTTCCTGGCTGCGGTCCCGACGAACGATCCGAGAAACAAACCACCGAGCCTCCCGTTGAACAGTCGCCAAGGAAAATCGCACCAACCAAACTGGAACAAACTCCGCGACCGACCAACGCTCAGAAACCACTCTCAGGAAACAATCCCCAATTTCGAGGGACTGCCCAAACCATGGAGAGGGAGCGGCTTCGCCTTGACCGGACAGTTTACCGACACGAAATGGAGGCTCAGGCCTACGGGAGCACCTTTGTTTCGCTGTGGGATCGCCTCCGCTCAACCGAACCATTCAAGGTACTGCGGCAATTCCCATTCGTCCGACTGGAATACCGACTGCCAACAGAGTGGAAACCGCTACCCTTGGGCATAGCCGGCATTCGGCAGGCGATGCTCAACGGCAAGCCGATCTCGCTAGATAATCCCGGTTACCTTGCAAAGCTGAAAGAACTGGAAGATGCCGGTTGGAAGATTATTCAGACGGAGTGGCATCATTCCGAGTTTCGCCCGGACAAAAACGGTCGAGCGCCGCAGTCTGTTATTTCGTTCGAGATCCATTCAACAAAGGCGAATGCCCAACAACGTTGCATCATCAAGGGCCAGCTTGAAGTGACGTGGACGCTGCACAAGACCAACTCCGGTCTACGCATTCCGGGCACGATCAAGGTTCAGGATGCATCAATCACAGACTATATCGGCAAACCTGCATTCGCTGAGTTGCTGAAGATTGATCCCAAGAAGGTGGATGCCCGCCTCTTTCCGCGGGTGAGTCCTCTGATGGTTTACGACCTCAACAAGGACGGCCTGCCGGAAATTGTTCTCGCCGGCTGCAACCTCATTTAC
>PVBE011776355.1_pt1 | contig 15611 bp, 14 predicted proteins | sample 1631181 | NCBI WGS metagenome assembly PVBE01 (sample SAMN08397723, study PRJNA350692) | Marine metagenome, whole genome shotgun sequencing project. | isolation source: water | place: Pacific Ocean | collected 2012-04 | reverse complement strand
CGACTTTCGGTGGTTCTTCAGAGCGGGTCCTCTTGCTGCGAATTGCCGAAGACCAAACTGTTTCGAGCAACGCCTCAGGCGTCCACCCCCCTGCGAATCATGTGTACGCGCGTACACGACGAAAGTCGGTGGGCCACTACAGCGGCCCGAAACCGCCCATACTTCCGCCGTACTCCTGATAGTGCTTGCCATCATTGCCGCCGTGGACGAATTTACCGGCTCCCATCGTGTGGTAGCCAGAATCGGCAAAATGCTGAAGCAAATGCGGATGCCTCGTCGCAGTTTTAGGCGGCACTGCTGAATGCCGGAAGGCACAGTATGCAGACAATTCCGCTACTGAAAATGCTGGATTGCATCGTAATCATTCGTGTTTCTCGGCGCTCTTGTTCACGTCGATTTCCCATCTCGTCCAGGACGCATTCAGCCGCTTCACGAAGTCCGGTTGCTCGTCCGCGAGATCGCGCTGTTCGCCAAGGTCGTCGTTGAGGTTGTAAAGTTCGGTCCGCTTTCCGTTGCGGTAGAGTTTCCAGGGTCCGCTGCGTACAGCCGCCTGCGAACGGGCTCGCCAGAAAAGTGTCCGGTCGGGTAACGACTGACCGTCAAACAGCAACGGTTCAAGGTCGACGCCGTCCGTCTTGAACTGGTCGCTGCCGGCTCCCGCCAGGGCCGCGATCGTCGGCAGGAGATCAACGGAATGACCGGTTGCTGTCGTTACGGCCGGTTCGATCCTGCTGGGCCACGAGACAATGGTCGGTACACGGTGGCCTCCTTCATAGAGCTGAGTCTTCTGGCCACGCAGTCGCCCGTTGCTGGAGATGTTCTTGAATGTCGTCCCGTAGGTGAGATACCCGCCATTGTCGGACGTGAAGATCACTAGCGTATTCTCGTCGAGCTCCCACTTCTTCAGGGCCGCAACAATCGCACCCACGCTCGCGTCCAGCGACTCAACCATCGCTTTGAGATGCGGAGCCACATTGCCGGGATCAGGAATGATGCCCCACTTGTCCTCGTGGTAACTCTTTCCCTTCCGGCGATGAGGCGGATCATCCGGCCCCTGCCACGGAAAGTGGATCGCCAGGTGAGGCACATACAAAAAGAAAGGCTGATTGCGGTTTTCTTCGATAAACTTGACGCTGTATTCCGTGAGCAATTCCGTCGTGTAGCCCTCGGTCATTTCGATCTGATTGTTGTGCCACCAATCCTCGTTGCCCGAGCGGTCGATGTGTGTGTGAAAATCTCCGTCGCCTGAACCCAGGCCGCGAAAGACGTCAAAGCCCTGGCTGGTCGGTAACCAAGGCGGCTGGTATCCCAGATGCCACTTGCCGAAACAGGCCGACGCGTACCCCTGCTTCTTCAGAACTTCCGCGATGGTCACTGCTTCATGTGGCAAGCCGCGATTGCGATCACGCACACCCGAGATCGCCGTGTCGAACATGCGACCAAATCGCTGTTGATACTGGCCAGTGAGCATCGCCGCTCGTGTTGGCGAGCACATTGGACCGGCGGAGTGAAAGTCCGTGAACCGCAGACCGGACGCGCCCAGCGCATCAATGTGCGGCGTCTTGTTCACCTCGCTGCCATAACAGCCGACATCGCCGTAACCTAAATCATCCGCAACGATCAGAACGAAGTTGGGTCTCTCCGCGTGGCAAGCGTGCGGAGTCAGATTGCAAATGCACAGCAGACAGGCTACCGCAATGAGTTGGTTTCGTTGCACATTGTCTTTCACTGCTTTGTCTCCGGCCCCAGCTGCTTGTCCAAGGGATGTGCCGACCGTCGCACAACCTTGTCGAGTTGTAGAGCTAACTCGGCCACCGTCGTTTTCTGATCAACACTCCCAGCGATATTGGTCGTCTCCAGCAGATCGCTGCTGTGGTCGTAAAGTTCGCGAGCCTGAACTTGCCCAGTTCGGAAATCACGCCATTCGGTATAACGGTACCGCTCGGTTCGAATCGAATACCCCATGACCTTCGGCAGCTTGCCGCGAGGATAATTTGGGCGAGGCGTCTGAGTGAGTGCAACGTCTCTTACATCACTACACGGATCATTGAGCAACGGTTTGAGCGAGACGCCTTCCAGCTCAGAGGATGTATCTAGCTCGCAAAGATCGGTCAGCGTGGGATAAAGATCGAGCAACTCGACCAATGCATCGGTTCGCTGACCGGGCTTGTGTGTCGGCGTGGAAATGATCAACGGTACGTGGGCATCGAGTTCAAACGCGGTGGTCTTCTTCGTCAGACCATGCTCACCCAGATGCAGTCCGTGATCGGACCAGAACACGATGATGGTGTTTTCACGTAGCCCAAGTGCATCGAGTTCGCCTAGCAGGCGGCCGACTTGTGCATCGAGATAACTGATCGCGGCGAGGTGTCCATGGTGCATCTCGCGCAGCTCAGCGGAGTCGACTTTGCCTCGATAACGCGAACTGGTCAACGCGATGTCCGGCACATCGGTCGGCGGCGTGATATGCTGAGGAACTGGGATGGTTCCGCGATCATAGAGATCCCAATATTTCTTTGGGGCATTGAACGGTGTGTGTGGTTTCCAGAATCCAACCGCCAGGAAAAACAGCTTGTCCCCTTTGCTGACCTTGCGGAGCGTGTCGATCGCGGTCTCGGCCACACGACCATCGAAGTAGGCGTTGTCGGGCACATCCCGACACTCCGTTCCGCCTTTGCCCGAAGCCAGATTGGGGGGAACTCCGCCTTCCACTTTCGGCTGATCGTTTCCATGGCTGTTGTAGTGCAGCATGGAAGGAACGCTCCACGAGACGGCATCGCCCTTCCAATCATCCTGACGCCAGTTGTGAAAGATCTTGCCGACGCACTGCGCGTGGTAACCACTTTGTTTGAAGACTTGCGGCAACGTGACCGCGTCGGGCCGGTTCTGACGAAAGTGAGTCGGTAGATCCCACACTCGCAACGCGTCGGGACGCAAACCGGTCAGCAGAGACGCTCTCGATGGATTGCAGACCGTCTGCTGACAATACGCTCGCTCAAACAGCGTCCCCTGAGACGCCAACCGATCAATGTTTGGCGACTTCACATGTGCGCTGCCGTAGCAGCCAAGCTCAACCCGCAGGTCATCAACGGCGATAAACAACACGTTCGGTTGTCTAGCCTCGACGCCAGCAATGCCAAGGCAGCAACACGCGGCAAAGGTCAGTAGTTGTCTCATACCTTGTACCCTTCGACTAGGGATCGCCATATCACGCCATCGTGATTCCATAAGTAAATGGTAGTACTGCCTATTTCTTTTGATCAATTCTGCAATTGGGATCCAGCGGCACGGGCTTGCCGGTTTGATCAACGAGGTGCGTGAAGAGGTAACGCCAGACGGCTTCATGGATGTATTCGCCCTGGTCATTTTTGACGGCCGAGCTACCCGGAACGACTGTTGTGTGGGCGCGGCGGGGATTTTTAGCAACGTCGCTGCTGATGATCAGACGCCGCGACTTTCCGAAAGGCGCAGCGACTTCGTCCACGTTGACGATCGGGCCGTATTCGGCTAGCCCCAGCATCTGCCATGAGCGGCAATAGTGGTTTCCGGTCCAACCGCCGTCGAGTACGTGTGTGAATCCGAAGTAGCGATTCGCGGGAGTTGCTGAAAGGAAACCGTGCCACGATTCGAACTGATCACGTGGACCGGAAAACATGACCACGCGCGCCACCTTCTGATGCTTGGCAAAACGCGCCGCCGTAGTGGACCCGTGCGAGATGCCGGACATGATGACTTTGTCCCAACACAAATCGCTCTGGTCATCGGTCAGGAATTGGTCCCACATTCCCTCGGGATTCTCCTTTGCGAGCCACTTCACGAATTGAACGGAACGCTCGGCCATGCTATCGGGATTTGGGATGGTCACGAGCGGACTGTGATCTTCGCCCGTCGCGGCTTCAAGCCGAATTCTGCCCAACGTTGTTCCATCGTCTCGCGCCGTCGCGTCGAGTTTCCAGAACCAACGGTTGGCGTAGTGCGGCTGGATGCCATGCAGCCCGTAAGCGCTGATGCGTTCGAACAAACCCTGGTTGTGCTCCATGAGCCAGATCACTCGCCTACCGCGTGACGCCGCGCGCGTATCAACCACAGCGTGTTGCAAATCTTGCGGTTTGCCTTTTGCGTCCACAAACACGAATCTGATTTTCGGATGTTCTTTCGCGCGGGGGTCGATCTCGCTGGCGCGAACGCTGAAGTCGAATCGGCGTCGCACATGGGGCTCGACGGATCTAACGGCTTCGTCGCTGTTTGAGGGCTTCGCCGCGGGCTTCTTCTTCGCATCCAGCATCCTTTTCACGCGGGCTTGCTCTTTTGCCAAGGCTTCGCCAGTCACCGGAAGGGGCTTGAAGGCAGGGGCGGGCGTGAGCCGTTCATCAGTCGGAATCTCGCGCCAGCGGAGTGCTCGATACCAGACGTCCTGACCGTGGTCCTGCAGCCAGAGCCGGCCGCCGCGCCCCGTGAGATCACCACCTCGAATGCCGAGCAGTTTCACATAATCGGTCCATTTCGGATCCGCGTAGTCGAATGAAATTACCCGCTCGCCGTTGAGCCAATGCTCTATCACTGTGCCTTTGCAGAGAATGCGCCCCGTATTCCACTCGCCAATGGGTTTCGTTGCGTCTTTGGAGGGCGCCATGCAAAAGAAAATCGACGCGGCCGCCTGACGCGCATTCTCGCCGTAGGGACTGTGCACGTTATCGAGGATCTGGTATTCGACCTGCCCAGGCCGGTAATAAACACCAGAGTTGCAGCCCTTCGATACTTTCCACTCGAAGCGAAGTTCAAAGTCGTCTGGGACGGTCGCCGCCGTATAGGTCAGCGATCCGCCTTTTTCCTTTCGGTAGAACGCGCCGCCTTCGATCACCCAGTTGCCAGAATGTTCCCAGCCCGTGAAGGTTCTTCCGTCGAACAGAGATGTGAAGTCCGCATCTTTAGTTTGAGCGAATGCGGTAGTCGCAGAGCAGACGACGGATGCGCATAGGATGGAGAATGTGGTTTTGATCAGTTGATTCATAGTGGTTTGCTCTTCATTTTCGTTTTGGCTTGGAGGTTACGTGAGCAGTTCCTGGATCACTCCCGGTGTTGTCGCATTGTCGCCAGTCTACGGCTCACCTCTGCTTTCTACCTAGTGTCGCAAGACTCTTCGCGAGCGCCGGAGTATCTAAGGTCCTCGTGATGCGGAAAACCCCAGCGGGCCCATTCGGATGGCCCAAGTAAATGAAGATGTGTTGGACCGCGTGTTTCTCGTCCATGACCGCGCCCGCAGGATGGAAGCCGTCCGCATTCGAGTAGAACTTGCCTTCCCGTGCCAGTAGCCGGCACTCACGTCGCCATTGGCCCTTGTTCCAATCAGCCGGGTCGATGCTCCAGATCCATAACTCCATGCGGTAACGCTCGCTACGGACGATCTCCAGTCGCTTTGTCAGAGGATTCAGCGAAAGATCTACGGTATCTACCAGACGTGGATCTTGGAGGTTGGTCTCGATGATTTTCGGCTTGGAACTCAGCGACCACGTCATTGCCTTGTGCGACCGAACCTTGGTTTGATCGCGAGTGACGAATAGGAACTCGTCGTCATGTAAGAGCACCGCTGGCTCGTACTGGCGAAATCCCGCAGCATGTTCCTCGACATCCCACGTCGCACCACGATCCCGCGAACGCAACGCCACGAGTTGTTCGCTGTACTTGTGGTAAGAATCCACTTTGCCGAACCAATTCCCAAAGGCCAGCAGGCCATGCTGCGGATGATCGACGATGCGTGGTCCAAGATTGACGATCTCGTGCGGGAAGGTATCGTCACGCAGGGCTTTGGAGAAGTGTTTCCAAGTCCCACCCTTGTCTTCGGAACGAAAAACTCCGTGATTGTTGATCGCCACAACTGCTCCATCCCGCGTGGCGCCGATGGCATGCAGATGCACCTTGTAACCACGTGGCGACTTGTTACCTTTGTCGAACTTCGCCCGATGCGACAAAGGCACGATGCCGCCCCGCGTGCGGTCATCAGGCTTCATACAATCGCGCAGGTCGTACGGCTTGGACCACGTCTTTCCACTGTCCTCGCTGCGGAGCACGATGCCGTACGACATCTTTTCATGCGGCCGACCAGCACCGCTGGCCTTGTGTCCTGGAATCCTGCGGTGCATGACGATAATCGTGTCGCCAACCGTGGTCGCAATCGGCCAGCCGTAATGATTACAATCACCGGGTGGATTGACCGGCAGATTGACAGGAGCGATCTCGATCAACTCTTGCCGAGTTGCCGTCGCCAGTTGAGTGCTGAACTCCTCGGTGAGGTCCAACAGCTTCCGAGACAGATCGTTTTCCTCCTCAGCATGAAGCAGCGCCACAAGAACGAGAGCTAGCGCGAGAAACGCTGACAGCTTCACTGCCGTTGGACGCATCCGGCTCACCGCTGCACCGGCAGGTGCACAGGCTTCCACCGTTGACGGCATTGAGATCGACGTTGGCAACGGATTCAGGTTCTCACGCATGACGCACTTCGTCTATCGGTCATCATTCCTAGTTGCTTATCGGCGACGCACAACCAGGGTACCATGATCGCATCGCCGACGGCACCATCTCGCCAAAACGATAGGAGCATGCTCGCGACACCTTGTCACAGGGGCCCAGCAAGAGGAAAAACGAACTCATGCAAGCAATTGTCTGCAACGAGCACGGCGGCCCGGAAGTAATGCGTTACGAGAACGTCTCGCAGCCGGAACCGGCCGCCCATGAAGTGTTGATCAAGGCCGATGCGATCGGAGTGAATTACGTCGACATCATGCGACGCAGTGGAAAGCATCCGGCCGCTCCCAAGACACCCTTTACGCCGGGCATCGAAGTCTGCGGACGTGTTGCCGCGGTTGGAGAAGGGGTTTCTCGATTCCGCGAAGGTGATCGCGTCATTGGTCGTTGTGTTACGCACGGCACCTACGCCGAGTATGTGAGCGTTGAGGAACGCTTCACGGTTGACTGCCCGGAGGCGATCAGCGCGTACGAAGGGGCGGCGTTGTTCGTCACTGGCCAGACGGCTTATCACGCGCTGGTTTCGGTCGGCCAAGCGAAGCCGGGCGAGTGGATATTGATTACCGCGGCGGCCGGCGGCGTAGGGATTTGCGCTGTGCAGATCGCCAAGATCCTGGGCACCAAGGTGATCGCCGCAGCGGGATCGATGGAGAAGTGCGACCTGGCCCAGAGCTTCGGGGCCGACGCAGTGGTCGACTACACCGAACCTGGTTGGCCGGAGCGAGTGCAGCAGGCGACCGGCGGAACGGGAGCCAACTTGATTATCGAGTCGGTAGGCGGTCATATCGCCAGCGGCTGTGTGCAGGGCTGGGCGGCGGGAGGCCGGATGGTGATCTTCGGAAAGGCCAGCGGTGAGCCTGCGATCGTCTCGGGCGACGAACTGTTGTTTGGAAACCGGTCAGTGCACGGACTCGCCGTCGGCATGATAATCGAGGACGCGACCATCATGCGCGAGGCCATGGATCGGCTGGCGGAGTGGGTAACAGAGGGACGGCTTCGTCTTCGCATCGGACAGGTCTACCCGCTCCGCGATGCGGCTCAGGCTCATCGTGACCTAGCCAGCCGCCAAACAACCGGCAAGCTCGTCCTGAAGCCGTAGGCAGGCGTCGCATCATGTTACCGTGGCGGCTTGCTGGTATCCGTGGCTTGGGAGACAATTTGCGCATGAAAACACAACTCGCTCTTTTCGCCTGTCTTGTCGTCGCCTGTTCGCACCTCCATGCTCAGGAAGATCGCTCCCAGAAGCTGTGGAACCTCGATCGGCTCAGCAAACCGCCGAAAGCCGATTGGGGTGAAACTGACGGGTTGATTCAGTCTGTAAAGTACACAGGCGAATCGTTTAACGGAAAGCCGACGCGTGTCTTCGCCTACGTAGGGAGGCCTGATCCCGAGAAGTATGGACAGGGACCGTACCCGGGCATGGTGCTGGTTCACGGTGGCGGCGGTCAGGCGTTTCCCGATTGGGCTCGTCACTGGGCAGAGCGCGGCTACGTCGCGATCGCGATGGACACGGCCGGTTGTGGCGCTGGGAAAGCGCGACTCGACGACGGCGGTCCGGACCAGGGGCATCTCTCGAAGTTTCGGAATTTCAAAGCCGGCGAAGAACGCGATATGTGGACGTACCATGCCGTCGCCGATGCGATCCTTGCGCACTCACTGATCCGGTCATTACCGGAATGTGATGCCCAACGGACGGGACTGACTGGAATCAGCTGGGGCGGATACCTGACGTGCATCACGGCCGGCATTGATACGCGCTTCAAAGCCGCAGTGCCTGTTTATGGCTGCGGCTTTCTTTCCGATAACAGCGCCTGGGCGAACAAGGAGATTGCAGGCATAGAGCCGGACTCCCGCCGCCTGTGGCAACTGTTGTTTGATCCAGGTCGGCACGTAGGACGCGCGGTCTGTCCGATGCTTTTCCTAAATGGTACGAATGACTTCGCATATCCGCTGGACAGTTATCGGAAGACGATCGAACAGGTCAGCCCCGAGTTAGCAACGGTTTCCATTCAGGTTCGATTGCCGCACGGCCACATTTGGCGATTTGGCGTTGTCGATGCGTTCATCGATAGCCACCTGCGTGACGGCATGCCACTCGCGCAACTCGGCGAGCTGCGTGTCGCTGCCGGAGAAGCGTATGCACCGATCGTGAATGACGTCGGCGACATTAAAGAGGTTAAGCTGCTTTACACGCACGACGTCGGAGCGTGGCAAGAACGAAAATGGGAGACACTCGCTGGTGTATTCGATCCAGAGTCCGGGCGGCTGGCAGCAATCATCCCGCAGCAGCGTCCTGTCACATTCATCCTGCAAGCAACCGACCAGCGTGGAAACCAGACGTCAACAACACACTTCCACGTGCACGCCGATGTCAACGAGTCCAATCCGTCTCTGAACCCGGCGCCAAAACTAGAACGTGACTTTTACGACTGGCATCGCCGACATGCTGACGCGCTGTGGGTGAAACGTGAGATCGATCCTGACGTCGTGCTCATCGGCGATTCCATTACGCACATGTGGGCGGGACGACCCGTAGAAAAGAAGTTTCAACGCGGAGTGGATTCATGGCAGTCAACGTTTGGCGGCAAGGCGCTGAACCTTGGCTTTGGCTGGGATCGTACGCAGAACGTTCTTTGGCGAATCGATCATGGCGAGATCGATGGCATCCAGCCGAAGACCGTGATCGTTCACATCGGCACGAATAATCTCGCTGACACATCGCGACACAAGACGAGCGATCCGGCCGAAGTCGCCGAAGCGATTGGTGAGATTTGCCGACGCGTGAGAGCGAAACTGCCAGAAATGAAGTTGATCGTCATGGCCGTCTTTCCACGTGGACAGAAACCGGATCATCCGAAACGGGAAGAGATCGCGGAGATTAACAAACTCCTGCCACGAATCGTCAAGAAGCACGACGCAACGCTTGTCGATGTCACGAACGATTTCCTGGGAGACGACGGAACCATTTCACGCGATGTGATGGGCGACTTCCTCCATCCGGCAGCGAAAGGTTACCAGATCTGGGCCGACCGCGTTGCGCCTTTGCTTGCTCAGTGAGCGGCCGGACAGAGGTAACCACGTATGACGACAACTTGGCAACAGCAAAGGCTGCTGCAACGCATCGTGCAAGAGACGCCGGTGGGAGTCGAACCCACTTCGATCGGGTTGCAGCCGATTGCCGTGCCGTCTGGCTCCAGCGCCGGGGGAGTGTCCTTGCCAGGAATCGAACCTGGTCCTCGACCTTCGCAGAGTCGCGTGCGTATCCGGCACACTCCAAGAACAGATCAGTTTCAGTACCTCACCAGGGAGTTGAACACCGTCTTGCGATTTCGAAGACCGCCGTGCTGTCCGTCACACTCGCAAGGTCCAATAGCAGGAAGCGACGACGGGATAAATCGCCGATCCCCAACTATTGACAGTTGCCGTTTTCAGCGGTTGGCTGCACTTACGAATCATTCTGCTTGGATTCGGCACAACGGGCGCGGACCAGGCGAATGACCGATGACACGTCGTCGGCATTGGCGCTCGCTGAAAGCACCGTGGCAACCAGCTGGGAATTCAACGATAAGGCACGACGATACGTGGGCCTAGTGGACCGGCGGGTATTCCGTCGACGGTCGGTGCCTCGACAGTGGCAATACTGCCAGATCGGCGTTCGCGAGGTTCGGTCAACCGAAAGATGCGAGCACGTCCGCCAGCGATTTTGAACGGTTCAGCGGTAAGGGTTGCATCATGCGGCGCGCGCCGGCACCAATCCGATTCTTGGACTACTTCCCAGATCAAACTGAAAGGCTCACAGCGATCGCCGCCAAATCTCGCCATTCCTTCTTCTTGCCGTGCCAGTCGATATTGAATCACGTCGACGAAACTCGGAAGCAGGCGAAACAGCGAGGCGTGTCGAGCCTAGCTTTCGTCGATTGACTAAAACCGGCTTTCTATACTCATGTGGCCAAATCGACTTCTAGCGTATAGATCGTATCCCCCGCTTCCGATTCCTCCTCGCTACGAACGACTGCCGTACAGGGTGTCATCTCCAGTCGACGGAGAAGCTGATCGAGGTCTTCACTGCTACAAACGACATCCACGTAACATGTGCCATCACTCTCTTCAGCCGCTGTTACCTCAGCATTGATACCAAGTTGGCGAATTGTCCGCCCAATCACATCGATTTCATCCACGTCATTATCCTCCACAAACGGTGATACAGTTATTTTCTACTACTCGTCGTTGAGCACGGTTCGCCGACGCCAAGATCGGAGTGGCCGAGCACCCGTCTATCGAACAACACACAAATGCAACGCTGCGAACTTTGAGTCGATTCTGCGATTGTGCGTGAGCCATTCCGATTCACCTATCGTTCATCGGGCCAGAGACATGTCTGCGAGGTGGGTTGAGACGGCGAAAGCCAGCCGGCTCTGGTAATTCTCGCAATGTGAGAACTGCGTCTTTCAGTTTGGCTTCGCCGAATTCCTTTGGCTGAGCTTCCTTGAAGAACTGCTCATCTGAAAGTTCTTGGATCGGTGCTGACTCCGGGACCAGCACAGAGTGGAAGCAGTAACGGTTTTCGATCACGAGCGTGGAAGAAGAATCTGCAGAAACAGTTGTGTGACGAGTCTGGATTGACACTTACAGTTTGTCACTTCCCTCCAACTTGCTCAAAACTCAATCCTATTGAGTGCCGCCTGTTTAGCCACATCAGCATGAATTGGGCCGGCAAGCCGCTGACCAGTTTGGAAGTTATTCTTGCATACATCAGAGGTACGAAAACCGAGGCTGGATTGACTGTTGAGGCAGTGCTGTTGGATGGTGAGTTCATGAGAAGAGAAACAGTAACGAAGAAAGAAATGGAGGAATAGTGCTGCATCCTCAGTCAGTGTTTCCCGATTGGAATTATTCAATCGAGCCACGAAGCAAAAAGAGAATCTCCACCTGAAGCAACACGGTTCACCTCCTGCCCACTTCGCCGCTAGTTGGGTCAAGCGTGACTGAGTGTGTGCAGCGCCCGGAGAAACCACCGAACTCTTGAAGCAATCGGCCGTTCAGTGGCCGCTTGCAACTTGCGGAAGTCACAACGACAACGGCGTGGAACGAGTCACGGGACGCTCGCTGTAGCGCGCGGCGGTGTCCACGACCCCTGGCACTACCCTCGCATCGACGCTCTTTGATGGGTAGCGCCGTTGATGGCGCGCGGGCGCCGCGGGACCGTCGAATTTCGCCGCCAGGTGAACTGCACCCGGTTTCACCGACGCGCTTTCGCAAGACTTGGTCGCGCTGGCGCGCGATGAAACGGCCGTCACGAAGCCAACGTCGTAAGTCGCAGCGGTCGGCGATTACCTGTGTTAGTTTTCGCTAGGTATCATGTTAGTCACGCGCTAGTATCGAGTTTTCGACGAGACGTGGCGGACAAGACCGTCAACTCTACAGAACTCTAAATGATCCACTTTGATTCAGTCCGCAAAGGCAAACGCAAAATGAAAAAAGGACTCGCAACTGCTTCCTTCTTTGCCCTCGTCGCGCTGACACTGCTTGTTCCGTACTCCGCTTTCGCCGTGGACTCGAAACAACTGCCCGATCCAGACGGCAAGCCCGCCGACATGAGTAAGCCCGTGCAGGTGTACATTCTGCTGGGCCAGTCCAACATGCTGGGCTTCGGCAAGATTGCTGGGGGGGATCAGCCCGGTACGCTCGAACACGCGACCAAGAAGGAACAACTCTACCCCTACCTTATCGACGACGAGGGCAATTGGACTAAGCGCAAGGACGTTCGCAACGTGCGCGTCATGGGAAGCGGGCTCGGCGGGATGAGGCTCTTCAACAACGAGTGGATGACTATCAAGGGCAGAGCCATCGGCCCCGAGATCGGCATTGGGCATCAGGTGGGACATGCCACTGACGCGCCGGTGATGATCCTCAAGAGTTGTATTGGTAATCGCGCTCTGGGCTGGGACTTGCTGCCGCCAGGTAGCGAGGGCTTTGAGTTTACCGATGCCAAGGGCGTCACCTGGATTCATCCCAGGTACAAAGGGACGCCTGAGCGCTGGGAGAAAGGCACGGAGCCAAAGAAGATCAACTGGTACGCCGGCATGCAGTACGACGGCGATATTGCCAGAGCGAAGAAGGTGTTGGCTGAACTCGACAAGTATTACCCCGGTGCGAAGGAATACGAGGTCGGGGGCTTCTTCTGGTGGCAGGGCGATCGGGACAGCCGCAGTGCCGCGCTCTCCAGCCGATACGAGAAGAACCTTGTTCATCTCATCAAGCAGCTTCGTAAGGACTTCAATGCGCCCAACGCGAAGTTCGTCTGCGCCACGCTCGGCCAGACCAAGCAGGGCTCCATCGACAACGGCGGGAAGATCCTTGACGCCATGTTCTCGGTCGATGGCAAATCCGGCAAATGCCCGGAGTTCAAGGGCAACGTCGCCACCGTTTACAGCCACCCGCTGTCCAAAGGGGGCAGTTCCGGCGGCCACTACGGCGGCAACGCAGAGACCTACATGAACGTCGGCGAAGCCATGGGCAAAGCGATGGTCGAGTTGTTGAAAGCGGACAGCGAGTGAGAGACAAAGCGACTCAAGTTTCATAATCCGCGAATTGCATTCGGTTTCCACGATCAAAAGCAGTTTCCGGTTGAGACGGCGGTCGACCCGTGTCATCCGATTGATGGCGCGTCGGGAGGATGCTCATCCGAGACCGGCACTTGCCCGAACTCGCGTCGGGCTTCAACCCCGACGGCATCTAAGCCGCAAAAACCGAACGAGTCAGAGGAGGTTCGCTTGGTGGGTCACTGAACCCACTGATTCTAGCGGCTCTTCCCATACCATGTGAATTCCAATCAAACGGTCGGAGCAGAGGTTGATGACGCAACCCGCAGCCAACTTCGTCGAGTGAAGTCGCCGCATCACCACTCACTTCGCGCGTAGCCGCGTTGGATGCTCCGTCCGGTCCCCGCACGTCCGTACGCGTGGCCATCGAACGATGCTCAAATCGAATCCCCATGAATCGTGGGCGTCAGAAGCGACATCAGCGATAGAGGGTCTCCAACCTGATGTCTCTCTCCCTTCGCCGGTCACACGGTCACATTGTAGGCCATGCGACTTCTTTCAAATCACATCTTCAATGCCTAGTTCCAGCCATACTTGGCCAATTTCTAACCTTAGCCAGAAGTGTTTAATGGGCCACCTATGGATACGGCGAAAGGGACCACGCGAACTACTCTCGCTGGTGAAATCCTGAAAAACGGTCCTTTGATGCGATTCTCGCTACCGCCCTGCCAGACGGCTCGCGAGATCGCCGGACTCAACTTCCCCAACGTCCGCGATGCTGACCTGGAAGACAGCTGCCAAGCGATCCTGCTAACGGGCGCCGTCGCCGTTACCGATCCTGTGTGTCATTTCTCCCCCGACGCACGTTGTGCACGAGGTGCTGCTTGACGCGAATGGCCGATCGGCTAATCTCCAGTGTTCGTGTCTTTGCATCCTAGCTGTCGAGTAAACAGATGTCTCGAATGAGTTGGCGAGATCGAACACTTCGGCTCGGGTTCACGCTCATTGAGCTTCTCGTGGTGATCACCATTATCGGGATCATGATCGCATTGCTATTGCCAGCGGTCCAACAGGCGCGGGAAGCCGCCCGGCGGACGTCTTGTAAGAATAACCTGAAACAAATCGGCCTGGCGTTGCACTTATACCACGATACGTGGCGGACGCTGCCGCCGGGTTGGCTGGCGCGCGACCCGGTGGCCGGCCGTCCCGATCCCGAAGGCGAACCCGGATGGGGCTGGGCAGCGAGGATCCTTCCCTTTTTGGAACAAGATCCTCTCTTCGATCAGCTGGTGCACCTGGAGCTGCCGATCACCGACCCGCAAAACGACCGGGCGCGCGCTACAGTCCTCAGCGTTTACCTATGTCCGACCGACAGCCACAATGACCAGTGGGTGTTGGAAAACGAAAACACGGGCGTGCCCATTACGGAGTTGCCCACCAGCAATTATGCGGGCGTGTTCGGAACTTTTGACATCGAGGACGATCCGGGGCGTGGCGATGGTGTTTTCTTTCTTCAGAGCCGAGTTCGTGTCGCGGACATTCACGATGGGTTGAGCAACACGTTGATGGTGGGCGAGCGGTCTGTGTTTTACGGCTATTCGACGTGGGTCGGTGTTGTGTCCGAAGGCGAAGAAGCAATGGACCGCATCCTGGGCGTTTGCGAGTTCCCACCGAATCCTGATCCGAGCCAGTATTCAAGTCCGGGAGAAATCGACGCCTTCAGTAGCTTCCACATGGGAGGGACCCAGTTCCTGCTTGGGGACGGGTCCGTACGTTGGGTAAGGCAGGAGATCGATCTCAACGTGTATCATGGGCTTGCCACACGATTTGGCGGTGAAGTGATCGAAGACCTTTGAGCGCCGTTGCCAGTCGGACAAAGCGAAAACGTACATAGCACAGGCGACCGTCTGTTCGCGTGGGGCGGCTTGGTCGGACCCGTGAAAAACCAGGACGCCCTTCATCGAGGACCTGATGTCGTAAAACGTTCCTTTGCGGTGACGCCATCACCGTTTCCCTAAGCCTAGCAATGACTTTGGTCGACCAGTCCTAGATTGCCGTCTCGGAAAACAAAAAACCCGATAAGTCGTGGGAGCCGAGGTTGATAACGCAGCCCGCAGGCTCCCTCGTCGAGTGGTCTTGTCGCATCACCACTCACATCGCACGAAGCCGCGTTGGATGCTGTTTGTTGCTGGCTGTTTTGGCTCAGTTGTCATCTGGCTTCTGGTCTAGCCAAGTAAGGTCTTCCTTATTGAGACGCCACATACTCTCATACAGCGTGACTCTTGCACTCCGACTCACACCATTTGTCACGACGGTAACATCGAAAGTGTGAACATTGGGGAGCCAAATCCGCCTGATCTTAACGGACTCGATGTCTAGTCCGTTCCGACAGGCCCACAATCTTAGCCTTGGACGAAGCGGCTGCGCCGCGGGAGTGGGGAGCGGTTCTTAGCGGTGCTAGGCCTGTGTGTTGAACACTCGCTCGTTTGGCGTGTGATACTGGTGAGTTTCCGGCCGCCGTGTGTGTGGCTGGAGTTCACCTCTGTT
>PVBE011188671.1_pt1 | contig 15611 bp, 17 predicted proteins | sample 1631181 | NCBI WGS metagenome assembly PVBE01 (sample SAMN08397723, study PRJNA350692) | Marine metagenome, whole genome shotgun sequencing project. | isolation source: water | place: Pacific Ocean | collected 2012-04 | reverse complement strand
TTCAACCGCAGCGACTTGGGAGGGTGACAAGGCAATCATGTGGATGTCAAATCAGGCTCCACATGGGGTCAAAGGTGCACTGGAACCTCTTTATGCGGAACAAGCAAAAGGTGGATTTCAGGTAATTGTGCCTGATGTTGGAGGCGGTTTCGGTGGAAAAATACCCCCGTATCCTGAAGACGCTCTTCTTCCTTGGTTAGCTGCTAAAGCGAAAAGACCAGTTCGTTGGTTTGAGACTCGCACTGAAAACCTTTTGGCTATGGGACCGGGGAGAGCTCATGTGCACCGTTTTACTATTGGAGGGAACAAGGACGGTGATATTACTCACTACCGCCTTGAAGTTTTAGCTGACTCTGGTGCTTATACACGCCTAGGTGCTTTTCTGCCCATGTTTACATTGATAATGAGTTCCGGAGTTTACGACATACCAAATATTGAGACAGCAGCCCGAAGTGTTGTGACTAACACAACTCCTACTGAAGCTTACAGAGGGGCTGGCAGACCTGAAGCGGCTCTTACGATTGAAAGAGCGGTTGACATGTTCGCGGCTGAGATCGGAATGGACGCTGCAGAAATAAGAAGGAAAAATTATTTACAAGCCCTAGATTTTCCAGTTTCAACGGCTGTGGGAACAGAATATGACAGCGGTGATTATGAGAAAAGCTTGGAACTTGCTTTGGAAGCTGCAGGCTATTCAGATTTAAGAGCTGAACAAGCAAAACGTAGAGAAAATGAGGAAGTGGTTCAGTTGGGAATCGGGATCGCTACTTATGTTGAAATTACGGCTGGCCCTGCTCCAGGAGGGGCTGAATATGGAAAGGTTGAAATTACTAATGAAGGTAAAGCCCGGGTTTATTCTGGCTCGCTTTCACATGGACAAAGCCACCAGACCACTTTTGCGATGATTGCTGCTGACCAATTAGGAATGGATATTGAAGATATAGAACTTGTTCAAGGTGATACGGATAAAGTTGCTGAAGGGGTAGGAACATTTGGATCAAGATCAACTCAGCTAGGTGGTTCTTCCATCCATAGAGCAGCCGGTGAAGTTGTTGATTCAGCTAAACAAATTGCAGCTGACTTGCTTGAGGCAAATCTTGATGACATTGTTTTAGACCACTCGAATGGAACCTTTCATGTTTCGGGAACTCCAGCAGTCAGCAAGACTTGGGCAGATATAGCGGAAGAAGCAGCTGACCTGTCCTCTGAATCAAATGAGCAAACTAAATGCAGTTATCCGTTCGGAACACACGTAGCAGTTGTAGAAATTGACACCGAAACAGGTGGTGTGACCCTCGACAGGATGATCACTTGTGATGATGCTGGAACGATAATCAACCCAATGATCGTGGAAGGTCAAAGGCATGGAGGAATAGCACAAGGAGTTGCTCAAGCCCTGACCGAAGAAGTGGCTTATGACTCTGATGGGAATCCGCAGTCAGCTAATTTTGCGGATTACGGCATAATTTCAATGGCAGAGCTACCTTCATTCGAACTTGTTCCTATGGAAACCCCAACTCCCAATAATCCGCTTGGATGTAAAGGTATAGGTGAGTCAGGAGCGATTGGTGCTACCCCTGCAGTTGCGAATGCTGTAGTGGATGGGTTAAGTCATTTAGGAATCAGGAATATTGATTTGCCATTGAGCTCCCGAAGAGTTTGGGAATCAATTCAAAATCAAAAAGACTGAAATAAAACGGATTTGATATGAAAACTGTAATAGAGACGCGCGATCTTGTAAGAAAATTCGGAGATATAGTCGCGGTCGATGGTATAGACCTAAGCGTGAGCGAAGGAGAGGTTTTTGGGTTTTTAGGGCCAAACGGCGCTGGTAAATCAACAGCAATAAGGATGCTTACGACATTGTTGCATCCGACCTCTGGAGAAATTTATGTATCAGGATTTAATGTTGTCTCTGAAGCAGCTGATGTTAGGAGAATAATAGGTGTCGCACTCCAAGATGCAGCAATTGATCCACTGATGACAGCAAATGAATTGATTAGATTGCAAGCAGTTTTGCACGGAATTTCCCGTTCTGAAGTAAAGAAAAGGGGTGGTGAGCTTTTAGAACGCGTCGGACTCTCAGGGGCAGCTACTCGCCGCGTCAGTACTTACTCCGGAGGTATGAGACGACGCCTTGATTTGGCTCTCTCTTTGATTCACGAACCAAGGATTCTTTTTTTAGATGAACCGACCACAGGTCTCGACCCTACAAGTAGAGAAGCACTCTGGGATGAGGTCAAGCGTCTAAATACTGAATTAGGAACGACAGTTTTTTTGACTACTCAATATCTGGAAGAGGCAGATCAGCTGGCTCATAAGATAGCGATCATCGATGCGGGAAAGATTGCTCGTCAGGGGGTACCAAAAGAATTAAAGGAAAATATCAGTTCTCCTACATTGCGAGTCGATGTTGAGGAGGTAGACCTCATCCGAGCAAAAGATCTTCTGATGTCATTTGGTGAAAGTAGACCAGCTAGAGAAGGCCGTGCAGCCGTTGGCTTGGATGGAGGAGCAGCCCGTTTAGCAGAAGTGATAAGGGCGCTTGATGAAGCAGGAATTTCAGTAGAACACCTCGAATTGGATGCGCCGAGTCTTGATGATGTTTTTGCTGATGCGACAGGCAGAAGACTAGAAGGAGTTGAGGAGGAGGATGAATAAAGTCGAAACTGCTAATTCTTCGAGAGCTATTAAAAACTTTTTCTCCCAAACTATTGTTCTAGCCCAACGTTCCTTAGTGAGCGAACTCCGTCAACTTGCGACTGTTCTCCCTGGGTTACTTTTCCCTTTACTTTTGGCATTTACTTACACGGAACAATTTGAGCGAGTCTTAAGTCTTCCGGGCTTTCCAGAAGTTGACTCTTTTCTTGATTTTCTCCTACCAGCTACAGTCCTGCAGATGGTTTCATTTGGTGCCAGCAATTCAGGTACAGAGTTGGCTCTAGACATAGAGAATGGCTTCATGGATCGACTATTAGCATCTCCCGTAGCGAGAGTACCTGTTCTGATTGGAAGAGTCGGCGGTTCAGCTCTTCTAGCTGGAATCAAGACTGTGATAATAGTCTTGGTATTTCTAATTGCAGGAGCAGAGGTCTCTAGTGGTCTGCCAGGATTGATTGTTTTAATTTTGTCAGCCTGCCTTCTTGTTGTTGTTATCGGAGGACTCAGTCAAATTTTGGCGATCAGGTCAGGTTCTCAAGAGGTAGTGGGAGCCACATTCCCACTTATATTCGTGATGATTTTCATGAGTTCAGCTTTTTTCCCAACAGAGCTTATGAGTGGATGGTTTAAACGATTAGCTGAATTAAACCCGATGACATGGGTGGTTGACCCGCTTAGGAGGTTGATGATCGTGGGCTGGTCTTGGTCTGATGCGGCTATGGCTTTGGGAATCTTATTATTAGGATCAGTTTTGATAACAGGTGCTTCAGTTCGGACTTTGCATAAGAAACTGGGACGACCATGACAACGCAAACATTACCCAAAGTGGCTAATGGTATTTCCCTGTCAATAGCAATGGCTGTCTGTCGGCGAGGTGTCTTAAGAGTTTTGAGTAGGCCAACTTTATTACTACCTATAGTTTTTATGCCGGTGATTATGTTGGTTAGCTTCACAGGAGCTTTTGGTTCCCTGACAAGAATTGAAGGATATGGAAGCGAAAATATTTACGATTGGATGGGACCATACGTTGCATTGCAGGGTTCAGTTTTTGCTGGTGTTTTTGGCTCTGCATCCACAGCAGAAGACTTTGAAACAGGTTTTTTCGATCGTCTTCTTTTAACACCAGGAAGTCGAAGTTCTATTCTGCTAGGGACAGTTTTGGTGAGTGGTATCCGCTCATTATTTCCGACAGTGGGAGTCATTCTTGTGGCCTTGATAGGAGGTTTAAATCTTTCAGGCGGATTTCCAGCTATTTTACTTTTAGCAGCAGCTTCGGCACTTATGGCTTCAATTTTTTGCCTTTTTAGCCTTGCAATTGTTTACCGCTTTAAAACTATGCGTTCTTTAATGATTGTTCAATTGGTGGCATTTACTAGCTTCTTCATGACCATAGGCCAAGTTCCGTTGGAATTTATGACTGGATGGCTACATCAAGTGGCGCGATTTAACCCAACAACAAACGTTTTGCGTTTCGCACGACAAGGGTTCCTAGATGGAATAACATGGGAGGTAACGTGGCCAGGAATCGTGGTTTTTGTTGTGGCTAATGCAGTTGGTTCTATTTTAGCATTTCGTTCTTTAAGGCGGATAGGTTCATAGATTGAAAAGCAGGCTAGTTTTAGGACTATTGTTAATCTCGGCATTGAGATTTGAATATTTTAGAAATTTACAAAGAGGGGGAAATCGTTGAAAGTTTCTATGACAATTAATGGCACAGAGGTTTCAGCAGATGTGGAGCCGAGGACTCTATTGGTTCACTTCATACGAGAGCAGGCAAGTCTGAAAGGAACCAACATAGGCTGTGATTCATCTTCTTGTGGAGCCTGCACAATCCACTTAAACGGAGAATCAGTAAAATCATGTACTGTTTTGGCCGTTCAGGCAGACGAGCAGGAAGTCACGACAATTGAAGGTCTAGCAGATGGTGAGACGCTACATCCCATGCAGGAAGCATTCCGTGATTGTCACGCACTTCAATGTGGCTATTGCACTCCAGGGATGGTTATGGCTGCGGTTTCGCTCTTAGATGAAGTTCCTACTCCTACGGAACTTGAAGTACGTGAAGGGCTCGAGGGCAACTTGTGTCGTTGCACGGGGTACCACAACATCGTCAAAGCCGTACTTCAAGCTAGTGGAAGTAAATCATGATCCCAGCAGCTTTTGATTATCAGAGAGCCGATTCGAAAGAGCAGGCAATTTCCTTACTCTCAGAGTACGGAGATGAGGCGAAACTTTTGGCTGGTGGCCATTCCTTAATACCCCTAATGAAATATCGTTTAGCTGCACCTGGAGTAGTGGTAGACGTTGGCCGTATAAGTGAACTTTCTTATGTGCGTGATGAAGGCGATTATTTAGCTATCGGGGCTTTGACGTGTCATCGTGAAATTGAAATTAATGATTTGGTATTAGCTAATACAGGACTCTTAGCGGCTGCTACGAAACAGGTTGGTGATCCTCAGGTTCGACACAGAGGAACAATTGGTGGGGCTTTAGCGCACGGCGACCCTGCGTCAGATATACCTTCTGCAGTATTAGCTTTGAGAGCGTCGTTTATTATCGAGGGTCCTTCAGGAGAGCGTGAAGTTGGAGCTGATGATTTCTTCACAGGTTTTCTTGAGACAGCTTTAGAACCAGAAGAACTTTTGACTGAAATTCGTGTACCAAAAGTTCCTAATTCAACATGGTCATTTCAAAAATTCAATCGACGTGCTCAAGATTGGGCGATTGTAGGAGCTTCAGTTTTGATATCTGACAATCAATGTGGCGTGGGGCTTGTAAATATGGATTCTAAACCTGTACGTGCTTCACTTTTGGAAGACGCCATCGTGAGTGGCGCTTCAGCGGAAGAAGCTTCAGAACTAGCTGCAGAAGGGCTTGAACCTCCTTCTGATATAAATGCTTCTACTGAATATCGCTCACACCTTGCTCGTGTTTTAACTAAAAGAGGGCTTCAGGAATCAGGAAAATAAAGATTTTTTTCTGACCGTTGAGCAAATAAGACATCTAGTCTTAATCTATGGGTTTAAGAGATGTTGCGTCGGTTGAGAAAGTCATAGAAGCACTGTCAACACAGGACTATATAGCTGATCGTGGATTAGCTACAGCTGTTTTCCTTTCTCTAAGGCAGAATCGGCCTCTTCTTTTAGAAGGAGAAGCTGGAGTAGGGAAGACCGAATTAGCAAAGTCTCTATCAAATTGGGCTGACGGTGACCTGATAAGGCTTCAATGTTATGAGGGTATTGACTCGAATCAAGCAGTTTACGAATGGGATTATGCACGCCAACTCCTTCACCTTCGAACAGCCGAAGCAAGTGGTCAAGCCAAAGATGTTTCCACAGATGTTTTAGAAGGGGAACTGTATGATGAGCGGTTCCTTATAAGGCGCCCTTTATTGCAGGCTCTTTCTGTAAAACATGATCCACCACCTGTCTTGTTGATTGATGAGATAGATAGAGCGGATGACGAATTTGAAGCTTTTCTTCTGGAGATACTTTCGGAGTATTCGGTTACTATTCCTGAACTAGGAACTTACCGATCAGAAGTTAAACCAATTGTTGTGATTACTTCAAATAGAACTCGGGATCTACATGATGCCTTAAAGAGAAGGTGTTTCTATCACTGGGTTGAACACCCTGATGTAGAGAGAGAAATTGAGATTATTAGAATAAGGGCTCCTAAAGTACCACTTCTCCTTGCTGAAGAAGTATCAAAAGCTGCAGCATTATTGAGAGGAATGGATTTATATAAACCACCTGGAGTTGCTGAAACCATTGATTGGGCGGAAGCGCTAGTGACTATTGGAGTTGATGATCTCGACGAAAATTCGCTTGATGAAACCTTAGGAACTCTAATTAAGTATCGAGAAGATCAAGAAAGGGTGCGCTCGAGAGGTTTTGATGAAATCCTTTCACTGGTGCGTCAAGGATAGTTGAATCAAATTATTGCTGCTCAAAAGACTCTCGACAGACATCTGATTGATTTCGTCGACATCTTACGAAATGCAGGTGTAAAAATTTCGTTAGGTAGTTCAATAGATTTCGGAGTCGCTGTTACAGAACTAGGGGCGAGCTCTTCAGAGAATGTTTATTGGGCGGGCCGGTCAACTCTCATAAACAGGCCTGAGGATATATCGATTTACAACAAAGTTTTTAAGAGTCATTGGTTGGGTATCAATTCTCTAGTAGACGAAGTAAATAAACTTCCAGCATTGGATTTCCTTTTTGACGATTTGCCTGACGACTCAGAATTTGAAGATTCCTCAGAATCAGAAAATGATTTTCTTAGTGTTAAATATTCGAGCCTAGAGATTCTTTCTTCAAAAGACTTTTCAAATTGCAATAGAGCAGAACTTCAAGAACTCTTTCATCTAATGAATCAGATTAGTTTTACAGGGGAAAGAAAGAAATCGCGACGAATGGTTAAAACGAAGAAACACCGAAAGTTTGATTTCGAGAAAAGTGTTCGATCATCTTTTAGGACTAGCGGGGAGATTGTTAAAAAATATTTTCAGCAAAACGGTGAAAGAAGAAGACGCCTAATTCTCTTATTAGATATAAGTGGTTCTATGGAAGTGTATGCACGAGTTCTCATAAGATTTGTTCATGCTGTGATGCTTGGCAGGTCAGACGTCGAGGCTTTTACTCTGGGCACCCGTCTCACCCGTTTAACTAAAGAACTTTCTACACGAAATCCTGATGCGGCACTGCAGCGAGTATCCGGTGCTGTGGAAGACTGGTCAGGTGGAACACGTTTAGGCGAAGGAATCAAAGAGTTCAATGATCAGTGGGGAATTAGAGGAATGGCTAGAGGAGCTACTGTATTGATTCTTTCTGATGGTTGGGACCGTGGAGACCCAGAAATAGTTGATGAACAAATGAGACGGTTGCATCGCGTAACTCATAGAATTGTTTGGGCAAATCCACTAAAAGCAACTCCGGATTATGAACCACTAGCAAAGGGTATGGCCGCGGCTTTACCTCATGTTGATAATTTTGTAGAAGGTAATTCTTTTGATTCGCTTCAAGATTTGTCAAAACTTCTAACTAAATGAATTGCAAGAATCATATGAGAGAGAGCTAATTTAAATATGAAAGAAATTGTCAAAGACATTCGCAAGTGGCAGAAGCAGAACAAAAAAATTGCCATTGCACGAGTCATCGACCTTGACGGTTCTGGACCCCGATTGCCTGGAGCAGCGATGGCGGTAACTGAAGAAGGAGAAGTAGCGGGTTCTGTCTCTGGAGGTTGTGTTGAAGGGGCTGTCGTTTTAGAAGCACTTGAAGTGATTAAGAATAATCAAAGACACATTGTTTCTTTTGGGTACAGCGATCAAGAAGCATTCTCGGTGGGATTAACCTGTGGAGGAACCGTGCATCTTTTTATTGAACCTCTTGATTGGTGAGAAATGAATAGAAAACCTCCGAAAAATATTTCGATTTTTGATCGTGTGGAAGAGCTTCTTTCAGAAGAGGAATCTTTTGCTTTAGTAACTGTAGTAAAAGGTCCACCGGTAGGTGAGAAAATAATTGTTTTCCCTGAACAAAAAGGCGGAGTCGATTTTGAAGGCACTTTAGGGAACAGCGAATTGGATCGTGTAGTTACTCGTGATGCGCGAGGAGAGCTTGAATCCGGACGCAGTGGTGTCAGAAACTATGGTGAGTTTGGTGAAGCTAGAGAAGAAACAGTTCAAGTTTTTGTTGAATCTTTTATACAGCCACCACAATTACTTATAGTCGGAGCAGTTGACTTCACAGCGGCTTTGGTGAGGATAGGGAAAGTTCTTGGTTACCGAATAATTGTCTGTGATGCCAGGGAAATATTTGCCACGACTCAGCGATTCCCCCTTGCTGATGAAATTGTCGTTGAGTGGCCAAATAAACTTATAGAAAAAATAGGTCAGACTTTTGGACCAAGGGATGCTGTTTGCATCCTTACCCATGATGCAAAATTTGATGTACCTGCAATAGTTGCAGCGTTAGCCACAGATGTTGGTTATATAGGAGTGATGGGGTCACGTAAAACTCATGAAGACCGAATAAATCGTTTGCACGAAGTTGGTGTCACAGAAGAAGAAATGAGCAGACTCAGATCGCCGATTGGTTTAGACATAGGAGCCAGAACTCCAGAAGAGACAGCTATTTCTATAGTTGCAGAGATAATAGCTTTAAGAACCGGACGTTCATCCACCTCTCTATCGGAAACCAAGGGCCCGATTCATGACTGATTCAAGGTTAAGTAAATGACAGTTGCGGCAGTAATTCTTGCAGCCGGAAGAGGAGAGCGTTGGGATAAAGAAGGTCATAAGTTGCTCGCAAATCTTAGAGGTAAACCTGTTGTTTCATGGGCCATGAGTTCTGCCGTAGACGCTCAGTTAGATGAATTAATTGTGGTTACGGGCTCAGTAGACATTTCAGATTTGATCCCGAAAGAAGCCATTATGTTACACAATCCCAACTGGGAATCTGGCCAATCTACTTCTTTGACTACTGCTACCAGTTGGGCAGAAAATAGGGGACATGAAGCTGTTGTGGTAGGGCTAGGAGATATGCCGGGAGTACCGAAAGAAGCTTGGATTGCAGTCGCTGAGTGTCCGGATCTTTTAGTTGCAGCTACTTTTGATGGTGAAAGAAGACCCCCGACAAAAATTTCCTCAGAGTTTTTTGAATATTTACCGACAGAAGGTGATGTCGGAGCACGAGACCTGTTGAATGGAAGTAATCACAAAGTTACAGAAATCGTTTGCCCAGGAAACGGTAATGACATCGACACATTTAAGGATTTAGAACAATGGAGTTAAATAACGATTTTGAAGTATCGGCACCTATCGAGAAAGTTTGGGAAGTTATCAATGACGTTGAGTTGATTGCTCCATGTTTACCTGGTGCTCAGTTGGAAGAAGTTGAGGGTGATGAATATAAGGGTTTCGTTAAAGTCAAAGTCGGACCGATAACAGCACAATATAAAGGTGTCGCAAAGTTTGTTGAGAAGGATGATTCCAACCATCGTGTGGTAATTAGAGGGGAAGGACGTGATACTCGCGGTGCAGGTAATGCGGCAGCGGATATAACAGCATCTTTGGAGTCGACTGAAGAAGGAACTCGTGTCAATGTTGTTACAGACTTGAAGATAACTGGCAAGGTGGCTCAGTTCGGGCGTGGTGTTATGGCTGACATTAGTAAAAAACTAATGGGCCAATTCGCCGATAATTTAAGTGAACTTGTTCTATCAGAAGGTGGAGAGTCACAAGATAGTCAATCAGAAGATTCAGAAGCAATAGATTTACTCAGCGTTGCTGGTAGCTCAATTGGAAAGAAGTTAGTGCCAGAGTGGATAAGGAACCGACAAAAGAAGACCTAGTTTTCGTAACCGAAAGTCTCGGTCGCAAACCTGAAGGCTCATTCACGGTTGTCGTTAGGGATGACTCCGGAAATCCGCGTGTTATCCGTAATAGCCCGCTGTTGCCTAACGGAAGACCTATGCCAACACTTTATTGGTTAGTTGACCCTCTTATCAGAAGCAGAATAGGGACGTTGGAGTCTTTAGGTGGAGTAAAACAAGCAGAAAGAGAATGTGACGCTAAATCCCTCAAAGAAGCACATGATCGATATAGGGAGGAAAGAGATTTACAACTTCCCGAATCGTATAGTGGCCCTCAACCATCAGGTGGAGTTGGTGGGACACGAAAAGGTGTGAAGTGTCTGCACGCCCATTATGCGTGGTTTTTAGCAGGTGGAGATGATCCCGTAGGTATATGGGTTGATGAAGCTTTGAAGAGTTAACTAATGAGACGAAAAGTGGGAACTTGAAAATGAATGTCCGTAACTATGCAGCAATAGATTGTGGCACAAATTCGACCCGTATGTTAATTGCGAACAAATTCGAAACTTTAGATAGGCAAATGAAGATCACACGTTTAGGCCAGGGGTTGGATCAGAGCGGCGAACTTTCGAATCAGGCAATGTCGCGTGTAATAGATGTTCTAAAAGATTTCCGCCGCAGTTTAGATAAACATGAGGTTTCGGAAGTGCGTATGGTTGCTACATCTGCAGCACGTGATGCCAGTAACAGTGAAGATTTTTTCAACAAAGTCGAATCAACATTAGGTATAAGACCGGAGTTGTTAACAGGTGAAGAAGAGGGACGCTTGTCCTTTCAAGGCGCAATTGCTGAGCTAGACCCTTCCCAGGGTCCTTTTTTGATTTTAGACATTGGAGGAGGATCGACTGAATTCGTTTTCGGTAGTGAAAAAGCTGAAAATGTTTACTCTTCGCAAATAGGTTGCGTGCGTCTTACTGAGGAGTTTTTTGAAAATGATCCACCATTACCAGAAGAGCTACATGCTTGTTTGAGTGTGGTGGGAGGACATGTCGATGATGCTTTAAGAGAAATCCCTAATATTGGGGATGAAGTCACTCTTGTGGGGTTAGCTGGAACTGTTTCTTGTATAGCGGCGATTGAAATAGGTTTAGAAAAATACGACAGAGAAAAAATCCACCATTTTCATCTATCAAAAGATGCCGTTGAGGATGTTTTCAGAACTTTAGCTACAGAAAATAAATTAGAAAGAATGTCTAATCCCGGTCTTGAGGAAGACAGGGCAGATGTAATTGTCGCCGGTACGGCAATCCTTGTGAAAGTTATGCGACAACTGCAGTTAACAGAATGTCTAGTATCAGAGTCAGACATCATGGACGGTATTTTGCATTCAATGCTTCGTGATCGCAACAAGTAATTATCTCTGAAATAATTTAAAATAGATTCATAGTCATTTGAGAATGTAAAAGGAAGATTTAATTTTGCTATTGAAAGGCCGCCGTATAGAACTCAGACCGTTATCTCCTGATGATTTTGAATCTTGGCGCGATATGAGACTTTCGAATTTTGATTGGTTGGTTCCCTGGGAGCCGAAGCAAAATCTGAAAAAACCTGATTCGATGGAAGATAGGTACTATTTCGAAAGCCGCTGCACAAACAGAGAAAGAGAAATGAACTTGGGGTCGGCTTGGTCATTTGGGATTTTTTTATCTGCAAAATTTATTGGTGAAATAAATATTTCAAATATTACGCGTGGGGCTTTTCAGAGTGGGCATGTCGGATACTGGATTGATGAGAATTGTGCAGGAAATGGATACACGCCTGAAGCTCTGGTTGTGGTGCTTAAATTTGCTTTTGAAGAACTACACCTCCATCGCCTTCAAGTATCAATTGTCCCGCGGAATGGTTCTTCCCGTCGAGTGGTGGAAAAACTTGACTTGCGATGTGAAGGTTTAGCAGAGAAGTATTTAGAAATAAACGGCATTTGGGAAGACCATCTCAGATATGCAATGACAGTAGAAGAGTGGGAAATACGCAATAAGGAAATGACACTAAGCTGGTTGCAGCAAAAGTAATTTATTTTTCACTAGTAATTTTTTTCTTTAAACCTTTAACCATGTCTGTAAAAGCACTTTGTTGCATCGACAACCTTTGAGGACCAATTTCCAGTTCCACTGAAGAGATGGAGTCAAAAGTTTTTGAAGTTTCATTAAAAGTATTTTTTGTTGAAGCAACTAGTTCAGATGGGTGGGAAGCGGCTTCGGCGGCAAAACTTATAGCGGTTTCAATTAATTCATCATCAGAAACGCAGTCCCATGCCAAGCCATGTTTTGCTGCTGACTCGCCATCGAGAATTTGATTGAAAAGAACCATCGCTTTAGCTGTTTGTAGATTAGTGATATTTCGGAGACGCCACGTGTGTCCTCCTCCTGGGTGGAGTCCAATATTTAGAAATCTTGTATCAAAACGTGCGGACTCTCCAGCAATAACGAGGTCGCAAGCTAAGACCATGTTCATCCCTGCTCCGACAGCAGCACCGTTCACAGCCGCAACAGTAGGAAGGGGACTGTGAGCTATACGTAAAAAACCTCTATAAATATGTGGAAGTGATGCTTCATCTCCTTCTTTTTGCATTTCTCCCGCATCTAGTAAGTCATCGAGTATCGCACCAGCGCAAAAAGCGCGTCCTTCACCCGTGATTACAACCGCACCTGTGTCGTCACTTTTTTCCAAGTCGTCAAAAGTCGATACCAGTGCCTCGTTTAATTCATTACTTACTACATTTCTGCGTTCTGGGTCATTTAGCGTGAGCAGTGCGACCCTGTCTCTGTGTTCTAGTTTTAAATATTCCATACCAGTAGTCTTCCATGAGTATTATCAACTCCCACTATAAATAAATTTGATAGATAAGGTCAGACGGTGTCTATTTCTTCTTATGGAATTTTTGATTCATTAAAAGTAAAGAATTTTCGCCTGTACTGGATCGGAGCAGTTTTAAAGAACAATGGTCGATGGGCGCAGTATGTGGCGACCTACTATATCATTTTCAAACTTACAGAATCTGCTTCATGGGTTGGGATGACTGCGTTTGCAAATTTTGTACCGATGCTTGTAGTCAATCCACTAACAGGTTGGATTTCAGACAATTTAAATCGCCGAAATGTTTTGATAGCAACCAACCTTGTCGCTTCATTCATGGCTGGCTTAATGGCAATCGCTTGGGGTTTAGGTCTCAAAGAGCCAAGTGTTTGGGTTTTCATTTTTTTTCTAAATGGAACAGTTTCGGGGTTATTGATACCTGTTAGTCAGGCATTTGTAGCTGAATGTGTACCACAAAATCTTTTGCGAAATGCAATTACATTGAATTCCACACAGTTCAATGCTGCACGAGCTTTAGGTCCAGCCATTGGAGGCCTGATCCTTGGGTTCGCTGGGCCGGGATGGACTCTCGCAGCGGTAGTTTTCTTTTACGGTCCAATGCTTGTCTGTCTTTTGTTGATGGAAGCAACTTCTTTAATAGGTTCAAAAGAAGAGAATTTCAAAGCTGGTAGCGATCGACCAACGGTTATTTCTGATTACAGGGAATCAATCAGGTATGTGCGTAACTCGCCTGGGATTTCAGCTGCCATTTTGACAATAGCGATTATTTCTACTTTTGGATTTCCTGTTGTGCAGCAAATAATTGTTTTTTCAGAAGAAGTTTTTGAAGTCTCACCCTTCTTGTTTGGCCTTTTAGGTTCTGCACAAGGCATCGGTGCGGTATTGGTGGTTCCTCTTGTGACAGGTTATGTGAGTTATTTGAAACCTTCTGTTCAGCAGTTGGTAGCAACGGTTGGGTACGGTCTTGCAGTCATTCTTTTTGCGGTAGCTCCTTCTTATGCGGTGGCTTTTTCTGCTCTAGGTATTTTAGGAATCATGCATTTAACTTCAGCTTCGAATTTGAATTCAGTCGTTCAATTGCAGGTTGATGAAGAGATGAGAGGAAGAGTGATGGCAATTTATCTAGTGGGAGTTTTAGGTCCCGCACCTTTCGCAGGTCTTGCTATGGGATGGTTGGTATCCGTATTTGGTCCACGCCCAGTCGTCGCTTTAAGCGGATCCATCTTGGCGCTTTCGGCAGTCATCCTAGGAGCTCGGGGTAAATTTAGTAATTTAAACACAATGAATTAGTTGTTTAAGTCAGTCTCGTTTATGTATTTCTGTCCGGCATCGCAGTCGTCTGAAATTAAACACCACCTACATGACGGCCCTGGTTTAAACAATGGGGTTTCCCCCATATGGGAAATTTCAACTATTCGCTCTACTCCTTGAGATATTCGTCTCACAGTTGATTCGAGAAGTTCTTCAGTGACTTTTTCAGGAACGAAATCTGCTTGATCTAGGTAGTAGGAAGCTACAAGTCTGGGAGGGATTCCTATTCTTAGAGTTTCCACAAGAGCGTAGTATCTAAGGTCTTCATGGTGCGTTGCATTGAAAGCACCTGTTTTGAAATCAACGATTACTTTCCCTGCTTTTTGACCTTCTGCTACTCCCAGCGTTAAATCAACTTTCCCAGCAAGCACTAGGCGTTCGTTGCAAAGATCAGCTCTAACGCGGCTTTCAGCAACAGGACGCCAAGATGGTTTTAAGGTTGGCCAACATTCTAAAAACTTTGTAAAAGTGTCAACTGAGATTGATCGCAGTTCAGCCCTTTCTATTTCGCTGCAACCGCGCAACCAATGGCCGAGACTATTTGAATCTTCTTCGAATCGTGAGACTGCTTCATCCACAATTACCGCAGGTTCTATTTCTTTACGCCAGTTAACTGAAAGTTCGATTGCTTTGTGGACAATCGTTCCTCTAGCTGTCGCCACCTGCCATTCGAAATCCTCATTTTCTTCAGCTAAGAATTTTGCTTCACATCCATGAACTTGAGCCAATCTATGTTTAGATAAAAAAATATTCTCATCATTTGGAAGCTCTTCTATGCAATGAGCGACTGCAGTCTCTATAGCTTTTCTCAAGTGCTGTTTGAGGTCTGATCCAAAAGAAGGTCGGTCTTGAGGTAAAGCTCCTAGGTGTTCAATTACTTCTTGTTGCGCTGGGTTTAAAATATTTTCAGAATTGGACACATCTCATTCTCTCTCACAATTGTCACACATGCTTGCGATACTGGAAAAGTATGAAAAATAGAGAAATGACAAGTTTTACATTTGCAGAAACTGCCAGAATCATAGGACAGGTGGCACGTAAACATAAATTGTCAGTTCCTACTTTTCGGAGTCCTCCACGAATAGAAGAAGTTCACAGATCCATAAGGCGAGGGGTCGACTTTTCAGTTGTTTCAGTGTCCTTTTACCGGACGTCCCTATAGTGCAGTTATTTCTGACATGATAGAAGGAGTTTTAGTAGCGAATAGTCTCGACAAGAATCGATCTGACTTTTTCAGAGCACTTTTATGGTCCTCGCTAGATGCTTGCGAAGAGGCGGCGTAGAACTATAAAACAAAACTTTTATATTTTTGAAGTGTTGTTGCAAGAGTTTAGCTAGCGTATCCATTGATAGAAGCCCGAGTGGCGGAACGGCATACGCAGAGGACTTAAAATCCTTGGATTGAAAAATCATGTGGGTTCGACTCCCACCTCGGGCACTCAGAT
>PVBE010724685.1_pt1 | contig 15613 bp, 17 predicted proteins | sample 1631181 | NCBI WGS metagenome assembly PVBE01 (sample SAMN08397723, study PRJNA350692) | Marine metagenome, whole genome shotgun sequencing project. | isolation source: water | place: Pacific Ocean | collected 2012-04 | reverse complement strand
TTTATAAGCGGTCTGAAGCATAATTCTGTTGTACTTCCACCCCCTAAAGGGATAGGATCGTCGGTTTTTTTGATATGTCTTTGATAAAATGCTTTTGTAAAATATAGTTTATCATTTGTTAACAATGGCCCAATCAGGCCGTAAACAAAACGAGAATGAATGTTCTTAATATCAGCGTCAATCCAGCAAATAATGTCGCCTTCAGCAAGGTACAATGATTTCCAAAGGTTTTCACCTTTTCCTCTTGCTTTGCCGTATATTTTTAGATAATCTTCAGCAAGATAAAATTTTGCGCCATGTTCAATAGCAACATTTTTAGTATTATCAGTGCTTCCTGAGTCAATAACTATTATTTCATCAATAAGCTTATACTCGTCCATTAATGACTCTTTAATGGTAGATATAACCTTTCCTAACCCTTCTTCTTCATTAAGAGTTGGAATGCAAACAGAAATCTTTTGTTTCTTTTCCTTCTTAAGCTTGACAAGACGTTCTATGTCTTTAAAATATCCACATTTGAATTTATATTTCTCAAACCAATCGTCAATCTTCATATTTAAGTCAAATGGGCTGTTCTTAATAAATTTTGTGTTAGTCTAAGCAGCAAACCCAAGGTTAACCTAGAATATATAAGAGAAGAAAAACATAGGATGTTGTAGGGCTTTAAAGGAAACAAATATCTTCTAAAACGAATTATTTATAAACAAAAGCCTTTAAAGAGAATTAAGGGTATATTATAATGAAAATAGCTTTTATCCATTATAACATAGGGGAAGAAGGAGGAGTAAATTCTGTTATGAGAATAAATGCTATAACCTTAAAGAAATTAATTAAAAATGTACAAATCAGCTTCATAGGATCTTATATGGGAAAGATTATTGATGGAAAAGGTTTTCATTATACTGACTTACCTGAACTGGGCATAACTCAAAAAAGAATTTCTGATTTTAGTTCAATGAATGTTTCCCAATACATAAAAATGGGAGATAAAATATATGATAAGTTGGTTAAATGTACAAAAGATATTGACCATGTAATCATTGAGAACCCAATCATAGGAATTCATCCTCCTGCTACTTATGCATTCTATAAATTTATTTCCAATACAAAAAAAAGAGTGAGATATAGAGTGCATGATTTTCCACAAGATAGAAAGACTAATTTTATAGACTTGCTTAAATTTAATGGGCAAGGCAAAACCCCTTCATGGCGTGAAATTGTTTACCCTTCAAAAAATGTTGAATATTTTGTGCTGACAAAACATGATTTGAATCTGTTATTAGAAAATGGGATAAAAGAGAATCAAGTCTTTCACATTCCTAATCCTATTAATAAAAATCTTCTCCAGAAAGATACAAAAGGCAGTATGCTCTTAAGAAGTTCAATAATAAAAAAGCATAAGTTGAATCCTAAAGTTAAATTCCTTCTATATCCTGTAAGAGTTATTCCACGTAAAAATGTTGAAGAAGCTATATTTATAGTGCAATTTCTAAACCTTTGGCTGAATGAAAAATATCATTTGTTAGTTACTCTTTTTGAAAAAAGTATGGAAAAAGAAGATTATGCGAATACTCTTGTAAGATTTGTAGAAAAGAATAATCTGCCTGTTACATTAGGCTTAGACTTGTTAGCTAATAGGATAGTAAAAAGTAATAAGATAGAAGAATTTGCAATAGGTGATGCTTATAATATATGTGAATCAGCAATTACTACAAGCAGGCTAGAAGGATTTGGTTTATTTTTCATTGAGTCTTGGCTATTTAATAAACCAATATTTGGCAGAAACCTTTCTAATAGCACAAATGATTTCAAAGAAGAAGGTTTAGATTTAAGTGTATTTTATGATAAGTTAATTGTCAATGGCAAAGACTATAAAAACATAAAAGATTTAAAGGAAAAATTAAGCCTTATACTTAAGCTTAAAGAGGAAAGATTTCTTAATAAGGTTTATGAAGCTAACAAAAATATTTTTGATAAAATTGAGAACCTGCTAAAAGGAAAAGATAAAAAGTTCATACTCAGAAACAAGAAGAAAGTGTTATTGCATTATTCTGCAGAAAGCATTGCTAAAAAAATCTTAAAGGCAATGAATTAGGATATGATTTTAGATAAAATTCTTTCTTGAATATTTCATAACTTTTGGCAGGTTAGTTAATATTTTCTTTTTGATCGTTTTCCTTTTTGGGAAAAGTTTCTCGAACTGTTTTAACAGGCTATCATTCTTCAATAAGCTTTTTGGATCCATTAAAAGTTTCTTAAGGCCAAAAAAGCCAAAAAGCCCTTCAAACTTACCTTGGTAAACTATACAAGCAACAGGAACACCCTGCCCTAAACATGCAATAGCTAAATGCATCCTTCCGCTTACGACAAAGTCCAGACGTTTCACTATATATTTAATCTGGGCAGCAGAATAAGGCAGTTTAGGCCTAAAGCAATATTGTCTTGTCTCATCATCAAGCTTGCTTAGTACAATATCAGTGAATTCAACGTCGCTGATTGATTTCTTAGTCTTCCTGAAATCATGAGGCAGTAATACAAATGAGAAACCTTTTTTACATAATTTATTCATGAATTCAGCGTAAATGCTTGCGAGCTTGTCAAAGCTTATACCTATATTGCTTGCTATAAGCCAATTTATGTTTATACCAATAACATGCCTTCCTTTTTGCTTTTCTTTCTTTACATGTGATTCTATTTCTATAAATTTAGGTTTAAGCTGAAATGCAACATCAGCAACAAGGTCAAAATTATTTTTAGGAAGAAACTTCTTGCATCTCTTATAAGATACAGGATCTCTTGCGCATAAACGCACTGTCTTAGGCAGCTCTGATAAGCTCTTGATAATCTTTGGGTTAGGGGAATGGTTAAAGCTGCTTCCCAATAAGACAGTTTTTAATCCTGCTTCTTTTGCTGTCTTAAGCATATTAATTTTTCTTAAGCTCCAAGGCACAGAATAATATCCGTCCATAATATCAGCGCCCAACATATAAAATCTTTTATACTTAGAAAATAATTTAGACAAGCTTTCTTTTGGTGTTATGAAATCCTTCTTAAAGTGAGGCTCAACCTCAACCATTTTGGATACTTTATTTCCTAAGCCCCATTTATAATCTTTCTTATAAGAAAAAATATCTACATTATAACCTTTAGCCCTCATAGCTTCGACAACAACCACAACCTGCGCTTCATCTCCAAGGCTTCCAGGGACAGCAGGAGGCAGTAATATTATAGATGGTTTTTTTGATGAAGACATGTCAATAACCTCTTTTAGTAATTCTTGAAACTAAATATTTATTTTGATTTAATCTTAGTATTTTTTTTCTTTTTTCTAAGCAGATTCTTTAAGTCATCATAACATCCTTTCTCGCCATTTGAAAAATGTAGTTTCTGGTTGCATTTCATATTTTCTATTAATTCTTTATTATATAATAATTCCTTAATAGATTCCTTAGCAAGTAAATAGTTATCATAAGCCACCATCTTGCAAACACCCATCTTTACGAAAGGTTTGACTTCATAGGTTTCTAAATGTATATAATAAGGAAGCTCTTTTTTAAGCGGTGGAACATAGCATAAAACTGGGGTCTGCTGCCTGATACATTTAGGTAATGTGCCCATGCCATGATGCTGTATAACTAAATCCGCTGCATCTATTGCTGTCTCGAACTCTCTTTCATCTTTGAATAGTTTTTTAAGATGCATGTACCATGGAGCAGTAATATTGAATTTATGTTTTGTCATCAGCCAGACTTTACCTTTCTTGTTGAGTTCGCAGAATATATCATTGGCTACCTTTTCAAAATAGGGTTTGATTTTCTTGTATCTTTGCCCAAAATATAAGAAAACTAGTTTATCCCCTTTTGCTATGCCATACTTCTTTCTGAATTTATCACGTTCCTTCTTGCTTATTCTTATGCCTCCTGGGATGAAACCAGGGGCAATTATTCTTTTCTTAAAAAAAGGTATTATCTTATAATGCCCTCCATTCTCCTGGAGATTAGCCTTATAGATATTATCAGGAAATACTATATATATTCTGTCAAGGAAATCCGGGCTTGTAAAGTTGCAATTCTCCCTGCAAGTACGCTTGTCATTTAAGAATAGCCAGTTTGAGTCAAGACAGCATACCATTGCGTTAGCAGGCTTTTTTGTTAATGTAGCTGACTTTCCAATATATGCAGTCTTAGAATTGCACATAAAAACAAAGTCTGCATCAAAGCCGTTTATCAGTTTAATGGACTCATCAGGTGAATTTACTTTATGAGAAGAAAAGCCTTCAGCTTTTATCAGTTCTAATAATGAATCGTCCCTTGAGATAAAAGAGACTACATCTTTCTTTTTCCTCAAATACCTTGCAACAGCAAGACCTTGGGTCAATTCCCCAAATCCCCCACTAGCACAGAACATGACTCTCATAATATATAATATTATTTTAATTCATTTATAAGTCTTTTGATATGTCAGAAATATACCACTGGTTTCATGAAAATCAGAGATTTTCAGGATCCTCGAAAACAGTTTTTGGAAAGTGATATGTTTCTGAGCATGCTCAAAAACCACCAGGATAGACTGGATGGCATTAGAGGCGTAAGCCCTTCATGCCACCCATCTTTGATGGGTGGTTTTTGACATGTGTTAAGAAGATTTAATAAAAATCTCTTTAAGAAGTTATTTCCTTATGATAACACCAAAATCCGCAACATTACTTCCAGTTAATCCTGTGAAGATAAGCTCATTGGTTTTCTTGAAGAAAGGATGAGAAGCATTGTCTTTTAGAAACTTTTTGTAATCTAGATTTAATGTTTTTGCTTTTTCAAAGGAATTGTTATCAACAATAGCTCCAGCCGCATTGCTAGTTCCATCCATGCCATCAGAGCCAATGGAGATTAAAGCTGTGTTCTTTAGCTTTGAGATGTCTTCAATAGCTCCAAGGCAAAGCTCCTGATTTCTGCCGCCTTTTCCATTGCCCTTAACGGTAACAGTTGTCTCTCCAGCGAATAATAAAGCAATATTCTTTCCTTTTTTGTTTTTTAAGGTTTTGATTAATCTTTTCCCAATAACCCTTGCCTCACCTTTTAGTTTGTTAGTTAGGATTATTGGCTTTAATCCTAATGATAATGCTTTCTTCTTCATGGCTTCCAATGTAACCTGGTTGTTTAATAACAAAATATTGGTTGTATTCTTTAATCCTTTTTTTACAGTAGATCCTGAAGCAATAGTAGCTAGGTCATCGCCAACAACGTCAGAGAAGATTAATGAAATAATCTTTGCTTTGGTTAATCCTGCAAGCTTCCCGCCTTTAACATGAGAATACTTCTTTCTCAGCTTGTTTAGAGTGTTTATGTTTTTGCCTGACAGAAATGCTTTCTTGATTGTTTTAATATATTGCTTGAAAGGAATGTTAGGGTAGCAGAGCAAAGCAGAACCCCCTCCTGAAACAAGGCATATCACTAAATCATCCTTCTCTAAATTGCTGATTAAGCCAATTATCTTTTTTGTGGCATTAATGTTTTTCTGAGAAGGCATGGGATGAGTTCCTTTAATGACTTTTATTCTCTTTAGATTGAGCTCTTTTGTGGAGATTATGATTCCTGTATCGATTCTGTTGCTTAGGATTTTTTCAATTTCTTTACCCATCAAAGAAGAAGCTTTTCCGAAGCCTATGATGACTATTCTTTTGAATTTTTTTAGATTAATCTTTTTATTTTTAATGGTTAAGGTGCTGTTCTTCAGTTTAATGTTGTTCTTCATAACCTTCTCAGTGTTTATTGATTCTAAACCAGAATCTATTATCTGAAGGGCTTTTCTTCTTGAAGGAGTTGATGATAATTCTTTGAAGTTTTTAATCATGATGGCTTATTCTGGCTTTAGATGTATATAAATATATCTCATAGGCATAATGTTTAAAAACAATCCAGTTTTAACAGCTATTATGCAACTAATAATCATTACAGACATGGACGGTTGTTTCCTTGACCATGATACTTATAATTATGAAGATTCAGTTGAAGCTTTTAACAAAGCAGTAAAACAAGGAGCAATAATATCATTCTGTACAAGCAAGAATCTTGATGAGATTGAGGCTTATAATAAGAAACTAGGAGTTAACTTTCCTTTCATTGCAGAGAACGGCAGCGTAATCTACATTCCTAAAGATTTCTTTGGGTTTGAATTTGAATTTCAGAAGGAGACAGAAGATTATAAAATCATTGAACTTAATGTGAAGCATGATGAAACCATTAAAATGTTGCATAAGATTAGAAAGGAACTTTCTTTTGAATTTATAATCTTTAGTGAGATGACTCCTGAAGAAATAAATGAAGACTGTGGGTTATCTATTGAAGCAGCTAAGCTTGCGAAAAACAAGCAATATGCAGATGTTGTAAAAATTGTTGATGAAACACCTGAGAAAGTTGAGCAGTTTAGACAAGCTGTAGAAAAAGAAAACTTTAGTTCTGCTAGAGGAATAAGATATCATACCATAACAAAAGGCTCTAACAAAGGAAAAGCAGCTAAAGTCTTATTAGATCTATATAAGAGAAAATATAATAAAATTGTTTCAATTGGATTAGGTGATTCCCCTAATGATGTTTCTATGTTAAAAGAAGTAGATTCTCCTTATCTTGTTGCAAAGCCTGATGGTAGTCATACAGACACAGGCAATCTAACAGTTGAGAAGGTTGGTGGAATTGGACCTAAAGGATGGAGTAAGGCTGTGAATGAACTATTGGATAATTCACAATAAAACACCTTAACTGGCATGTAATTACTCTTAAGGAATCAATGGAGAGGACATTTATAAATAAAACACCTTTTTTCTATTATATGTCAGGCATAAAACCAAAAGTAATAAGAAATGTTGCAGGTGGAGTTCTACTTACTTTAATAGGAAGCACTCTTATTAATTGTGCTTCTATGCCGAAAAAAGAAGAACTCTTATCAGATTCTGAACAAAGAGACATTGAAAAAGCCTTAGTCTTATCAACTGGTGTGCAACTAGGTTATGGTGTTGATATTCAACAAGTATTCAATGTTGCACAGGCGATTTATAGAGGTGCTGTAATAAGATTCAATTATGAAAATCCAATTAATATAGAAAACAATGATTGGAATACAACAACTAGGGAACACATATATTGGGGTGATAGGGACTTCAATTTTGAAGCAGAAGCTTTTTTAATTAACGGTGTCAAAAGAATCACCAAAGGAGATAATGTAATTACATATGATGAACTTGAAGCAACAGCTCAAGAAATAAGGACACTATTTATACAATAGAATCGCTTGAACAATTTATACAAAAAGAAGGGCTAAGACCATGGAATGTATCATCAAGGCAAATATATGAACAAGCTTTGGCACTTACTTATGTTGAGGAAGGCGATGCTTGGAAGAACCTTGAAGGAAAAGTAGACCGTTCTCATTCTATTTTAAGGTATAATACCCATAAATCAATGGAAGAAAATATAAGATTGTTGGATATCAATGGTAATGGTTATATTAGTAGTGACGAATTAACAGCTTCCAGAGTTCTTGTGCCTTATAGGTGTTCTTCATCCGTCAAAAGAAATATGACTCAAAGATACACTTTTTCAGAAGAGTTGACTTTTTCTAAAGCATTTTTGGGTGCTCGAATGATTGTACATGAAAAAATAAAGGAAGAATATAAATTATGTACCACTATTGCAGAAGCTCAGGAATTAGAAAGAAGAATTGATTATGGAGTGGAACTTGGAATGACAGCAGATGCTTTAAAAGAATTATCTGATGAAAAGAATGTCATAACATTAGACGCATTAAAAATTGCGTTACTTTCTCATTACTTTGAATAGAAATGAATTCTATATCTTGTCAAAGAACAATTCAATAATCTTATCCTTTATCTTCTCCTCACTCTGATTCTTGTGCTTCTTTGCAGGAGGCTGCTCTGAAATCTTAATCTTATCAGCGCCTACTTTTACTTTAATACTCTCTTCAAATTTCCCCAGCATTTCACTGAGTTCGTCATCTGTCTTGATATACAAGCTAATTCTGTCATTCTTTTCAAGACCTGAGGTTTTTCTTAATGCTTGAATTCTCCTGCAGATTTCTCTTGAGAAGCCTTCAGCTTCAAGCTCGTCAGTAAGCTGCTTGTTTAGATATACAAAGCCTTCCTTAAACTCAGATTCGCCGTATTTATCAGGAAGTTCTCTTTCAATAATAAGATGCTTCTTTTCTATTGCAAACTTATCTTTATCAACACTGAATTCGTATTTCCCTTTTTCTTCTATATGAGAAAGGATTGTTTCAGGGCTGTCAGTTGATAATTTTGCGATTATCTTAGGAGTGTTCTCCTTATGTTCTGGAGCAATCTTTCCATAATCAGGCCTTACTTTGAGCTTTACGCCTTCTAAAGCGGACTGTACTTTGATTTCCTTAACATTAGTCTGTCTCTTGACAAGTTCTCCAAGCTGTTTCACAGCGTTTGCTGTTTTACTATTGTCTGTTATTATAACTACTTCTTTAACAGGCCATCTTATTCCTCTCTGAATCTTTTCCCTTCCTGAAAGTATTGATTGTGTAATATCGCTTACAATTTCCATGTTCTCTTCAAGTTTCTTATCTATAGCGTTCTTGTTAGGCTTTACCCATTCAACCAAACTTATGCTATCTTCTTTAAGCTTAAAAGTATCTTTAAGGTCAAGGTAAATCTTTTCAGTGATAAAAGGCGCTATGGGAGTGAACAGCACAAGGCAGTCAGACAGGCTTTTGTATAATGTATAAAGCACAATCTTTTTATCATCATCAGAGCCAATGGAAGCTTTCTCTCTCACAAGCTGGAGATAAGTCCTGCTAAGCTCAAGGAAAAATTCTTCTATCTTTAAAGGAACATCGTTCAATGCATAATTATCAAATAAATCGGTTACTTCTTCAATAGTTGAGTTAAGCTTTGAAAGTATATGCTTTTCTTCCAAGCCCAGTAATTTCTTAACCTTTGAATATTCCAGCTCTGAAGGCTTGACTTTTAATGTCTTGTACAAATCAATAAGATAATTATGAAGATTCCAAAGTATTGTAAGGTTTCTGCTCTTGACAGTCATGTCTTCAAAATTGTAGCTTAAATCAACGCCAGGAGATGCAGCGCCTATCATGTAATACCTTAAAGTATCTGCGCCATACTTGCTTATAACCTCATCAGGCAGAATATAATTGCCCAGAGATTTGGACATCTTTCTTCCAGATGCGTCATTAATGAAACCATGCATATAAACAGCCTTGTAAGAAGGCCTTTGCATTGCAACCATTGAGTTTACGAACAATAAATTAAACCAGCCTCTGATTTGGTCAATGCCTTCAAGAATAAAATCTGCTGGGAAAAGTTTCTCGAATAATTCTTTCTTTCCAGGGTAGTCAAGGCAGTTCCATGAGGCAGAGCCTGCGTCAATCCATACATCCAGAATGTCAGGGCATCTTTCCATCTCGCTGCCGCACTTGCACTTAAGCTTAACATTATCAATCTTAGGCTTATGCAAATCGTCAGGGACAGTTCCTGCAAGCTTTTTGAGCTCTTTTATAGAACCTACTACTATGATATTCTTACATTTGCTGCATTCCCAGAGAGGTATAGGCGTTCCCCAGAATCTTTGTCTTGTGATGCCGTTATCTCTTAGATTGTCAAGCCAGGAATCAAAGTTCCTGCTGCCTGCTGACTCAGGAACCCAGTTAATCTTTTTATTCAACTCTCTCATCTTGTCCTTCATGTCTTCTACCTTGAAGAACCATTGCTCAGTTGTTCTGTAGATGATAGGCTGCTTGCATCTCCAGCAGAATGCATAATCGTGTTCAACAGGCGTCTTTGCAACTAAAGCGTTCCTTTTGTCTAAGGCTTCGATGAATGATTTATCATCCCTCTTTGCAGCTAAGCCTGAGAACTCTTTCATGGATTCAGGGAAAACCCCTGACTCTGTAAGATTATTGTATGGAGGTATGTTGTTTCTATGACCTACTTCATAATCTTCAGGGCCGCAGCCTGGTGCCATGTGTACAAGACCAGTGCCTGAAGAAGTATCAACATACTCTTCGCTTAGCACAACTGTGTGAACCTTTGGAGATTTTTGCTTTAATTCCTTATAATCAGCAATAGCATCAGAGAAAGGATGTTCATATTCAGTGCCTTCAAGCTCTTTACCCTTGAACTCTTCAGTTATTTTGAAATCTTTGTCAGCAACGCCTTTAATGAACACAGAAGCAAGCTGTTTTGCGACAATCCATGTTTCATTGTTTACTTTTGCCTTCACATAATCAAGCTCTGGATTAACCATAATGCCTAAATTGAAAGGGATAGTCCATGGTGTGGTAGTCCAGATGATAAGAAACTCGTTCTTCTTGTTCTTTACCTTGAATTTGATGAAAATGGATTCGTCAGTAACATTCTTGTATTCTAATTCATGCTTAGCCAAAGAAGTGCCGCACTTAGCGCACCAGTGCATTGTTTTCTTGCCTTTGTATAATCTCTTGTTCTCATAAGCTTTCTTGATAAGCCACCATTCGCCTTCCATATAAGAGCTGTCAATGGACTTGTATGCATTCTCAAAGCCCATCCAAACGCCTAGTCTCTTAAAATCCTTGTTCATGGCTTCCATATTGGTAATGGAAAAATCTTTACAGTCTTTCACGAATTTGCTGACACCGTATTTAATAATATCATCCTTAGTCTTAAGACCTTTCTCCTTTTGAACGCCCTGTTCGGTTGGAACGCCGTGCATATCATAACCTGCTCTGTCCCAAACATTGATACCAGTCATCCGTTTATATCTTAGAAAGCTGTCCTTTAGCGATTTGTTCCAGGCAGTGCCAATGTGAACCTTGCCGCTTGTATATGGCGGGCCATCTAAGAAATAGAATGATTTTTTGCCTTTGTTCTTTACCTTAGTTTTGGCATAAATGCCTTTCTTCTTCCAATAGTTAAGGATTTCAGGCTCTATTTCCAAGGGTTTGTAAGGTTTCATTATTTTATATATAATTGACGGTTATTTAAATAGGTTATGGAAAAACCTAAAAAGCAATTGTTAGAGATACTAGTGAACAGAAGAAAAACTTAAAATAGAAAAAGTAAATAAATAGTTATCTTACTTAAACTCAACTTTCTTAACTCGGATGCCTTTCCTCTGTGTGTGAGTCTTTTTGCATTCCTTACATTCATACCTTAAATCAGTCTTCTTTGTGGCTTTCTTGTTATATCTTTTCCATTTGGTTAATGCGCCTTTAGAAAGCTTGCCAAGATTGCCTTTGCCAGTACACTTTCCTCTTTTCTTCATTCTCTGCTTTGCGCCTCTCTTTAGAGAGCTAGCAGATTTCTTTTTAGTAGTGCCTACCTTATGTTCAGTATGCTTCTTGCAAAATTTGCAGTAAGTTCTTCTTAATTTTGGAAATTTCATCTTTAATGCGACCTTCTTAGGTTAGCTCTTCTGCTAGGCCTAAGCTTTTCAGCGCCTACGCCTTTGTTAGTCAAAAGGCCTCTGCTTCTCTTGCCAGCAGTGGTCAAGCCTCTTAATGCTCTTCTTGTGTGTTGTTTCTCAGCAATCCATTTGCTTCTTTTGTCAGCAAGTATTGCAGGATGCTTTTTGTCGATTAGGATGACTTCATACCAAAAATATCTGCCGTCTTTAGCAACCCAGTATGAACTTAATACTTCCATATTAGGGTATTTCTGGACAGCTCTTCTCTCAGCGATAGATTGATAGCTTAAGCCTAAATCTTTTCTTCTTGTAAACCTTTTTGGCTTTCTGCCTTTCTTTATAATAGGTCTCTGTCTGCCGCCTCTAAGAAGCCTTTGTCTTGTAATAACATAGCCTTGTTTAGCTTTATAACCTAAAGATTTGGCTCTGTCAAGCCTTGTAGGCCTGTCAATTCTTACAGTAGCAGGCTCTTTTCTCCATTCTATCAGTCTTGCTTTCCATAGCTCTGCCATGTTTTCTTTAGGGTTGTACCATAATTTTCTTATATATTTGTAAAATCCCATTTTTTAAGGTTAATTTTTATGCAACAAAATTCCACTTCTCTATAAGAAGTGGTTAAGCATCCAATATAATTGCTATTGGAATTTTGTGTGTTCAAAAACTGTCCATCAATCGTATAATTTTGAGCATCAAAAACCATTAACTGTTCATAACACAATATAATGTTTCCTATTTATAATTGGCGGTTTTTGACGTATTATATTCTAGAGTATGGATTTATTTATAAAGCTTACTAAGTAAAACTATTTAAAGCTAATTGTTTTTACAAACATTGCTCTGAGGGTGTTTAAAATTCAATGCGACCTGTGCGGAACTGAAACAGACCTTTTTCTGGCGAAAGTAGAAAATATTGAACTAAATGTGTGCGGTAATTGCGCAAAATTCGGCAAAGTAATAAAAGAAATACGCTCAGAAGAAGTGGAAAAGAAGATTCTGAAAGAAGAGAAAAAACAAGAAGCTATGCCAGAGATAATAGATTCTATAGTGTCTAACTATCCTGAGATAATAAGAGGAAAAAGGGAACAGTTAGGCTTAAAACAAGAGGAATTTGCAAAAAAGATTTCTGAGAAAGTGTCAATAGTGCATCATCTTGAGATAGGAAAGCTTGAACCTTCAATTGAGTTGGCAAAGAAGCTTGAAAAGCTGCTTAGAATAAGGCTTGTTGAAACTATTGAAGTAGAAAAAGAGGAGATTAAGCAGGAAGAAGGTGAGGTAATGACAATTGGAGATTTGATTAAAGAGAAATGATTAGTTAAACACTGCTTCACATTTATTATTTGTGCATTCACAATTGCCCTGTCCACAGTCTAATGTTCCAGGCTCACAATTCATTGTGCACATTGTTCCGCTACAGTCTGGAGCTTGGTCTGTTGGAATGCAGGAATCTGCATGGCAACATGTTGCTTTTATGCAATCAGAATCTTCTGAGCATTCATTGCTAACGGGAGTTTTATCAATATTAGCTGGTTGTTCTTCACAAGCGGTTATTAAGAACATTGCAGTTATTAAAATCGTTAAAAAGATTGGTTTGGGTTGTTTCATACATGTTTTAAGGAAATAGGTTGTATATAAACCTATAAGAAATACTATTTAGGGGTTATAATTTATTACAACTTGGGTTTAATACCCCACAGCTTGCTGTGGGGATAGCGATTTTTAGGATTTTCCGCTTTATTTTAAGTATTTACTTTTGACAAGTAGTGAAATATGGAAACCTTTATAAATAGTAGTTGTATCTGTGCTTGTATGATACATAAACTAGAAAACATTGTTGTAATTGGCAGCTCGTGCGATGGAAAAAGAGCAGTAGAATATCTAATGCCAAGAGTTGACTTAGCTTCAAGCGTAGCTTTAATAGTGCCTCATATAGACAATAAGCAGATTTATGATTCTCTAAAAGAGCAAGAGGTTAATGTTGAAGGTGTTGAGGATGGAACAAGATTTGAACCAAATAAAGCTTATGTTTTGGGATATGACAGGCAGGACCTTATAATGTTTGGAAAAAAGGTTGATTTTGAAAATGGTTCTATAAGGCTTTATGATACTGAACAAATGTGCTCATCTGGAAAATGGTCTATAAATCATATAATGGAAAGGATTGCAGAAAAGTATGGAAAAAGGTCAATAGGGGTTATTTTAAGAGGTACTGGAGATGATGGCGCAAGGGGATTGAAGGTTATAAAACAGTTTGGAGGCAAGGCTTTAGTGCAGTTTGAAGAGCAGCGTAGAAACATTAAAAGAGAAGGTGTGTGGCAATTATGCACTAATGAAATGTCAAAGAATGCGTTAAAGATGGTAAAGCCTGATTATGTTGGACCTTTGCCTTCCTTGATAGAGAAATTGAATGGGTATTTAGTAAATACTAGGTAATCTTATCAAACTAATATTCTTTGTATCATTAAAAATTATTTTAAAGTATTTAAAAACACCTGATGTCCCTATTATAACGTCTTCTTCTTCAGGATCTTGCATAATTCCTATGGGAACATTATCTAACTGTTCATTTTGCCTTTGAACTTTATCTTTAAAGACAATAGTTAATTTACTTACTTTGATTTTTCCAGCGCCTTGATAGCCTATCATATCAATCTCTTTTTCCTCTGCTCCTAATTCTAAATAATCTGCTACTGTTTTTGGGATTGTTGTTAAATCAGAACCAGAATCAAGAATTGCGCCAAATTCTAATGATTTACCATCATTTTTGAGAATAACATCAACGATTGGCCTATTGGTATAAGAACCATCTTCTAACCTGAATTTTTTGAATTTATAAGTTAAAGACATTTTTAAGAACGAAGCCTTAGTAATTTGTTTCTGATTTTTGTTATAAAAGGTCTTGATTTTGGATATTTCTCTTTAATTTTTTTCAACAATACATCAAATTTCAAACTACTCTCTAATACTTTATTATTGTCTATAGCAACCCACTTACCTGCATATTTATCAAGATTATTCCCAATAAACCATTCATAGTTTGTTTCTGACATTTTATATTGGATAATTCATATGTAAACATATAAAACTTTCTAATTTATGGAATTCTTAGAACATCATAATCCTATCATTCCTATCCTTCTCCATTAATAAAACAACTCTTGAGTTAGTTTTCTCATCAATGATTTTGAGGTTGGTTAGCTTTGTAATCTTTTCTGCAAATTCTTTAATCTCAGGATGTCTTGGCATGTTCTCAATACTTAACCTTTCTATTGAATAGCCAACCCACATATATGCTTTTAGCTCTATAAAATCAGGTTTAGCATCTTTTAAGAGCTTGGCATAACCTTCTGGATTGTTCATATTGATATCTTTAACCAAAGTCATTCTTATTGCTTTTCTGCAGTTGAACTTTGACAATAAGTCTAAGGATTCCTTAATCTTGTTCCAACCACCTTTTATTAATGGCTTGCAGACATTTTTGTATGTTTCTTCATCAGGAGCAGGAAGCGTGATATAAAGCTGTGTAGGCTGATGCTTTAGCAGTTTCTTTAGCATATCAGGGTTAGTGCCATTAGTAACAAGAAAAGAAGTCATACCTCTTGAATGTATTTCTTTGATTAGTTCTGGCAGTTTAGGGTAAAGTGTTGGCTCGCCTGACAATGAAATTGCAAAATGCAATGGTCTTAGTGATTCCATGTATCTTTTGTTATCTTTTCTTGAGCTGCCGCCAAAACCCTGTAAATATTTAATATGAGCTTTAATACAGCCGTCAACAATATCTTTAGGCTCGTCAACCTTTCCTTCCCATTTATCAGATGTAAACCCAATATCTCTCCAGCAGAACTGGCATCTATGATTACATGAGAAAGAAGGTGTCATCTGGATGCATCTATGAGAGTTAATGCCATAAAAGATGTTCTTATAGCATGTACCTTCGCATCTAATTGCCTGCTTAGTCCAATCACAGACTTTAATAGCGCTATGATTGCCTACAAGCCTGTAGCCTTGCTTTTCTAAGTCTTTGATTTTTTCTTCAGAAAGCATTTTTAGCAGATATATCTTATAAAAATAAGAAATTATAATAAGTATTTATAAATATATAGAAAATCTTTCAAAATATAATTACTGTTGTCTTATTATTTTCCTTAAATTGTTGTCTTTTTTGTTCTTCTGTGGGC
>PVBE010742333.1_pt1 | contig 15616 bp, 12 predicted proteins | sample 1631181 | NCBI WGS metagenome assembly PVBE01 (sample SAMN08397723, study PRJNA350692) | Marine metagenome, whole genome shotgun sequencing project. | isolation source: water | place: Pacific Ocean | collected 2012-04 | reverse complement strand
CGTCCTGGATATCGCTGTCCTCCACGATCTGCACTATCGCCCGTGGACGGAGACGGGCGTGATCTTCCACCTGCTGGGCGCCATCTCCGAGTTTGGCAAGTGCGGGTTGACGGCCGTGGGCGCATCGCCAGAGGAAGCGCAGGATTGGTACGATCGCGCCCAGCTGGCGCTGGACCTGGAGACGATAGGTCGCGAGGTCGACCGGAGTTCTATCGAGATACCGCCGTCGCGGCGAATCTAGCGTCGCGACGAATCGACCGTCGCGACGAATCGAGTAGAGCTGCGCGGGGCGCTTACTGTTCGCGGATATTCTGGGCGAAGCTGCCAAATGCCGCGAGCTGCAGGTCCCGGACGGGTCCGGGCGTCGTCCGCGACGGCAAGCAGAACGATACCGCTTCGAAGGAGCTCAGCGCCTTCGCGTAGTCCGCGCCTGCGAGTACGTCTCGCGCGAGATGCCGCGCGGCTTGTCCCAGTTGCTCACACCCAGTCACCGCACTCCGCAGGGGCGGCGGCTGTGCGCAGCAGCCGAGGCGCAAGGTTTCGAGAGTCGGAATAGCGAACTTCCCGAGGTCACGGAACCACTCGGCAGTGCGGAAACCAAACTGGCCTTCCGACGACTCCGACGTGTCGCCGACGCGACCGGTAGCGACCGCTAGATCGACCTCGGTGCAGAGACCAGCAATATGCGTTTCGGTGACCACGCGGTTGGGAATCAGTTCGGCAACGCAGAGCGCCAACGGCTTCGCAGCGAGCTCGCCGGCCTTCGCGGACACCTCGAACACGGGCAAGTCGACGACGGGCGCGCCAACCCCCTCTGAATCGATCTCGGCCTTGGGCCAGGCCGAACCTGAAACGGCCTCGTTTCTTTCCGCAATGACTAACGTGGCGCCAAACCCGAGGATCGCGCCGAGGAATACCGCCGCGCCGGCGAAGATGACACCCCGCGACGATTTCCGTCCCGCCTCAGCCGCCTCACTGGCCCGCTTCGCGACCATCTCGTAGTGCGGAAGCGGCGGCGGAATCGTCAGCGCGATCTGCGGCAAGCTGCCCTCGCCCAACTTGCTCACCAGCCAATCTTCGAGTTCGGCTTCGAAAACCGGCAGGCCCTTTGTGCGCACCTCCTCAGCCGAGCAAAGCGTTTGCTCGAGGATCCCTCCCAGCTCTGCGTCGTCGAGGTCGCCCACGAGGCGGCCGCGTTCGAGTCCCCACGCCGGCGGAAGATCGCCGAGCAACAACGTGAATAGAAGCGCTCCGGCTCCCCAGGTGTCGTCCGCCTCGACGAGGCACGAGTCATCGCGCTCCGGCCGCTGGCATCCCGGCAACGCCGAAGCGCCGAAGCCGAGCAGCGGCTCGAGCCCATCATCGTCGTGGACTACCAAGTTCGAAACCGTGGCGTCCCCGTGCACGATGCCGGCAGCGTGCAGCGCATCGAGAGCGCCACAAACGCGCAAAACCAACTGAACCGCCTCGGTGGGCTCGAGCCGACCCCGGCGCGCAAGCAGCTCATCCAAGCGCTCGTAGGTACGGTCCGAATCTGCGAGAACGAGCCAAGCCGACCCGCCGCGCTCGACGACGTCAACGACGGTGGTTAGATACGCTTGCTCGAGGCCGAGCGCTCGGCGCATCACCGCGATGCGTTGCGCGGCAAAGGGCACAAGCCGAACGCGCGCGCCCGTCTCTTCGTCGCTCGCAAGAAGCGTATCGTCGTCTACGAAGATCGCCTCAATGCAGAAGCGCGAACCCACCGTATCGCCCACTGCGAGCGCATCGGCGCCCAGCTCGTTTCGATCGTCTGCGCCCTTCCCCCTAAAGTCAGTCAATTTTCTCCCCTAACCCGTTAAGGGAAACGTGGGTCACCCCCCGGTCACCCATACACCACCCATACCGAAGGTTCGCACTTCACCCCAGCACAGTCGAGCCGCGGACGACACGATCGACGACACATTCGGCACGAGAAACGACGCGTCAGCCCGGAGGGTGAAACGCCAGCTGGAATCCAGCGTCAGCGGCTTGGCGTTCCACCGCGCGCGAAGGTCCCCGCGATGCCAAGCAGTGTGCGCAGCTCTTCATAGGCGGCGCTTAGGGTCGGGCGCTGAGAGCCGGTATGCCCGTACATGCCGGTGAGGAAGAGCTGCGTCGGGACAACAGCGCTGCATAGGTCTCGGAGGCGTTCTGCGTGCTGCCAAGGAATCACGTCATCGTCGCGACCGTGAGCGACCGCCACAGGGCAGCGCAGCCGCTCGATGGCGGGACGGGGATCGGCCCACAAAAACCCTTCGCGCGCGAGTTCGAGCGCCTCGTCAAAGAGCTCGGCGCCACCCGGTCGAAGGCCGCAGCCCTTCAGAAATAGTGCCTGCTCATCGGCTGACAGTCCGCGCGCGATGCTTTCGGCGATCTCTGCGCGAGCATCGGCCGCTTTGAGCTCCGCCCGCCCCCAGGTGCGAAACACCATGGTGCGCCACGCGTGTTCGAGGCGCGCGGTGTCACGAGGGCGACCCGGAAGCGTTTCGAGCAAGTTTAGGAAGAGTACGGGCGCGTTCAGCGGATCGTGCGCGATGGAATCGTCACCATCGCTGCCGCGGATACAAAAACGCAGGGCTTCCGCAAAGTCCGCATACCCGCCAAAGCAGACCAGGGCGTCGATCGGAACTCGGGAAGCCACCTGAAAGGCAGGCCAAGATCCGAACGAAATGCTGAATAGGGACAGGCCAATCTCGGGCGGCAGCCGGTCGAGAGCCGCCCGCGCGGCGAACTCGAGTTCATCGGCGCAACGCTCCTCAAAGCGCAAATCGAGATAGCTGGGCAGCCCGGGCGCGATCACGACGAAGCCGGCGCTGCACAGGATTTGGCAGAAGCGGGCGAGGCGCGGGTCAAGCGGCCCCAAAAAATGCATCCCTTGGGCAATCAGGTAGGCGCCGCGAGGCCTGGCGCCCGCCAATGGCCAATAGACATCCGCCTCCATGGCTGGCGAAGTTGGCTGGGGCGCGCCTGGCCGGGGCGCGCCTGACCGGTGGGGTCCGAGCTTCCAACGCTCTCGACGGACGTTCCGCGGCAGCGCGTTTTCGCCGGCCCAGGGGCAAAGCCAGCGAATCAACCTGCCGATGCCGACCAGTTCATCTCTCTGCATATCGAAGTGCGCCGAGCCTAATCCACTATAGCGACATTGAAACTCCGTCGTCGGCTCGCTAAAGAAACCGGGACGGGGAACAACAGCCGCGGGCTGGGTGTTCAGTGGCCCGATGGGATCTACGCAGGCTGGATCCAATGGGCTCGAGGCTGCACAATTCTCGTCGGGCTAAACATCTACCCATCTAGTGGGGCTCTCGGTCGCATCAGGCGATCCAGGCAAATCTCAGGAGACTCTCTCTCATGCAGGACATTCGCTCGCAAAACGACCTCGTCGCACAGCAGAGCGCGTTCGTGGACAACCTCATGGCCGAGGTCGGCAAGGTCATCGTCGGCCAGACGTACATGATCGAGCGGATCCTCATAGGGATGCTCACAGGCGGCCACGTGCTTCTCGAGGGGGTGCCGGGACTCGCGAAGACCCTGACGGTGCGAACCGTGTGCGACGCGATCCACGCTCAGTTTGCGCGGGTTCAGTTCACGCCGGATCTGCTACCGGCCGACCTCATCGGCACGATCATCTACAACCAAAAGACTGGCGAGTTCACGCCGCGACTCGGACCCATTTTTGCGAATCTGGTGCTCGCCGACGAGATCAACCGGGCGCCAGCCAAAGTGCAGAGCGCGCTGCTCGAGGCGATGCAAGAGGGGCACGTCACGATCGGGGATACGACCTACGACCTGCCCAATCCCTTCGTCGTCCTCGCAACGCAGAACCCCATCGAGCAAGAAGGCACGTATCCGCTGCCCGAAGCTCAGATCGACCGATTCATGTTGATGGTGAAGGTGGGCTACCCGACGCGCGACGAGGAGCGCATCGTGATGGAACGGATGACCTCGCCTTCCACCGCGAGCGCGCAGGCGTGCATCAGTCCGGAACAACTCCTCGATGCTCGCAAGGCCGTGCGCGACGTCTACATCGATGACCGGGTCAAGGATTACATCCTCGATATCGTGTACGCGACCCGCGAACCCCAAGCCCGCGGAATGCGCGATATGGCGCCGCTCATTGAATACGGGGCAAGCCCGCGGGCGAGTATCGCTCTCAACCTCGCCGCCCGAGCCCATGCCTTTCTGCGACATCGCGGATACGTGACGCCCGAGGATGTCAAAGCCATCGGCCCCGATGTGCTCAGGCATCGGATGATCCTCACGTACGAGGCCGAAGCCGAACAGATCACAGCCGAGGATATTGTCCGCCGCCTCTTTGAGGTGGTGGAGGTCCCCTAACGCGCTCTTAGCGAAGCCTGACGCCTGACGCGCTTTTCCCCTGATGCCCGACGCCCGATGCCTGAAGCTGACGATTCAGAGGTGATCCCGAGAGAGCTGCTCAAAGCCCTCCGCCGGATCGAGATCACGACGAACCGTCTGGCTAAACAGCAGCTCTCGGGAAACTACACGTCCGTCTTCAAGGGGCAGGGACTCGCGTTTCGCGAAGTTCGACAGTACCAGCCAGGCGACGACATCCGCACGATCGACTGGAACGTGACGGCGCGAACGAACGAAGCCCACGTCAAAGTCTTCACCGAAGAACGAGAGATGACGGTGATGCTGGTCGTCGACCTCTCGGCATCGGAGAACTTTGGCACGCGCCACGCGACCAAGGCTCGGATCGCAACCGAAGTCGCGGCGGTTTGCGCGTTCAGCGCTCAGACGCATAACGACCGCGTAGGCCTCATCCTGACGACCGATGAGGTCGAGAAGCTCGTCCCACCAAAGAAGGGCAAGAAGCACGCGATGCGTGTGGTCCGGGAGATCCTCGGGGCAAAGCCGAAGCGTCGCGGTACTGATCTCGGCGTCGGCCTCGAAACGTTGCATCGGGCCGCCCGCAAACGCAGCGTGGCGTTTGTGCTCAGCGATTTCTACGCGACGGGATACGAGCGCGCCCTCACCCTCGCGTCTGTGCACCACGACATCATTCCCATCGTGCTCGTCGATCCGTGCGACGAAGAACTGCCCAATGTCGGCCTTGCTACGTTCGAAGATTTTGAGACCGGGGAGGACGTCGTTATCGATACCTCGGCGGCCAGCGTGCGCGAGCACTACGCCGGTCGAATGAAGGCACACAGCTGGGAGCGCAACCGCTTGTTCACGCGCCTGGGCCTCGACCACTGCGTCGTTCGGACGGACCAGCCCTATGCGCGCCCGTTGCACGATCTCTTCGCGAGACGCGCTCGGAGGGCACACCGGTGATGCGGTCGAGCGAGCGGAAACGAGCGGTACGAGTAGGCCGCTGGAAAACCGTCACCGTCCTACTCTGTCTCGGAGCGCTCATCGCGCACACCGACTTGGCGCGCCCGTCCCTATCGCTCGCGACCGCTGCCGAAAAAGACCTGCCCGCGTCGTCTTGCACGGAGAGCATCCCGGAGGGCAAGTCGCCGCCAGCACTGACGAGCCAGTTTCCGTCGACGGGCACCGTGGGCCACGTCCTGCCACTCACACTCATCATCGAGCACGGCAAGGGGGAGAAGGTCTTCCCCCACGGCACGGATATCAATCTCTCCAGCGCCGAGGCGCAGGCTCTGGCGCAAGCGGGATTCATCGTGCCCGCGGCGGGCAGCGAAGCGCGGCCCAGGATGCGCACGGACGAACGCGACGGCACATCGGTAACCACCGTGGAAATACCGCTCGTTGCGCTGCCGCCTAAAGCCGGTCGTCACGACCTCGTGCTGCCCTCACTGCCGGTGCTCATCGCCCGAGCGAGCGGTGAGTTGATCACGCTCTGTACGAAGCCGCTCGGCATCACCGTCGACGAGCCGACAGCCAATACGGCGAACCCGACGCCCCGAGCAAACCCAACCCCGCGCCGACAAACCGAGGTTTGGGAGACGGCGAAGACCGTCAGTATTGTCGGAGCCTGCATCCTGGCTGGCCTCGTCGTCGCCCTCTTGCTCTTCCTGTGGTGGCATCGCCGCCCGAAGCCGGTCCCTCCGCCACCGCCCGCACGGCCGCCGTGGGACCTTGCGCTCGAAGAGCTCGCTGAGATTCGGAAAGCCGACTATCCGAATCACGACGAACCGGCTCGGCACGTGGACGAGGTGAGCAACGCGCTGCGACGCTATCTGGGGGGACGCTACCGCAGGGTGTTCGATTCCTTGGGAGAAGCGGGCGCGCTCGAGTCCACAACGGGAGAAATCATCGGCGCGCTGCGCAAGGTTGGTTCGACCGCTCACCTCAGGCCGGAGGTGGAGGCGGTGTTGAACGAAGCGGATCTCGTCAAGTTCGCCAAAGCAACGCCCAGTCCAGACGATTGCGTCCGCACGCTCGCAACGGCCGAGAAGATCGTGCGAACGACCACGCCCGTTCAGCGTCCAGAGCCTCCAGTTAACCCGGCGGGCGGCCCCGCAACCACGGGGCACGAAGGCGAGGACAATAGGTGAGCGGCAGTCGACGCGCGTCCCGCCTAGCCGTTCTCGCGGTGCTGACGATCCTGGTCGGCGCGGCAGCGCTAGCGTATCCGGCTTTAAGCCGCAGCGGGATTTGGTCCAACGCTCAATGGCAGCAGAAATGGTGGCTGTTTGCACTTCTGCTCGTGCCCGTCGTCTTTTGGCGCGGAACGCTCGGCGAGGATCGCCGCTCACCGCGCGTGCGCATGGGTACGCTCATGCCACTGGTCTCTGCGCCCGTCGGGCTACGCGTTTGGCTGAGAGACCTGCCCGGCGTGCTGCGCGCGGCTGCCTTGGCCATGATCGTCGCGTCGATGGCCCAGCCCGTGAGCATCGGCGCGAGTCAGTCGCGCGAAGACGAGGGGATTGACATCGTCGTTGTGCTCGACCTCTCCTATTCGATGGCCGCGGTGATGGACAACCTGCCGCCCGAGTTGCGGTCTTATGTTCGAACCGACGCCAGAGGCATACGACCCACTCGGCTAGATGCCGCCAAAGCGGTGATCAGGAACTTCGTGTCGAACCGTGATACGGACCGAATCGGGGTCGTCGTTTTCGCCAAGGACGCGTACGTGCTGTCGCCTCCCACGCTCGACTACCGCCTGCTCGATCGGCTCGTGTCGGGTATGGAACTCGAGGCCATTGACGGGCGCTCGACGGCGATTGGGGATGCGGTGGGCGTCGGGGCAGCACGACTCCGACGAAGCGACGCAGAGAGCAAGGCGATCATCCTGCTCACCGACGGCGACAACAAGGGCGGCAAGATCGCGCCCGACTACGCCGCGGAGCTTGCGAAACGCGTGGGAGCGCTGGTGTACACGATCCAAATCGGCGACGGTTCCAGGGCCGAGGTTCTCGAGGGCATGGGCCTCCTCGGGCCCGTGTACCGAACGGTCGACTACCCCGTAAACCCAAAGCTGCTGCGAAAACTCGCCGAGACCACGGGCGGGTCCGCCTACGTCGCGAGCGATGCGGAAGCCCTCCAGAAGAGTTTCCACGACGTCCTCAACAAGCTCGAAAAAAGCCACTTTGAGGCAGCCACCGCGCACGTCGAGGAACTCTACCGCTATCTGCTGCTCCCCGGCGTGCTGCTGCTCGCGCTCGAAGCACTGCTGCGCGCACTTTGGCTGAGGAGGTTCCCGTGAGGTTTGCTGAAGCGTGGTGGCTCGCGGGAACTGCCGTCGCACTCGCCGTGGCTCTGCTGCTGATCGGCGGCGGCTTGCTGCATCTGCGCGCGCTCTCTCGCTTCGGCGACGAGGAGCGCATGGCGGGGCTCGTGACCGGCAAGACCGGATCGCGTCGGACCGTGAAGGGTGTCCTTCTCGTCCTGGCCGTCGCATTCGGTTTCATCGCCCTGGCACAACCGCAGGCGGGGCGCGGCACCCGGCTCGTTCCGGCCACCAACTTGGACGTCGTGATCACCCTCGACTACTCGAAGAGCATGTTCGCGCGAGATGTCGCCCCATCACGCATCGCGCGCGCTACAGCCGAAGTCGCACGGCTCATTTCTGAGCTGCCCGGCGCACGTTTCGCTGCGGTCGCTTTCGCCGGTGAACCCATCAGCTTTCCCCTCACAAGTGACGGCGGTGCCATCGCCCAGTTCTTCAGGCAGCTCAGCCCCAACGACATGCCCGTGGGTGGAACTGCCATCGCGCGCGCTCTCGACAAAGCTCGCTCATTGCTGCGCCGTGACCCAAAGAGCAAGGACCATAAGAAGGTCATCGTGCTGGTCACCGACGGCGAAGATCTGCAGGGAGATCCCGTCTCATTGGCGCAGGCAGCGGCAGCGCATGGCATCACGATTGACGTCGTACAGGTAGGCGGCGACGCGCCCGTGCGAATCCCTGATGTGAATCTCGCCGGTCAGGTCACGGGATGGCGTAAGGACCGCAAAGGCCAACCCCTAACCACGTCCATCTCGCGTCGAGGTCAGGACCAACTCGCAGCCATCGCGGAGGCGACCGGCGGCGTGCTCGTGCACGGGGGCAGCGGAGAAACGGGGATCAACAAGGTAGCGCAAACGCTGCGACAGATGATGACGGGCGAGCTGGCGGAGCGCGTCGAGACCGTTTACGCCGATATCTTCTACTACCCCGCAGGCCTCGCCGTGCTCCTGCTAATCGCCGAAGCCTTCATCGCACAAACCCGGCGCCGCCGACCGCTACCCACCGAGACAAAGGCGCGGGGGACCCAACGCGCCAAACGAGCCAAACATGCCGAACGCTCCGGGGGCGCCGCGACGCGCCTTCCCCGCGACTCGGCAGCGGTACTTCTGCTGCTCTCGACATGTCTCAGCTGCGAGACGGCCATCGACCGCGTATTCGAACGCTACTCGCCAACGGTAGACCAAGCCATCCACCAGCTCGACGCAGGAGACACGGCGGCGGCTACTCAGCTGCTCGCCGACTACCTGGCCACAGGCGTCTGCGACGCCGGCTCGAGCATCACCATCGACGACGCGGATCGCCGTTTCAACGCCGGCCTCGATCTCGGACTGGCGCTCTTCAAACAAGGAGAGCAACAGGGGCCGCCCTTTGGCGAAGAAACGGACCCAAACACGGGCAAACTGCTTCCGCCGACACCCGAGAGGGTCGCCCAAATCGAGTGTGGGCTTTCGGCTCTCGCACCGCTCACCGGCGACGACGACATCCCGATAAGCGTCAGGGCGCGAGCGGCCTACCTCGCCGGCAACCTGGAGTTTCTTCGCGGCCAATATCCAATCGCCGTCGAATACTACGATGACTCGATCCGCATGAGTCCCGGCTTTCTGGGCGACGCGGGCGACCCCGTCGGCGGCCATGCGGCGTGGAATCGAGCCATCGCATTGTCGCGAATTGAGGAATCCCAAGAGGACGGCGGCGGTGGCGACGGCGGTGAAAACGATCAGCCCGATGGCGGCCCCGAGCAGCAACCGTCGGACGCCGGTTCCGACGGAGGAGAGCCCGAAGACAACAAGCAAGACGCTGGAGACGAGAAGGAGAACGAGGACCAGGGCGATCAGAAGGACCAGAAGGGGGACAACCCGGACGAGGCGCCACCCGAGTCCGAGGGCGCGAACGAACCGCCGGATACCCAGGCCGTCCCGACGACCGTGGTACAGGATGAGCGAATGCTCGACGAACTCGAGCGCGCACCCTCGCTCGAGGTCCACAAGCGACGCAAACTCGCCGGGACCAAGAAGCGCACCGGTGGCATGGAGGACAAGTGAGACTGCTCTTCTCGCTATGCGGCGTTCTCCTCGCACTCACCCTCGCAGCATCGGCATCCGCGCAGGCAGCCGGGCGCCTCACCGTGAGCCCAAACCGTGTCGAGGTCGGAGAGACGTTTCGCGTTGAGCTAACGGTGGACGCCCTTGAGCAGAGCACCCCCACCGCCCCCAAACTCAAGTTGCCCAAGAACGTGCAACTGCGCAGCGGGCCGTCGATCGGCACCAGCGTGAACATCCAACTCGGTCGGGGCGGCCTAAGAAAAAACTACGCGGTCAGCCTGAGCTGGGTCGTAGAGGCATCAAAAGCTGGCAACTACTCGATCGGCCCCGCATCTTTTTCTCTTGGAAACAAGCTCGTTGCGGGCAAGGCCCAACCGGTCCAAGTCGTCGAGGCCGGCACCCAGCCGCGGCGACGCCGCCGCTCGGATCCCTTTGGCAGGTTCTCCGACCCTTTTGGGCGTCTCGGGCGAATGCCTGACTTTCCGGATCTCCCCTCCCTTCGTGCAAGGAGCACGCCTCTCGCCCCACCCGCACCCGACGCCGCCTATGTCGAACACGCTCCCGACTCGCGAGCGTTCATCAGGATCGTAGCCACACCAGCGCGCGCGGTCGTCGGTCAGCAAGTGCACGTTCGTATCTTCGCCTACGGACAAGGTGGCCCCTTCAGAGTCATCAGCATGGACGAGCCGAACCGCCCGGATTTCGTGGCGATGCCGCTAACGAGCCCAGATGTCACGCAGAATCTAACGAGCCTCGAGATCGACGGCGAGCCTTGGTACGTAATGGAGGTCAGCGACACGGCGATGTTTCCGCTTCGCGCAGGCGCTCTGACGATCGGCAGCGTATCCGCGAAGATCGACGGCGTCCGTTTTGGCGCGAGGCGGCGCGGCGCCCTAAAGCGAAGAGCGGCCGCGGTGACCGTTCACGTCAGCGAGCCCCCCTTAGAAGGCCGCCCCGCCGGCTACCAGGTCGGTGACGTCGGCAACTACAACCTAACCGCCGAGGTCTCCCCCCGGCGCGCAGCCGCCGGCGAGTCCATCGCTGTCACCGCTCGACTCGTTGGACGCGGCAACGTGCCACCCAAGCTCAAGGTACCGTTTCAAAACGGCGTCGAATGGCTCGAGCCCACGATGACCGAGCAGCTGACCCCCTTTGACGGCGCAATCGCCGGCTGGCGGCAGTTCGTCTATCTCGTGCGCTTGAACGAGGAGGGAAACGTCGACCTCGGCGAGCTGACGCTCCCCTACTGGAACCCGGACCGCAACAAATATGAGGTGGCGGCAGCGCATCTGGGCAAGGTGCGCGTACGGGCGAGCGCTAGCAGTTCGGGTGCGGCGTTGCCCCTCAGGGGTCTCGACCTGCTGGGCCCACCGCGGGCGGTCCTCGCCGCAATGCCGCCGGTCGCGGAACCTTGGACCGAGCATAGTTGGTATTGGGCGCTGTTGGTCGGCGCGCCCTTTGTCGTCGGGCTGGTTTGGGCAGGCTCCGCGCTCTCCGCCCGACCTCGTCGCGACCCGGACGAGAGCAGAATAGGACCCCGTCACGTGCGCGCGGAGATGGCCCGGGCGAAATCCGCAGCGCAGCAGGGCCATGCCGCGGATGCCGCGAGCGGTGCCGAGCGCGCGCTTCACCACGCCATCGAGGTAGCGCTCGGAGTCAACGCGCGCGGCATGCTGCGCACGGAACTCGAGCGCTCGCTGCGCGAAAATGGGGTGCCGGATGCAGTGGCACGTTCGGCGTGCCACATCCTCGAAACCGCCGAGGCGATGCGCTACACGGGCACGGCGGGCGGCGCCAAAGAGCGAGACGGCGGGCTAGACAAGAGCGTGGAGTGGGTCGCGGAGGCAGGACGAACAGTCGACGCGCTGCTGGCTCTAAAGAAGACAAGGCGAAGAGCTCCGAGGGCGGCCACGTGACGCGCACCAGGTTCTTGCTAGCAGCGCTCACGCTCTTCGTGCTGAGCGTCTGCCACGCAGCGTCGGCAGCCGCAGCCCAAGACGACGACGTGTTCGCGAACGGCGTCGCGGCGCTCCAAAAGGGCTCGCACGACGAGGCCATCGATCAATTTGAGATCCTCGCTGACCGTGGCGTCGCCCATCCTGATGCGAGCTATAATCGAGGGCTGGCGTACGCGCAGCGCGCGGGCTCGTCGGCGACGCGCCCGGGTGACTTGGGGCAAGCGGCGGCGGCGTTCGAGGAGGTCCTTCTGCTTCGTGGCGACGACGCAGAGGCGCCCCAGGCCCTGCTGCTCGTACGTGACGAACTCGCCCGATCGCGGAGCAAACGTTCGGCCGCGGGCGTCGGCACGGAGCCGGCGTTTCCTCAGGCGCTCGTTTCCTTGCTGCCGGAGTGGCTGTGGTCGTTGCTCGCACTTCTTAGCTCCGTCACGCTCGCGGCTGGCCTGCTTGTGCGGCGCGTTCTGCGCACGGACGCGGGACGACTGGCGGCGGCTACGGCCGCATGGGTCGGCGGCGCATTGCTGGTCATCACGCTCTCGGCAACGTTGCTCGCCGCCCACGACCGCAACCATTTCGATCCGGGCGTCACGATCGCCAAGGACATGAAGCTCCTCGACGAATTGGGCCGCCCGCTCAAGGCCAGCCCTACGCAAGCGCGATCCGTGCCCGAAGGCACACGAGTTGATATCGGAGAAGAACGTGGCCGGCTGACCCGTGTGAGGTGGGGCGGAACGAGCGGTTGGGTTCTGAGCGGCCAGGTACGGCCGCTGTCACAGATTATAGCGCAACCCGCGACGCGCCAGTGAGTCGGCCGTCCGACAGGGTTCGAAGGGACGCGACGACGCCACGAACCTCCGTGCTACGTTCCAGATATGTGGACCCACGGAGCCGCCATCCGCCCGGTTCCCGATTACGCCAAGGTCGCCGTATCCTCGTTCGAGGCCGTCCGAGACACGTTCTCCGGCGATCACAGCGAGACGGAGCAAATGCTGGGCGAGGCTTTCGAGCAGCTGGAGGAATCGCAACCAGCACTGGCCCGCCGCGCCGGACAAGTGCTGACCGAAGAGCTCGGAGAGACCGCCCTCGCGCTGGGTTATTTTCTCGTGCTCGCGATCTGGCTCGCATTTGAGGATGGACACGGGGAGGATCTCGGGGAGGTCACCCAGGAGACGGTCGAAGCAACGGAAACGCTCCTACAAGTCGAAGAGGAGATCCGCGAGGCGGCCCCGCTCGGCGCTATCAGCATCGAGGCGACGATTGCCGCCGAGCAGCCGGCGGTGCTCGCCTTCGTTCGCGAGCAGATCGGGACGGCGCTCGAAATTCACGCCCCCGATCTGAGAGCTGAGAACCTGGCCAACGTGTTTCGCCTGGTGATGCTCGAAGTCCTCGCCCTTTCGTACAGCGTGCAACCACCCCACGGATACCCACTTTCGAAACAGGCGCTGCCCGCGTAGTCGCTCGGCGGGGTGGACCCCGAAACCGCCGGGCGAACCGTTGGGAGCTGGATTGAGGTTGCTGGGTCGATGCCCTGGGCTTGCGCGCGAGCAGCAGCGGGGCGCAGCGGGCCGACCGGACGGGGTCCTCCCCCGCACTTCTCTTGTGGGCAAGCGCGGTCAATACGGTGGAATTCCGTCATTTCGAGCCCCTCGCACATGACGCGTTGCAGCATGAGTGAATGATGTGGCCGACTCGGCGACCTTTCGAAGTATCATCGCCGCCGATATGAAGGCCCACGCTCGGTTCGGCTTACTCGCATTTGGTTTCGCGTCCATCGCATCAGCGATGTCCATCGCGACGCCAGCGTCGGCCCAATCCTCAGTAGATCGCGCACAGTTCCTGATGGAGGAAGCACTCGAGACGGACTACCTCTCGACGGACTTCAGCGCCGCAGACGGCAAGATCAAGGCCGCCATCGCGGTGTGCGGGAAAGCGAAGGGTAGCGACGACGCCTGCCCCGACAAGATCTTCGCGGAGGCCTACCGTGCTCGCGGCATCGTGCTCGCAGGCGGGCTCGGCAACCACAAGGAAGCTGTCGAGGCGTTCCGCGAGATGTTGGTTGTCGACGCCACCTTCCCATTGCACGACGACTACACGACGGACGAAATCCAAGCCGCGTACGACGAAGCGAAGAAGTGGACCGAGCGCGGCATCCCGCCCGGTTTGCAGGGACTCGATGAGACGCCTTGGACGGAACAATCGACAGGCAGGCCCATCCCCGTCTTCGTCGAGGCACCCGAGGGACTGAGCGTCGCCAAAGTGGTCGTCCGCTTCAAGTCGCCCGGGTCCAACAAGTGGAGAGACGTCACTCTGCAGGAGCAAAGTGGTGGCTACGGTGGCTACGTTCCCTGCCGCGGCGTGACCAAGGAGGGCGAGCTGCTCTATTTCGTCACCGCCTTCGACACGTCCCTCGTTCGTGTCGCGGTCGCGGGCACGGAGGAGACACCCCGCGTTGTCGAATTGAAACTAGCCGTCGAGGGTCGCCAGCCGGCGCTGCCTGACGCGGATCCGCCGTCGGCTTGCCCTGCGACGCGCTCCGACATGATGAGCTGCGAAATCGACGATGATTGCCCCGGGAACCAAATCTGCGATGAGTACTACTGCATAGAGGGGGAGCGCCCTCCATCCGCCGAGCAAGTGGCGGCCGAGGAAACCCTCAGCAATTGGTTTTCGTTCGGGGTTTCCCCAGACGTCGTCCTCTTCCAACCCACGGATGACGCGTGCAGCCAGAGCGCACAGAGTTCCGGGCAACTCGGGTGTTACTACGACCTCGACGTGCCTTACGAGGGCACGCCTCTCCCGGTCGAAAAGACGAATCTGATCTCCAGCGGTTTTGGATTCGGTAGCGCCAGAGCTCTCTTGGGATACGATCGAGTGCTGGGCGGCAACATGCAGGCGGGGGTCCGTTTCGGCCTGGCGTTCCTCGGCTCGCCGACCCACTCCAACGGCGACACCTTCTACCCTTTCCACCTCGCGGCTCGGTTCGCGTACTTCTTTACGCGCGACCCTTTCAGCACCGACGGCTTCCGCCCCTTCGCCTACCTAACGGGTGGCACCGCCCAGACGGTCGGCCTCGTTCAGAACGCTCTGACGGAGCGCAATGGCGGCAAAGAAGTCGGGACGACGGTGAATACGTACCAGCGGTCCGGAAATTATTTCGCGGGCGGGGGACTTGGAGCGCAATACGCTTTCACGACGGCTGCCGCACTGGTGCTCGACGTCGGAGCGTGGCAAATGTTCCCTGAACAGACCACGGTCATCTCGCCGCAGCTCGGGTTCGCGTACGGACTCTGAGGTCGCCGGCGAGGGTTTGGTGACTCACCCATGCCGCATCTAAACCTCCTCTACTTTGCCGGCCTCCGCGACCTGCGCGGCTGCCGAGAAGAATCACTGGCGCTTCCTGAGGGAGTGTCCACCGTCGCCGATCTCACCGAGCACCTCGAGACGACGTATCCGGAACTCAGCGGGCGACTCGATCAAGTGCGCTTCGCCGTCAACGAGTGCTTCGCCGACTCCAATGAGGCAGTGAGCGACGGTGATGTGGTAGCGCTGATCCCGCCGGTCTCTGGCGGGTAGCTGATCGCTCAAAGAGACGACCGGGTCCCACAATGTGCGAGCGGGACAAGAGCGGGCCATCGCAGTAGCCGCCTGGGCGCTCGCGCGTCTATGCTGATCCCGTGACGTCCGGGTATCGACTGGGGATCGACGAGAACGGGCTCGGGGCACGACTCGGACCGCTGATCGTTACGGCGGTGCTCGCCGAGGTCGGCGCGCGCGGACAGCGGCTCTTGGGACGGAAGCTGCCGAAACGCCTGCGCGACGATCTCGACGACTCCAAGCGCCTCGTCGCCCACGGCAACATTCGCCTTGGCGAGGCTTGGGCACGCGCGGTTTGCGGCAAGAGCGCGAGTTCGCCGGAAGAGCTGCTCGAGATGCTGGCG
>PVBE012050158.1_pt1 | contig 15617 bp, 13 predicted proteins | sample 1631181 | NCBI WGS metagenome assembly PVBE01 (sample SAMN08397723, study PRJNA350692) | Marine metagenome, whole genome shotgun sequencing project. | isolation source: water | place: Pacific Ocean | collected 2012-04 | reverse complement strand
TTCATAACCCTTCATAGTTAATGGCTCAATTACATCACAGCGAATATTTAATGTAGCATCATCAAAGAAAGGATCGATAACGGCAGTTTCGCTCTCGGGCATCAAAATCATGTCTGACTCATTAATGCCTTTCCAAGCTGCGATGGACGAACCATCAAACATTTTTCCTTCTTTAAGCATTTCTTGATCAACTACACTAGCGGGGACTGTTACGTGCTGCTCTTTACCAGCGGTATCACAGAAACGAAGGTCGACGAATTTAACATCGTGGTCCTTAATTAGTTTGAATACGTTATCCGATGACATCTTTAACTCTCCTCAGTCTATTTTTTTATAAATTTCCGTTAATTTCTTATTTTATATCTCATAATGGATGCAACTAATATGCCACTACATAATGTTTGCTATACGTAAAATAATCAATAAGTTGCAGTCTAAAATTAAAAAAAATTCGCACTATTATTGTGCATATTTAGTATTAACACGCCATTATAGTGCAATAAAGCATTAATTATTAACCACTATGTGTCGATCAGACACGACTGTTACTTTCAGTCCATTAAGCCCAATATCTTGCAACTGTAATACGACTTCTTCTGGAGTGAAAGCGGCTTTTAACGAATTTTTGAAATCTTTTTGTAATATTTCAGGCTCATTCCCTGCGTATTCATGCACTAATTCATCAATCTTTTGAATATTTTTGGGCCGCATTAAGTCCATAATAAAAACTAAAGGATTCCCTTTTGCATGTTTGATTAGTTTCCACAACGCCATTGGATCGTGCAAGTGATGTAACAAACTATTGCTAAACACAATTGCATATTCTTTTTCTGCTAAGGTTATGTCTTGTATTGAACTATGTATAAGATTAATTCGATCATTCAATCTAACTTTATCGATGGCTTTTTTGCCTTCTGCAATCATTGCGCATGAGCCATCTATTGCATCAATTTCGAAACATGGATAATTTGATGCAAATCTTATCGCAATATCTGCTGCCCCTGTCCCGAGATCAATTGCATTACCAAATTCTGGAAAGTTTTCCCCCATTGAGAGACTCAATAATTCTACAAAATGATTATGGGGTTCTTCAAAATTAGCATTTGCATAAGCGGTTGCTTGTTGCTTATCGCACATCAATTCAGGCTCAATAATACGCTGCATAAATCAGAAGTACTTGTTGCAATGAGTTTAAGGTAATAATTCGCCACCAAATAAATCTTCTAGCTTTTCCCTTTTTCGAGCCTCATGAACCTTCACTCCATCAACTAATATTTCTGCGGCTCGTGGTCTTGAATTATAGTTTGATGACATACTAAAGCCATATGCACCTGCAGAAAAAATAGCAAGTAAATCCCCTTCGCTTAAAGACAATGAGCGATTCTTGCCAATGAAATCACCAGTTTCGCAAATAGGGCCAACAACATCATAAATACTCTCTTTTATATTTGAGTTTTGCTTAACACATTTAATTTCATGCCAACTATTATAAAGAGATGGCCTTATCAAATCGTTCATTGCTGCATCAATAACTGCAAAATTACGAAAAGGAGTTACATTTAGGTATTCAACTTTTGCAAGTAAAATACCCGCATTGCCTACAATGGATCTGCCTGGCTCAATAATTACTTCAAGATCGCGTTTCTGGATTATACTTGTTACAGCATTAACATATTCGGTTGGTGTTGGTGGTATTTCGTTTTGATAGGTAATGCCTAGCCCTCCGCCAATATCAACATGCTGAAACTCAATTCCTAATTGTTTAAGTTCATCAATTAAGTCTAGTAATCTATGCAATGCATCCTGAAAAGGTGTCAAGCTCGAGATTTGTGACCCAATGTGACAACCAATTCCTGTCAAACTGATGTTGCTCATGTTTGCAGCTTGTTCATAAATAACTTTTGCCGATTCAAAAGCAATACCAAATTTATTTTCTTTTAAACCAGTTGCAATATAAGGATGAGTCTTGGCATCTACATCGGGATTTACACGTAGTGACACTGGGGCAGCCATTCCCATATTTTCAGCAACCCTATTTAATTTTAATAGCTCACTCTCTGACTCTACATTAAAGCATTTAATATTTTGCTCTAAGGCAAACTTCATCTCATCCTCACGTTTGCCTACACCAGAAAAAACGACTTTCATTGGATCGCCGCCGGCTTCAAGAACACGTAATAACTCTCCTATTGAAACGATATCGAAACCTGAGCCTAACCTTGCTAAAGCATTAAGAATGGAAATGTTTGAATTGGCCTTAACGGCATAACAAAGCAAATGCTGCCTCGAAGCAAAAGCTGAATCAAATTCTAAATATCTAGACTGAATCGTATTATTTGAATAAACATAACAAGGCGTATTATATTGCTCAGCGATTTCCAATAAAGAGACATCTTCGGCAAACAATTGGCCGTCTTTATAAATAAAGTCAGACATATATTTTTAAGTGATATTTTGAGAATCTAATGAAGATGCTTTGTCTTTATCTGGGTAATAAAGGGGGCCTTTTTGCCCGCAGCTCGAGGTGCAGGATAATATGATAAATATCACCCCAATCTTTAAAAAATCAATCCTATTAACTCTATCCATCTTGATATCCTCTAGATAACCCTACCGCTTGAGTGTTCAGCATAACAAATTATTTGTTAGTAAAAAATGACTTGGGTTCATTTCATTTGATAAATTAATAGTGCTTAATGATAGTTTATTTCATTACGAGAATTTATTTATGTTATTTGAACAAGATGATGCGGTAATAATCGAACCTCAGGGTACGCATAAAGCAAGCATAATTTGGCTGCACGGACTAGGTGCTGATGGGCATGATTTCGAATCTATTGTTCCTGAGCTATATTTATCGACCATGTTAGGCATTCGTTTTATTTTCCCAAATGCGCCTATTCGCCCAATAACAATTAACGGTAAAACGGAGATGCGTGGATGGTACGATATTAAATCTTCAAATCTTCGTGAAATGGAAGATATTAATTCAATCATTGAATCTTCAGATTTAATTCATAATTATATCGATACTGAAATCAAAAAAGGCATTAGTTCAAATAAAATCATTCTCGCTGGATTTTCACAGGGCGGAGCTATCGCTCTGCATGCTGGTTTAAGATACCCGTCAGAACTAGCTGGATTACTTGCACTCTCAACATATCTACCCATACCAAAAAATCTTAAAAAAGAGACTTCAGACCATAAAGAAATGCCTATAATGATGATGCACGGTTCAGATGATAATGTCATCCCAATTGAACAAGGTCGTTCATCATCGCAAACTTTGATTAAGCATGGCTATACAGTCGAGTGGAATGAATATCCGATGCAACACACAATCTGTTCTGAAGAAATCTCTGCGATTGGTGGTTGGATTATGAAGCGATTATTATAAATAATTTTATGGGGTATTATTTCTCTTTATAAATTTTTTTTGTTTCTTGAAAAGTGAGTGGATTTTTCGTGGTGCTTTCTTTTTATCGGTGGTGATATTTTTTTTAACATCGCTTCAGTAATAGTAACTGTCGGAATCTGATAGCCAATGTATGATTCTATGTCCACTAGTGAATATACATAGTCTTCGCAAGCAAAACTTACAGCATCACCACTTGCACCTGCTCGAGCTGTCCTGCCAATCCGATGAACATAATCCTCAGCATTCTGTGGTAAATCGTAATTAAAAACATGACTAACATCAGGAATATGTAAACCACGGGCAGCAAGGTCAGTGGCAACCAATACTTTCAGGTCTCCTGTTGAAAATTCATTAAATAATCGCTGTCGCTTTTTTTGTGGGACATCCCCTGACAACACAGCAGCGTGTATTTGATTTCCTTCAAGATATGACCATACTTTTTCCGCGACTCGTTTAGTATTAACAAAAACGATTGTTCTTGTTGTATTTGTACATTTTAATAAACCAATTAGTAAAGATATCTTCTCATCATTTGCAACGTGATAAAGAATTTGGGTTATTCTGTCTGCGGTAACTTTTTCTGGATTTATTTTTATTAGTGTCGGATTATTCATATGTTCATATGCTAATTCCATAACACGATACGATAATGTAGCTGAAAATAGCATATTTAAACGCTTTTCAGGCTTTGGCATTCGTCTAAGAAGATAACGAATATCGCTAATAAAACCAAGATCAAACATACGATCAGCTTCATCTAGAATAACTACCTCAATATGCTTAAAATTAAATACGCCCTGTTTTAAATAATCAATCAAGCGACCTGGTGTGCCAATTAATATATCTACTCCTTTCATCAATGCTACACGCTGTTTCTCATAATCAACGCCACCATAAACTAGGCCCAATTTAAGATCAGAATAGCGATTGAATATTTCAGCATCTTTATGTATCTGTATTGCAAGTTCGCGTGTTGGAGCAATAATTATTGCGCGTAGATTTGTGTTTTCTTGAAGCTTGCTTGAGATTAAAAAGTGAAATGTTGATAATAAAAATGCTGCTGTTTTCCCAGTGCCTGTCTGTGCCTGACCCGCGATATCATGTCCTTCTAATATTAATGGTAAAGACTCGGCTTGAACTGGCGTGCATTCTTTAAACCCAATTTCATCTAAAATACGGAGTAAAGACTCATCAAGTTTCAATTGTCGGAATTCAATAGTTTTCATATGTCATTTTTTAAATGTATTGATATTTACTAAATATACAAATATCAAGCTTGCAATTAATCTTTAATTTGGTTCAAATTACATCCTCACACATGTTAGAAAGGAACTCAAAAATAAAATGAGCAATAATATATTAAATGTTACAGACTCAAACTTTGAAGATGAAGTTTTAAAGTCAGAACAACCCGTAGTTCTAGATTTCTGGGCAGAATGGTGCGGCCCCTGTAAAAACATTGCGCCTATACTTGATGGATTAGCTAGTGAATATAAAAATAAATTAATCATCGCAAAAATTAATATTGATGAAAATCAAAAGACACCAGCAACCTATGGAGTCAAAGGAATACCAACCCTTATTTTCTTTAAAGGAGGGGAAGTCATTGCTACAAATTTTGGGCAAGCGACAAAATCGCAATTAGAGGCCTTTTTCGATGCCAATATTTAATCATTTTTTAAAAGATTTAACTGGACGAACAGCAAAACGCATGTTAACTTGACTATCAGTTCCGTAAAAACTTTTCAAACTAAACCAAATCCCGCATAAAAAATAAGTAAAAGAAGCTCGTTTTATAATTAAATCAAACTAAGTTTGTAAACACATTTAAATCTATATTATGAAATTTTAACACCTATGAATCTAACAGAACTAAAGCAAAAACCAGCCTCAGAACTCGTTTCACTTTCTTCAGATCTTGGCCTTGATAATCTAGCTCGCTCCCGTAAACAAGATGTTATCTTTGAAATACTAAAAGCTCATGCTAAAAAAGGTGAAGATATACATGGAGATGGTGTATTAGAAATTCTCCAAGATGGATTTGGATTTTTACGCTCAGCGGGAAGTTCATATCTTGCAGGGCCTGATGATATTTATGTTTCACCCAGCCAAATTAGACGCTTTAATCTTAGAACAGGTGATAATATTTCTGGGAAAATCAGGCCCCCTAAAGATGGAGAGCGTTATTTTGCATTACTCAAGATTAATGAAATTAATTTTGAAACGCCTGATAAGGCAAAAGGGAAAATTTTATTCGAAAACCTAACCCCTCTTTTTGCAGAAGAACGATTAACTCTAGAACAGGGGAATGGAAGTACAGAAGATTTAACTCCGCGCATTATCGACCTTGCTTCGCCAATAGGAAAAGGGCAGCGTGGTTTGATTGTTTCACCGCCAAAAGCGGGTAAGACGATGATTTTACAAAGTATCGCTCAATCAATTACGCATAATCATCCTGAAGTACATTTAATTGTTTTACTAATTGACGAACGTCCTGAAGAAGTTACAGAAATGGAAAGATCGGTCGGTGGCGAAGTAATATCTAGTACCTTTGATGAACCGGCAAGTCGACATGTTCAAGTTGCAGAAATGGTTATTGAGCGTGCTAAACGTCTAACCGAACATAAAAAAGATGTTGTTATTCTGCTCGATTCGATTACACGTTTAGCTCGTGCTTATAATACCGTTATTCCTGCTTCAGGAAAGGTCTTAACTGGTGGGGTCGACGCAAACGCATTACAAAGACCGAAACGTTTCTTTGGCGCAGCTCGTAATATTGAAGAAGGTGGTAGTCTAACGATCATTGCTACCGCTTTAGTTGACACAGGATCAAGAATGGATGATGTTATATACGAGGAATTTAAAGGAACAGGTAATATGGAATTACACTTAGATAGAACTATTGCAGAAAAACGAATCTATCCCGCAATAAATATCAATCGATCTGGAACACGTCGCGAAGAAAAATTAACAGCTGAACAAGAATTACAAAAAATATGGATATTGCGTAAATTGCTTCATCCAATGGAAGAACTAGCTGCAATGGAATTTTTGCTTGAGCGCTTAAAAGCAACTAAAAATAATGCCGAATTCTTCGACGCAATGAAAAGGTAATTTTTTAATCAAAAAAACCCGTCATAAGACGGGTTTTTTTTGGAAGGTTACATTACAAAAATTACATCATTCCGCCCATTCCGCCCATTCCACCCATATCAGGCATCGGAGGATGAGCAGCTTCTTCTTTAGGAATTTCAGCAACCATAGCTTCAGTCGTTAATAATAATCCAGCAACAGATGCTGCATTTTGTAATGCTGAACGAGCTACTTTTGTCGGATCAAGAATACCCATTTCAATCATATCTCCAAACTCACTAGTAGCGGCATTATATCCATAATTACCCTTACCATCAGCGACTGAATTCAGAATAACAGAAGCTTCTTCACCTGCATTGCTTACAATCTGACGTAGAGGCTCTTCAAGGGCACGCTTTAAAATACTAACACCAATCCTTTGTTCGTCGTTGGCGACTTTAATCTTATCAATAGCAGGCCTGGCACGGATTAGCGCAACACCTCCGCCAGGAACTACACCTTCTTCAACTGCTGCACGTGTCGAATGCAAAGCATCCTCAACTCTCGCTTTCTTCTCTTTCATTTCAATTTCTGTCGCAGCACCAACTTTGATAACCGCAACACCGCCTGCAAGCTTAGCAACACGTTCTTGAAGTTTTTCACGATCATAATCAGAAGTTGTATCTTCAATCTGCTGACGGATCTGCTGAACGCGGCCCTCAATATCTGTGGTCTTCCCCGCGCCATCAATGATAGTAGTATTCTCTTTTGAAATTTGAATACGTTTTGCACTTCCTAAATCATCTAGGCCTGTTTTTTCCAAACTAAGGCCAACTTCTTCGGAGATTACAGTGCCAGAGGTTAAAATTGCGATATCTTCCAGCATAGCTTTACGTCTATCACCAAAACCTGGTGCTTTAACAGCTGCTACTTTAACAATCCCTCGCATATTATTTACAACCAAAGTTGCTAATGCCTCTCCCTCAATATCTTCTGCAATAATCAACAAAGGTTTGCCGGCTTTTGCAACTCCTTCAAGTAAAGGCAATAAATCACGAACGTTAGATATCTTTTTATCATGCAAAAGTATGTACGGAGCTTCAAGTTCTACGCTCATGGTTTGTTGATCATTGATAAAATACGGTGATAGATAGCCACGATCAAACTGCATGCCTTCAACAACATCCAATTCATTCTCAAGACCTGATCCTTCTTCAACAGTAATCACGCCTTCTTTACCAACCTTTTCCATTGATTCGGCAATTATATTACCTATATCTTCGTCCGCATTGGCAGAAATAGATCCCACCTGAGAAATTGCCTTAGTATCTTCACAAGGCTTTGACATTGATTGTAATTGCTCAACTGCTGCAATTACTGCTTTGTCAATACCCCTCTTAATATCCATAGGGTTTGTTCCGGCGGTTACTGCTTTTAGCCCTTCACGTACTATAGCTTGTGCCAGTACGGTTGCAGTTGTTGTTCCATCGCCAGCAACATCAGAAGTCTTTGATGCAACTTCCTTAACCATCTGTGCTCCCATGTTCTCAAATTTATCTTCCAGTTCAATTTCTTTTGCGACCGAAACACCATCTTTGGTAACGGTTGGAGCACCAAAACTCTTATCTAAAATGACATTGCGACCTTTTGGGCCAAGCGTTTGCTTAACTGCATTCGCCAAGACATTGACGCCATTCGCCATTCGGGAACGAGCATCGTCTGAAAATTTAACTTCTTTAGCAGCCATGATTATTTTCTCCTAAAAGGGATCTGACTATTTATGTTATGAATTAAAATTATGTTATTCGATGACACCCATGATGTCGTCTTCGCGCATTACGAGATATTCGTCACCACCAACTTTAACCTCGGTACCTGAGTACTTGCCAAACAACACTCTGTCACCTTTTTTAAGATCAAGCTTACTAAGCTCGCCACTATCCAGTAATTTACCTTTCCCTACGGCAATAACTTCGCCCTGGATGGGCTTTTCTGTAGCTGAATCAGGGATAACAATTCCACCTGGAGAAGTTTTTTCTTCTTCCACGCGTTTCACAATCACACGATCGTGTAATGGCCGGATATTCATTAAAGTAGACCTCCTTAATTCCTAACCTATTGATTTATAATGAACTAACAAAAATTGTTAGCACTCTTTATTAGAGAGTGCTAAATATAATCGAAATAATATTCTTGTCAATACTTATGCGCAAAAAATATACAGTGTAAAGAGAAGTATTTAATGGGGATGCTAGATTACAAATTTTCTTCTTGCTGATAATAAGACATCAATATTTCAGCGACTTCGGGGCGCGCGAACTCGGGAGGTAAGTCTTCGCCAGCCGCTAACATATCACGGACCCGAGTACCCGATAACATCACAAAGTCCTCTTTAGTATGGTCTGTAGCGTCACGCAACATTACAACTTTGTTTAGTTTTTTTGAGTAAGCCGTATGGTCAGCTTTAAAAATTTCAATATCTAAAGCATCTATAATAGTATTATTATCAAAGATTGTTTGTGCATCAAAAGGACCATAAAAATCCCCAACGCCTGCATGGTCGCGCCCGACAATTAAATGTGTACAACCTGCATTCTGACGAAATACAGCATGAAGTACGGCTTCTCTTGGTCCAGCATATAGCATGTCGAAACCGTAACCGGTGATCATCACGGTATTTTTTGGAAAATAAAGCTCAACCATTTTCCTGATCGCCGCATCACGAATATCAGCTGGAATATCGCCCGGCTTTAATCTCCCTAATAACATATGAATCAAAATTCCATCAGCATTTATTGATTCTTGTGCCATCTTACATAATTCTTCATGCGCTCTATGCATTGGATTCCTTGTTTGAAAAGCCACAACAGTTTCCCAATTATTTTGCTCTATCTGATTTCGAATTTGTAACGCTGTACGAAATGTACTTGCAAAATCAGTTTCAAAATAACTGTAATTCAAAACTTTAATAGGGCCTGATATCAGATATTTACCAAGACCTTTAAATGTTTTTACTCCTGGATGTCCTGTATCCAGAGTTCCAAAAATTTGTTTGGTGACCAGATTAATTTGTGCTTCACTTAAGCTTTCTATCGCTTCTACATTTTGTATTGCTAAAACAGGATTACCTTCAATATTAGGATCAAGTAATGCGATCGTTGATGACCCCTCAATAGCTGTAATATCATCGGTGCAATTAATGCATGGCACTGGCCAAAATAATCCGTTTTCAGTTTGCATTTTTTCAGCCACTGAAAGTGTATCCGCTACATTCATATAGCCCTCCAGAGGGGTAAAATAGCCAGCGCCTAGCATGACTGCATTAGCCGCTGAAGCAGAATTAAGAATCAAAGCTGGTAATGATGCAGCCTCCTCTAATAATGCATTACGCTCCACAGAATTTTCTATAAATAATGGCTTTAATATATCCGCCCCATGTGGCTTAATCATACTTTGCTCCTCTTAATTAATTGCATCTAGTGATATTTGGTATAACAAAATGAGGTGCTATATTAATATTTTTTACAAACAAGCGCTGCTCCTATATAAATACTAATTATGAATTATAAAGGTAATCCCAAATATGAGCATGATACTCCTTGCTGCACCGGAATCCTTATTACAAATTTAGGTACGCCAGATAACCCTACTGCTAGCGCAGTTAGAAAATATTTGGCTGAATTCCTCTCTGATTCTCGTGTAATTGAACTACCTAAGTGTTTTTGGTGGTTCATTCTTCATGGAATAATTTTACGAATTCGTCCATCTCAATCGGCCAAGGCATACAAAAAAATATGGACAGAAAATGGATCGCCATTACTATCAATTTCGAGCAAGCAAGTTGAAGGATTGAAAAAGATTCTAGCTAAAAAAATTCAAGGACCGATTAGAATTGAATTGGCGATGCGTTATGGGAACCCATCAATTAAATCAGGCCTTAAGAAATTACAAGTGGCCAATTCGAAAAGAATTCTTGTATTACCCTTGTATCCGCAATATTCATCTGCAACAACAGGTTCAACATTTGACGCAGTAGTAGATGAACTTAAAAAATGGCGTTGGTTGCCTGAAATAAGAATGGTCAACCACTACCATGATCATCCAGGTTATATCGATACTCTAGCAAATAGCATTATGAGCTACTGGACAGACAATAAAAAACCACAAAAGTTATTATTTTCTTTTCATGGCTTACCTAAACATTATTTTCTTGCTGGTGATCCATATCACTGTGAATGTCATAAAACAGCACGTTTGGTTGCCGAAAAATTAAAATTAAATGAAGAAGAATGGTCAGTTACATTCCAATCACGTTTTGGTCCAAAGGAATGGTTACAGCCTTATACTGATACAACATTAATATCGCTTGCAAATAACGGTATAAAAAGTGTCAATATTATCTGTCCTGGTTTTTCCGCTGATTGCTTAGAAACATTAGAAGAAATCAATATCCAGAATCGTGATTTTTTTATTGATGCCGGAGGTGAATCATTTGATTATATTCCTGCCTTAAACGAACACCCTAGTCATCTCGAATTACTTTGTAATATTATTCTTCAACATACAATTGGTTGGCCAGAATTCTCATCAACATGGAACAATGAAAAAATAAAACAAGATTTATACAAGAGCAAAGAACTCGCAGAAAAATCTGTACATAACAAAAACTAGATAAGCATTTTTATCCCGACAATCATAAGTAATATAGCGAAACTTCGTTTCAAAATTTCAATTGGCAAATAATGCGCTAGACGTGCGCCAATTGGGGCAAAAAAGATTGTCATCGTCACTATAATAAGTGCGGCAGGCCAATATAGATACCCTATCGAGTGTGTAAAAATATTCAAACTATCCCAGCCTGCAATAATAAATGCGGTAGTACCCGCGACCGCAATCGGGAAACTACATGCTGAAGATATTGCAACAGCATTTCGTATATTTAAATTACACCACAATAAAAACGGAACTGTTAATGTCCCACCACCAATACCTAATAAAGTCGAAAATAAGCCAATACCAAGCCCAGAGATGACAAATCTGCTGGTGCTCGGTAAAGAAATATTAGACATTGGTCTGATTTCAAACCAGATTTGAATCGCAACCAATACCTCAAATAAACCAAAAAAAATTCGTAATATATTACTTGATAGCGAATCTGCCACTAAAGCACCAAGGCATGCTCCTAGTAAAACGCCGGGGGCAATACGATTTACTATAGACCAAGATACTGCTTTTTTTTGGTGATGTGTATAAGTAGCAAAGAGTGAAGTAATTATTATGGTTGCTAGTGAGGTGGTAACTGCTTGATGCATTACTACTGACGAAGCAAATCCTTGCTGAGTAAAAATATAATGTAAAACTGGCACGATAATAATACCGCCACCTAAACCTAACATCCCACCTATTAGGCCAGCAAAAATACCTGTTAGTGCGTAAATGGCTATAGTTTGTATGGTTATTTCTATAAGCATTATCAGATGATCTTCTGTTTTTGAATAAACGGGCTATGTTACCAGTGAAAAGCGAAAAAATGTTGCTAATTCAAAGCTAAATAAGGACAATCCCCAGAATTTTTTTGAAAATGGCATTTTAAATGAAATCAGCACCCCCTTCTCAAAAAACACACAAATATTACCTTGCAGTAAAAAAGCAATGGTGGCTATCAATACCATTGTTATTTCTTTTTATTTTCATAACAATCCCAACCCATGCAAATACACTCGAATTACAACGGAAAGATTATCTTGCCGCTAAAAAAGCATTTGAATCCAAAAAATATAAAACATTCGGAAGGATTGCTAACACCCTTAAGGATTATCCGCTATACCCCTACCTACGTTATAATTATCTAAAAAAGCGTATTTGGAAGGAAAAAAACTCGGATATAATTTATTTTCTAAACCGCTATAGTGATTTACCAGTTACAAATAGGCTCAGGAATTCATGGTTAAAAGTATTAATCAGAAGGAAACATTGGCAAACATTTCTCGACAATTATATTAAACACTCAAATCCTGTTATGCAGTGCTACCAGTTATACGCAAGAATGAAATTAGATAAAAAAGAATTTTTATTGGAAGATATTCGTTCAGTCTGGTTGACTGGAAAATCGTTACCCTCTCAGTGTGATCAACCATTTGAACTTTTATATAAAAGTAATTTAGTAACGAACGAACTAGTCTGGAAGCGTTTTCGCTTATCAATGCAAAACAACGAAGTTGGTCTCGCTACATATTTATCTCGACGACTTAATCCCGAATATAAAGTCCTTGCAAGAAAATGGCTACAAATACATAAAAAACCATATAAAAATACAAGAAAACCTAATCTTATAGATAATGAAACTACAAGAGAAATTATTGCTCATGGCATCTTACGACTAGCAAAACGTAATCCTGAAAAGGCTTTTAAAAGGCTTGAAGCTCTAAAAATAAAATACTCATTCACTCCTGGCGAAATCGCAGAAATTGAACGAATACTTGCCATCAATGCTGCAAAAAAGAAAAGTAAAATAGCATCAGTATTACTTGATCAAATTGATAATTACCATGTTAATGATGAGGTGTTTCATTACCGCCTACGTACCGCATTATTAAAAAAAGATTGGAAGCTATTAAAAAAATGGACAATGGGGAAAGCTCCTATTTCAGCGATTGATTTACGCTGGGCCTACTGGCATGCGCGTGCTCTAGAAGAAACAGGAGAAATTGAAAAAGCAAAACAGATCTATACAAAATTAGCAAAAGAACGTGACTATTACGGATTCCTTGCAGCTGACAAAATTAATAAGCCCTATAGTATGAATCACTACCCCGTAACAGATGATAAAGAAGAGTTAAAACGTATATCTTCATTACCTGCAATGAAGCGTGCATATGAATTTTATCAACTTGACATGAACACTAATGCAAGACGGGAATGGCATCATGCTCTAAATAAAATGACTACCTATCAAATGCAAATGGCTGCAGCACTTGCAGTAAAATGGGGGTGGCATAACAGAGCTATAATAACAATGAGTAGGGCTAAAGCACTCGATAATTTAGTTCTACGTTTTCCAATATTATTTGAGGCTTTATTAACAAAACACGCAAAGAAAAATAATATTGATCGTAGCTGGGTTTTTGGAGTGGTTAGAGCAGAAAGTGCATTTATTGAGGATATAAGCTCGCCAGTTGGCGCATTGGGTTTGATGCAAGTTATGCCTAGAACTGGTAGGAGTGTTGCAAAACATATAGGCATAAAAAATTTCAAAAAAAGTAAATTGAGAGAAGCTGAAACAAATGTCCCGATTGGTAGCGCCTACATGAAAATGATGTTAGATAAATTTGATGGCAATATTATCTTAGCTACTGCCGCGTATAATGCTGGTCCTCATCGTGTTTTAAAATGGCTGCCAAAAAAAGTGTGTGCTGAAAACCCTGATATTTGGGTAGAATTGATCCCTTTTAATGAAACCCGAAAATATGTACGTCGTGTGTTATATTTTTCTATTGTCTATGACTGGCGTTTCAAAATGACAATAAAACCGATGAAAGATCGTATGCCTTTAATAACACCAAAAAGTAAAAAATTGATAACTAAACTATCATGTAACCCTGTTGAACTATTAGATAAAAAAAATGTTGGAGAGGAGAAGATTATAAAAACAACAATTCATAATGCAACAACAACTGAATATACGGTAAAAAAAGGTGATTCATTATGGTTAATAGCAAGAAAATTTGATGTCTGGGTTACTGATCTTCTTAAATGGAATAATTTAAAAAGAAACAGGCCTCTACAACCAGGTCAAATATTAAAGATCAATACAGAAAAAAATGTTAATTAAAAAAATAGCAATACTTGGGGGAACAGGTTTTGTAGGCCAATCTCTCTGCAATCGTCTATCAGAAGACGGTTATAAGTTGAAAGTGCCTACTCGAAACCGAGAATATAGCCGGGGGAACTTAATTCTTTTGCCAAACTTGGAGCTAGTAGAAACAGATATTCATAATTCTGAAAATCTAAAAAAACTACTCGTTGATTGTGATGCGGTAATTAACTTAGTTGGAATACTTAATGAAAAAGGAAATAATGGGAAAGGTTTTAAAAAAGTGCATGTCAAATTGATTGAAAATCTAATTTCTGCATGTGAAATTAACGGAATACGTAGGATCATGCAAATGAGTGCGCTAAATGCAGATGCAAAAAATGGAAAAAGTTTTTATCTAAAAACAAAAGGGAAAGCTGAAGAACTATTATGTTTAAATTCAGTCGGAATAAAGCCTACCATATTCAAACCATCTGTTATTTTTGGTAAGAAAGATAGTTTTTTTAATCGATTTGCAAGCTTATTAAAAGTAAGCCCTTTATTCTTTCCGCTTGCATGCCATCAAACAAAGTTTGCTCCAGTGTATGTGCTTGATGTGGTAGAAATGATAGCTAGGGCAGTCAATGATCCGGATAGTTATGATAAAAAGTTTCAATTATGTGGGGCAAAAACTTATTCATTAAAAGATTTAGTCAGATACACATCAGATGCTCTAGGTTTAAAATGCACCATAATTCCACTAAACAATATTGTTTCGCGTATTCAAGCTAGAATATTTGATTTTATACCAGGCAAACCATTCTCAACAGACAATTATCTGTCGGCACAAACAAATAGTATTTGTGAGTGTAATGACTTATTTCGATACAATATTAAACCAACTGCAATTGAAGATATTGTACCCCATTATCTGTCAGACTATGAATATAGTTCATTTTATTCTAAGTTTCGCAACGACTCATAAAAATTAATAGATTTTGATTAAAAATTTATGAAAACATACTTGGTTGGTGGTGCAGTTCGTGACAAATTACTGGGTATCCCTGTTAAGGATCGAGACTGGGTAGTCGTTGGCGCGACACCAGAAGAAATGATCAATGAAGGTTTTAAAGCTGTTGGCGAAAATTTTCCAGTATTTTTACACCCAAAAACTAAAGAAGAATATGCACTTGCCCGTACAGAACGTAAGTCTGGAAAGGGCTATAAAGGTTTTACATTTTACTCCTCTCCTGAAATCACGCTTGAAGATGACTTAAAACGTAGAGATCTAACCATAAATGCCATCGCTGAGGATGAATATGGAAATTTAATTGA
>PVBE011180067.1_pt1 | contig 15617 bp, 19 predicted proteins | sample 1631181 | NCBI WGS metagenome assembly PVBE01 (sample SAMN08397723, study PRJNA350692) | Marine metagenome, whole genome shotgun sequencing project. | isolation source: water | place: Pacific Ocean | collected 2012-04 | reverse complement strand
GGTAGTAACTTTCATGATGATGACAGGTTGAACTTTAAGAAGATTCAAAAACAACTTCAGGACGATGAAGAACTAAAGAAAATGATTAAAACTTCTGACAATACTGAATCCAACAAGAGGTTCATGTTTGAAAAGAAATTTGATGAAATACTCCAAGGTTTAGTAGAAGACAGTTTAGACTTCTACAACAGAATAACTGAACCAAAACGGAGAAAGTATGTGAGGAACCAGCTTTACAACGCCTACTCAGGAAGTCCTTGATTAACTCATTCTAAGTTTCTTTATCCTACCCTACATTCTTCCAGGCATTAGTTTATTGCGCAACTTCTGACTATCCCCCAATAGAGGAGTGTTACAGTTGAATAGGAAATTTTATAAACAAAGAATCTTTAATTCAAAGTACTGTTTTTAGTGTACAAAGGTGATTAATTAGTGGTAAGTATTGTTGTTGGAGGCCAGTGGGGAGATGAAGGGAAAGGGAAGATAGTGAGCTATCTTTGTCTCAAAGATAAGCCTGACATTATAGGGCGAGCAGGTGTCGGTCCAAATGCAGGACATACTGTGAAACATAAAGGGAAGAAATATGCCCTACGGCTAATACCCTCCGGATTCTTATATGAAAAAGCTAAGTTACTTGTTGGCGCTGGAGTGCTGATATCCCCCGATGTAATTCTTGAGGAAATCGAAACTCTAGGTATTGAAAACAGGATTGGAATTGATAAACGATGCGGGATCATAGAAAGCCAGCACATCGATTATGATAAGAAATCTAAACATCTGTCAAATAAAATTGGGAGTACAGGAACGGGCTGTGGCCCTGCAAACATAGATAGAGCTAAACGAACACTCAAACAAGCTTCGGATGTACCATCCCTGAAACCTTTTATTATGGATGTCCCATTAGAAGTGGATAAAGCATTAAAAAACAATAAAAAGGTCCTAATTGAAGGTTCACAAGGTTTTAGTTTATCTCTTTTTTACGGTTCCTATCCTTTTGTTACATCAAAAGATACTAGTGCTGGGATGGCAGCGGTGGATATGGGGGTTGGACCAAGGAATATAACGGATGTTATTGTAACCTTAAAATCTTATCCGTCACGCGTTGGCGAAGGGCCTTTTCCAACTGAGTTCGATATTAAAGAAACTGAGAACCATAATATTGCTGAATACGGAACAGTAACAGGACGTAAACGTAGAATAGGATCTTTTGATTTTGAACAGGCAAAATATTCAGTGATGGTTAACTCAGCAAGCCAAATTGCTTTAACATGTATTGATTATATTGATCCGAACTGTAAGGGAGTAGTAAAATACGATAGATTATCCTCAAAAGCGAAATCGTTTATAAACGAAGTAGAAAAAAAAGTTGGTGCTCCTGTTACAATAATATCTACAGGACCAGACATGAACGAAACTATTGATCTGCGAGATGAGAAACTTTGACTAAGTTTATAATAACTACTGGCGGGGTGTTATCTGGCTTAGGAAAAGGGGTTGCAACAGCAGCTATAGGTAAAATACTCCAATGCCGCGGTATCAAAGTTGATGTTTGTAAAATAGATCCTTATCTTAATGTTGACCCTGGTTTGATGAATCCTTTCCAACATGGTGAAGTGTGGGTAACTAATGATGGCTATGAGGCGGACTTAGATTTTGGTCACTATGAACGTTTCCTCGATGTTGATCTTGGTAAGGATCATAATATAACAACAGGGATGGTTTACCTTACTGTTCTAGAAAGCGAACGCAGGGGGGATTATTTGGGACAGACTGTACAGATTATTCCACATATTACTGAAGAAATCAAACGTCAGATTTACAAAATCGCACGGATGAAAAATCCGGATGTTCTCCTTGTTGAGATAGGTGGAACCGCGGGAGATATAGAGAGCATGCCATTTATTGAGTCTCTTAGGCAAATGAGGATGGAAAACGGGAGAGATAACGTCCTTTTTGTCCATGTTACACTTGTTCCTACGCTTCGTGTTGTGGGGGAACAGAAGACAAAGCCTACGCAACATAGTGTGAAGGAGCTTAGGGGATTAGGCATTCAACCAGACATATTGGTTTGCAGGTCTAGTAAACCACTGCTTGATGAGACTAAAGGAAAAATTTCTTTATTTTGTGATGTTGGAAAATTAGATGTTTTAAGCAACCATGATGTAGAGAGTGTATATGAGGTTCCACTAGTTATGGAAGATCAGGGAGCGGGGGATAATATCCTCAGTAAACTCAATATCAAAGAACGTAATTATGATTTTGTTGGTTGGAAAAAATATATTCAAAAGATGAAAAATGTGACAGAAGAGGTTGATATCGCCATTGTAGGAAAATATACGGACTTTAGAGATTCTTATATCAGTATTGTAGAAGCACTTAGCCATTCTTCAACTACCTTTAATAAAAAGGTAAAGATTAAATGGGTGGAGTCTTTAGAATTAGAGGAAAATCCAAAAAAAATAGATGAATTGAAGAATGTTAATGGAATCCTTGTACCAGGTGGTTTTGGTCAACGAGGATCAGAGGGGAAAATCTCCGCTATAAATTTCTCTAGAACTAATAATATACCTTATTTAGGCATATGTTTTGGTTTTCAGCTTGCTGCAATTGAGTATGCAAGAAACGTATTAGGATTAAAGGGGGCAGATAGCACTGAACTTAATCCTGAAACACCTTATCCAATTATTGATTTTCTACCTGAGCAACGTGGCATAAAACAAATGGGTGCCACAATGCGTCTTGGAGAATTACCAATAAGGATTGAAAAAAATACTCTTGCTTACAAGATTTATAATAAAGATGAGGTTGGAGAACGTCATCGTCATCGTTATGAAGTAAATCCTGATTACATTAAAGACTTCGAAAAAAATGGCCTTGATTTTTCTGCAAAAAGCCTTAGTGGTAGAAGGATGGAAATTCTTGAAATACCCGACCATATCCATTTTCTGGCCACTCAATTCCATCCTGAATTCAAATCCCGTCCTATGAAACCATCCCCTGTTTTCAAGGCGTTCGTTAAGGCTGCAATTAAGAAAAAAGGTGATGCCTGAACAATGTTAGATGTCAATAAGTTTATTGACAATGCTATTCGTGATATACAGCATCAAGTGGGAGATAAAACCGCTATAATAGCTTTATCAGGAGGAGTTGACAGTGCAACAGCTGCAATATTAATACATCGCGCTATAGGCACACATCTAGTATCTGTTTTTGTTGACCATGGTTTTATGAGGAAAGATGAACCAAAAGAGATTGAAAAAATTTACAAAGAGGATATGGGGATGAATGTCCTCATAATCAACGCACAAAACCGCTTCCTATCAGCCCTTAAAGGGATAAAAGATCCTGAAAAAAAAAGAAAAATTATTGGAGAGAACTTTATACATATTTTCGAAGAAGTTGCAAAAAAAGAGGCTACTAACTTTCTTGTCCAAGGTACAATAGCTCCTGATTGGATTGAAAGTGAGGGGGGGATTAAAAGTCATCACAACGTTGCTGGATTACCGAAAACTCTCAATTTAGAACTTATAGAGCCTTTACGAGATCTTTACAAAGATGAAGTTAGAAAAGTGGCTCGTGCTTTGGGGCTTTCCACTGAGATTTCAGAACGTATGCCTTTTCCAGGACCGGGTTTAGCCGTGAGGATATTAGGGGAGGTAACCCCAAAAAAAATAGAGATTATTAAAGAAGCTAATGCTATTGTTGAGGAAGAAATTTTTAGAGCGGGAATTAAACCTTGGCAAGCATTAGCTGCGTTATTAGAAGGAAGAAGCGTAGGAGTTAAGGGTGATATCCGGGAATATGGTTACACAATCGCTATTCGATCTGTTGAGAGCGTTGACGCAATGACCGCTACTTCTATGAGTATTCCTTGGAAAACACTGAATTTAATTATGAAAAGAATAACCCAGGAAATCCCAAACGTTACACGTGTTTTGTATGATTTGACCGATAAGCCTCCTGCTACGATTGAATTTGAATAGTTTAATGACCCTGTGTTACAATTATTAGGAATTAGACCGACTATTCAACAATAAATATTTCAAATGTGACTTATTAGGGGATTGACGAATATAGATATTTAATATTGATATAGATTATTACTCCTTTAGATGATAAAATGCGATTTAGTGATGTAGAAATAAACAAGTTAATTTTGAGAGCCCTTGAAGATTTGAAGTATAAAAAAATGACTTTTATTCAAAAGTCTGCACTTCCTTCAGCACTTAATGGGGAAGATGTCATTGGGCAATCCCCCACAGGATCAGGAAAAACTGCCACCTTTTCAATACCTATTATACAAGAAATTGTAAATGGAAGAGGTGTTCAGGCGTTAGTCTTAAGCCCGACAAGAGAACTGGCTTTGCAAACCACGGACATGATAAATGATATCTCAAAATATAAAAAAGTAAATGTAGTCACAGTTTATGGTGGTCAGCCTATAAGGATACAGTTTAATAAATTGAAAAAAGCAGAGATTATCGTAGGAACCCCTGGACGAATTTTGGATCATCTTCGCAGAAAAACTATTGACCTGTCTAATGTCAAGATTCTAGTATTAGACGAGGCTGATAGGATGTTAGACATGGGATTTATCCAGGATATAACAACGATAATTCGTTTTACGAAAAAAAAGCGGCAGACCATGCTTTTCTCTGCAACAATCCCACGTGAGATAAAGAGACTTGCACTTCGATTTATGAAAAATCCAAAGACGTTTAAATCACAAGGGAATATAGAAAAACCCCATGTTAGGCACTCATTTATTGAAGTTAGGAAAAATGAAAAATTTCAGATGCTGCTAGCCCTTCTTGAGAGGGAAAACCCATCATCCGCTATTATCTTTACAAATACACAAGTGATGACAGATACTTTAGCTCAGAACCTATTCAAAAATAAATACAATGCATGGGCTATCCATGGTGGTTTAAAACAGAGTAAAAGGGAGAGGATAATGGGAAGATTTAGGAAAGGATCTTTCCCTATTCTAGTAGCAACAGATGTTGCATCAAGAGGTCTAGATATAACGGGGGTTAGTCATATCTTCAATTATGACATTCCTTCTAGAGCAGATGATTATACTCATCGTATAGGTAGAACAGCGAGAGCTGGTAAAACTGGACGAGCCATATCCATACTTAGTCAAGATGATCATGATAATATGCGTAGAGTCCATGTTAAATATAAGGATGTTGAATCTGAATTTTTTGAGGGATTTAAATCTAATATGTATCCTAAGATAAAGTTTGGATTACAGAAAAGGCGTAAAGCTAATTCTAAAAAAAGATTTTATAGAAAAAAGATTAAGAACAGAGGCAAAATGCCGATAATTAAATCTTCTTAAGGAAGACGGTGAATCCCTTCAAAATTTTTTAGTATTATCCTGATAAATCATCTTTGTATATCCGATTTAACTTCTTTTATAAGAGAACATGCTCTACAGTAATCCTGGGATGACACGTCCCCACATTTTTTACACTGTTTTAAATTGCCTGAAGGAATATTATCAAGGTGGATCAGAATTCTTCTATAACCTTGGAGTATTGAATATTTAATTCCTGGACTATCCCTCTCCAAATCATTTAGCCAGGATTTAACCCCATTTCTTCTAGAATCATGAGTATATGGGCATTCCTCATAGCTGGGCCCTAGATTTTTTAGAGTAGCATATATAGCAACTTCTTTCTCTGGCATCTCACAAAGAGGTTTGATTCTCTTAACTAGACCGGTGTTCGGTGTATTTGAGGCAAATCTTACTATTCTAGAAATATCTCCACTAATGTAATTCATCATTATTGCTTGAACTTGGTCATCAAGGTTGTGACCTGTTGCTAGCTTATCTGCACCGATTTCTAAGGATTTATTATTTAGAATCTTTCTCCTCAAAACTCCACAATAAGTGCAGGCTTTATTCTTTCCAACGTTTACCGTATCGTCAAGAGTGAATCCAAAATACCTCTCAATAGACACTATGGAAATTGGTATCTTATTGGAGTTACAGAATTCATTAGCCCTGTCTAGAGTTTTTTTTCGATAAGATTCTATCCCTTCATCTATAGCTATCGCATGTAGTTTGATTTTGAGTCGATTCTTAATTTTATTCAATAAGTATAACGTAGCTAGACTATCCTTTCCACCGCTTAGACCAACAGCGATAAAGTCCCCCCGCTCGATCATATCTTCTTTAAAAATCGTACGATTAACTTTAGTTTCAAAGTATCTTATAAAATGTTGTTCGCAGAATTTCTGCCCACTGTACCGTCTCGAGTAAATAGCTCTTTCGTTGCATTTGTCACAGGAAAACACCTTATCCCCCAGAAATTGCTTTAATTATCTCTATTTTATCGCCTTTGTTTACCCTTTCCTCTTCTATACATAACTGGCCATTCAATCTAACAATAACAGTATCTAAATTTATCCCAAGTTCGAGTAATAATTCCATTACAGTGATGTTATTATCTGTCTTCTTTATACTCTCTTTACCATTTATAATTAAATTAATTTGCATATCAAGTCAATTCGTATTTGAATAGGATGATAAAAAATTGTTGGGTTTAAAAGACATCCAACTCCTAAAGCATTCCTCTAATCTTTATTTTTATATATGGCATCCACATCCTTATCCCCCCTTCCTGAAAGGTTTATAATCACAATGTCATTACTATCAAATCTTTCCTTGTTTATTATAACCCAAGCAACAGCATGAGCACTTTCAAGGGCGGGGATAATTCCTTCAGTTTTAGATAATAAATGAAAGGCATGAAGCGCTTCTTTATCGGTTACATAATAATACTTAGCTCTTTTGAACTCTCTCAACATAGAATGTTCGGGTCCTACAGCAGGATAGTCTAAACCTGCTGAGATGCTATGTGTTGGCAGGATCTGCCCATATTTATCTTGCAATACATGTGTGAAAGTCCCATGAAGTACCCCTTCACTTGGAACAGCAAAGCGGGCTGCATGTTCACCTGGGTTGATTCCATGGCCACCTGCCTCTACCCCTATTAATTCAACAGTTGAATCCTCTAAGAATTCATAGAAGATCCCCATGGCATTGCTTCCTCCTCCAACACACGCAATTATTGAATTAGGAAGACTCTGTTCTTTTCTAAGTATCTGTTCTTTAGCCTCTTTCCCTATAACTTTCTGAAAATCTCTAACCATCATCGGATATGGATGAGGTCCTAGAACTGAGCCGAAAATGTAGTTAGTATCAATAACATTAGCAAGCCAATATCTGAATGCATCGTTAATAGCGTCCTTTAACGTCCGCTGTCCTGATTTAACCTGGATAACCTCTGCTCCAAGGAGCTTCATACGGAAAACGTTCATCTTTTGACGCTCAATATCCTCCGTCCCCATAAATATCTTACATTCAAGACCAAGAACCGCTGCAGCAGTAGCTGTTGCTACCCCATGTTGACCAGCACCAGTTTCTGCTATTACTTTTTTCTTATTCATGAATTTGGCAAGTAATGCTTGCCCAAAAGTGTTATTAATTTTGTGGGCTCCCGTGTGAGCAAGGTCTTCACGTTTAAGATATATCTTACATCCTAAGATATCGGAAAGATTGTTACAAAAAGTTAAAGGGGTCGGCCGACCAGCATGCTCTTTGAGATAATAATCAAGCTTAGACTTGAAATTCTTATCTCCTTTGTATTTAAAATAAGCTTTTTTAAGTTCTTCAATAGCCGGCACTAGTACTTCTGGAACATACCCTCCCCCATACTTGCCAAATCTACCTTTTTCGTTCGGAAAGTCCTTTATATTACCCATTGTTCATTATTTGTAATACGAAAAAGTAGATAAGTTTATTCCTTCCGTTGCCTTTGCACAAATTTCGCTATTCCCTCTTTGTCAACCATTTCTTCAAATTTTTCCATCTCTTCAATTCCAATATGAAGATTCCCGATAGTTTGATTTAACAACTCTGTACCAAATTCACTTTCCTCCCCCCATTCGTCTCCATGAATTTCAAACATGTCAAACAATAAATGACGAAATTCTACTCCATCTTTATCGAATTTTTCAGGACAAATAACTAACAAGGCTAGGAATGGTTTCCTCTCATTTCTTGCTAATGATAAGAACCTAGGATCAGTCCCTAATTTAGTGATTTTTTTCCTGGAATGTGAAATTTCTTTTTCATATTTTATACAAAGTTTTTCTAGGAAACTTGAATCAAGATATAGATATTTTGATTCTTTGGATTCTAAGAGAATTTCTGATAAGAATTTAAAATTTGTAAATGATATCTCTTGATCTAATTTAATATTACATATTTCATTGGAATTTCCTTGATCGTCATTGCCGTTTTCCTTGACCTTTTCAAGTTCCAATTTAATTATATTTCCTTGAATAAGCGAATCTAATCCTTCGCTTTTAATCTTATCAATAGTAGCCCCCAAGTATTTTGGTAAATCTTTTTTTAAAATTGGATTGGGTTCGTGTTTCAATAATTCATTAATAATACTTAATTGAAGTTTTGATAAATTCATTTAGTAGTGATATGTTTTTTCTATATATAGTTCTATAGGGATAATTAAGCTTTGAAAATCCACTTGTGGGGGTACAAAATTTCTAGAAAAAAATAGTTTGATTGAAGAATTAATTTTTAACCATAATGACCAAAATTAATCATGATTGATAATACCGACTGGATTGAGATTTATAGAGGTGGAAAGGAAGAAATTCCATGGGATATTGGAGTAGCATCAGATGGACTGATAAAAGCGGTGACTAAGGGGGAAATAAAGCCTTGCAGAGCTCTGGACGTGGGATGTGGCACTGCCACTGAAGCTATTTATCTTGCCATGAAAGGATTCAATGTATTTGCCATCGACTTTTCCTATACAGCCATTAGAATTGCAAGAGAAAAAACTAGTGGTTCAGGTGAAACAGTTAACTTGGCAGTTGCCAGCTTGCCCCAAATCCCTTTTCAGAATGACTCCTTTGACTTTGTCAATGATCGTGGATGCTTCCATATTTTTTCACCAGAACATAGGGAGGCTTTTGCATTGGAAATTCAGCGTGTGATGAGAAACAGAGGGGTATATATGATGAAATGTTTCAGCGAGAAAGAGCCTAAGAGAGATGGCCCTTTCAGAATATCTGAGAAGGAAATACGGAGAGTATTCTCTATATTTAAAATAATCCGGATAGATGACATTACACTTCATGGAAAAAATGTATCTCATAAAGGGTACGAATGCATCTTTAAAAAGAAGATTTAATTAAATAATTTTACCATACTAGAACCTTAAATAAGATCAGATATGCCCCTAACATATCTGGCGGATCATTATTATGAAATATTATCTAATTAATGTTGTATAATACTCTAAGACAAGGGGGGGAATTGCATCAAACGTCCCTCCCTTACTTAGATAGAATGAATGGAGGCTATATAAGAGGCTGTTTCCTCTGCATATTTATATCAATCGGAAGACAGTGTAAAAATACGCCTACGGATTAAGTGTATTTTTCGTTATAATATTACATAGCTATATCTTTAGAGTCAATCATTACTTCTTTCACCAATCGAAAAACATATATTTAGAATCTTAGCTATATGTTAGAAGAGGGAAGACTGGATAGAGATTCCCTTTTTAGTTACCTAGGTAGGGGGATGGATTATGATAGTTGGATTTACAGGGAAATGTGGTAAAAGAAGTTATACCTATGAAATAAAAGGGTTCAATGTAGAAGATGGAAAGGTCAATATTACAACGAGGGATGGAGAAAAGAAGAGTATTCCTATAGAGTTTCTACTTTTTGCAGAATCATAGGAAAAAAAGGAACATTAAAGTAGCTTGATGACAATTTTTCAAACCTTATAAGAATAATTTGAACAATATTATAATCTGAACAAATAGAATTAAAAATGGTACAATTGTCCTGATTAGTTCCATTATATGGTTATACTCATCCAATTTTCTCTCAAGCCAAAACCGCTGTTCCTTTTTCAACCTTTCTTCTAATTCAGCTACACGATTCTCTAAATCTATCTCTCTTGTATTCATCTTCCAGATAATTAATCCCTATTAAATTTAAACTTTCTGTTTTTAAACTCACAATCCATATATGAGGAAATGGCTGTTTTTCTGAGCTTCTAATCAAACAAGTAAAGCGTTTTAATTTAGGTGATGATGTTTACCAAAATAGCTTTGAGTGATTTGTAGGTTCTAATAACAAAGCAATAAACCCTAGAATTGAAGGTCCATCTACGTTTTTCAGAGGTGTTACAAAAAGAGTTTTTTATTCTCCATTAGGATGCTACAGCATCTCCATTTGATGTGGATAAGGGTTTGCTAGATTCCATCTATCAATCCATGTGGCGTAAGATTTAAACTGTTTTTGATAGGTCAAGTTCTTTGCTGACGGGTTTCCTTCCAAAGGTCCTTTGAGACATTTAATTTTTTTTCTACCATCCTCTATACAAAGTTCTAAGTTTTCAATACCGTTTTTATTTGGACAAGCCTCAAGACCAGAACAATCCTCATTATCCAAAGTGGCCTCATAAAATAAACAATATCCCGCCATTCTTTCCTTTGAAACAAAAACACCATTTTCTTCACGCAAAATCTTGTTCTCGAGTTCAAGTTGCTTAATTCTTTCTTCCAAATCAAGACCCATTTTTTATCTCCTCCTTTGTCAAATCGCTAGGTGTCTTGTTCTTGTCTGATTTTCTCTCTATTATTATCTTAAGTGGTATTCTAGAATGGCTTAGTTCCCGTTTTCCATCTTGAAGGATTTTATCAAGATTAAATATTTTGTTGAGATTCTTCTCCATGTCTGTGATTCCACGTTTTGTTAGTTCCTTTGAAGAAATCGCCTCGTATTCATAAGGATTTTTTCCTGCCCCCTCAATCTCAAGTTTATCTCTAGTTACAATACCCTCCTTGAACATCTTTTTTAATGTTTCACGTACTGAGCTTGGGTAGAGATTTGCCCCCTTAGAAATTTGATGACTTGTACTTCTACCCATTTTACGAAGGTATAGGTATATCTTAAGCTTGGTATCTGTATTGAGAAAAATCTTGATTAGACCAGCGAAGGCTTCATCAAAATCTTCACGATCTGGGATTTTCACATGTATTTCTTTAACCATTATATATTACCTTTATGACCTAAACAAAAAGACATTATCTATCTATTACTATATAAATATTACTATTATGTCCTAGACATAACAACAAAATTAAACCTTTTTTCAGTTGGGATAATCTAGCAACCATTATCTATTATTAATAGCTTTTTTTAAATTGCCCATTTTCTGCTCAACAGATTCGAAGTGTTTTTTAACATCAACGTGATAAGTGTCCCAACTCTTGATTGTTTTATAGAGTTCTTCCACATCTTTGCTGGTACTGTATCTTTCATGGAAAATCTTGATTATTCCAAGCGTTGGGAAAACCAAAGAATCCCTAACTATGAAAACCCCCCTGTCTTTGGCATAAATTAGATTTTTTTCGTATCGTTCGAAGTTCTTATCAGGAACAGAAAGAATTCCAAAGGGCGTAGTATTCTTAGCACCTATGTATTTATTTTTTATATCCTCTATATTCTTTAAAGGTTGACCATCCCACTTAGAATCAATAGGCAGGTAAAGATTCTCATCAAGTTTAAAACCAAACTCGACGAAGGTATTTCTATCAGCTATTTCCAGATTTTTCTCGATAAAACCACTATCGATCATCGGCTGAATAATTGATTCTAAGAGACGTTCACCAACAGCCCCTTTAGTGCTAGAACCAAGCAATTTATCATGGAGGGTGCGCATTTCATCCCTCATCTCATTCAATACCTTAAAGTGGAATAATAGGTAAACTATCAATGCTCCAATTAACAAAAGGGAGAAAATTTCAATTGATTCCATTTTATCCCCCTATTTTCCTTTGTCTTGAAGAGACCATAGCTCACATATTCTCCCACTTTATCGAATCCTTATCCAACAATAAATTCCTCTCCTTCTTCATGGATTATTTCTGTATTTTTTATTACAGTGAATAGTTCTTGATGTTGAGTATGAATCGGGAATAATTTCTTAGGGTTAATCTTATTAACCGTCTCTAAAATCTGATTACCTGTAGCATGTCCAGAACAATGACTTTGGGTCAAGTTTAAGTTATAATGCTGAATCCAATTCTTCATCCTCTCTTCACTTACAGCCATCTCTTCGTTAAATGCCTCTGATAAGGAATGAACATAGGTGCTGCCAGCATGAGGACTTAAGTCTACTAATTCATTTAAGGACCAAAAATTTATAGCTATTAAATAATCATTCTGATGATTTCTTATGTCATCAGGGGTCACAACATTTATATGTGGATAATTAAGGAATCTTCTTGCGAATCTTGGATAGTCGGATTCAGCGTATTGGCCTGTTTTCTTTTTTGGTTTATAAATTGCAATGAATGGATCAAATAGAGAAGGGACATCAAGTTTCTTATCCTTAGAGTACTTATCTAGAAAACATGCATTTTTATAAGAGATTACAAATTTTCTGCCACATTCCTTGGCAATATTATAGAAAGTTCTAATCCTGTCTACATCCTTAAAATTAAAGTCCACTATTGCCAGATCCTTAGTTGAGGAAATTACCTTATTACTAGTTGCATACACCTTTTTTTCCGAGGAATCATCTTTAGGTATATCAATCCTTGTACCTTCAGTTATCATTGCACAGGGATCTGAATCTACGGCCTTTTGGATGAATTCCTGGGTCATCTCAGGATGACTTCCGTGCAATCTGAAATCGCCGGTATAAACTACCGCGCCTTCAGATGTATGGATAATAAAACCGTAAGCCCCAGGAACTGAATGGTCTACATGAACTGGCTCAATCTCTAAAGAATTTATTTTAAATTTATCACCGGTTCTGAATTTATTGAATATTCTTTTTATTGGTGGAAGTTTTGGGTTGGTGATTGGTCGTTCTTTAAAGTCTATTATCTCGCTTTCAATATTCCTCCATCCAGATTTCTTAATTGCCTCTAATATATCATAGGTAGTTTTGCCACAATGTATGGGTATTTCCTCATGCAAAAATGAGATATAATTTGCATGGTCTGCATGAGCATGTGAAAGGATGACTCCATCAATGTTCGAATCCTCCTTTTCCCTACCCAGTAGATTCATTAAATCATTCCGATATAATCCCTTTTGATCTGGAATAAGCCCTAATTCTATGAAATCCCCAATACCATTCACAGTTCGTGGAGGTAAAAACTCTTCAAAAAAGAGGCCTTTACGGCCAAAACTCATACCAAAGTCTAGAAATACCCTAGTATCACCATCTTCAAGTAGAATCTTATTTCCCCCAATCTCATCCACCCCGCCATAAAACTTAAGAGATACCATGATCCATTTTATTTTAATACTTTATTTTTTAATTTCAAATATTATCATATATAATGGGTTTCCATATTTAATAAACATAATTAATAAGGTATCAAAATGAGGAACCTGATTTGATACCTTGGAAGATTTAGAAGATAGGGTGTTTAAGGAAGAGATTTAATGAAAGTTACAACTATAGCTCATCCAATGCAGGCTTTGGTAAAATATCATGGACTCAAAGATTGGAAATTGAGAATACCTTACCATGATAGTATCTCAGTAAACATGTCAGCCCTACGCACTACAACAACTATCAAGATAGTTGAATCATTGGAACACGAGGTAACTCTTAATAAGGTGCAATTGATAGGTAGAGAACTTGAGAGAGTCTGTGATGTTATTGAGACTGTAAGTAAACTTTCAGGGAAAAAATTTGTAGTTAAAATAGACTCAGAAAACAGCCTCGATTATACTGGAGCGAAGGGATTAGGATTTTCATCGTCTGGTGGCGCAGCTTTAGTTGCAGGCCTGTTTAAAATTTACGGTCTTGATTGGAATCTTAGAAAAATATCAACCATTGCACGACGTTTTTCTGGATCTGCCTCCAGAAGTGTTGTTGGCGGATTCGCCCACTGGTATGCAGGGCATGATGATGAGAGCTCCTATGCAGAGAGTATTGCAGGAGGAGATGATTTAGATCTTGGGATAGTTATCGTCCCCTTAAGTTCTGAAGTCAGAACGGAAGAAGCTCATAAAGATGTTAAAACATCACCATTTTTCAATGCTAGAATCAAAAGTGCTGCTAATCGGTGTAAGGAAATGAGGAAATCAATTATTGATCATGACCTCATTAGAGTTGCACAATTGGCAGAAATAGACTCTCTTGAGTTACACGCATTAACAATGACTGGAGAGAATGGTTTGGTTGCTTACAAACCTAATAGCATCCTCCTTATGAGCGAGATTCGCAAGATGCGTCAAACCGGTTTGAATGCATATTTCTCAATGCAAACAGGTCCAAGCGTTTTTATAAACACTTACCCTGAAGAAATGGGCGAAATACAAAGATGGATTAAGAGTATAGGATTGAAATCTTTAATATCCAAGGTAGGTGGCAGGGTTAAAGTAAAGGAGTAGGAGAGATTGAATCCATCTTAGCTTCTTTAACCCCACCAATAACCAATGTGATATTATAGAGCCAATAGTGAAAGAATGGGAAGATATGGTTGGATGGCCACTATGACTCCTTATCACTGACTAATTGATTTTTTTAATGAATATTTCTTTACATATCTCCTTATCAAGAGCGAGGTCTGTTTCACCCAATTTGATTACATAACTTGGACTCTTTTGATGTAATTTTATAATACTTCCAGGGACACATCCAAGGGCACTTAATTTATCTAGACGTGAATGATACTTTGACGTGATGAAGACAACTTTCGCTTTTTCTCCTGAAGAGAGTTCTGTTAGGGGAAGCCGATGCCTTCTTATAACACCTTCTGCAATCTTTTCTCCTTCGAAATTTAGAATAATTTTATTCTCATCTAGACTTATCAAATTTCGATCTTTTAGTTCTGTAAGTAGAGTATCCTTCTGTGGAAATTCTGATAAAGTAAGGATTTTATCCAAAGCCTTTTCTCCCATCTCTCTCATCGTCCATATAATCTCTAGGAATTCTTCTATATCGTTCTCTTGAATATTAGCATGTTTATTTTGACTTTTCAATTCGACAGCCATTTAAATAACCTCCTTATGATTTTGGGTAATTTATACTCGCTAAAGATCTGAAATCCACAATTTGGACAACAATCGGCTTTACAACCCATGTTCATAAAGCAGCTCCCACATTTTCCAGTTGTAATTTGGGATTTTGTGAATTTATAACCACATAAAGAACACATCATAATACTACCTCCAGACTACGGAGGATAAAATTAAGAACTCCTCCTACTAGGAAAGCAAAGGGAAATATGAAAACCGCCATTGCGACTGCAATTTTAATCCCTCGCTCCTTAACCATAATAAAGAAGTTAGCAATACACGGAACAAATAGAGTTATAGTTACAAGACTAACAATGATCTGTGTTGAGTCCAATTGGCCTGCTTCTGCTAAGGCAAATAGCCCAGCTGCTCCGTAATCCCGTCTGAAAAAACCAATTAAGAAGGCTTCAGGATATTGTTGTCTTAGATGTTTCACTAGAACTGAGCCTACATACCCCATGTTTCCAATAATCAGGTATTTTTTTTTCATTTTTAAAAAATTTCTTATTTAG